>Ga0307515_10007951_pt1 | contig 20820 bp, 1 predicted proteins | sample 17_EM_MG_FD_194513 | JGI IMG/M metagenome (GOLD analysis project Ga0307515, IMG submission 194513) | Populus trichocarpa ectomycorrhiza microbial communities from riparian zone in the Pacific Northwest, United States - 17_EM | ecosystem: Host-associated > Plants > Roots > Unclassified | place...
TAGTTAGCTAATTAGGCTCTACTAAGGAGAGTTCTAGTTAGAATTCTTTAAACGCTTATATAATTATAAGGAGTTCTTTATTATAGATCTTATAGTTATACTCTTATAGTATAAGCTTAGATAAGTAGAATGCGACTAGGTAAAGAAAACCGTTATTACCTATCTAAGAAAGGACGCCTACGTTAACGTAGTTTAAGAAGTTAGTTTTAAAGTAGAGTTATCGTCCTAGTATAAAGTAAGCTGGAATAGGTGCTTTAGTAAAGGCATTTTTAAGGTCTTAGAACGCCTTCTTATATTTAGGCGTCTAGGTAAAGCATAAGTACGTTTTTCTTCCTTTTATAAAAAGGCCCTTTGTTTACATTATTACTATAAGTGGTGCTACTACGCCTAAGAAGTTATATATAAATTTCTAATAAAAGTTAATAAAACTAAGGAAGGCTTATACATCCTTAATATAGTTAGGGGCTTACTATTTAGTAATTATATATACCTTCTTGGGGTCTATATAGACACCCTTAGTAGTAATAATTAGTCTAAGGTATTTTACTTCTATAACTAAGAATTCGTATTTCTTTAAATTAATATAAAGTCCTACGTCCCTAAGGCGCTGTAGGACCTTTTAAACGTGTTTAGTATACTTAGAGGGGTTATTACTATAAATAAGTATATTGTCTAGGTACGCAGAGTAGAAGTCATTAAGGTAGTCCTATAAGGCGTTATTAATATAGCTTTAAAAGGTACCTAGGCTATTATATACGCTAAAGGGTATAATAGTATATTAAAATTGGCCAAAGCGTAATATAAATATGGTTTTCTATTTATTACCTTCCCGTATTTAGAGATAGTTAAAGGCGGCGATAATATTAAGCTTAGTATAGATTTTGGCTTAACTAAGCCGCTTAAGGGTCTTATATATAAGCGGTACTAGGTATTAGTTTTTAATTATAATAGCGTTAAGTCCTCTATAGTTAACGTAGAATTAAATACCTCTTTTTAGCTTTTTAGCAAGACAAATAAAGGCGGCTGCTAGTAACATACTAGGACGAATAAATCCTTTATTAAGGTGCTTGTTAATACACTTTTTTATAACTAGAAGTTTATCTTTTAATATTAGGTAGGGTTTCTTATAAGGTAGCATTTTTTCTTATTTAATATTAATAGTATAGTTATTAGGTTAATATAGGGGGAGTATATTTACGCTCTTTTATAAGCATATATTGGTAAAGTTATAGTACCTCTTAGGGAGGAGCTTATAGAGTTCTTTATTAGTAAGTCCTTTTTTAAGCTTTATAAACTTCTTAAAGTTTAAAGGTAAAAGTTTATAGAGTTCCATAGGGGCGTTATCTTCTAAAAGGTCGACTATATCTATCCTATTACTATAGAGGACATAATTTTATTCTTTATTAAGCTTATATAGTTATAATTAGAAAGCTATAGTAACGGTTTAGCCTTTCTTATATACTATATAGTAGAAGGCCAGGGCACTTATATAGTAGCAGTTAGTTATAGGTAGGGTAATAAGGGGTTCCTTAGGTTAATATCCTAGGGAGTAAATAAAGGTGGCTAGGCTATGCCCTAGGCAAGTCTCTCTATAGTATTTAAAGTTAAAGGTTACTTCTCTCTTCTTCTAGTTAATAGCGGGGTTATATTATTCGAGCTAGTTCATTTTAAGGATAATAGGGTAGTTGGTAAGTAGTATAATATAGGCCTAGAGTTCTTTTTAGTGCCCATTTATATCTAGGTAAAGTTATACTATATAGGTAATCTCCTATGCAGTATAATTACTATTAGTAAGTTATAGGGCGCAGGCTTTAGTAAGGGGTAAGGTAGGTAGGTTATAAATACACATAAATTAAGTATCTATAAATTTATTAATAGCTCTATAATTAATTATAAAACGGCTTTTATATTATTTTTTAGCAGTAGTTCCTATTATAGGTAAAACTATCTATTAAGTAAGCCAATATATAAATCCCTCTATTATTAAGGCGTCCTAACCTATAACTTAGGGCTAGGACTTAGCGTTTTCCGTTTCCGTATCTAACTCTACTACTATTACTACGTCTTTATCTTATATAGTAATAATATATAGTAACATATTTAGTATTTAGGGTATTAGGTTAGGTATTAGGCGGCGGCTATTAAACCTAGCTATTAGGCAGTTTAGGTTATTATAATAATAGCCTTTTTAACGGCATCTATAGCAGCGTCCTAGTTTTTAGAGTAGCTCGCGCTCTTTATCTAGGAGTTTTTATAGAAAGGTTAGTATAGAGAAATTAATATTAGTTCTGGTAGTACTTAAAGTAATAGGCGTTAGTAGCTTAGTATATATAGGTTTAGTAGGCCTAAGGGGCTTCTATAAAGAGGTTTTTAGGTAAGAGTTAGTAGTAGTAATCTAATTTAGTTGTCGTTTAATCTTCTATAGAGTTACTACTATATTATAAATATCGTTATAGTTATAGCTAGCGGCTATATAACTAAGGCGATAAGTAACTTTTTTAAGAAGGTCCTCCTAGTCTTTAGTATTATCTTAGGTGAGGGCTCTAGTATATTCCTGGAATTTAATATAGAATTTATTAAATAATTTAGTAGGGCTTATCTTTAGGGCATATAGTTTAGCTTAGTTAGTGTAACGGGACTGTCCCGTTACAGTAAGGACGTCTCGGTGAAACACTTAACGATAGTGGAATTCTGTCAAAGCCTCTCGAAGCACGTGCACGTACCACAGCTACCCCTATATCTTGACCACGTCGACCTAAACCTGTTCTCTTCTTTATCTAAACGTCTTATTACTTATAAGGTCTATATAACTTAGCTCTTAATAAAATCTTATTTCCTTTAAAGCTGCCTTAAAGCACCTTACCCCCTTACAGTTAGTAGCTAGTAGGTTATAGTCGCGGTATATTAGGTTAAGATTATTAAGGACTTTTTAGTAGGACTACTACTTCTAGGGGCTACTAGTCTTTTATTAGGCAAAGAGTCTATTAAATAATATACCCTTTATTTACCCGATAATATAGCCGATCTTAGTATCTTCTATAGGAAAAAGGTAGGCGCTCTAAGTTAGTTTTTTGCGGATTTGCATCTTCTAGTAGCTATATTCCTTATAGTCTCCCTAAAAGACTAGGGGATTAGGGTAGCGTATATTAGACCCTATAGTAGTAGTTTAGGTCTAATTATTATAGCTTTTATTATTGCTACTTTAGTAGGGGTTCCTATTAGGTAAAGCTGCTTAGTACTAGCCCTCCGTTAAGCGTTAAGTAGGTAAAGTTGCTAGGAGCGTAAAGACTTAGGTGGCGTTATATATAGTAAAGAGGTGTCTAGCGTTGTTATAAATGTGCTCGTTAAGCTAAGATTATAGGTATTTAATTATGCCTTCTCTTTTAGTAATTATAGCAATTAGTGCAATCTTAGCCTTCTTTAACTGTTAGACGTCGCGTTTAGATACATAGAGGTCGTCTTTAGTTTCTTAACGTATATTATTAGCGAGCGCCTTACAAGCTTATAGGTCTTAGATAATATCGCAATCTTAGGTAGTACGCATCTCGGCTTATATAAGCTTTAGGTGGTAGTTCTATAGAAGGCGATAGTATTTATTAGGGTTTTATGCTACTATTTTTGCAAACGTCTCGGCGTCTTATATTTTAATTTTAATAGGTAGTAACCCTTCTATTTACTTATCCGTAGTTATATAGTTAATAAAAAATAAGATATTATTAGTGTCCGTCTTCTTAGGGGTTAAGGCTAGGGCTAATAAATTAAATTCTCCTAGGATTAATTGGCGTTGTAGGTTAAGTATAGGTATTAGATTATTCTTTGGGTTTAATATAGTAGCTAGTAAGGGATATTGTCTTACTATTATAGGTTCCTTAGAAGTATAAAGTGAGGTAATTTATAGACACGCTGCTTCTAGCAGCGCCTATAGTATTATAAAGACGTAGAATTGGTCGTAGGCTAAGCGTTAGTAGTAAGAAAGGCGTAATATAATATTATGGGACGGGGGCAGTTGTGAGGTGATAAGCTCCGCACCACTCAGCCACACAAACCCGCAAAAGGTAAGCGAGTGACTGGCTTAACGCCAGGCACGGCTGTGCGGAACAATACATATAGGCGAGGTGACCTCGTCACCTGACAGTAGTAACTATAAAGCGTATATATTTAAGGAGTCTATAATATATTACGCGATTAATTGTAAGGGTTAAGGGCGTAAGGAGGTAATATATCTACGTGTAGCTAATATAAGCTATACGCGAGGTATATATAAGAGTACGGGGCTCTTCTATAGAGGCCCCTATAGTAGGGTTCCGTAATAATATAATAGGTATAGGACTTCTATATAAACTGTTAAGCCTATATCCTAGTTAATAGATATATATTAAAGGTATAGGCGCTTCTATAGGCGGGTCTTCTGTAGGGGTTAGTACTAGCCCTAATACTTTTTCTATTCTTTAATATAGATCTCATATAAAGCGCACCTAAAAATAGCAGCTTTATAGCCTTTATTAATAACTACTTAGTATAGGTTATAGGTTTTATAGTAGAGGAAAATACGCAGATTATCTAAAGTAAGATTATACCAATGCTTAAGAAATAGGAGAGAACTAGTAGAGCTTAATTTAAAGTAAAGAAAACGTTATTTATCTACCTTACTAAATATAAAGAAGCGGGTAGGGATACTATTACGCCGCTCTAGTTTAAAGGAAAAGGAATCCCCCCAATATAGGATATTAAGATCCTTAGGGTAATTCTTAATAAGGAGCTAAGGTTTAAGGTATACCTAGTAAATAAGGTAGGTAAAGCCACTAAGGTAGCGCTAGCGCTATATAGATTAAAGGGACTATAGCCTAAGAGTGTTAAGCAGCTAGCTAAGAGCTTGGTCCTATTAGTAGTAAACTGCGCATCGCTAATATAGTACCCGTTTACGATATAAGAGTTAATATAGCTCCTTTAGTAGGCGCAGAGAATTACGGTATAAGCTATTATTAGGGGGTTCCGCACCGTTACTCTATTAATAGTGGAGGTAGAAGCTGGCTTACTCTCTTTTAAGTAAAGGCTATATAACCAGGCTATTGCGTTCTAGGTATTAATCTATAAAATAGGCAAATTATATCCCTATTAGATGATTCGAAGATAGAGGCTTTATAAATAGCACTAATTGCCGCTTTAGAGGATAGTAGAGATATATAAGAATATCTAGGTAAATAGGGGGCTAGAGGTTAAACTATATATATACCCGCCGTAGGTAGCTAAGCCTAACGTAGTAATATATAAGGATAAAGAGTATACTTAAGCTATTATTAAAGACTATAAGCTAGGGTAGGTTAATATATACGTTAATATATCGGTATATAATAGTAGGGTAGGAGTTAGCGTATATACTACGCTATCTAAAGCAACGCTTTTAAAAATAATGGCGAGCTCTAATTAGGCTAATACCTACCTTATAGAGCTTTTAGTAATTAGTAAGGCAGCTAACTAGCTATAGAACCCTACGTATACGGCTATTAACTAAGTAGGTTTTCTAATACCTGCTTTTAGTATAAGAATATTCTCTAACTTGTAATTAGCGTTGCTATTAGTATAGAGTTAGAGGGCTAGAGCTTATTAGGAAATAGTTATAGAGATCTTAAAAAAGCTTTAGCTAAATAATATTACGCTATATTAAATTCTAGGCTACTTAGAATTTATAAGAAACAAAAAGGCTAATAAGCTTATTAAAGCAGTAATAAAACTAGAGAGCGAGGAGCTACTATAGAGAGACGGCCTTTTATAGTACCTTATAATGCAAGCCTTAAAAAACGCTAAGATAATAATAGGACTGCTTTTATTAGGAAGATCTAATATAGGCAAGTTTATAAGGAAGATTAACGCAGCACTCTACCTTAAAAAGGCTGTGGGATTATACCAGTAGCTAATTAGCTCTAAAGCTGCTATTCTTATATAGCTATAGGCCGGTAAGTTATTTCTAAAGGAATATCTCCATAAAATTAATATATTAGAAACGGCGTTATGCGATTGCGGGCTTATAGAATTAATATAGCACTTCCTCTTCTTTTATAGGAGGTAGGTATAGTAAAGGACTAAACTAAGAAAGTAGTATAGAGATTAATTTGGGGACCTATTATATATATTAGGAGGCTACTTACGCAGACAAAAAGGAGGCAGGAATATTAACGGCCCAATTAAACACTAGAAGCTAGATATTAGCGTAGTTAAGGCTATAATTAAATTTATAAAGGAGACCGGATATTTATACCTAAGTATATAAAATACAGAAAGTATAGAAGCTAATATTAATAAGTAAAGGCTCTTAAGAATTCCTCTTCTAATTATCTAACTAAATACACCGCGAGCCTCCCCTATATATGCCTCTACTAATACGTCGCCGATTAAAAAGTGTATAACGCTAGAATAGCTCTATAAACATAAGGCGTTAGAAACTACTTACTTAGGCATACCTCTAAAATCTAACTTTCTTTTAATAGTAACGCATTACTTTCCTTTATTTCCTTAGTTAAGTATAGTATTAGGTAATAGATATATAGTTCTTATAGTTAGCTTCTAAACTAGAGCAGGCATAATAATAGCAGGAAGTATTTAGTTAGCGCTCTATAACAGCCTATACCCTAAATAATATATAGCTATAATAGAATATACATATATATATATATATACGTAAGTATTATAGGACAAATTAGGCGACAAAAAAAAACTTTTAAAAGAGAAGGATATTTATCTTAAATATTCTTTTAATCGAATCCTAGTCTTTTATTTAGCTAGTTCCCGCTATAAGGCGGCTCCTATAGCCTATTAAACAAAGCCCTAAAGCCCTAATAGCTGCTTCTACCCCTAAATACGTATTAGCAACACTACCTTTAGACCTACTAGCAGCCCTACTAAGAGGACGTATAAAGAAACCGGGCGCGAAGGTATAAGAGGCCTAGCAGTCGCTAAGGACACAAGCCTAAAAATTAGCATAGTTTAAATAGTAGACAACGGCACTATAAATTGGACTATAAGCTTCGCAGTATATACTACCCCTATTCCCTATAATAAGAGTCTCTACCTTACCTAAATATAAAGGAGGAGGTATTAATTATAACAAATTCTATCAACTTATTAAAAGCCTTAAAAAAACTATAGTATAATAGAGTAAGATTATTACAAGCTAGAATAGTATTATTAAGAGTATTAGAAATAAACTAGTAGATATTAAATTAGAATAGCGAAGCCTTAAAAGGTAAAATACTAAACTTTAGAAAGCTATCTAGTCTTTATAAATATAACTAAACACTCCTTTAGCTCTATTATAGGTATTAGTAGCAGCTAGTAGAGGTATAGCAGGGCTAGAAATAACTTTACTATAAATAATAAGTGCTAGGAACTCTAAGGAACCTAATTAATAGCTAGTAATAGACGTTAGCCAAGCGGGTAAGGAGGTAGTAGAGAAGGTAGCTATTACTAAAGTAATAAAGTAAACCATTATATAAGGTATAAAGGATGTTAAGGGGCTTACGGGAGCTATACTTAAGGACTTTTACGTATAACAAACAAGTAATAGCGTAAGCATTATTAGATTCTTAGTAGAAAAAGATAAAAAAGCTACGTTTAGGTAAATAACTGCTTAATAGCTTAAACTATATATCCCTAGGGCAAGGCTTGTTAGACCTAAGTAGTATATAGTTAAGGCGGACTAGGTTAAAGTACCTTTAGTAATAAATATTAATAGTAGAAAAGTAAGTAAGTTAGCTATAGAGCGCTTTAGGGTAAAGAATGGTATAGAGGTATATATAATAAGATAGCTCGGACAACTAAGGCTACGCGGCTAGCACGTATTAGTAATTATTAAAGTAGTAATAAAAGAGGATATAGAGAAGCTGCTTATATTAAATAATGTATTATTTAGGGAGGTGCGATTATTATATCGCCATTTAAGGAGCAATATACCCTAGTAGTATGCTATAAATGTAAAAGGTTTAAATATAGGGCGAGAGACTATATATAACCTAATACGTGCAAAATATATAGGCAAGAAGGCTATCTCTAGTATAAGACGGTTAATCTATACTATATAAACTGTTAAAGTCCTTATTAAGCCTTATACTGTAAATACCCAGTATATAGAAGAGAGATAGATAGGATTTTAGTATAATAGCGCTATAAATAGAGAACTTTAGATTATCTAGGCGAATATAAAGAAGTGTAAAGAAGTATAGTATGCGCTATATAATAATAAAGCGCTAATAGACTTCTACTTTATTTTAGGTTAGAAACCTTACAACTTTCTCTTAGATAGAGAAGTAGTGCTAGCTAGCTTAAATCCCTAGTAGATAAGGTTTGTCCTAATAAGGAGGAAGTAGTAGTATTCCCTAGTTAGATTATATATCTAGGTATTTAGAGAGCTGGCAGCTATATAGCTATAGGTAAATTTAGCAGATATTACGGCGGTAGTAGCGTACGTCGGCTAAAGGAAACTTATAATTATATCGGTATATATTATAGATAAATATTTAAAGAGAACTAAGGAAGATAATCTAGAGGAGCTCTTTAGTAGGCTGGAGATAATTAATAATCTTATTTAGGGTAAACTATTGCGCGATCTATATACTAAGGTAGTAATTATAGGCAACTTTAATTGGTATAATCCGCTATAGGGAGGAAGTTATATTAGTACTATATTAACGTAGAAAGAAAGCGCGCTAATTATTAACTTTATAGCGGACCAGTTACTCCAGAGCCTACTTTTAGTAGGAGTACTTATATTTAAAAGTAACGCGGGGTAAATATTAATAATTAACCTTATACTTATAACCCTAGGCCTAGCAAGTAAACTAATAAAGTACGCTATTAGGAGTATAAGTACGGGTTAGACTATAGAGCTATTTATATTAGCTTTTAGGTTAATATAGATATATAGGAGAACTAGGAGAGGCTACTTATTAAAAATATAAACTAGGATAAGATTTAAAAAGATATAGAGTAATAAAAAGAGATAGGATTCCTTATAGAAGATATAAACGAAATAGTTAACTACCTTAATAGGTGGGTTAATAAAGCTCTTAAAGTATACTACTAGCGGGCTAAGCCATTATTATATATAAAAAGATAGTAGAACGAAGACCTTATAACGCTAAGGAAGTTATATATATACTAAAGGAATAGGAACAGTATAATACGGAGGTAAGAAAGGGAAGACCCTAAGCTATATAATATTATAGTAAGAGTAAAGAAGCTCTTTTATAGGATTATTTAGCAATATAAAAAGCTCTATTAGGACGAGTTTTTTTAGTAATAGTAATAATATATAAAAAGCGTTAAAATACCTTAATCCGTAGACTATATCTATATTCGCTAGAATACTACTAATTAAAAAGGCTAGGGGATAGGGAGAGGTTACTATAGAGAACTACTCTAGGTATTCTTTCTAGTCCTACCACTATATAAATAAGAAGAGGACGCTATAGCTAGCTATAACTAATTACTATAGGAGCCTATCGCCAAATATAAGGTTAAGGTAGTTATATTTAGGGCTAGCCTAAATAAGACTTCTAAAAGGGACGGCCTACCAGCTAGGGTATAGTGAGAGTTATAGCCTATACTAAGTGATAAGATTACTACTCTCTTTACTAAATTACTTAAGATAGGAAAAGTACTATAGGAATAGAAGGTAGTAAAAATTATACTACTACAGAAGCTAAAGCGGGGGGACTATACGGTAGTAAACAACTATAGGCTAATCTCCCTCCTCCTAACGCTAAGAAAAGTACTTAAATTACTAGTAGCGGAGGGGATAGTATACCTAGTAGAGGAATATAGCCTACTATTTAAAATATACTTTAGAGCTAGAAAGTAAAGGTTAATAATATATACGCTATTATATTTCTATAAAGATGTATTTAAAGTATAAAGAGGAAAAAAGACGCTATCTTTAGTATTATTTAATATTAAGAGTGCGTATAATAATATAGCTATAGAGCTAGAAATTAGGAGATTACGGTAATAATAGATACCTTAAACGATTATATAATGGGTATAGGACTTTTATATAAACTGCTAAGCCTATATCCTAGTTAATAGATATATATTAAAGGTATAGGCGCTTCTATAGGCGGACCTTCTATAGGGATTAATACTAGCCCTAATACTTTTTCTATTCTTTAACGCGGATCTTATATAAAGCGCACCTAAAAATAGTAGCTCTATGGCCTTTATTAATAACTACTTGGTATAAGTTATGGGCCCTATAGCGGAGGAAAATACGTAGATTATTTAGGGCAAGATTATATTAATACTTAAGAAATAGGAGAGGACTAGTAGAGCTTAATTTAAAGCGAAGAAAATATTATTTATCTACCTTATTAGATATAAAAAAGCGGGTAGAAATGCTACCACGCCGCTCTAATTTAAAGGAAAAGGAATCCCCCCAATATAGGATATTAAGATCCTTAGGGTAATTCTTAATAAGGAGCTACGGTTTAAGGTATACCTAGTAAATAAGGTAGGCAAAGCCACTAAGGTAGCGCTAGCATTATAAAGATTAAAGGGACTATAGTTTAAAAACGTTAAGCAGCTAGCTAAGAGCTCAGTCCAACTAGTAGTAGACTACGCGTTACTAATATAGTACCTACTTACGATATAAGAGTTAATATAGCTCCTTTAGTAGGCGTAGAGGATTATAGTATAAGCTATTATTAGGGTGTTTTATACTATTACTCTGCTAATAGTAGAGGTAGAAGCTGGCCTACTCCATTTTAAGTAAAGGCTATATAACTAGGCCATTGCGTTCTAGGTATTAATCTATAAACTAGGCAAATTATATCCTTATTAGATAATTTAAAAATAAAGGCTCTATAAATAGCACTAATTGCTACTTTAAAGGATAGTAAAGATATATAAGGATATTTAAGTAAATAGGGTGCTAGAGGTTAAACCGTATATATACCTACTATAAGTAGCTAAGCCTAATATGGTAATATATAAGGACAAAGAGCATACTTAAGCTATTATTAAAGACTATAAGCTAGAGTAGGTTAATATATACGTGGATATATTAGTATATAATAGTAGGGCAAAAGTTGGCGTATACGCTACGCTATTTAAAGCAACGCTTTTAAAAATAGTAGTAAGCTTTAATTAGGCCAATACCTACCTTATAGAGCTTTTAGTAATTAGTAAGGCAGCTAACTGGCTATAGGACCCTACGTGCATAGCTATTAACTAAGTAGGTTTTTTAATACCTACTTTTAGTATAAGAATATTCTCCAACTTATAATTAGCGTTGCTATTAGTATAGAGCTAAAGGGCTAGAGCCTACTAGGAAATAGTTACAGAGATCTTAAAGAAGCTTTAGCTAAATAATATTACACTATACTAGATTTTAGGCTATTTAGGATTTATAGGAAATAAGAAGGCTAATAAGCTAGCTAAAGTAGCGATAAGACTAAAGAGCGAAGAGCTACTATAGAGAGACGGCCTCCTATAGTACCTTATAATACAAGCCTTAAAAAAAGCTAAGATAATAATAGAATTACTTTTAGTAAGAAGATCTAATACGGGCAAGTTTATAAGGAAGATTAACGCAGCACTCTACTTTAGAAAGGCTATAGAATTATACTAGTAGCTAATTAGCTTTAAAGCTACTATCCTTATATAGCTATAGACTGGTAAGTTATTTCTAAAGGAATATCTCCACAAAATTAATATATTAAAGACGGCGTTATATAACTATAGGCTTATAGAATCAATATAGTACTTCCTCTTCTCTTATAGGAGGTAGGCATAATAGAGAATTAAACTAAGAGAGTAGTATAGAGATCAATTTGGGTATCTATTATATATATTAGGAGGCTACTTATATAGATAAGAAGGAGGTAGGAATATTAACGGCCTAATTAAGCACTAGAAGCTAAATATTAGCGTAGTTAAAGCTATAATTAAATTTATAAAAGAGACTAAATAATTATACCAAAGTATATAAGATATAGAGAGTATAAAAGCCAACGTTAATAAGCGAAGACTCTTAAGAATTTCTCCTTTAATTATCTAACCAAATATACTGTAAGCCTCTTCTATATATACCTCTACTAGTGCGTCGACGATTAAGAAGCGTATAACGTTAGAATCGCCCTACGGATATAAGGCGTTAAAAACTACTTACTTAGGCTTGCCTCTAAACTCTAACTTTCTTATAATAGTAATAAATTACTTTCCTTTATTTCCTTAGTTAAGTATAGTATTAGGTAATAGATAGATAGTTCTTATAGTTAGCTTCTAAACTAGAGCATACATATTAATAGTAGAAAGTATTTAGTTAGCGCTCTGTAACGGCCTATACCCTAAATAGTATATAGCTATAATAGAATATATATATATATATACGTAAGTGTTATAAACCCTTATTTAAGAGGCGTAAGGTAGCGTAAACTTTTAAAAGAGGAGGATATATATCTCGGACATTCTTTTAATTAAATCCTAGTCTATTATTTAGCTAGTTCCCACTATAAGGCGGCCCCTTTGGCCCACTAAACAAAGCGCTAAAACCTTAATGGCTACTTTAACCCCTAAGCGCGTATTAGCAACACCACCTCTAGACCCACCAGCGGCTTTACTGAGAGGATATACAAAGAAACTAAGCGCGAAGGTGCTAGAGGCTTAATAGTCGCTAAGGATATAAGCTTAACGATTAGCGCTATATAAATAGTAAATAACTGTATTATAAACTATACTATAAACTAAACTACGAGCTACGCAGAATATACTACCGCTATTCCTTATAGTAACCTTACCTAAATATAAAGGAGGAGGTATTAGTTATAACAAATTCTATTAACTTATTAAAAGCCTTAAAGAAATTATAATATAGTAGAGCAATATTATTATAGGCTAGAATAACATTATTAAGAGCATTAAAAATAAACTAGTAGATATTAAATCGGAATAGTAAAGCCTTAAAAAGTAAAATGCTAAACTTTAGAAAGCTATTTAGTCTTTATAAATGTAACTAAATACTCCTTTAGCTTTAACATAATTATAGGCATTAGTAGTGACTAATAGAGGCATAGTAGGGCTAGAGATAACTTTACTATAAATAACAAACGCTAGAAATTTTAAGGAACCTAATTAGTAACTAGTAATAAACGTTAGCTAAATAGGTTTAGAGGCAATAAAGAAAGTAGCTACTGCTAAAGTAGTAAAGTAAACTATTATATAAGGTATAAAGGATATTAATAGGCTTACAGGAGCTATACTTAAGGACTTCCGTATATAGCGAACAAGTAACAGTATAAGTATTATTAGATTCTTAGTAGAAAAAGATAAAAAAGCAGCGTTTAGGTAGATAAATACTTAATAGCTTAAACCGTATATCTTTAAGGCGAGGCTTATTAGACTTAAGTAGTATATAGTTAAGGCGGACTAGGTTAAGGTACCTCTAGCAATAAATATTAATAGCGGAAAAGTAAGTAAGTTAGCTAGGGAGCGCTTTAGGATAGAGAATAGTATAAAGGTATATATAATAAGATAGCTTAGATAACTAAGGCCGCGCGGCTAGCACGCGTTAGTAATTATTAAAGTAGTAATAAAGGAGGATGTAGAGAAGCTGCTTATATTAAACAATGTATTATTTAGGGGAGGTGTAATTATTATATTACTATTTAAGGAGCGACGTACCCCTATAGTATGCTATAAGTATATTTAGGCGAATATAAGGAAGTATAGGGAAGCGTAGTATATGCTATATAACAACGAAACTATAACATTTCCCGCCCTAACGTTGCTATTCGGCTAGAAAGATACGGGGTGCTTGCGAACTTGTTTATAAGCGCGGCGGGATTTAATATATATACTCTTATAGAAACACTAGTAAACTTCTACTTTATTCTAAGCTAGAAGCCTTACTACTTTCTCTTAAATAGGGAAGTAGTGCTAGCTAGCTTAAACCCCTAGTAGATAAGGTTTATCCTAATAGGTAGGAAGTAGTGGTATTTTTTAGTTAGGTTATATATCTAGGCATCTAAAGAGCTAGTAGCTATACAGCTATAGGCAAATTTAGTAGATATTACGGCGGTAGTAGCGCACGTTAGCTAAAGGAGACTTATAGTTATATTAGTATATATTCCAAACAGATACTTAAGGAAAACTAAGAAAAAGAACCCAGAGGAGCTCTCTAGTAGGTTAGAAATAATTAACGGTCTAATTTAGGGTAAACTATTACGCGACTTATATATTAAGGTAGTAATTATAGGCGACTTTAATTAGCATAACCTACTATAGGGAAGAAGTTATATTAGTACTATATTAACGCAAAAAGAAAGCGCGCTAATTATTAACTTTATAGCGGATTAATTACTCTAGAGCCTACTTTTAATAGGGGTACCTATATTTAAGAGTAACGTGGGGTAAACATTTATAATTAACCTTATGCTTATAACCCTAGTATTACAGATCTTATATTAGCAGTAGTGCGACTACTAAGAATAAATATAAATGGGTTGGTTAAGATAGTATGGGAGGCGCTAAAACCGATTAAGCTATAGGATAAGGGGTAGCTAAGTTATATGGCTAGTTACGTTATAAGTTCGGAATATAGGAATATAGGAATATAGGAACGCGATATACTAACGTATTAATATACTAATGTACTAAACCCTTTACTATAGGGAGGAGTTATATATTTAAGGACATATGGTCTCTATAAATAGTTTCTCTTCTTTATAGTAAATCTTAGAATATAATTAGAGTTAATTTATTAGGCAACTACTCTACTAGTTATTATTACGTTATTAACTTATATACCTAGCCTATTAATAAGTCTACCGTAGTTCCTACTATAAGGCTTTATTATATATTCACTACTAAGGTTATAGTATTAATAAAGTTAAACAATATGCTACTAAAAGTAGTAGCTATAATAGCGTTAACGGTAGTAACTACCTTAGGATTAGGTAACGATACCAGTATAGTAAATACTAACTTTTAGCTAGCTACCGTTAGATAGCTATAAAAAATAGTTAATTAATTAACAAATAATAATAGGATACTTAAAGAAAGAATTAATGGAATTAGAGTAGCTAAGGTTAAGTTACCCTTAATTAAGCGATTTTTAGGGGAGAAGTTAAAACTTAAAGGATTTCTTATATAAATGCACTTTAAGGTTATATAGGAAGGAGTAAAATTAGGGACACTTATGGACTAAGTCGCTTACGTAGGATTATTCTTAATAGGATAAGTACTTAAGCCTTACCTTATGGAGGTATAGGAATACGGCATAACAACTACTAACTAGAAGGTATAATATATATTCTTAAGTTAGAATGGGTTTACGGAATACTTAATATAGATATTTAAAGACCTAAAGGTAACTACTATAGCGGAATAAAAACGTTAAAACCTAGTATAGAGAATTTTAGTAATTAAGTATATAATATAGTTTTAAATATTAGTAATATAAGTTAAATAGAATAATAAGGCGCTTATAGCATAGTATAAATAGGGACTTAAGGTAAAAGTTTAGGACGTAATTATCCTAATAGAAGATGCGGATACTTTTAGGGATTTAATTAATTAAGCAATTAAGATTAATAATAGGATCTACTAAAGAGAGCAAATTAAGAAGGGTTAGGATAGAGTTTTATAGTTATATAAGGCGTAGAGTACGCAATAATAAAGCTAAAGTTAAAAACTATAGTATAGCGTAGAGCTAATAGACCTAAGTAGTACTAAAGAAAATTAAAAATAAAATCAACGACTATAGAAACCTAGAGGATAAGGATTAAGTAATTAAAGGTTTAAGAAGTAGAGGCCGAATTAGGGATTTTAGTAGTAGAAGACGTTTAGGTAGACTCTATAGTAAAAAAAATGGGTTAAAAAAGGAGCTTATATAAATTACGGAAAATAAGGTTATTTTATTAAAAACTATAAGAGTAGTTAGAGTTACTATATAGTAAAAGGAATAAGACTAGTAGAAGACATATATATATAAAGGGACGACAGTATACTATAAAAAACCAAAAAATATTTAATTAAGAGTTTTACGTTTTATTATAATAACGCATACTAAATTTATAAGGACACTAAGTATAGTGTAAGCTATTAGCTATAGGAGCTAAAATTATTAGAGTTTAGAGGAACCAACGAACTATCTTATAGATTAGATATTAAGGACGATAAATTTAATATAAACAAAATATTTAGTAATAATAAGGTAATAAAGGCAGCTTACTAGAAGTATATAGACCTTAAAGATATTATATAAGAGGTATAGGATAATTTCACTATAAAATAGGGAATATTAGTAGGGATTAAGACCCCACTAGATATAATATCTATCGCTTTATAAAACGTAAGAGAAGTAAAATAATAAACTACTTTAGCACTTAATAAAGGCAAAAGGCTATAGGCTTAAGATTCTTAAGATAAGATAAAAGACGCTTAAGATTCTTAAGATAAGATAAGATATGCTTAAGGACCTATAATAGATAATAACTAATAAAGCAGAGTAATAGCTTAGTTTAGTAATATATAAATAAGCTTAAGACAAAGTTTCCTAAAGGTATAAGATTCTTAAAATAAGATAAATAAGATTTAAGACTCTTAAGATAAGATAAAAACACTAAAGAAGCCTAGTTAGACTAAGGCTAAAGCTAAGCTTAAGATAGAAGCAAGCTTAGGATTAAGAATCCTATAGGACTAAGATTTCCAGATATAAATAAGGACTATTAAATAAACTAAGATTAAAAAGTAAGAAGACTTTAAAAATCTATTTATAAGATGCAAACTAAAAGAAAACATAGAGGAATTTAGATAGAGAATCCTTATATAGTAAGAATAGAAACTAGACTAAAGATCTAGTATACTAGGTTATATAAGGGATAGAGCACCTATATAAAGAATTACTAATAGGCCTAGGGCAGGCACGCTAAGAGCTAAGTGGCTTATTAAACTAAAAGATAAAGAGGATTTAGAAATCCCTACTAGGTTTAAAGAACGGCATATAAAAGACTATTACAATATAGTAATAAGAAGATACTTCCTTATAGATAAGCTATATACACTCTAGTAGCTATACTAAAAGTAGTATAGGCAATAACATAATAATAAGTGGGAAGATTTCTATATATAGCTGGATAAATAAGTTATTTAAGACCACCTAATTATAGAAAAAGCTATAACTCACATTAAAGGAGCTTTAATTATGATGTTAAAGGATTTAGAGAAATAATTAGAAGACTAAAGAAGAAAAAGACGTATCTTAGTACCTATAAATAAAGTTATAACGTTAGATTAACACGGTAGAGGTTTAAACTTAAAAATAAAAATAAGTTAAGAGTTAACCTAAAGCACCTAGTATACTATATACTATTATAGATTGTATATATAGACGATATATATAATATACATAAAAATCTAAAAGAGAAAAACTGGAAGTACCCTATAAGGATATATTAGGCGCTAGAGGAGCAATAGTATAGAAATACTAAGTATATATATAAATAGCATCTAGTAGAAGTTTAGGAGTTAGGAGACTTAATACTTTAACTAAAAAGATTCCTTATAGAAGAATGCTTAAATAGATAATAGTAATAGAAATACTTAGAAAATACGTATCTATAATATATTAAAGATAAGAAGTAAACTAGGCATTAGCTAAAGAGTAAGCTAAGTATAATAGAATTAAGCAGCTAATAGTTAGGAAAAGTAGAGGCCTATAGGACTAAAGGGAGCTAGTAGTAGAGCCTTAAACCCTTAAAGGAATTTAAAGACAACACCTAAATTTATAAGTTAATTAGTAAGATTAAAAGTTTAAAGCGCTAATAGATAGTAAAGTAACGCGGAACTATATCTTACTAATAGTAGTTAAAAGAATAGAATTACCTTATAGGTAAAAGGAATAACCTTACCTATTAGTTATAATTTTAGGAGATTTAATAGCCTATAGAGGAGGGATTATTAACCTTAAAATAGGACCTATTTAGATAACCATTAAAGGGAGACGAATTAAGATATCTTTTAATATCCTACTATTAGGACGGGATAAGGCAGTATTAGAAATACCTTAGTTATAGGAATATAATCTAAAGATTAACTAGATTATAGGTTAAGTTAATATTAAAAATACTTAATAACGTAAAATATAATAATAAACTAAGTTAGAGTAATATACAAAGAGACTAAGTAAGGCTTAAGTTATATACTAAAGAGATATTATAAGTATGGTAAGAAACTATAAAGCCTAGAAAGTAAAAAGCTAGTAGATTATATAGTATAAGATTATAAGATAGAGTTAGAACTAGAAATAAGTTTAAGGTTTTTTCTAACCTATAAGCTTACTTAAGAGGAGTTAAGAGCACTTAAAGAGTTTATCTAGGAGAACTTATAAAAGGGATATATTAGACTATTATAGTTATTAGTAAGATATCCAGTACTATTTATACCTAAGAAAAACGGAAAACTTAGACTATATATTAACTATAGATAGTTAAATAGCATTACTTAAAAGGATAGATATCCTTTACCCTTAATTAGCGAAATTTAGGATTAAATAGGTAATATATAAATCTTTATAAAAATAGATCTAAGATAGGCTAACTATTAGATTAGAATTAAAAAAGGCAATAAATAAAAGGCAGCTTTTAGGTTAAAGGAAGGACTATATAAGCTATTAGTTATATAATTCGGATTAATAAATATACTAGTAATATTTTAGAAATGAATTAATAATATATTAAGAGAATACCTTAATAAGTTTATTATGGTATACCTTAATAACATTATTATCTACTTAATAACTAAGGAAAAACACGGGGAATACGTTAAATAGGTTTTAAAGAGACTATAAGAAAAATAAATACTAATAGTAATTAAAAAATATATGTTCTTTACTAGGAAGACTAATTTCGTTAAATTTATTATTAAACTAGATTATATTAGTACGGACCTAAGGAAGATTAAAGCTATATATTAGGATTTTTTTCAGGCGCGTTGTTGCAAACGAAAATCGGGGTCTGCAAAAACTGCGTAAGTCGCAATTTTGGCAATTTGCGGCGATTTGCAGCAATTTGCTATAAACACATAGGCTACCTATACACGCGCCTGCCCTATCTATGTGTTTGTAGCAAATTGCTGCAAATTACCGCAAATGCTAAAATTGCGACTTACGCCTGCAGGTTTTATAGACCCCGATTTTCGCTTGCAACAACATGCCTAAAAAAAATTCCTGATGCAGAGGCTCTGCACAAGGCTCTACATAAAGCTCTGCACAAAGCTCTGCACAAAGCTCTACACGAAGCTCTGCACAAAGCTCTACACGAAGCTCTGCACAAAGCTCTACACGAAGCTCTGCACAAAGCTCTACACGAAGCTCTGCACAAAGCTCTACACAAAGCTCTATACAAAGCTCTGCGCGAAGCTCTACACGAAGCTTTACACGAGGCTCTACACAAAGCTCTGCACGAATTCGTGCACGAAGCTCTATACAAAGCTCTACGCGAAGCTCTACACGAAGCTTTGCACAAGGCTCTACACGAGGCTCTACACAAAGCTCTGCGTACAGAGGCTCTGCACGAGGCTCTACACAAAGCTCTATACAAAGCTCTGCACGAAGCTCTACATAAAGCTCTGCACGAAGCTCTGCACAAAGCTCTACACAAAGCTCTACACAAAGCTTTGCACGAGGCTCTACACGAGGCTCTACACAAAGCTCTACATATAGAGGCTCTGCACAAGGCTCTGCACGAAGCTCTACACGAAGCTCTACACAAGGCTCTGCACGAAGCTCTACACGAAGCTCTACACAAAGCTCTACGAAGCTCTACACAAAGCTCTACATATAGAGGCTCTGCACGAGGCTCTACGCGAAGCTCTACACGAGGCTCTGCGCGAAGCTCTACACAAGGCTCTACGCGAAGCTCTACACAAGGCTCTACGCGAAGCTCTGCGTACAGAGGCTCTGCGCGAAGCTCTGCGTACGGAGGCTCTACACGAAGCTCTACACAAAGCCTTTGTGTATACGCGCGACACATTACCCTCGGGTCCCCGCTATATTCCCGATAGTCTCTACACGTACCTCTGCCAAGTATACCCCCTATATACACCTAGGTAGCCACCTCATTTTTTACCCTTCCTTACATCCTACCTAGGAAGACACCAGATCGACAGCCAGCAGACGACCGTCGCCGGAGCCAGACGACCATCGCCAGAGCCAAATGACCGTCGCTAGAGCTAGACGACCGTCGTCAGAGCTAGACGACCGTCGCCGGAGCCAGATAACCGTCGCCAGAGCTAGACGACCGTCAGAGCCAGACGACCGTCGTCATCGCCACACGACCGTCGCCAGAGCCACACGATAACCGTTTAAACGACCAGCCAGCGAACACAATAAACGATTCGATCAATCGATCAAATCAAGGTGACATAGACAGGTAGGCATAGACAGGTAGGCATAGACAGGTAGGTATAGACGGACGGATAGACAGGTAGGTAAATAAGTAGGCAGGTAGGTAGGCAGGCAGGTAGGTAAGTAGGTAGGTAAGCAGGCAGGTAGGCAGGCAGGTAGGTAAATTGGCAAGTAGGTAGGTAGGCAAGTAGGTAGGTAGGCAGGTAGGTAGGCAGGTAGGTAAGTAGGTAGGTAGGTAGGTAGGCAGGTAGATAGGTAGGTAGGTAGGTAAGTAGGCAGGCAGGTAGGTAGGCAGGTAGGTAGATAGATAGATAATTTAGAGCCTCTACAAGAGGCTTCCCCCTTAACGCCTAAAGTAGATAGCTCTATATTTTATATAGTTATAATATAAATATATTTAAAAGTATATTATAGAAATCTATAGGAAT
>Ga0307515_10007952_pt1 | contig 20818 bp, 2 predicted proteins | sample 17_EM_MG_FD_194513 | JGI IMG/M metagenome (GOLD analysis project Ga0307515, IMG submission 194513) | Populus trichocarpa ectomycorrhiza microbial communities from riparian zone in the Pacific Northwest, United States - 17_EM | ecosystem: Host-associated > Plants > Roots > Unclassified | place...
CTTAAATAGTTCTTATTATTCCTTTCCCTATACCTATAGTTCTTCTTTCTTTATTAACCGCGTAAATAGCTTAATATCTTTTAACTATTGCGCTATAAACCTTCTACAGTAATTGCAAAACCCTAGGAATAATTTTAACTATATAACGTTCTCTAGTTCTTGCCAATTTACTATAGCCTTAATCTTCTTTAGATCTATACTAAGTTAGCCTAGTTTAATAATAAATCTAACAAAATTGGTCTTCCTAGTAAAGAACTCGCATTTCTTAATTGCTACTAGCATCTATTCTTTTTATAGTCTCTTTAAGACCTATTTAACGTATTCTCTATATTCTTCCTTAGTTATTAAGTAGATAATAATATCGTTAAAATATACCATAATAAATTCATCTAAGTACTCTCCTAATATATTATTAATTCGCTTCTAAAACGTTGCTAATATATTTATAAGCCTAAATTGTATAACTAATAGTTTATATAGTCCTTCCTTTAACCTAAAGGCTGCCTTCTATTTATTGCCTTCCTTAATTTTAATCTAATGGTACGCCTATCTTAGATCTATCTTTATAAAGATTTACGTATTACCTATCCTATTTTAGATCTTGCTAATTAAGGGTAAAGGATACCTATTCTTCCTAGTAATACTATTTAACTATCTATAGTTAATATACAGCCTTAGTTTACTATTTTTCTTTAGTATAAACAGTACTGGATAACCTGCTAATAATTACGATAGTCTAATATATCCCTTTTATAAGTTTTCTTAGACAAACTCTTTTAGTGCTCTATTTTCTTCTTTAGTAAGCTTATAGATTAAAAAAAACCTTAGACTTATTCCTAGTTCTAATTCTATCTTATAGTCCTATACTATATACTCTAATAGCTTTTTACTTTATAGTGACTATAGTTTCTTGCTATACTTATAGTATCTCTTTAGTATATAACTTAGCCCTTTTTCTATTTTTTTTATAGGTTGCTCCTACTTAGTATTATACCAACTTAGCTTATTATTACATCTTACAGCGTTAAGTATCTTTAATATTAACTTAACCTATAACCCAATCGATCTTTGGATTATATTCCTATAACTAAGGCATTTCTAATACTGCCTTATTATTTCCTAATAGTAATATATTAAAAGACATCTTAATTTATCTCCCTTTAATAGTTATCTAAATAGGTCCTATTTTAAGATTAATAATACCTTCTCCGTAGGCTATCAGATCTCCTAAAATTGTCACTAATAGGTAAAGACATTCTCTTTTCCTATGTAATAACCCTATTCTTTTAACTACTACTAGCAAGATATGGTTCCTTATTACTCCACTATTTATTAATACCTTAAACTATTAATTTTACCACTTAACTTATAAATTTAGGTGTTGTTTTTAAATTCCTTTAAGGGTTTAAGGCTCTACTACTAGTTCCCTCTAGTCCTATAGGCCTCTACTTTTCCCAACTATTAGCTGCTTAATCCTATTTATACTTAGTCTAACTTAGGCTAATACTTAGTTCGCTTTTTATCTTTAATATACTATAGATAGGTGTTCTCTAAATATTCCCACTATTATCGTCTATTTAGGCATTCTTCCGTAAGGAATCTTCCTAGCTAAAGTATTAAGTCCCCTTATTTTTAAACTTCTATTAGGTACCAACTATATATATACTTAGCGTTTTAATATTTTACCTTATCTATTAACTAATATATCCTTACTAAATATTTCCAATTCTTATCTTTTAGTGCTCTATATATATTATATATATTATCTATATATATAATCTATACCAACATATAATATACTTAGTGTCTTAGGTTAACTCTTAGCTTATCTTTATCCTTAAGTTTAAACCTTTCTTATATTAATCTAAGCGTTATAACTTTATTCGCAGGTACTAAAATTTATCTTTTGCTTCTCTAGTCCTCTAATTACTCTTTTAGATCTTTTAATATTATAATTAAGGCTCCTTTAATATAAGTTATAGCCTTTTCTATAATCGGGTGGTCTTAGATAACTTTTTTACCTAACTATATATAGAAATCTTCCCACTTATTATTATATCGTTGTCTATACCACTTTTAGTATAACCCTTTAAGTATATATAGTTTGTCTATAAGAAAGTATCTTCTTATTACTATATTATAACAGCCTTTAGTATATTATTCTTTAAACCTAGTTAAAATCCCTAAATCCTCTTCTTATTCTAGTTTGGTAAGCTACTTAGCTCTTAATTTACTTATCTTAGGCCTATTAGTAACCTTTTATATAGGTGCTTTATCCCTTATACGTCCTAATATACTAAATCTTTTATCTAGTTTCTGTTCTTGCTATAAAGTAATTCTTACTCTAAATTCCTCTATGGTTTCTTTTTTATTACGTCTTATAAGTAGATCCTTAAAGTCATTATACTTCTTAATCTTAGTATTAACTTTTTAATCTTTAGGCCGAACACTATATTTCCCTAATAAGTCTTTTAGGTCTATATATCTATCTCCTAATTTAACTACTATTTATATTATAGATTCTCTAATCTATAAAGAAGCTCCTTACCTCTTACCTATAGGTGTTCTTATTTATACTCCAAATTCTTAATCCCTTAGATTCTTTAATCCTAAGCTTGCTTCTAACTTAAGCTTAGCTCCCACCTTAGTCTAACTAGGCATCTATAGTATTCTCATCTTATTTTAAGAGTCTTAAATCTTACTTATCTTAACTTAAGAATCTTATAACTATAGGAAACACTATCCTAAGCTTATTTATATGTCTTTAAACTAAGCTATTACGGACGCTTTAAGTACAATATTATGACTACTTAGAGAAGAGTTAGAAGAAGCTAGTTGGTTAATATAAGTACGGTCCAGGATAGATCCGGTAGAACTATATAACGAGGAATAGTAACTAAGTCACGTGATGTGATCTATATAATCTATATAATCTATATAATCCGTAACAGAGTAAACAGAGCACACATACCTTACGTATAAGGAGGGTTTCCTAAAAGTACGGTTGTATATTTAAAGGACCACAGTCCCTACTCTAGATAGTTCTTTCCTTATAGTAATTCTTAGAATATAATTAGAGTTAATCTATTAGGCAACCACTCTACCAGTTATTATTACGTTATTAACTTTAATTTATATTACCTATATACCTAGCCTAATAACGAGCTTATTATAGTACTTGCTACAAGGTTCCGTTACACTAGTAGTATATAAAATATTTAAGGATTTTTAGGATTTGCAAATTTCTACTATTAATTTATTAATTACTTCTTAAAAATTATTTAGCTATTAGTAAACTTAATAAGAAAAAAGATAAGATTTAAATAGACTACTAAATATAAATAAGCTTTTAATAACCTAAAATATTGCTTTATAACTACTTTAATTCTTACCTACTTTAATTTAGACCTTAAATATATTATTAAAATAGACTTATCTGATTATATATTAGAAGGAGTGTTATTATAATATAATAAGAACGGCGAGCTATACCTAGTAGCCTTTCTTTTCTAGAAACTTACCCCTACTAAATTAAACTATAAGATATATAATAAGGAACTACTTATAATTATTAGATACTTTAAATAATAATGTTTAAAACTTAAAGGATTATTATTCCTAATACGCGTATTAACGGACTATAAAAACCTATAGTACTTTATAACTATAAAGTAATTAATATAATACTAAATTTATTAGGCCGAATACTTCTTATAATTTAACTTTAAGATTATATACTAACCTAGTAAACTTAATTATAAGACTTATTTATAAACGCCTCTAATAAACAGATTATAAATTAATTATAAATTCTACTACCCCCTAAATGCTTTAAGAAATTATATCCTATATTTTTAAATGCGGAGCTTAATAGGAATAAATTAGAAATTAATAAGTGGGATATAAAAATTAATAAATTAATAGAGTATAAATATAAGAACGACCCCTAGATAGCAGATATAATAAAAGCAATTTAGATAGGGAAACGGTAATATAAGGATATTACACTCGCTAAATGCAAAATCCGTAATAATTGTTTATACTATTAATAAAAGATAGTAAACCAAATTCCGAACCCTTATAATTTAAAATACTTAAATTTATACACAATTCCTTTATAGTAGGGCATCCTAGCTATATAAAGACCTATAAAATTATTTAATAAGTATATTGCTAGCCTATAATATATAACTATATATAAAAATACGTTTAAGCATATAGAATATACGTGTGTAGGAAGACCTCTTATATAAAAAAGTAAGAAGTACTTTAACCGTTACCAATTCTAATATAAAAATAGCGAAATATCTTAATTAACTTTATAGTTAACCTACTTAATAGTAATAGGTTTACGAATATTATAGTAGTTATTAACTATCTTATAAAAATGCGATATATAATTCCTATAGACTTAATTAATATAATATTAGTAGCCGAATATTTTATTAAGTACGTCTTTAAGCTATATAAACTTTTTAATTTAATAATATCTAACTATAGGAGCTAGTTTGCTTTAGACTTTTAGTAAGCCCTATATAAGTAATTAAGCATATAAATATAACTCTTAACTATATTTTATCTAAAGATAGATAGTTAAACTATAATTATAAATATAATTATAGAATAATACCTATAAATATACTACTCCTACCTATAAGATAACTAAGAAAAGTAACTACCTTTAGCTAAGTTTACTGTAAATAATATAAAAAAAACAAATTAATAGGCGTAATGCCGTTCTATACAACCTATAGATTAGACCCTTAACTTAGATTTAAACTATAACCCAAAATTAATATACTAGGACCTATAATTAAGAGGATTTAACTAATTAACGTATATAACTTCGCTAATTAAATAAAGTAGTTAACGGAACTATTATAAAGTAAATTAGCGTATACTTAAATAGTATAAAAATAGCATATAAATAAAGGACGAGCTCCCGTATAGGACTTTAAGGAAGATAATATAGTTTACCTAAATATATAAAATCTACGTCAGGAAAAAATTTATCAGCATTTGGCGGCATTTAGCGGCTAAATATATAATCCGCGCACTGTAACGTGTAGCATATAGTATTAGCTTAGGTGCGGCATACTGCTATATCTAATAACGTAGTGCAGCATTCTGCCGTATCTAATAACGTAGTATAGCATTCTGCCGCATCTAATAACGCGGTATAGCATACTACCGCATTTAGCAACGCGGTATAAGCATACTACTATATTTAATAACGTGGTATAGCATACTACCGCATCTAATAACGTAATGTAGTATACTACCGTATCTAATAACGCGGTATAAGTATACTGCCGTATCTAACAACGCGGTATAGCTAATTGTGTATTTATAGCTACCTAGGTAAATAGTGCCTTTATTTTATTAAGCTCTCTCTATACTTAATATATAATTAATATATAATACCCCCCTTACGTATTCTATATATTTTACTTACTTTAAGTAATAGATAAGCGTTACTCTTCCCGCGCACTTAATAGTATTTACTTAATTTATACAGTTAGTAGTATTTACCCATTCCGCGTAATTAGTATACTTTACTTAGTCTATATAGTTAGTACCCTTTACTTATTCTATATAGTTAGTATTCTTTACTTATTCTATATATCTAGTATATACTATATAAAGAATACATTTTAACCTAATAGTAGTATAGTATAACCTTAATACGCCTAATAACGCCCTTTAGTTAACCTACTATTTTAAGTTTAATGTTTATATAAGTCCCGCCATAATAGTAGCACTGTACTATTAAACCCCTAATTATCTTTATTCTCGCCGTTATTTTCTTTATCTATCCTGCTACCTTCTCTACTCTTATCCTCTTTATCGCTATTATTTTCCCTATCTATTCCACTACCTTCTCTACTCTTATCCTCTTTATTAGTAAATTCTAGTATTACCAGTTTATCTCTACTCCGTAGGCGGGCCTTTATATCCTCTAGTATAGTATTATCTATAATATCTATAACCTTAAACTTACTAGTAAAAGTATACTATAAAATATAGTAATTAATTCCTATTTCCTATTTATTATTACCTTAAATTTATTTAAGGCGCGCTTAGATAGCGTTAATATTATAATTATATAGTATTAAAATTATCTTATTAGTATACTATAAGAAGGAGACCTTATATATAGTTTTAGGGTTTATTCTTTATAATAAATGCGCTAGGCTACTATTATCCTATTATATTATCTTTATTAGCCTATATATAATAATTAAAATAGCGTAATATTATAATATAGGAAATAGTAGCAAAGTGCTATAGTATGCAGCGAGTATTGCGATATAACGTTATAATACGATTAATATAATATTATATATTTACACTTATAGTATACGGTTATTAAGTAAACCTATTATTATACTTAGGATCTAGTTTCTCTAAATCTTCTATAATATCCTTAAATAGATTACTAATTACCTACTAAGTCTATAGTATCTTATCTCTAGTTATATTTTATATCTTATTAACTTATTATAGAAGTAGCCTATATAGCCTTTTATTACGCTTAGGTTAGTAGCTCTTTTAGGTATTTTATAGTCGCTTCTAACTATCTATAATACGCTTTAGTAAGTATAGTAAGAAGCTTTCTATAGATTTACCTATAATTATAGCGTTAGTTTTAAACTTATAAATAACTTATATTCTACTTCTATAGTCCTTAAAAGTATATTAAATTGCTATACATATAAGCTATATCGTATTAGCTATAATAGGCGAGAAGAGGTTAGTACTATTCTTATTAAGGGCAAGTAACCTTAGCCTAGTATTAAAGAATACACGCTTAATATAACGTGTAATAATCGGCGCCCTAAATCTTATCTCTCTATTCTAGCCTTAGTTAGTTAGGTATAGTAAAAGGTAAAGTACTAACTAGGCCACTAAGCGTAAAGCGGTTATCCTTAAGTAGTTCCGCTACTTTTTTTACTATAGCCTTAGTATCTAGTTTAAGGCAGTAATAGCTCCTAGTAATAGTATCGCGTATTATATTTATTATATAATACTAAAACACACTAAGCTAGTTATATAGCTAGAAAATTAGTTAGTATAGTGCTACTAAATCTAAGGACCGCGAATCTTGCGTGCCGCCAGCCCTAGTAATATACTTAATACTCTATTTATTAGGTTTTTGTAATAGTCTATAATAGTAATTACCTTTTTCCACATCTGCTTTATTAGTGTATTTAAACCGCTTATATTTATTTCTAGCTAAAAAAAAATAGAGCTCTTTAGGCATAGAGCCTATTATTACTTATATAATAAGATATATCTAAGCGATACTATATATCTTTATATTAACTAGGCTAAGTAGCTGCTTTATATATTATCTAAAGTTATCCTATAGTAGTTATTTATTTAAGTAATATATATGTTTCTTTTAAGTATAGGTTTTAGACGTCTTAGGGTTACTTAAGATTTATAGGCTTTTGTCTAACAAGAACGGAACTATCCGTTAGAATAACGTTATTAAAATTAATAATAATAGGTTGTACTATAGCATATTAATAATAGCCTTACCTTTTAATAGAGATAGTTACGGTATAAAGCCTAATATTATCCCCTTTAAGATTTAGATTATCTTAGGAGCTATTACTTAACTTATAGTATCTTCGTTCACTTTTTTATGGGATAGGTAAAGAATAAGTATATTAGTTTAGTAGAACCATTTAGCTTTTATACATACCTTACTTTCCTAAAAAATACTAAATAGTTTAGAGTCTTATACCTAATATGCTTTAAATAATAACCTAGTTAACTTTTATAATATAAATTAGGTATTTTTTACTAAGTATATAAAAAGGAGCTTTAATAAACTTATAATAATAAGTTAGGAAGGCGGCCTAACTATTTATTAGGCTTTATAATAGGGCGATTAAATTACCTTACTATAGTATAAGGTCCTACTTTATATAATATTTTTTCTATACTATATAGAAGCCTAGTTCCTTATAATATTTGCCTACTCTTAAGGTAGATAGTACGGTATATAGAATATAAAGGGTAGCTAGCGCGTAGAGGGCAATATATAGTAGTGTTATGTTCTAGTTTATTATAGTTATAGTAATTTACCCCTTTATTGTAATCTGGCGCCGCTAGTTATAACTTACTACTATTTTAGCTAAGTTATATTTATTTACCGCTTAGTATAAGCCTGTTTCCTTATATATACATTAACCTATACCCTATTTATTTACTTAAAATCTTTATTATATATAGTATTATATATATCCTAATCGCTATAGTTATTTATAAAGAAATAGTCTATAACGTTAATGTCTATTAGTATAAGTAAGATAGGCCTTATAATATAGTTAATGTTATATATTTAGAGGGGATTTAGCATACGTTTTATCCTGCTATTAAATAGCTTTATACTTTATACTTTAAGCATTCCGGTTTTTATATTAATCTTACCACTATTATAAACTTAGAGGGTCTCTACTAACGCACTAGCGTATTTTAGGTATTTACCCTTGCTATCTAATTGCCTAGTATCCTAAATTATAAGTAGTAGATAAAACCTCCCTACTTTATTGCTATAAAGGCTGTTATTTACCCACTTATATTCTTATACTATTACAGCATTATAATAGGGGGCTCTAGTATTAACCTATAACGGGGTATATTAAGTAAACACCTTATTAAGCTTATTAGTGTTAGTAGCGTTCTTCTTAAAGTAAATATAGTATATAACGCTATAATAGATACTTAAGGGCATATTTAATACCTAATTATTATTAGCCTTTAATTAGTTAACATTTTAGTCTATTTACTAGATTCTGTTAATTTACTTATAGTATTCCCTTATAAAGGAGGCTAGTTTAGATATAAGGTTAGTAATCTTTATCTAGCGCTATACCTCCTTAACTATACGCTAAATAGATATATTAATTCTCTAGTCTTAAAGTGTCTAAGTTATATAGTTGTCGAAGTTCTATATATATATTAGCTATAGGGCCTAGTTATATTATCTATATTACGCTTATTAAATCTACTATGTTAATTATATTAGTTAATGCCTATAGCTTAAGTTCGTTTTAAAGTATAGTATTAAGATATATAGTATTATATTATAGCATCTACTCTTTATAATTGTTTCGTTTATTAGTCCTATAGTAAAATGCCTTCTATAGCTTATATACTTACTCTAAATACTCTATATTTATGCCACTAATTACTTTTAATTACTAAATACTCTCTAAATAGTAGATAATAGTATATAGTTTAGGAATATTAAAGTATAGTAGTCCTGTTTTACTTAGTTAAAATAAATAAAAAAACCTTTATCTTGTCTATTCTATAAATAGCCATTACTAGGTACTAAATAGTTAATTTGTTGTATAATATATATTAAGATAATATAATAAAGTCTATAAACGCCTAGATAAATAGCATAGCGCCTTTATTCTATTTTAGTAAGGGTACTATAGTAGGGACCAATTATTATAACAGAGATTTATATATCTTTTCTATTTATTAGCCAACATTTACCTAGCTATCCTATACTATTATATTAATAAATCGTTTCACCTATATAAAGCGGGTAGTAATAAATGCATTAATATTTAATATTTTCTAGCCGCAACTATTTATATATAGGATATTAAGGCCCTAATATTTTCTAGCTTGTATTTTACTTTATATAAGCCCCTTAATCTAGTATATAAGATATTCGCTAGTAAGGCCTTTAAGTACCTAGTATAAGAAATTAGGCGCTATTATCTTATAAATATTAAATAGATTATAGCCCTATATAAAGTTATAGAACGGCTAAATATAATCTAAGTTATCCTTTTTATTAGTATTATAACCTTCCTACTATATTTATATTTAGTTTTTTATTAATTAGTATATACAAAACGGCTACGGTCACTAAATAGCAGTTATTAAATTATACCGTTTATTCGTATATATATAATAAGTTAAATATTTACAGCCACTTTTAATACCTATAAGCGTAACCTGTTCTTTATAATTAGCTATAAATATAGCTAGAAGTAAAAAGTAGTGTTAATCCTAGCTATCTATATATAGAAGATATACTCCTTCTTTACTAGCTTTCTCTAACGCTATAGGTATTATTAGCATAACTATACTAGCAGTAGGGTTGTCGCTAAAGTATACATTTAAGGATGGCTGTAAGGGTTTTATATTACACCGCTAGTTATATTATTTAGTTACTAGGTATATAGACCGGGAGGTATATAAGCAGTAATAGGGCTAGTTAATTTATAGATTGTTAAACGCGCAGTTTAATATTTTTAATTAAAATATAGAGCGGCCATGCTTTCTTGCCGCCGGCGTATTATATTAGTTAGGTCTTATTACTAGCTAATATAATTAGCACTATAGTTACGCTAAGCGATAGCTACTCTTACGTCTCCTACTACTAGTTTGCTATGTTAAGCTTATTATATATTTTTATTTCTGCTAATAAGTACTACCTTACTAGCAAGAAAGTTATATTTCCTTAAAAAGGGCCATAACTAATAAAGAAGGACACGATCTTTAAAGTATTTTAGTAACATACTAGCAGCTACTAGTCCCCTACAGTTACAATTATTTTAATCTACTGCGGTTAATTACTCTTAAATTATATCTGTTTTAAAAGTAGTTTTACTTTAATATTATTAGCACTCTAGTAAGAAAAATGGTTAGTAAATACTCCCTAAAGCCTAATATCGTTAAACTACTCGTTAATAGCGTGGTTAGAAGTCCTATAGCTTACCTACTATAAAACCTATATATATTCTACCTTACTGCTAAATAAATAAAATAGGGGAGGTGTTTTATCTAGTATACTGCTAGTACGCTTAATACGTAGTATAATATCGCATACTACTATAGTATTATCCGCAGTTTATAGATTTCCTTAGTTCCGTCCTAGAGGCTTTCCTATAGCGCGGCTAGTGGCCTCTTTAAATGTTTTAGTCTAAAAGACGTCTATAGATATTCCAGTTAAAGTTTACTAATTAGTCTTAACTATCGCTAGGTTATATACCCTATTAAATATTATAGAATTATTATTATAGTGCATATCCGCAGCCCTATTATTCGGCTTATTAATAATATTATCGCCTAAAGCTTATGTGGGTGGCCACTTATTACCTTACTCCGATTTAGCCTTATAATTAGTTATATAATGCCCTTTTAAGGTTTAATAGTATAATAGTATATTATCGTCTATATATTATATAAGTGGCCACTTATTATATTGCTTTAGCTTAGCCCTATAATAGGCTATCTAATACTCCTTTAAGCTTTAATAGCATAAGGGTATATTATTATTTATCTCTTTAATATTAAAGCCCTTATATCTACCCTTCTTCTATTTCTATTATCTTAAATAATATCGTTTATAACGGGTTAAACCACCTATACTTTTTACTTTAGTCCTACGCTTTTTATATTACTGCTAGATAGAGCTTATTTATAAATTGCCGCATTAAGCTATAATTTACTATAGTTTAGTTAAAAGGGAGCTAAAAATAACATCTATGTAGAACCGTATGTTTAAAGTAGTGTTTATAGCTTATGCTATATTATAAGCTAGTTAAGATAAAAGGAGTATAGTAAGAGTATAGCGATGTCTATAGATACTAACGCGCTAGATAGCGCAACCTATTATATTTTACGCTAATTTATACTAGATCGCGTTACGTTAGGCTAAGAGACTCTACTTATTACTAACGTCGCGCCGCCTCTCTGTTATACTAAGCATAGGATTCTAAATACTACTATTCCCTACTTAAAATACTAGACTGTTTTTTATAATAGGACGCGATATATAATAGCGGTATGCCGTAAATACGGCATAGTATAACTCTATAAGCGCTATAGACCCATAAAAAGACATATAGCTTATTACCAGCTTAGGTATTACTACGGAGAAACTTAATATTATTAAGCGGACTTTTAAGTAGGTTATTATTAAGGACGGTATTCTATACGTTTTATTTTATAGATAACTAAACAATTTACTACGTAAGTAGGTAATCTAGAAAGTTATCTATTAGGTAGTAGAATGCGAGAAGGTACTAGCGCTATAGGTATATAAGGCCATATAGAATATACTAGCCCACATATAGTTAAATATATATAAGAAGATAAAGGTACTAGGGCGGCCTAGCATTAACTATATAGTAAATATAGAAAGGGGGTATACGGCTACTATAAACTTATAGAGTTTATTCTAGCTTAACTATATATAGAACTACGGCTATAATTTTAAATGACTTATTATACTACTTTATAGGCGGAAACTAAATAGTATAAACTTAGTCCTAAGTATAGACGTGGCCTTAAGTCTAGTATCGCTGTCTAATACGCCTTAAGACCTACGTATAGTTAAATATTAGCTACTAGTTAAGATGTTTTTAAAGGCTAGGGTAGATTATAATAAGGAGTAGATATAGGCCGCCTATATAAAGACTATACCTATCCGAAATAATAGGGCCTTAAGGGCTGCTTTATTAAGGGCAGTTTATTATAGGGTGGGCTAGGTTATATTTACGGCTATCCGTAGAGATAGTATATAGGTATCCGTTATAATTATAATATATTACTAACGTTTATCTAGCCCTATCTCTAGCGCAATACATTTTACTAGGCGGGCTAAAAGGTATTAATTAATTATAGTTAATCTAATCTATATAGAGATAGTAACTTTAGTTAAGTTTGCCTTATAGCGAGACCTCCTATCGCACTAAGAAGCCCTAAGATTATTGCTTATATATATAATCTTAGGTTATCTAGATATAGTATAGCAAATTGCCTTTACTATAGGCTCTTCTATTAGGGGCAACTATATAAATATTATATTTGTCCTATATTTTACTAGCTAGTAGCTAGTATAATAGGATAGGTATTATTCTAAGGGCCTATAGCATTAGTAATAAGTTTCTTGAGATATAGTAATGGTGTATTAATGCTAGGAATAGCATACCCAATATAAGTAGGAGAGGGCATTAGGTTACGTTGCCTTAGCGGTAACTATAGTAAGAAAAGGATTAGATCCTATTTAAGGTTATTATAGTTTAGTAAAAATAAAGGCGGCCTATACTATATAGAGAGTAATTAATAATAGTTGCGATTGTTAGTGAGATATCTAGACTATAATCTAACTAGTTAAGTATTTAGGGAACGTTTAATTATAAGTTTAGATTAGAATAAGGGCTTTAAAATAAAGTTAATTTAAAGCTTTAATCTAATTCTAAGGCGACCGTTTAGTTAAATTCTAGTTTAACTTAACTTTAGCTACAAATTTTTAATATTCTAAAAAATACGCTAAAAGTTACTAAAAAGTTGGTAACTTTACTATATATAGAATCTAAACTAAGGTCTTAGCGTTAGTTTAAATCAAGAGCTTAAAGCTCCTTATTTAAACTTTAAATTAAATCTAAAGGCTTTAAATTATATACGTCTATATAACCCGTAGAGCTATAAACGTATATTAAATCGGGAAGGAACGTGTTCTTTTTATAGACTTTTAGTTTAGATTTAAAAGCGATAGATTATAACTAAATAACCCCTTAAAATCTAGATTATAGATTAACATTAATTAACTACTAGCCTATAAGGGATAGAAACTAGAATTACTAGGCTTTATAAATTAGGCTATCTTTACTATAATACGCTTATCTGTTTTGGAGATTATAATTATTAAAAGTCTCTCTTATTTAGCTATAATATATAATATTATAATATACCATATCTTACCTAGTGCTATAGCAAAATTATAAATATTAAAGGCTTATAGCTACTGCCGCTTTTAACTTCTATCTAGTATCCCTATTTAAGGGTCTTGCTACTAGTAAAGTCTATAATATCTATCTTTACTACCCTCCTTATATTCCGACGCTACTAATATCCTCTCTACTATTATTATCCTTATTATTATTACCAGCACCGCCCTAGCCGTTATTATTAGCGCCCTCTCTATTAGCCTCGTTTTACGCTTTAGTATAATTACTAGTGCTACTAATATTTACTATACCCACGAAGTTAGGGATAGCAATATTAAAGTTAACGTCTATACTATATAAAATGGGCGTATAATCGGCTATACGCTAATAGTAGACACGCTATATAGTTTTGTTAACATTAAATAGGGCGATAAGTTACTAAAAGTGCTCTTTTTGTTTAAGATTCTTAAGGTTAATAAATACCTTATTATCCTTATACTACTTCTTAATTTTATAATACGCGGTATTTATAAAGGTCTTATTACTAGTATAATAATTATAAACTACCTAGGGACTACTAACAATAATAAGGCCTATTTATAGTCTAGTAATTATAAAAAGGTTTCTTGCTATATTCTAGACAAATTTTAGTAAACTAGCAACTATTATATTATATACTAATAACTCTACCTAGCCGCCTTAGATGCCATTAACGGTGAAGACATTAATCTCGCTAACTACTGGCGTAAATTCCCGCCACTTACTGCCATCTTACTAGGCGTAGCACTATTCTTTAAGCGTATACAGCGCTGCGGAGTAGATAGTAAGTTAGGCTATATATAAAATAGTAAGGCTAACCTCTAATAGCTTAAATCTAAAGTTTATTAGCGCTATAGCTACCTAAAATACGCGTTAAGCGTAGACTAGGTTATACGTTAATTAGCTAAGCTTATTTACTTATATAGTACTATTAACGGTAAGGAAGGCGATAAGGTGGTCGCAGCATAGCATATCTTTAAAAAAGCTCGCCGCCAGCTTTAACTACTCTTAGTCCTTAACTACTAGGCTTATTTAAAGCTAGCCATATAGTAGGATAGCATTTATAAGATATACAATATCTTTAACAAATTAATATTATAGTGAAAACTATACTATATCCGTACTAACCGTAAAAAGATATATATAAAGGGAGATAGATTTCTAATAGTAGAACGGATTATTAAAATTAGGACTAAGAATTGGTTTTAGTTAGTATATATTACTAAGGAAAACCTAAGGTATAGGGTCGCTAGCCCAGATCTATAGACCTCCCTAGATTAAATATAGTCTACTCTAGGTAAACCTAGCGAGACTGCCTAGCTTAGACACCTTCTCGGCCTTGTTATAGAAAACTATATATATAGCGCTAATAAAATATACACAAGTCTATAAGACCACATTGGGTATTATAAAAATAATATTAGCCTTTTTAGCTAGGTCTATAATAACTATATTAGCCGCAAGTGTTAATCCTATCTTATTATTTTATATTATATTATTACTAAGCGCAAATTAGTGCAAGTATTGGCGGAATTTAGCGTATTTAGTTATATTAGGGTCTATAATAGGATATAGGTTTCCATTACTATCTAGGACACCCATAAGGCGTAATAACCACTAACCTTTAAATAAATCTATAACCTATAACCGCTTATTAAAGCTAGTGGCATTACTAGCCTTAAACATATGGTAGAGTAGGAATGCTATATTTAGTATAGACGCATCCTTATTAATTATAGCATAGTTATCCTATTCCTTAAAATACTTAGGATAAGTATTAATACCTACTACTGTTTGCTATATAACGATATCCCACTTATAGACCTTAGTTTCTATTAAGCGTATATAGCGGCAAAGGATAATAGAAAATTTAGCGGAACGGCCTTACGCAATTAGTGCCTTATAGTCCTCTATAAGTATATTATTAATTATCTTAGCTAGTATATCTAGTTAACAATTAAGTGGTAATAGGACCTAGATTCTAGTAGGATCCTACTAGGGCAACCTAAGTTAATACTAGTATTATACTAAGATAGTTAGGAAGGTTAATTTCCTAATACTACTAGGGCCTTATATTAGCAAAATACCGCCTATTATATATTTAAGCGCAGTATAGGCACCTATTTACTCTTTATTAAGTAGCAGTAAGACGGCCTTAAGGGCATTATTAACTAAGTTCTTCCTATACTTAGTAATATTATAGTTAAAGTAATTAATACGCGGGAGATCTGTAAAGTTATTAAATAGCGTAATTTAACACTTAATATAGAAACTATTGCCCCCTTACTATAGGTGGCGTAGAGTATTAATCTCTTAGGAGATTCTAACCTTAGGGGCATACTTAGTTATAAGATATTTAATACCCTATACCGTAATTAGGGCTTTACTTAGGTTACTAACTATTATAAAGTTATTATTACTTAGAATATACTCCGGAGCAAATATAGGGTTTAGTATAAACTTATAACCCACCTATAGTTAAAAAAAATAAAAGTATAATAGTTATAGCCGGAGCTAAAAGGAGTAGTATTAATAATAACTCCTTTTTAGCTAGCCTAGCTATTTATATTTTTACCTAGGAATAAGATATTAATAATAGAGTCAGTATAAAGGGTAAGACCATTAACTATCTAAATGGTAGTATAGTAGACTTAGTCTGCGCTACCTAGGAAGATAATAAAATAAATAATAGTAGGTACCTAGGGGTTCTAATTAACGGCCTTAAGGTTTATAATTACGGCATAGAACTAGACTGTAAAATACTTAAAAACGCTATTAAACTAATACCTCGTAGGGATTTTATATAATAGTCGGTCCTTTACTAAGAGCTGTATACTAAGCTAGATATTTATATTATAGTTCTTTTTACTAGCAACCTAAAGGATTATTAACGCTCTGCTATTCTAGGCTCGCGTTTAGGCTCGCGTTTAGGCTCGCGATATAACTATTAAGCTATTTAGTGCCTGGTATAAAGAAGTAGATAACGACTGTAGGACTATTTAATAGTATATCCCAAGCTTTATAGATTTGCGGCGTAAATAGGCCAAAGTCTTTATTAATAAAGAAGTACTTACTAAGTAATGTATACGTACCTAATATAAGTTTATTAGAGGCGATAATAAACCTAATATAGTAAAGTTATAGGGTTATAGCATCTTATAGAAGAATATAAGTAAGATACTTAAGCGTAGTTAGATATAATAGTCGTTAAGTAACCAAAGAAGTAGCATTAGTAGTGTTAACCTTAATATTACTAGCAATATTGGCATCTATAAATCGGATAGACGCCGTCTTATATAAACAATAAGTAGGCATTCTACTAGTTTTATAAAACACCTAGAACGTAATACTATATACTATAATATACTCTTTAATAATTTATATAATAAACTAAACTATAAAGTAGTTGTTATTTAAAAGCTAGAGTATATTTAAAGGTTTAGCTATTATAGAATCGCTATCCTCTATATAGGTATTTAGATTATTTACTAGGCTATTTACTACTAGATAGAAGCCGGCTATATTAAGAGGTTTAGGCGATAAAAAGGTAGTAGCTATATTTAAAGTAGTAGTACCTAGTGCATTTACCTTGCCTAAAGCGGTTACGGCGTCTATCGCCTAAATTAAAGTAGGTCCACTTATATATTTATTAATATTATACCCTATAACTTCGCAGTTCTTATATACCTAACTATAGAAGATAGTTTAATAGTCTAGGGAGCTATAGTTTAGGTAAATCCGCTTCTTCTTACCTAATAGCTAGAAATAGTCTTACTTTCTATAGCCTATAGCACTATATTAGTTATATATTATACTAGGATAGTTACTCTTAAGATAACCGGCTTCCCTATAATTATTATATATAGGGTTAAGGTAGTTAGCTTTAAGATAACCAGCCTTACTATAGCCGTGATAAAGTTAAGAAGCTTTTTTAAAAGGATAATCGGCGCGTATATAGCCGGTAAATAAACAAAGATAGTATTTTAGAGCGTTATTAGCTAAGAGGTATAGACTACTAAGCTCTAAAAAAAAGAGGCTTGTTAAGTATAGGGCCCTTATAACGGAACCTTATAGTAAGTACTATAATAGGCTCGTTATTAAGCTAGGTGTATAGGTAATATAAATTAAAGTTAACAACGTAATAATAACTAGTGAAGTGGTTGCCTAATAGATTAACTTTAATTGTATTTTGAGAATTACTATAAGGAAAGAACTATCTAGAGTAGGGACTGTGGTCCTTTAAATATATAACTATTCTCTTAGGAAACCCTCCTTATACGTAAGGTATATATACTCTATTTACTCTATTATAGATTATATAGATTATATAGATTATATAGATTATATTATATAACTTAGTTACTATTTCTTATTATATAGTTCTACTAGCTCTATCTTAAACTGTACCTATATTAACTAACTAGCTTCTTTTAACTCCTCTCTAAGTAGTTATAATATTATACTTAAAGCGTTCGTAATACTATCTCCCTCCTCTTTATCTTCGTCCTTAAAGATTTTAAATATCTTTAAGTTGTTTACTAGAGGTATAATATCTATCTAATTAATTTAGTTAATATTATTACTTATTATACTTAAAGCAATTTCTCTTTCTTCTATAGTTTAACGTGCTTGCACTATTACTGCTATACTATTACTAGGTGAAATAATACTATCTCTATATTCTCGTTGTACGAAAGAGGGGTTAGTTTACGTTGCGCTAATAAGTTCTTTATCTTAGTAACCTTCCTCTTATTTAAAGTGCACTAAAGCAAATATTTATTTATCCTGCGACATTTGCTCTATTTTTAACGCTAAGTATATATATCCTATAACTCTTAATAGTCTTTAAGTTCCCTAAGTAATTTATTATAGGGTCTTATGTTTAATCTACTACTATAAAGCTTAATAGTAAGCTTTTAAGCGCCTTTAATAAATTGCGTTAATTACAAGAGGCGGAATAGGAGGCTGCGGCTACTTAATAGCGTACCCTTAAAACTCGTCTTTTAGCCTCTACTCGTTTTTTGCGTCTTAAATAGGTTTATAAAAAGGTTTATTTTAAGGAGTAGAAACTTATAGAATAAGGTCTATAGGAACTTAGTAATAAGAGAACTAACTCTCTTTCTATAAAGGGAACAACTCCGAGTAGTTTAGCAGTCGCTCTTTCTAGGTCCCCCTTAGGTGACTTATTCTTTAGCGATTCTTCCTTATTAATATTGCCTGACCTATTCTCTTTTAATACTCCTATACCTTTCCTATAGCGTTTTTTAAATTTTCTAGTGGTTCTTAGGTAGTCTTATTATAGCCTATCTACTTTACCTTATACTATATTTTATTATCTACGTCCTTATAACTAATAATCCTTAAAACTTACTATTTATCTTCTTTTCGTCCTCTATACGTGTCTGCTTTATAGACCGGTGGCTTAATATTCCTATATACTAGCTTTAGCATTGCGATATACTATATAGGGTAGATCTTTATCTTAGCTAGTAGGTTTAATTTGAATATAACTAGTGAAATCCTTTAAATAATTTTAAAAGGTCCTAGTTTGACGTAGTCTAACTTCTTACTTAGTTATTAACTCTTAAAATTTTTATATAGTAGCCATACTTTATCTCCCTCTTTAAGATTTAGTCCCTTAGATCTCTTAGCGTTATAGTATTTCTTTACTCTTTACTATACTACTTTTACTATTTCCATAAGGTTCTTATAAAGATTTATTAATATCTCTATTCTTTACTTTACTATACTACTTATCTTCTTTACTTAATATAGCGATAATAATATTCTTAGCTTATATCTATAATTCGCCTTAAATAGTAAAGTGCCTATTCCTTTTTAAGATATTATATTATATATAAACTATATAATTAGTAATAGTAATACCTAATTGTTCTATGCGTAATTAATATAGTGCCTTAGATACTGCTCTAGTGTCTAATTTAGTCTTTCTATTTAACTATCCGTCTGCGGATAATATATAGTAAAAGTTACTGCTCTAACTCCTTACTTTACTAAGAATACCTCCTAAAATGCTGTTACGAATCTTAGATCTCTATTCAATATAATTTTACTTAGTGCTCTATATTTTATAAATACTTCTTTAATATAGATTCTAGCAATATCTTCCGCTAAGATTTCTTCTATACACGCTATAAAGTATCCCCACTTTATAAGCTTATCTACTATTACTAAGATTATATTATAATTTTGCCCTATAATAGGATCTTTTAATTTTAGCAACTTAATAATAAAGTCCTATAATATGACCTCCTATAGTCTTTCTAGTATTTTAATAAGTTATAGCCCTCTATATAGCTTATGCCTTATTAGTTTATTCCTTTAGTAATTTAGATATTCTTTTATAACCTTTTATGCTAGGTTTTAGATTCTATTAATAATATACTCCTTTTAGAGTTTTAACACTAAGCCCGTAGCTTTATTATATCCTTAAGTTAATCCCTTATAGAAATCTTCTATAAAGTGCTTTACTATGCTTCTTAGGATATACTTTACTTTTTAGTTTTTATATATATCTATCTATAGATCTTCTAGCTGCGCTTTTAGAATTCTCTATACCTAAAAGCTTTCTGGTAACTTATAAACTTTCTTTAACTTATTTTCTTAAATTACTATAATTTTTAGATAATTGTATCTAATTAACCTATCTATATCTTTTCGCAGTAAAGCCCCTAATGGCTTCTTATTATTTTATAGTTTAGCCTTTTAATTTAACGTATCGGCCTATATATTGTCTATACCCTTAATATACTAAATTTTAAAATAGTATTCTATAAGTATCTCTGCCTATCTAACCTATCTTTAGTTAAGTTCCTTTATTATTAGGAATCCTATTAGGTTCTTATAATCTATCTTAACTATAAATGGTTTTTCTATACCTTATAAGAATGCTCTCTATTTCTTTAACGCTATAACTATACCTAATAACTCCTTATTATAGATGTTATAGTTTAACTCTAGTAGTATTATCTTTTAACTATAATATGCTACTAGGTGCCATCTATCTAGATATTTCTATATAAAGTATGCCCTTAATATAAAGTCTA
>Ga0307515_10007953_pt1 | contig 20817 bp, 6 predicted proteins | sample 17_EM_MG_FD_194513 | JGI IMG/M metagenome (GOLD analysis project Ga0307515, IMG submission 194513) | Populus trichocarpa ectomycorrhiza microbial communities from riparian zone in the Pacific Northwest, United States - 17_EM | ecosystem: Host-associated > Plants > Roots > Unclassified | place...
GGCCGACAACATTGTTATTAAAAGGAATAGAAAGAGAGAACTCATTTCCATTTCAAATTCTTCTTTCTTCAAAATTATTGGAGAGAATTGGTTAGGGGTAAACCGAGTGAAAAATTAAGAGGGAAATCACACACAAATTACTTAGAAGGTGGGGAAATCAAGGGATCAAATTATTAGAGAGAGAAACAAGAAAATTTGAAGAGAAAAGAAGGAAAGGAGAATGAAGTTGCAATGAATTCCTTATTTTTGTTTCAAATTATTGGGTAAAGTTTTCTACTAACCTAATTTCTTGTTAATTTGTGTTTCAACCTCATTACCAAACTAATGGATTAATGTGTTTTTTTTTTTCATAAAATCCATGTTTAAAAAAGGACCAAAGGCAAGGTCACCTAACCTCCCTCGGCTCAGCAAAGCATTGAGCCCAAGTACATGTAGATCTGGCGAGCTGCCAGAACCAACATCCCTAAGCATAACTATTCATTGAGAGCAAGTATATGTGGGTCGGGCGAGCTGCCAACAATTCCTAAGCTCAGTTACATGCTGAGCTCAAGTACATTTAGGTTTGGTGAGCTATCAAATCCAACAATCCATGGGCTCAGATACATCCTAAACCCACGTGCATATGGGTCTGGCGAGCTGTCAGACCCAATATCCTCAGGCTCAAACTATACATTGAGCTCACGTATATATAGGTCTAGCGAGCTACCAGACCTAAAGATTCGTAGGCTCAGATACGTTCTGAGCCCAAGTACATATGAGTCTGATAAGTTACTAGACCCAACATCCATGGGCTTAGACTACAAGCTAAGCTCACACACACACACACACACACACACACACACACATATATATGTGTGTGTGTGTGTGTGTCTAGTTAGCTATTAAACCTAACAATCCCTAGACTTAGCTACGCGTTGAGCTCAAGTATATATGGTTTGGCGAAATGTCAAACCCAATAATCCATAGGCTCAACGTATATAATATGGGTTTGACTAGAAGCCACACCCAACATTCTTAAGCTTAGCTATATATTAAGCCCATGTACATATGGGTCTAGCGAGCTGCTACGCACTAAGCCCAAGTACACGTGGGTCTGGCGAGCTGTCAGACCCAACAATTAATGGGCTCAGTTACACGTTAAACTCAAGTACATGTAAGTCTAACAAGCTATTTTACCTAAAATTCCTAGGTTCAGATTACACGTTGAGCCTACAAACATATAGGTTTAGTTAGCTACTAGACCCAACAATCCTTGGACTCATCTACGCGCTGAGCCCACATACATATGAGTTTGGCAAGTTGTCAAACCTAAGATCCCTAAGCGCATGTACGTAGGTCTGGCAAGCTGCTACACGTTGAGCCTAAGGATTGTTGGGTTTGGCAAGCTATTAGACCTAATAATTATTGGGCTCAATTACGCGTCAAACCTAAGTACATGCGGGTCTAGCAAGGTGTCAAACCCAACTTCTCTGAGTCAAGCTACGCGTTGAGCTTATATACATGTGGGTCTGGTGAGTAGTCACACCTGACATCTCTGAGCTCAACATCTCACTGATCCTAGATAGATATAAAACTAATGATCTTTCTAACCTTCTTATTGAGCCATAAAACTCCGTTTGTTTTTTCTCATAAACCTTAACATAAATGTTAAGGTCAAGGGTACTCATATCTCTACACCTCTAGGTGTATAAAAATCTTCAAAAGGACTTGCTATTTATCATGTATTAATGATGTGTAAGAAATATTTATCTCTCACTAATAATGTGTAAGGGATATTTATCTTTTTTTAATAAATGTATCAATAAAATATTTTTTCTTGTTAATGTTATCAGGGCAAGATGACATTTCAACCTCTCATATCTATAAAAGAACAAGACTTATGAGCTATAAAGACTCTATCAATCCTTTAATGAATAAAAATGTTTATAATCTCCGTTATTTACTGCAAATTTATTTTCAGAGTCTCTTCTTAAAATATCATTGTCTTTTCTCTAAAAAAGATACTTGTTTAAGCATCAAGAGTCTTGAAATCCATCGAAAAGACATTTTGCATTTATCGACTACCAGTCATATAGTCAATGAGAATAAATCACATTGTTAGAACTAAAAGATTAATTGATTGTCTAGGATGTAAGCCCTGCCCCTCAAGCTATTTGAATTTTTAGGACATCATCAATTATCGCTATTTATAGGGAATGATAAAAAAAAACCATCAATTATTCTTTATGAATTGGTTTTTGACACCCCTTATCGCTATTAACGGTAGATAATCAAGACACATATGGAATAAGATGTGCCACGGACCTCCTTGCGACTACTGGTATAACTACTTTATCAGAGCATCAACAACTTTTCAATCAAGTATGACTTCTCATTGAGGTGGTGCTAGTTAGTCAAGGGAATCATCAGGCTTGATAAGCCCGATACAGTAACTATGAATCAACCTCTATCATGGTTTTTAGTGATCTTTAAGTTAAATTTGTATTGCTCTTGAGCACTGGTATACCAGTTAAGAGAAGCTCTGTAGAGCTATAACATCACTCAATTAGAAGGATGGTTGTCATAACCCAATTTTGGGTTCCCTAGAATTGTTTTATAAAAAATAAATATTTTTATTCAAAAATTCAAAAAAATCTAAAATCTAAAAATATTTTCAAGACATGAGGAAATAAACCTTTGAACTACAACATACCAAAATACTAAAAGAATAGTTAGATTATGATATTTTGACAAAATAGGATGAAGAAAGACTTAATAGAAAGAAAATTGAGGGTGAAATCCAAACTTGACAAAAAGTGAAAGAATTAATTAAGTTTAAAGACTTAATTAAACTTCTAACATGTTTAATTGACTTATTTAAGGATTTAATTGAAGTAAAATTAAGTTTGAAAGTCAATTGAGCAAAAATAAAATAAAAATTAAGTTTAAGGACCTAATTAAACTTTTAATGGGTTTTAATTATCCCTTTAATCTTCAAATCTTTGTGATTTGATCTAAATTAGGCCTTCAAACTTGATTTTTCTTCAATTAAGTTCTTAATTGAATCCACAAAACCTATTAAAAGTTTAATTAAGTCTTTAAACTTCTAATTTTTTCTCAATTGACTTTTAAACTTAATTTTTCTTCAATTAAGTGCAAATCAGAGGTTCATTTGAAATAAATTTGAAGATTAAATAGTGATTGAGGGCTAAATTGAATAATTTCAAAACCAAAAACCAAAGTGCAAAACGGCGCGTGAGTTTAAGAATTGAAATAAACTAAAAATCAGGGGTTAATTTGAAAGAAATTAAAAGTTTAATGGTCAATGGGGTCAAATTGAATAATATAGAAACTAAAGACTAACTTGGAAAAGGCACTGAAATTAAAGGATTTAAATCAAGGTTTTGAGGGGGGCAATTTCAAAAATTAAGAACTTTCAAGGTCAATTAAGGTACATATGCTGAAATTGGAAAGGTAGGGACCAAATTGAAATTTCCTGAAATCCCAATTAAAAATCCTACTTTTTAGGGTTTAAACAAATGATGTATAACTTTTTTTTAATAAAGAGATTGAATGACACATCATTTCATCCTTGTTTACTTCTTCTTTAACCGAAAAGGCTAATCAAGATGTCACTTTCAAGTGAATGAACATGGCATTGGCCCCAATTGAATCCATAGTAAAGAATTGGATATGGAATGCGCGGGAACTTCTCTGACCACCTTAGGGGCTCCAACAACCACCACTCGACTGTGAAACATCTCCTCTATAAGGATTAGTTGCTCCTTTCAAATGTTTACATCTCATTTGCTTCAATGATGTTGACAACATCTTATCCCCAGTCAGCCTCCTTTGTGTTGACAATGCAGGCTGAGTGGGGACCAATCTTCCAATAGATGAATGAGGAGTTATAGACCTTCAAATCATATGAGGTTTGTTCACAATGGTAAATATACATCCCCTTTACATGATTTATGTCCTCCTATGACACGATTATATCTCATTTGCCACCATGATCTCACCAAAATAGCCCACTCAGTCAGTCATAACTAAAGAAGAAAATTGCATGTTTGAGTAGACTTCTTGGTTGCTTTCTCTTGATAGGTTTGAGCTCATAAAAGGAAAAAATGAATCGGAATACACATTTCTAGAGAGGTTGGTGAAGAGGATGAGCAATAATCTTTCATAAACCACCCATTTGTGTGAAACCACCATGGTTTTGCAACTTTTGGTTTTAGTTTGCTTATAAAAGAGCAAGTGCTCTTGAGCATGTGAAGGTTTATTTTAGAGGAAATCATAAAGATAAAGAGAGGAAACACAGAGGAATTGAGGGGAACACCCTAGAATTGATTAAAAGAAAAGCTATAAGGATTGTGTGTTAAGGAAGGAAGAGAATCAAGACCAATCTCATATTGAAAAGAAGTTGAAAATTAAAAGGAAAGAAGCAAATAACCTAAATAAGAAATCAAAATCCTCCTTACAAGGTATACCTTCAAACTTTGATGGGACGTGTAGCTTAATGATAACACCCTATCCTCCTCTTTTAATACTTTATTGAACTATTGTTTGATTGTTGGTTCATATATTATGCTTTGGTTTTTAATTTTTTGATAACATTTATGTTTAGATGCATTTGTTCATTTTTAAATTAATATCCATATGTGTGTTAAGATTGGATTTGAGGCATAGATTGTTATCTTAAGGTTGTTTTGATGTTATTTAATGTTGTTAAGAGGTATTCTAACAAGTTTAGATTCCTTGATTATTAGATAAAATTGTTTTGATTCTTGTTGTTTCTCAGCAAAAGCATGGTTATGTGTTATTCTTGGTGGAAAGTTGGGTTGATGAAGCTAAGTTTATGATAATGTCAGTCAAGAGTAGATGTTAAAATCATTAAAACAATGTTTATAGTTAAGCATATCCCTTTTTGTTTTCTTATGTGGCTTTATGGGTAGATCTCTATTTTTATTTCTATTTGTTTTCTTTCATGTTCTTGAAAGTTTTGGTAGGTCAATGTAAGCATGCTTGAGGTTATTTTTGTTTTGTTTAAGGATTGATATTGGGACTTTATCTTTTTTATGGGTTTTAGGAAGATTTTATGTTCACTGTTGAACATTTATGGATGCAGATTTTGATTTCCTGCAAACTAATGTTTTGGCTTTATATATACACTCTAGTTGAAGCCGAGACTCATACATGTTTGTTCTCTGTCATTAATTTATCTATTAATCTCTTATTTTGGATTGATTGATCCTTAGAAGTTTGAATGTTGGGGTTTGTGTTCTTGGTTGTCGAGCTTGATTTTAAGCCATTCTTGGTTTGTTGTTCTTATCCAATGCGTCATTTTGTTTCAATTTTGTGCTTTTCAATTGATGAAATATGGTCTACATAATTGATTGCATTTCCAGGTTCTTCGATGTGTTTTTCGTGTTCTTAGCAAAATTCAAGCGAAAAAACCCTTTGATCTTCTTCTTTGCAAATCTGAGAATGGATCTTTTTTTCTTCTTTTTTTTTGCTTTTAGGCTTTGGGTTGGGTTAAGTCCATCAAGGTAAGGGCGTATTTGGTATGCCAAGAACTTTCCAAATGAAAAAATGTTTTTCATGTTCTTAAGACGTGTTTGTCAATCATGACCTTACGATAATTTTTAAGCTTCTAATTTTTTGCTAAGACAAATACACCCTATTGATTTTCTAGTGGTGTTTATTTATTTTTATTTTTTTGTATTTTCTAAACATGACCCTTGTTTTTTAATTAATTCAATTTTATGCGTTCAAGTGACCTATTTGTAATTTTTTATGTTTCTCATAATTCACCCCTTATTATTTATTATTGGGGATTGTGACCTGCAGTGATGTGCTTTTCTGGTATTAAATAACTTTCTTTCTTTTAAAAAATACAAAAACAACAAAAATCTATCTTTAAAAAATATATTAAATATTTTTAAATTATATATGGTCAAGTCTCTCAAATAGAAATTATATTTGCATAAAAATATTTAGCATTTTTTAAAAATACAAAAATTCAAGAAAAATAATTGTTTTTATAGCTTTGCATACATGTTTGGATTTATAACAAATTTATTAAATTCATGAGAATTTGACCAATATTTCAATAACAACAAAGAAATTAGTTTGTTTATTTTAATACCTTTATTATAAACTTATACGTATTCTAGATATTAAAAGAAACAAAAAAGAGATACAAAAGATTCTTGTTTTGTCTTTAGAATAACTAAGATTAACCCATAAAGTAATGGTTCACTCAACTGGGGTGAACCTGTTTTGACCAATAAACAAACCAATGGTTAGAAAAACAAACCAACTATATGTGGGTCTAGTGAGCTTTCAGACTAACAATCCCTAGGCTCAGACTACGTTTTGATCCCAAGTACAAAGTTGTTTTTCATAAATTGCATAAAATGAAATAAAAGAAAGATAGAAGCAGGAATGACGAGGGTTATAAAGGAAACAAGACTACGCGTTGAGCCTGCATACATATAGGTCTAGCTGCTAGACCCAACAATCTTATGGCTCAGCTATACGTTAAACTCAAGTACATGTGAGTCTAGAAGCTGACAGACCCAATAATTTGTGGGCTCAACTACGCGTTAAACTCAAGTACATGTGGGTTTAGCGAGTTGTCAAACCCAACACCCCTATGCGCAGCTACTGGCTGAGCCCAAGTACATGTGGGTCTGACGAGCTGTTAGACCTAACAATCTCTAGGCTCAGACTACGTGTTGAACCCAAGTACATGTGGGTTTGTTGAGCTGCCAAACCCAACAATCTCTAGGCTTAGCTACGTGTTACGTCCAAGTACATATGGGTCTAGTGAGATGTCAAACCTGATATCCCTGAGTTAAGCATCTCATTGAGCCTAGGTAAATGTAAAACTAATGATCTTTCTGACATTCCTATCAGGCCACAAAACTCTGTTTATTTTTTTTCTCATGACCCTTAACATAAAATGTTAAGGTCAAGGGTACTCATCTCTCTACATCCCTAGGTGTAAAGTTTTTTTTCAAAATGACCTGCCACTTATCCTGCAATAATAATGTGTAAGGGATATTTATCCTTCTTTAATGCATGTGTCAGAGATATTTTTCCCTCGCTAATTCTATCAGGGCAAAATAACACTTCAGCCTTTTATAAAAGGATAAGACCCATGGATTATAAAGACCCTATAAATCCTTAAATAAAGAAAAAAATTCACAAACTTCATTATTTACTGCATATATATTTTCAGAGTCTCTTCTTAAAATATTATTGTTTTTTCTCTCAAAAAAATACTTATTTAAACATTAAAGGATTCCCAACCAAAAAAGATCTTTTACCGTTATCGACAACCAGTCATAATAACCAATAAAAAAAATCAAATTATTAAAATAAAAAAATTAACTAATTATTAAAATGTAGCGTTTACCTTCTAAAATTTGCTACTTTCTTCGTTTAGTGTCGGCAGTAATGTTGCGAATCATTTCTTGTTCAAAATACCATCATCCTGGACAATGTCCAGTCGAAGTTTATTATAGATTATATGCCGAGGGACCGATTTGCTTTGTTTTGTTCTGAGTGTTATATTGTGCTAATTAGAGGTAAATTGGATGCGGAAGGCAGCCATGTATCTTTCATGCGTGAACCGACTGATCATGACATGCTATCAGCCTTCTATAGCCTCTCGACTCTCTACACCTCGATCGAAGCATGCAAGATTGCTCCTTTTTTTTTGAACTTCAAAAAAAATAAAGCACACATCCACCTTCCATGCCACCCACACGAACAACCTACCCTCTCCAAAAGCAAAATAAATACTGAAAATCTCGTGCATTCCGTGGTCTGGAACACGTACTTCCTCTCTTCTGGAGAACCATCTGACCATGTCAAATCTCCATTGAATAGACTATATATCTCAATAAATTAACTTACGTTTTCAACCATTTGTGAAGCAAAGCTGTCAAAGTCAGATTCATCTTCTCTGTGATTTCATTAAACACCCAAGGCTGTTGCCAAGTCTTAATCAGCATTGCTGGCATTATACAACGATGTACACAGAAATATCTCATCTGCAGACGGGCAGCCTACAATGGAAATACCCAACGAATACCAAGTTTTTTATTTCCATAATTAATACGATAGATTAAAGAGAGAGAAAAAACAACCCAATAATGGTGTTGGACTAACCACATGTAACCAGCTGATTCCAGGAGAGTCCAGGCAACTGGCCACGTGTGATGCCAGGGCAAAAGGAATCGGTCCCCCATCCCTACTTTGGACATTTGCTACGCAACAATGACATATGGGTCCCTCTTTCGATGCCACAAAATAAATTTGATCACCCAACTTCCAATCTTTTTTTATACGTACATTTCTTCAAGTCGACTTGTCGAAAATTAAAAAAAAATAAATATACATACAGAAATAAGACGTGGTTGCCACCAAAATGCGCAACGGGGCAGGAAGGAGAGGTGGTTCACAAGTCCTCCGCCGCTGCCACCAAAGCAAGGCAAAATACAGCCCATGGAAAAACTTAACTCCAAATTCTTCCAAATTAGCTCCGACGGCCGGCACCACTCCCTTGGTTTGGATACAAGGCATTCGTTTTGGCCATTACACAAAATGGACGGCCGCCTAGCAAACAAGTTTTGGCTCACATGCCCCAGCCCATGGCCCCTGCCCTTTTTGGTTCATTACACTCCACCTACACGCATGTAAGCTTATCGTTCAAATGTCTCTTTCTTCCTTTTTCTTACTTTCATTGCTACCAGTAGAGTGTCTCTACAAATATTCTAAAAAATGGGGTGCAAAGAGGGAAAACAACTATTCCAAGTCCCTTTCCCAAGCACTGTTATACATAACTCACATGGCCTCCGATTCGTCCGAAAAGAAGACAAAAGCCGCCCTCCGTGTGCAGTGTCAAGTGTGCACCACATTACCCCATACCTTCTGACTCTCACGGTCTCACCACTAACCTCACGGGCACTACTAAAAGGAAGTGAGTACTAAATAAAGAGAAGAAATTCACAGGAAATAAAACAAAGCAAATGGTGCCCGATCAGACCAGACCGACACCGACACCGACACCGAACAAATTTACAATTGCAATTTGCAATTGATCTAATAATTTAATGGCATTAAAACACGCAATTCGGACACTTCACTGCTACTATTTGTCTATTCCATTCAAGATGAACTGTCTCCCTCCATAGGAGAAGGACAGCTTTCTCCCTCTTTTTTAGCAGATATGTTCTGTTTTGCACTAATTGCTGCAACTTTTAACTACACACCAAGATGCACCACCGTAACAAATTGAATGCCCCCCTTGTTTTTATTTTTATGTTTCAAAGGCAGGAATGATAGAATAGAATACAAATCGCCTCAGAAATGACTTGAAATTAAAACTAAAAAAAAAATGAGGTCATATGAAGAACAAATGCCAAAATATGAGAAATTATAAAACAAAAAAATAATAATTAATTAACAAAAAACGTTTCCTGAAGGGTAATTAATTTACCGGCGAGTAGAGTAGAGTTTTTCAAGGTGGGCGTCCGTACAAATCGTATGGTGCCCACAGTGCATCAAGAGGGCACGGTTGCTTTGAGTCGAGCCTGAGCCACGGCTTTCCACTACCTGACCAATGCAATAGACTAACCGGACCCGGATGCAAGTCCCGGCAACTCCCTCTCACATTATCACCACCTAACCCATGTTGGTTCCACCGGTGCTCAATCGGCGCCACGTGTCCCGCAAACACCAAAAGATACGACGGCAACGAACCCAGCTCATAAATCCGGTGACTCTTCTGGATCTCCATCCACCTCTCAATCCGCTTCGTGTACCCGGCCCATCTCCATTTCACCAGATCTATCACCATCACTCCAGTGTTAAAGTAACAGGGTTTCCGCCCCCGAAATGTCCCTGAAAACCGCTTGTCGGACCAGAAATCCGCCGTGAAATACTTGGTGAAGTTGGCGTGGCAATATTCCGGAGCTCCGATTATTCTAGAACCCAAATTAGTAGTCCACAACTTTGCAATATCATCAACGACAACTAGATCAGAGTCCAAATAAATCACTCTTTTAACACATGGCTCAAGCAAATCAGCCAGATAATTCCTAGCGTAATTGAGTGGCTGCTCCAGCGCTTGCCTAACTGAGGTGGAAATGAGGCTGCGAACAATCTCCGGATCGAAATAATAAACTTTGAACTTCAATTGAGGGAAAGTGGATCGAACCAGGGATTCCAGATTGGTCTCAGATACTAAAAAATGGAAGAACACATTCTCCGGACACATTGAGTGCTGCAGAATTGAGTGAACAGCAGCAACTGAGCCACGAAGATACTCCACGTCGAGAGTAATCGCTACGTGGACCAATGAAGGATAACAGACACTGGTTTTGCCTCTGCTTTGGTGGTCGGAGAAGCCGCATTCATCAGCATTGCGGAATATAGTCGATTTTCGGAAGGATAGTTGGGTGAGGGAATCGGCAGGGGAGAGGAGAAGGGGGAAACGGAGATGACCGTCGAGATTGGAGGAGTGAATGGCTTCAGCTGGAGGGAAGGATTGGAAAGACGGAGAGAGTATAATCATGACAAGAGCGGCAGAGAAGAAGCCCGAAAATCGTAGAATCCAAAGCATTTTCGCACCGTAAATCCCTCTCCTCCTCCTCTTCTTCTTTGATTTGAAATCGAACCGATCTGCCACTATTGAGATAAGGGACGATCGAAGGAACGCCAAGGTTCCCTTGAGGTCCGCCAGGCTTGCTTGGTCTACACTCTCTGTAGCAGCAGTTGATGGGTGGATTAAATGAAAGGAAACTTTCGATTCTCTCTCCCCCCTTTTCCTTTCAAAGTAGTACTACCGTGAGAACGAAGCGACTACAAGAATCCATGAAACGAACCAGGGGGCACAATTAGACCCCTGGTGCTAGCGTGCGCCACCGTGAACTCTACTCCCCCTCCCCCACCTTACCTGCACCCTATCCCTCAATAAAATGAAAAGAGAGGAGAGGAGAGAGAGGAGAGGAGCAGGGCAGAGAGAGAGAGAGAGAGCGGGGCGCTTTGCCTTGCTTTGCTTTGCTTCTCTTTATCCAGCTTAGCTTTGCTTTGCTTTGCGTTTTCCACCATAGATAGAAGGCCAACTCTCTAATTTTATAAAAGAATAATAAGATGCAATAGTAAATGGTGGCAGAAGAATTTTAGGAAATAAAAATCTGTTATCTACGATTTGATAAATGAATATGTTAACCGTATTTGCATTGCAGGGAGAAGTGCTCTTCTTTTAGGAACTAACTTACAGCTGTCCTTTTCTTCTATCACAGTTACGATTGTGTCCCTAGACCTTCTTTGTGCTCGCCTGTCCTTCCTCCTGTTGTTAACCATTTATCTTGGTTCAATTTAATCTTTGATGAAAGAAAAGAATGTGCGATTATTGTAAATGCATACTTCTAATTAAGAATTTAATATTTTTATTCAATAAAATAAAAAAAATATTATATAAACCAATAAATTATATAAAAAAAATCTTCATCGCGGATAAATTAATTTAAAATAAGTTCATAAATGAAATAATTAATATATAAATAAATAAATATATTTAATGATAAGAAAATGATTAGAAGAATTCAATAAAATAATTGATATATTTTATGCAATAAATAATTAAGAAAATTTGAATTTCTAACGAAAATTCGTAAATTAATTATTTTTACAATATCAAATATAACTTTTATGCAGAGTCTCTTAACCACAATTATTAAACCCGGACCGGCCCGCGCAGGTCAACCCGATGGCTGGACCAGTTCAGGTTTGTTAAAAGACCGGCTGGTGCAACAACCCGGCAAAACCCAGCAGGTCGACCCATGACTCGGGAGAATCCGGACGAGACCCGATGTTTTTTTTTCAAATGTAGTTTTTCTCCTATACCCCTCTTTTTTTATATTTTTTAAATTGGTTATTAACTTTTTTTAAAGTTCACTATATAAATATTAGAAAAATATTTTATTTTTTCAATGTGATATTTGAAACTCTTTAGTATATATACTCTATGTTTCCAGGAAAAAAGTTATTTTTTCAATGTGGGATTTGAAACCCTTTCATATATATACTCTATATTCACAAGAAAAAAGTTATGTTTTTTCAATGTGAGATTTGAAATCTTTTAATATATATATTTTATGTTCCCAAGAAAAAAGTTATTTTTAAATGTGGGTTTCACATATTCTATGTTTACAAAAAAAAAATTATGTTTTTTTAATGTGAGATTTGAAACCCTTTAATATATATACTCTATGTTTTCAAGAAAGTTTTTTTTTTTTCATAAAACTTAAAATTTTATTTCTTGACCGGGTCAATCACAAGTCATGTATGATAACTATGTACTTGACTTATATGTTGTCAATTGAAGTTTAGAATAAAAACTTGTTATTTAGGCAGCAACAATATAATTTATGCGAAAAATACAAGAAATATTAAATGAAGAGGTCAAAACTATAATTAAACATAAAATCAGCCTACAAGAGGCTGTTTCCAGCAGCAATGGATTTTTTTTGGAGAGAGAGGGAGCATCTCTCCTTCATTTTTTCAAAATTTCCTTAGGAAATTCACTAAAATGGAGAGATTAAGTGAAATGATGGAAGAAAAGAGTGAAAGGAAGGATCTATTGGCAAGGGTTTATAAGAAATAAGAGAGAGAAAGTGGCAGCTAGAGAGAGAAACAAGAATTTGAAGAGGGAGAAGAAGAAGAAGGTTGGAAACCTTGGAATTATTGTTCAAGCATGATGGCTGTGGTTCTGCCTTTTCCCTTGGTTTTGTTGTTCCTCTTTCATGTATCCTGGCTTCGATGCGAGCTTGGGCGTCTTTTTGTTGTTCTTCACAGGTTTAGTCTCTTCGTTGCCACCCTTCTTTCTTGAAATTATTTACTACAGTTTCCAGCACTTGCAAAAAACTTAAACAATGATAGCCTTTTCAGCTGGCAGTTGAGGTCCTTTTTGCTGGTCATGACTATGCCTCTTTCTCCACTGTTTTCTTGCCAGCTCTAAGAACAAGTTGGTTTGTGCTTTTTTTTTTCTTTTTGTTAGCTATGAGATGGTTTTGCACCTTTTTTTTCCTCAACATGTTTTTTTTCTGCTTTGTAGCTTCTTAGGTTGAAAGAAAAACTCGTTTTTTTAAGCTTTCAATGCATCTTTCGAATCCTTTTTTCGGCATTGCTAATCGTGCATGTTGTTTTTGGCTTTTTAACCCATCGCCTTTTCGTTCGTCAAAACAAAACCTTTTAAGGGTTCTTGAACAACACTTCGGCATTTTTGCATACCTTCGATACCTTTTTTGCTTTGTGTACACGTAAACATGCCTACTTATTGTTCAAGCATGCGATGTTCTTCTCTGTTTTATGATTTTTTGTGTTGATACACTGTTTCTGGTGGTGTGCAGACATATTAGTGAATTTCTGACCAGCATTCTTACAGAAAAGGATCAACGTAGGCAAGGTTGGGTGGTTAGTGTTCCTGCAAAAGAAAAAGGTCGTGAGAAGCTACGTGGGAAGTGCAAGGAATGGATTTAGAAAGTTCTTACTGTTTGCATTTTTACATGGAAGACGACTGTCATGTTTTTGCTCATGCATCGCGAACCATTTGCGAGATTGGAATTGATGGACGATCGACAAAAAATGCCCATGGAGGAGGCAGGCACCTTTCCTATTTGATTTTGATTGTTCATATGCTTCTTGCTTGGAGATACTGATTTGTTTTCCCTTGTTAATCTCTTGCAGGTTGCTTTGAGTTTTGAAGCCACTAGTTCACCTAACCTTGAGTGGGACTCCTAGTTAAAAAACCAAAAGATACAGCCATGAAAATGAACTAGGAGAGACAGGTATGACAAGAGTTTTTATCAAGTCAAGATTGACATCAACATTAGAACCAAATAATCAATCCAAATAATTATGTTTATTCGGGCACCGGAAGAAAGCAGAGTGTGGACATGGATGTTCAAATACTAAAAGATTTTTTTTTTAATTAATACTTTTTAAAAAAATTTCAATAACTTTTACATTGAATTGATAAATAATTAAACTTTATCATTTGTTATTATTTATTTTTTACAAGGTTATCTTAGTCTCACGAGTTTTATCAGCTAATTAACCTAAGCAGCCAGGTCATTTATTGTCTTTTTTTTAAAAAAAAATAAATTTTATTATTTAACAATGAGTTTATTAGGAATTGAGTTTTATAATTTATTTAATTTGCTTTTTATAAGATTATCACAGTCTCATTATCTAGGTCATGGACTTAGTAGATTAACCCGGGCTGGCTCATGTTATTTTTTTTGTCTATTTTTTTTGAGGTTATTCTGGTCTCATGACTCAAGTTTATTGTGGTTGTTTTCTGTGTTATTTTTTTATTGACTTTTTTTCAATTTATTCTTTCAATATTAGGTTGATTGAGAATTAAATTTTATAATTTATTTTGATTTATTTTCTATAAAATTATCATGGTTTCATAACTCAAGTTGATTGTGGTTATTTTTTGTGTTATTTTTTATTGAATTTTTTTCAATTTATTCTTTCAATATTAAGTTGATTGGGAATTAAGCTTTTTATTTTAATTTACTTTCTATGAAGTTATCCTGGTCTCATGACCTGAGTCGTGGATTTGACAGGTTTACTCAAGTTGACTTGAGTTTTTTTTTTTTAATTTCATCATTGGATTGATTGAAAACTGAGTTTTATAATTTGTTTTGATTTGCTTTATACAGGGTTATCATGGTCTCATGACCCAGGTTACGGATTTGAAAAGTTAACTTAAATTGAGTCAAATCGATCTAATATGTTGTCATCTCAATATTTAAAAAAATGATGTCATCTTGAAATGTTTTAGGTCAAATTATATTTTTGTCAGTTATCCAGATTGTCTTTGGACTAGTCAAGTCGATCGAGCTACATCGAGTCAACTTCTTCACAATTATTTTTTTCTACTAGAAAAATATTAGCTATGCTTGGATGTTTTTCTTATATTAAAAAAATTATCTGACATGTAATGTTGCACAAACCAATAATCTAGTTAATTTACTATGTGTGCAAGTGACTGAATAATTGTATAAATCTATATTTTTTTTACTTATTTAATTATTTATACATAATTAATGATTTGACTATATTATCATAATTTTATTTGTGTTATCAAGTTGTTATAATTGTTTGAACAAAAATATTAAACAATTTCGTACTCATAAAATACTTAACTTAAATATGATATAATTTTTATAGTGTTTAATTATTATTTTTTTCAATTTTTCAATTTTTTTATTCATTAAAATTGAATTTAAAAGATTTCTATCTTGAAATTAAATCTAAAGGTAATAAAATGTTATAATTTTAACGTGAATAAGATATTCACATTTGGTACATTTAAGAAAAAATGTTATAATTTTACTATTTAAAATAGATTAGATCACACGAAGTTTTCATACAAGTTAACGTGATGGTTCATACCTAACCTATGATTAGATCACACGAATTGAAATAAAGAGATTTCTCAGTTACTTTGTATTTAGATGGTATTTGACATCTTACTATGCATCGGAGAGTATTCTACCTAATTAGGTCCTTCACCAAGTTTTTTTTTTTTTTTAGTTTAACGTGGGTGTCCAGGCCAGCTTGCGCACACCTCGACTAATCTCACGGGTCCTGAAGTTAACGACCATGTAAGCCTCCAGTGGCCATCATATGAGCAACCACATGGCTTGAACCTGAGACCACAGAGGGAGTAAACCTCTTGGTCCCAAGCTCTTACCACTGAGCCACCACCTAGAAGGTTCCTTCACCAAGTTTCTTGATAATGCTAGTATTTGTGCCAACGATTAATTGATTTAAGTAGATGAAGAATAATCATTCAACCCCAATCTCAAGTGCGAGTTATGTCCACTAGCTTTTTAATTAAATATAATGTTGATATTCAATTTATTCTTTCAATGTATATATTATGAATTTTAAGTTCATCGTAAATGCAATTAATTCTTTTTTTTAACATATGCTTAGAATATGAAATGCACAATATTGGACATGAATATGTATATGATGAAACAATATTTTATTAGTATATCTTTATATATAAAAAATTTGGATCAAGAAAAACATATGGATATAAATTTTCTAATTTTTTAAGTGTGTTGGACTAGCATGCACTAGCATAAAACACGCTCAAATTGAGACGCATTGGTTCTGACGCTAGCCAGACCTATTCAAAATTGAGTCTGGCAATGCGTCAGGACCAAGTATATTACATCTGACGCTGGCTAGACCCAAGAGATGGGTGAGTCTGGCACCTTGTTGGGTCTAGCGCTAGCTAGGCCTAACCACGACTTTGGCCTAGCAGTGTGTCAGGCCCATGCGTGTTGGGTCTGTCGCTAGCCGGATCCACCCATGACTGGGCCTAGTAGTGCGCTAGGCCTAGGCGCATTGAGTTTGGCACTGGCCAGACCCAAGAGTCTAGCACCTTGTTGGGTCTGGCGCTAGCTAAGCCTAACCATGACTTTGGCCTAGCAGTGTGTCAGGTCCATGCGTGTTGCGTCTGCCGCTAGCCGGATCCACCCATGACTGGGCCTGGTAGTGTGCTAGGCCTAGGCGTGTTGAGTTTGGTGTTGGCCAGACTCAAGAGATGATTAGTGTGTTAGGCCCATGCGTGTTGGGTCTGCCGCTAGCCGGATCCACCCATGACTGGGTCTGGTAGTGCGCTAGGCCTAGGCGCGTTGAGTTTGGCGTTGGCCAGACCCAAGAGATGATTAGGTCTAACATCATTAATTATATAGAGTTTTACATAAAATCGTTAAGGAATTATTTCTCAATAAATAGACTTAATTAAACTAGTCTATACTCCATCAACACCATTAGGTGTATTAAAGTTTATCATGGCTCGTCATGTCTTCATTTTATAGCTGGATAAAATGAGTAAAGTATATATCACAATACAACTAAAAAAAATCACAAAGATGAAGTTACACTTCAACCTCTTTTCCCCATAAAATGACAAAACTCATGAGCTATAAATACAACATTAATCTTTTAAGATAAAGGTTCATAATTTTTATTCTCTACTGCATATATATTTTCAGAGCATTTCTCTCTGTAATATTATTGTATTTTCTCTTTCTAAAAAAATACTTACTTAAGAATATGAGAGTCCACATATCCACCGAATATAACTTTTTGCAGTTATTAGCCATAAGTTATTTTGACCTACCAAACACTAAGTACAAGCTATAACCACCTTGGTTAAGGAGAATAGGTAAAATTATTAGGACCAATTGATTAATTGATTATCCAACCCGAAAATCCCTAGACTACTGAATTTTTTAGGAAATTAGTGGCATATAAAATAATTTCTGATAAAATTTCACATAATTGTATTCAAAGTTATTTTCTCTTATATGTGAAACACGAATATCGCTATATTTATTATTTCTCTTCCCATTACATGTCATTAACATTTCTATATAGCTATATGAGCCTCATTAAAAATTTTAATTTTCATATTATAATTGAAAGAAAATAAAGCTACAACAACTTCCTTTTAGTAAAAACGTCATTTCTAATGTTGATTGATGCTGAAGCTATCATATATCTCTTAACAAAGAACATATAGAAAACAGTAAAAATCTAAATCCCAATTACTCTAGATGTAATTCATCATAAATTTTAAATCATGAATTGTCTGATTTGGTTTTAAATGTGGTTGCGGTTGCAGTTTAAAGTATTTTTCGCTTAGAAATGCATCAAAATGATGTTTTTTTTTATTTTTAAAAAATCAATTTTGAAATCAACACATCAAAACGATCCGAAAACATAAAAAAAATTAATTTTTAGCAAAATAAAATTAAATATTTTAGAAATACGGGTTGGACCGCGTTTCCAAATGATCCCACGTATCAATCCACTTAACCAAATGCACATCATTTTCTTGAACCTTACACTCATCTACGTATCAACTAGCAAGGCAAAATATCACCATAAAAAGAAAATGTGCACATCGAAGACCTGTTCCTCTAGATTTAAAATAACCCTTAACCTTGAGGGGTGTAACTCAATTGATCAGGTCCTAAGTTTGCTCCCTAAAAATCATCAGTTCGAATCTCACAAACTTTAGAGCCACTGGAGGCTTACATGGTCGTTAACTTCAGGGCCCGTGGGATTAGTCGAGGTGCACGCAAGCTGGCCCGAACACCTACGTTAATAAAAAAAATATTATTAACCCTGAGGGGTATAACTTAACTGGTCAGGTCCTAAGTTTACTTTCTAGAGGTCATTAGTTCGAGTCCCACAAACTTTAGGGCCACTAGAGGCTTACATGGTCGTTAACTTCAAGGCCCATGGGATTAGTTGAGGTGCACGTAAGTTGACCCGGACACTTACGTTAATAATAATAAAAAAATCTAGTAACAATAAGAAAATGCACATCATTTTCTTGAACCTTACACTCATCTACGTATCAACTAGCAAGGCAAAATATCACCATAAAAAGAAAATGTGCACATCGAAGACCTGTTCCTCTAGATTTAAAATAACCCTTAACCTTGAGAGGTGTAACTCAATTGATCAGGTTCTAGGTTTGCTCCTTAAAAATCATCAGTTTGAGTCTCACAAACTTTAGAGCCACTGGAGGCTTACATGGTCGTTAACTTCAGGGCTCGTGGGATTAGTCGAAGTGCATGCAAGCTGGCCCGAACACCTACGTTAATAAAAAAAATTATTAACCCTGAGGGGTATAGCTTAACTGGTCAGGTCCTAAGTTTGCTTCCTAGAGATCACTAGTTCGAGTCTCACAAACTTTAGGGCCACTAGAGGCTTACATAGTCGTTAACTTCAAGGCCCATGGGATTAGTCGAGGTGCACGTAAGTTGACCCGGACACTTACGTTAATAATAATAAAAAAAATCTAGTAACAATAAGAACTTGAAAAATATTTGTGATAAAATTCAAAAGTTACAGATTTGTAATATTTTTTAGTTGATTTATAAATTTTTTTATTTTATTTAGAAATATTATGTTATTTTTCAATTTTATTTAGAATGTTTTGTACTAATGGAGTTATTTAACTTGTATTTGAGAATAAATTGATTATTTATAAATAAAATTTTTATGTGAAAGTTTGTTTTTATTTTTGTTTTTATGATACATTTAGAATTTATCAATTATTACTTACATCTTTAATTCTAGATTCATTATAATCGACTTTCATCCAAAATTTATATTTTTTATTTAGATAATCACTTTTAATTTAATTTTAATTTTTTGAGTTGTATTCAATTTTAGTTATGAAAAACATCATGGTTGAGAGTGGTGTAACTTTAATTTTTTGGGTGTTTTTTAAAATATATTTTTCTTGAAAGAAATATCAACTTAATTTTTTTAGTGTTTTTAAATGATTTTAACATGTTAATATTAAAAACAAAAAATTATTTTAATATATTTTAAAATAAAAATACATTTAAAAAAAAAAGTAATAAATACTCTCTTTGCTCGCTTCAACAAAATATCGAGACAGTTGAAAGAGGAAAGTAGAAAAAGCTGGTCTATATGAAGGAAAGCCACTGTCCATACATGAGGAAAACACCAGAAGTAGTCAGGCTTTTTAAGATGTTTTGGCATAGGGAGTGAATGGGGGTTAGTGTAGACCAGCTGGCATGGTCAATCCAATAACAAAATTCCAAGTTTGATAGAAGTGTATCCAGTGATGTGACGGTCCCATTTACAAAATGCAGGTGCACGGTGCACCTGCGCATTCCGGGCAGCACAGCTACTCCAATGATTGTCCTTGTGAAGCGTGTCCCACGGTGAGCACCTTTTTTACAGTCCGTACGATTCGCACTTTCCCGTCCAGCTCAGCCAGTCCGGACTCAATAGTTATACGTCATATTATTAATATATATTTATTATTAATAAAAATTTAATTTATTTTTAATATTTCTATAATATTATATTAATAAATATAATATTTAATTTATAAATCTAGAATAAAGATAAAGTTCATAAGATAAATATTTTACATAAAAAATTATAAAGTTGTTATAATTATAAAATTTTTATTACATCAAAACATTATTCCTAAAATATTTTTTGTCGATGTTGTCTTAAATATTGGACATTTATTAGAGCTCTCTCTCTAGTTGTTCTCATAAACTGAGGTATAAAAGATACCTATAACTAATATATAGGTGTTTGTTATAAGACATGTACACTGAATTGGCCCGTATGAGGATTACATATGGAGATATCACTTATATCTATGGAAAGGCTTACGTGACAGCTGTGTAAGTGATCGTTAGACTTAAGATCACTTAGTTATTTTATATAAAGAATGTTATGTTTTGATCCTATTACATGTTATCTTAATCGAGGTAACAAAGAGGCGGCCATTAGAGATATCATGAACTATATGAAGGTACTTGAGTGATCAAGAGAGGATTCATCACACTAAGTGAATTAGAAAAAATATTTTATCTGTTCTCAAATAGTATTGATTGAGAAATCGTTGACCAAGATAGAATGAGATTTAAAAACAGTTTCAAATCTTATTCAAATGATCAATAACTATTATGTTGAGAACAAACATGATTTAACATGATAGACATACTCTATGCTTTAATGTTGAATCAAAACATTATTGATGAAAGGATATTAATTACACTGATAAATCAGTTACTGAGAGGTTAAGTCAAATCACCAATGATTTTTTTAATATTTGAGGGATCATGACACTTTGCTAGACAATGTACTTAATCTTCAAATATAAATTAATCAATTGTTGGATTGATAATAAATTAATAAATTTAATTCTATTTAATTAGAATT
>Ga0307515_10007954_pt1 | contig 20816 bp, 17 predicted proteins | sample 17_EM_MG_FD_194513 | JGI IMG/M metagenome (GOLD analysis project Ga0307515, IMG submission 194513) | Populus trichocarpa ectomycorrhiza microbial communities from riparian zone in the Pacific Northwest, United States - 17_EM | ecosystem: Host-associated > Plants > Roots > Unclassified | place...
TTTCAATTTCATTCTCATTCAACCTTTTAATTTGTAAGATTTGTTCCTCATTATTTTAATAAACTTGAGAAAAATAAAACATTAATAAGTTATTTTCCAGTTCATTTTCCATGACATAACCAAACACTTGAAAGTGTTTTCCAATTTATTTTCTATTACACTGCCAAACATTAAAAAATAATTCACTTTTCTAAAATTCACTTTCTAAAAAAATATTACTTTTCAGCAATCAGGATTAAAGTATAATTATTGCGTGCTTTGAAGGGAAAATTAAAAGGATAAGGGAAAGGTAGGCATGACATTTAGCCGAAAGTCACGAAAAAATGGAAGGAAAATGGGCCCTCGAAAAGGCAATGAAGAGACGAGAAAGTTTATTAATTTCTAAAAAATACATTAAAATAATCTAAATATATATATATATATATAAAATAGATAATTATAAAAAAAAATATTTCATCTAAATTTCACTTTCTTTCCATACTTTCATAAATTACATTTTTTATCTTGTAGATTATATATTTAATAACAATTTACTTCCTCAACAATGCAGTTTATTTTAATTTTTTGATTGATATATGATGTAAAATTTAATTTATAAAAGCACATAGAGAAAAATGAAATTTAGATCAAACTATTAGAGAGTTTATGTAATTATCCCTAAAAAAATAATTAAAGGTTAAAAAAATCAAAATTGTCATTATTATTAAAATCGGATTAACATGTTAATTTAGAAAATTTGCTGATCAAATTATTTATTTGACCTAAATTTAAAATCAAGTTGTGCAGGAGTTGTTTAAATGTGATCTAATTGACTTGGATAATGCAAAGGCAATCCAAGCATGAAGTAAAAGTAAAACAATGATAAAATTGATAAAAAAATAGATAAAATAAAAATAAAAATAAAAATAAAAATAAGAAAAAAAAACCCTCCTTATTTACGTGAATGACAAAATTTCTCTTAGCTACCTTTATAATTACAAAAAACTATTGTGATAAATTAAAAATACCTCTTGACCTCATTTATTTTTATTTGAATGTATTTTTATATTTTTAACATGCATTTTAATTGTTTATTGTTTTTATATTTGTGTAGATATCAAATTGTCCCCAACTTCAATTATAACAAGGAAAAAAACATCTAGAAAAATACAGAAATACTTTTGTTTCAAAAGATATTTTAGTTATTTTAATATGCACTCAACATAAAAAATTATTTATTATTTGAAAATAATAAATAAACTATACCCAAAAAAAAATTCGATATCCTTAAAGTAATTATAATGTATTTTAGGTTGATGGGGGTAAAAGAGGCACTGCACTGCTCAAGTGCACAGCAAAAATATCTCCACAACTACAGTGTTTTCCAAAAATCATTTAGATCTTTTTAATAATTAATAATAATAAGATATAATTAAGCAAACATAAAAATCTTTTTCTTTTACTGCAAAGTCCAGATATGCTTTATCACAGGGCCTAGTGCGGGCCTCAACTTTTTTGTACAGTGGGCTAATTTCAAGAGACTCATCAATTTATCAGCCTCCACTCCTCCACTGAAACCAACTGTAACCGTAACAAGTTGTTAAAATCGCGAGTTAACTCGTAAAATTACTGTAACCTTTGCAAATGTTGTCTCTGGCAGGGTTCTGTAAGGGTTTTGCTATCTCCCTCTCTCCCACCCTACCTCTCACCGCAAGACAAGGCTACATCTCTGCTTGTTCAACAGTTAACCTCAATACAAGTCAATTAAGCTAGCTTTCTTTTTTTCTATCTTTTTCTTTGAAAGATGTTATCTTGACTTCTATTTTCAAGATTTTTTGTATCAATGACTTGTATTTTCCACGTGGGTGTCGTCGATAAAGCTTATTTTTTGTATCAATGTTACTTTTGTAGTCTTTCAGCCCTGGCTCCATTGAATCCTCACTTTGTCAAGCTCTGTCACAGAAGAGCAAACAGTAAAAACCCATCGCCAAAACCACTTAACTACTAGCTATTCCTTAGAGGTAGACAGAGTCAAGGTTGTTGAAGCTTTGAACAGTTTGAGAAAAAAACCCTTTGCTGCTTTTTCACTGTTCAAGGAGTTAAAAGAAAGGGGTTTTCTCACAATGTTTATTCACAAGTTTCCATTGTTAGAATCTTGTGTCGTCGGGGTATGGATAGGAAATTGGATTCTGTATTGCTGGAACTTATTAGGAAAGGGAGAGGTTTGGATTTTGAAATTGTGGATTTTTTTCTGAGCTCTGGTTGATGGGGTTGAGAGTGAGTGTTGAAATCTTCTCGTTCGAGTGTCGGATGCATTGGTTAAGGTTTATGTTAAGGTTGGGATGTTTGACGAGGCTATTGATGTTCTTTTTCAAAATAGTAAGGTCCGTGGATTCGTTCCACGGATATGGTCATGTTACTGTCTCACGAACCTGTTGATTGAGTGTAGGATAGTGGAGATGGTTGTCGCCACTTATCAGCATTTACAGAGCATTGATTCGAGCCCAAATGATTATACATATACCCTTGCTATCGAGGCATTTTGTGTGAGAGGCGGTTCGGAGGAAGCGGTTGATGTCTTTTGGGAGATACAGGAACCTGGAGTGACTCCAAATGCTTTTGCTCACACAACATATATTGAAGGTCTTTGCACGCATCAGGGGTCAGATCCAGGCTGTAAGATGCTCCAGGGACTGACAAGAGTGAAGATTCCAATAGACGTTTATGTTTATACAGCTGTGATTTGTGGCTTCTGTAATGAAATGAAATTGAAAAGGCAGAGAGTGTCTTGCTTGACATGGAAAAACAAGGCTTTGTAACAGATGTGTATATCTATGGTGCATTGATGTACGGAATTTCCAAGGCCAGGGATTTACATAAAATGCTGTCTCTTCATGGTGAAATGGAGTAAAAAAGCATCAAAACAAACTGTGTGATTCTGAGCTCAATTCTTCAAGGATTGCTTTGTATGGTTGAGGCTTCTGAAATGGTGAGTCAATTTAATAGATTCAAGGAGACGGGAATAAAACTTGACGAAGCTTGCTATAATATAGTCATGAATGCTTTGTGCAAACTGGGAGAAATGGACGGAGCTGTGGCATTGCTCATTGAGATGAAGGGTAGGCGGACGATTCCTGACATTGTCAGCTACACAACTTTGATTCACGGTTACTGCCTTGAAGGTAAACTTAATGATGCCTTAAGTTTATTTCATGAAATGAAAATGAATGGACGTAAGCCTGATGTTGTTACTTATAACGTTCTAGTTGGTGGATTTTCTAGAAACGGCGTTGTATAAAAGGTGTGTAGCCTTTTGAATGACATGGAGACTTGGGGTTTGAAACCTAACACTGTCACACACAATACAATCATTTAAGGCTTATGTATAGGGGGTAAGGTGGAGGATGCTGAAGCTTTTTTTGATAATCTGGAAGAGAAGTGCTTGGGAAATTACAGTGCCATGGTCAGTGGTTACTGTGAGGCAAACCATACAGACAAGGCCTTCAACTATTTGTCAGGCTGTCCAAACAAGGATTTGTAGTGAACACAGATTCCTGCTTAAAACTACTCTGTAATCCCTGCAAAAAAAGATGTTAAAAAGATGATATCGAGAAAGCTCTCTTCTTGTTCAACACAATGTTGGCCATGGATGTAAGTCCTAGCAAAATCATGTATAGTAAAGTATAGGCATGTTTTGCCATGCAGGAGAAATGGGAAAGGCCCAGTATGTTTTTGATGTTGCGATCACCAGAGGGATAACTCTTGATTTGTTTACTTACACACTGATGATAAATAGTTATTGCAGGGAAAATCATTTGAGGGAGGCCTGTGATCTTTTGAACGATATGAAGAAAAGAGGGATTGAACCTGATGCTGTCACATATACTGTTTTTATTGATGGTTGTTCAAAAATAAAGGACACTTTAGCTTTTTGGAGAGATATGAAGGAGGGATGTGGATGTAGAGCCTGATGTCATTTGTCACACTGTTCTGATTGACAAGCACTTTAAAATGAACAACATTCAGGATGCTACGAGCCTTTTTAAAGAATATGTTGATAGAGTACTGAAACCCGATACCATGACATACACAGCTCTTTTGTCTGGATACTGTAAAACGAATAACATTCAGGTTGCTACAAGCCTTTTCAAACAAATTAATGATTGTGGTCTGGAACCTGATAATGTGGCTTACACAGCTCTTTTATCTGGATACTGTAGTATGGGAGGTATAGATATGGCTACAACCCTTGTTAACGGAATGAAAGATAAGAGGATACAGCCAGATGGCCATGCAAAGTCCACTACACGTCATCTGATTACCAGAAAACTGAAGTTTCAGTGACGAGCATCTTGGCAGCTGTCGGTGGACAGATTAACCAACTCTGTGTCTCGTACAGTGTTCCAAGGTACATTTTTTTTTATTTATCACCAACCTTTTCTCTTTTTAATATAATCTCCTTCTTATTTTGAGAAATATCTAAACAATATATTTTTGTTTATCATCATGCTCTATGTCAATGTTTTGCTGCAGGCATGAAGGAGGTATGATTCACCACCAGTTAGACCATTTGTTCTCAGGTAAAAACTGTTGTGCACTTCATACTTTTTATAATCAGTTCCAACTTTTGCAATGACCGTAAAAGTTACTGGTTTTCTTTTGTGTGTTCTTTTTTTAATGAATATAGATATAAATGTTGAAAGAAATGTAGATTTCTTAAACAATGCATAAACATAAAATTAAAAAGGAAAATTCTACAGAATGCATTTGACCAAAACAAAGTTCCTGGTTTTCTCCATGAACCCTGCAGAAAAAAAAAGGTTGGTTTCCACTGATGTGAAATTTCAATTTTTGAATTTGTTGCTCAACAATTTGCACAAACATGCAGATTTGAACCCAAGACAGGTATATTGTAAAGGGTGGTTTTGTTTGGGATTTAGGTGTGATTGTTATTGATTTATGGATATTCTGATGATTGAGGAATTGAAACGAGGTGAGGTGGAGAGAGGAGGAGTTGTGTTTAGTCTCTGCTTTAAGCAGGATAGTGAGAGTGGTAGTGGGTACTGTGTTGTACATAGAGGGTTTTTGTTGGAGCAGGAGCTTGAGCTTTATTTCACATGCTCGACTTTGCTTTATAATGGAACAAGGCACAGGCCAGGTTTTGCTGGTGTGATAGGGCCCACGAGCTAATGTTACGTGCTCTGTTCATTATGTTTCTGCCCCTCTAGTTTTATTTGGCATGCGTTTTTCTCTGAAATTTTGCGAGATGTGGCATGTGCAAATGATGTGCAGGTTGGATTTTCACTTTGTGTGGTAATTGTTCTTGTTTGAGGTGTTTGAATTTTTTTGACCTTTGTTTATGCATGTTACAGGCCTGTGGATGAATTTGTCTTATTTGCTATATATTTTCAAGTGAATCAGGTTGTTGTAAAATCTGTCTGTGTGGTTTGAGCTAAGAAGAACTTGTAATGAGCGATTGTACATGTAATAATATGTTGAAAAGGGGAATGGGAAAGCTTCGAAGTCAGGTTTTGTTGCTGCCATTTATATAGAAGGACCCTGACATTAATACAAAAATCAGCTCCTGGATTCGTTTTTAATTATTTTTTTGGGATAAAGGAAGAATTTGTTTCTTTTAACCTTATTTAAATTTTATTTTATTTAAGCAAACTTTAATAACATAAGAGATGTTTTTTTTTTCCATGATTAACTCAAGTAGAACTTTAAATGGGACAGTATTCATGATAAGTGCCGTGTTTTGGAGTTATATTCGTATTGAATAGTTTTCCTTGTATTTTGCTGTAGCTCTAAACCATTTGTGATCATGGTTCATCAAACTTGGATCGGTATGTCTTGCCTGCTCTGATTTTTGCCAGCCAATCGATGCCCTTTTAATTTCTAGTCCATTAAAAACTTAATACCACTGATGCTTGTGAAATGCACTGAGATATTGGCTTCAATTTGATGAAAGCCACACAAACCCAAAACTTATATGATTATTCTACAAGGTCAAGGTGTGTCTTGACTCTTGGCTGCTCAGCTCTTTTGCACGGTTATTTGGGCCTTGCTTAGTTATCCAGTTCATCATGTGAAGTCTAGACCATACAAACATAGTAGTGTTTGGTTTTGAGGGAAGAGGGGACAAGTAAGAGGAAGTGAAGAGACAACAATGTAATTTTCCTTTGGTGTGGTGTTGAATGTAGAATGTTATTTGTGTTCTGTGAATATATGGGAAGCACCACGTAGTTTACATGGAGTCAAAATTTTGATTGTTGTGATTCTGATGTTTCATATGTTCTTGTTATGAAGAGAATGGATCACATCATCGAACTACATATGTTTAATGTTTACTAGAAAGCAGATCCGGGGTTGCAGCACAACCATTGTGTAATGTTCCCTGGTCAGTACCCTAGCTGAACTTAACATTGTTGTTGTGCTTTGGCAATTCTTCATCTTTTCTGAATTGTTCTTTTTAAATGTAGATGCAACATAAACAGATGGCACCTGATCCTGGATATGCTTATATGAGGTTAATCCTACCAAGGATACCTCTAGCATCTTCTCAGTGGCTGGTGTTCTCTTGTCAAGGTTTCTGATATTATTTGAGCTCACTTTCACTGCAATTTAGTTTAAAAAGTTCATGAATTTGCTGGTGTGAATTGTAGTTGCCTTGCGTGGATGTTAAACATCATGCAACCTAGCACAAAAGATTTGGTAGGCAACATCCTCCATTTCCTCCAAATTTATATATAATCAATGAAAATGTTTCATACATCATGAATCTTCTGAGACATTTGTGTAACAAGGACATCGCTTATCCAGAATAAGTCACCAGCTGTTGATTGTAATCGCAGGCTGTTCAGGAATATTTTCATAAAAGCTAGTGGTATCAATATGGACATGAATGATCTCCTTTTGAAGGCCCGCAGTTATGCAGGATCTGATGCCTTTAGATGATGGCATTATAGTAGTTGTTACAGAGTGGATACCGATGATATGATCCGAGTCTTGAATCAGGCAGGATCTGTGGGAAGTTAGATGTGGGCTGATGCTAGTGTAGTCTCTGCTTTTCACAAGTTGCTAGTCAGGCAGCTCCTCCGAGACTTTCCTATCCGCAGCCCCGCTACTCTACCAACCAAAGATTTTGGGGAGCAATTAAGTAGGTACAGCAGCTGCTCAATCTCTCGTGGATCATTTGAGAGGGAGCAGTGTCAGGACCACCATGTATATTGAAGGCCAGCCAAATTGCCATTTAGTTCGACAAGATCCTTTCTTATTGCTCCTGTTCTTAACTTCGTTTTCTTATGTAAAGTGAAAAATAAGGCAGAAGAAACTTGATTCTTTTATACCCTTTGAAAACTGAATAGCAAAGGTAATGACAAAATTCAAGAAACCTGAGCGCATCATGATCAATCAAATGATGGTGCATTTCTGGGGAGAATATGGCTTGGTTTGCTCATGTTCCATGTCTTTGTGCAAGGCAAAGTACTGTGGATGAGCTGTATATAGATGGAAGGCTTGAACTTTTCACTTGGACATTGTATTAACAATTATCTGAAATTTACCCCATGACTGGATGTTGTTCAATCATTTTGTTTATCCATCACCGAGCTAGAATTCTACCAGCAGCAGGGGTGGAACCAGGTATAGGGTTAATGGTGCCATGACACCCCTCGAACTTCGAGAAAGTTTATGGTTTAGTCCTAAAATTTTGAATTTTCTTCATCTAGACCCTTAAAATTAAGACTTGTTTCTTCGGAAGTACAGAAAAAATCACGTCTTGGCTCTATAGTCTTTCACTTTCACGTTTAAAGTTCTAATTCTGCCTTTGACCACCGGTGGCCAAAATGATTTTCCTTTTTCCACCCTTCTGATGTACATCGTCTGAAATTCAAAAGCCTTTGACACTAACTATTAAGGAAGCCTCACTAAAGCTTGGATTTTTGAATCTCAGTTAGCATGAATTCACATTAGTTATTATTATCCTAAATTACTTCCTGTAGTGGGGAATATTTGCTCATAATGAATTCACAATTTTTGATTTTTTAATTTCAACAGACACAAAATCAAACGTGTATTTGAAGAAAATTTTTAGAGTGCTAAAAGAGTAATTACCAATACTTACTGCGGAGATCTAGCTAGACGATGGAATAAAATATACATTGTGAAAAATATTTTATTTATGTTTAAAATTATTTTTTAAAAATTTTCTCACTCCTGTTTCTCTCTCTTCCCTGTGCTTGTTTGAGTGGGTGAAATGTTTGTTTTTTCAGTCAAAGTGCTTTTCAAGTTTTTTTTTACATATAAAAACATCAAATTATTATTTTTATGTTTTTTTATATAATATTAACGTGGTTATATTAATATTAAAAGAATATTTTAATATATTTTTTAATTAAAAAATATTTCTACCGTATTATCAAAAACATACTAAAATATCAATAGATATTCTAAATCACTCTTGTCTTTGACCATGGGAAGAAGTGACTAGAGTCCAAACAACCGTGTCGTTTCGAACGATGTCTATGGAAATCTGCATGAACAATGCATGTGTTTTCCTCAATTTTTTTAATCAATTAGACCAAAAAAAAAAAAAAAACCTTGAAAAATCTATTCAACCTTGAGAAAAAAACTTCTCTTATTTTTAATCAACTTTCATAAATAAAATATTTATCCTATAAAAAAACTACTTCTCTCTCATGAATTCATTTATATATTCCAAATTTGACCCATTATAGGAGGCCCTTAACAAGGTCAATGGGAGAACAAAACATTGAAGAAGACCACTAAAAGGATCCTTTCCTCCCATTTCCCACACTTTGCCAGGAAACACCCACCACATTTGATTACATCTTCCTTCTTGTTTTTTTTTTCTCCCTTTTCTTTTTAATTTCAATCCTTTATAAAAAATGTTTTCTAGGTGGCAATCATCACAAGATGTGGACCAAATCAATGGCGCAGATTCACCCTAGAACCCAAAAAGCCTTCATGAGAATTCTAGATCCTTCTATTTCCGCCTCTAAAACCCCAAAACCAAAAATAGGAACTTCTCTAATAAAAATAAAATCTGCCCACCATCTAGCCCTCCAAACAATCAAATCTCCACCGTCCATTCCTTCTTTCCTTTAAGTACACAGATCTGAATTCTCTTCAATCCCTCTCTCTGTCTCGCCGTCTGTCTTGTGGCTCTCCGTGACCCTATAATCTAACCCTCTGTACGTTAATTTTTGTTGGAAAAGTTTCAATCTTTATAGTCCTTAGAGTTTCTTGATCTTGTTTTTGCGTCTGGGTCTTTTTTATCTCGTAAAGATCAAATCTTTATAGTGTTTTTAGCTTCTTGACCTTGTTTTTGCATCTGGGTACTCTTTATTTTTCTAAAATACTTGATCTTAATAGTATCATTAGATTCTTGATCGTGATTTTAATTCTGGGTACTTGTTATTTCTTCGAAAAAGTTCAGATTTTTTTTTTAATGATTATTGATCTTGAAGGGTTTTGTTTGTGCAGGATTTAAATTGATATAAAAAATGTTTGGGAGAGCACCAAAGAAAAGCGACAATACCAAGTACTATGAGATTCTTGGAGTCTCAAAGAGTGCTTCACAAGATGATTTAAAAAAGGCTTACAGGAAAGCAGCTATCAAGAACCATCCTGATAAGGGTGGTGATCCTGAAAAGGTTTATCTTTTAATCTTGATGAACTATCCTGTTTAACTGGCATGTGTTGATCTTGACTTGATGATTTATGTGGGTGGTTTTTGGTTCTGTTGGTTTGAGTCTTAATTTGGACAAATTGATAACAGATCTGCTCTGCTTTAGTGGGTCGTTATGATTGTAAATAATGCTTTTAGGTTCTAGTTTGTTTTATGGTCTCTTGCTCTTGGGCTTGTAAACACTTGATAGTGGCCCTGTTTGATTTATAGTTAATAGCTTAGATAACATGGAGTAGGAATTTGTTTTCCGCATCAAAATATTTTGGTGTATAATTTGTCATTAACTTTTCTACTTAAAGAATGAGACTTGTATAGTGAAATTCTCGTGAAGCAAAAACAAGTCATGCATATAAGGGAGTGCTGTTATTTGATTATTCTTTGAAGTCATTGTAATTGGAGGTTTTTTTTTTTTAAATATATATATGGGGTTTCTGTGTGCCTTGCAGTTCAAGGAGTTGGCCCAAGCATACGAGGTTCTGAGTGACCCAGAGAAACGTGAGATATATGATCAATATGGAGAGGATGCCCTCAAGGAAGGAATGGGCGGTGGCGGCGGCGGTGGCGCCCATGATCCATTTGATATCTTTCAATCCTTCTTTGGTGGCGGCAATCCATTTGGTGGTAAGTTTTCTGACCACTAAATATTTTGGTTTATCAGAGCATGCCACTTTTTGATCACATTGACATAAAAAAATTCTATTATTCAGGAGGTGGTAGCAGCAGAGGCCGAAGGCAAAGGAGGGGTGAGGATGTGATCCACCCTCTTAAAGTATCCTTGGAAGATATTTACAATGGCACATCCAAGAAGCTGTCTCTTTCACGCAATGTAATCTGCTCCAAGTGCAAGGGGTTAGTGTCTACTGAAAACTGTGCTGCATCTTGTGGCATGCTGATTTTTTATTTTATTTTATTAATTTATTTCTTTGCAACTGACTGGTTATTTCATTTGAAACTATGCAGTAAAGGTTCCAAGTCTGGTGCATCATTGAAATGTTCTGGTTGCCAAGGTTCTGGAATGAAGGTCTCTATAAGACACCTTGGTCCCTCTATGATCCAGCAAATGCAGCATCCTTGCAATGATTGTAAGGGCACTGGTGAGGCAATTAATGACAAGGACCGTTGCCCTCAATGCAAGGGTGAGAAGGTGGTCCAAGAGAAAAAAGTTTTGGAAGTAGTTGTTGAGAAGGGCATGCAAAATGCACAGAGGATTACTTTCCCTGGAGAGGCTGATGAAGCTGTAATTTGAGCTGGATGCTTTTTTTGAGCTTGGCATTTTGATTTTTATCTTTTAATTGCATTCTCATTTGTTTGTGTTGTTATTTGCAGCCCGACACCGTTACAGGGGACATTGTTTTTGTCCTACAACAAAAGGAGCACCCTAAGTTTAAGAGAAAGGGTGATGACCTATTTGTCGAGCACACCCTCTCTCTTGCAGAGGCACTCTGTGGCTTCCAGTTCATTTTGACCCATTTGGATGGAAGGCAGCTCCTGATAAAATCTCAACCTGGGGAAGTAGTCAAACCTGGTAAGTGCCATGATACTCCCATGTTCTTCTCTTTGTTGTTAGCACTAGACTTCTCAATCGAGAAGTGATTGATTGACTATTTTTGAGCTTTACTGAATTTTTTTTTCTAGCACAAGACAGTTCTTTTGTTTAAAATGGTACATCCCTTTTTTCTCTCGTGTTCTTGCATCGAAGTCTTTCTAACTTAGTACTTGGATTTTCTGTGTGTCAAGATCCTGGGTATTTGTGTGGATTATTTAATTAGGGAACTGTACTGGCTATAGAGTGCTGCAGGGCTAATTCTATTTTTATTATTCATGTGTAAATTTTAAGATCGTAGTTGTTGTGTGGTCTGGTTCGATCATAAGGTAGTGGTTATCACAAGTTAACGATTTTGTTCCTCAAGAAGTTGCTTAAGGTGGCAGGCAATTCTTAATAGCTGGTAATTTATGGTTCTCCTATTTGTCCCAGATCAATTCAAGGCTATAAATGATGAAGGAATGCCAATGTACCAGAGGCCATTCATGAGGGGGAAACTGTACATTCATTTCACTGTTGATTTCCCAGACTCCCTGTCCCTTGATCAGTGCAAGGCCTTGGAGACCGTGCTTCCTCCACGAACCTCAGCTGAGCTTACTGACATGGAGCTTGATGAATGTGAGGAAACTACTTTACATGATGTGAACATTGAGGAGGAGATGAGGAGGAAGCAACAACAACAGGCCCAAGAAGCATATGATGAAGATGATGAAATGCATGGTGGTGGTGGCCAGAGGGTGCAATGTGCTCAGCAATAATCAATGAGCAGGGGATGATTGTGAATCGAAGAGAGCTGAATGGGATCAAGATGAACTGATGTGGGTTTGACAATTATTTAAGTAATAAGATTCTCAACATTGTGATAGGAGATAGACTTCTAGTTTCCTGTATGGAGATTTCACCTATGTTTGCAGACTCGGGCAATTACTTAGTATTTGAACCTTTGAGAGATCTCCAAGAACAGCACCTTGGTGTTTTTTTCTGTGCAACTCTTACTTGAATTTTGGATTTATAGTTTGCCATGTAGCTGCTTCTTTCTGGAACGGGCACAAGTTGCTGAATGTCACTTTTAAGTTATGGTTAGGACTAGTAATCCTACGACGTCTCGCCACAGGGTACCCTGGTGGGTAACCTTGTGCCCCTAAGGAATGTTTGTCTGGCTTTGCAATTTGCAATGTTGATGTTAGTATTGTGAAGCTGTTGTATGCAACATCCTGATTGAAATTACTGCTTTCAAGCCTGAGGGTCTGCAGCCCATAATTATGAGCGCATGTTTCAAGAACCTCAATTTCCATCATTGAACAATCTGACCATCTTTTATGATTTCTTGCAATTAACTTGGAAATGCTAGAAGAACCTCAAATTTCTAGAAAAAGGGCAGAATTTATTGCTCTTACAAGAGGCTACATTCAAGTCAATTTCATCGTCTCTGTTTGTCAAATGAAAAATGCTTGAATTTGGAACCCAACTTGAAATTTATCAGAAAAAAGGATAATGTTCGAAAGAAAATCATTCATGTGACAGGAAAGTGACAAACGTAGAAAATTCAGGCAATAACTCCATATGAAACTACCAAACATTCTCCAGCAGGTAGTAACTCCCAAGAACTGTCACATGTGCACACACATAATTTGATCAGACGAGAACGGGGAGAATGCTTCAGGAAACACATAACCAGCTCTACTGCACATCGGGATCCCCCTCAGGTACTGTCAGCGGGCAAGTTCTATCCAAGTAAGGTAGAGCTGATGATTATTACCCTGGTTCCACTAAACCCCTGTTGACCTCTACCAAATCCCTCCGCATTCGGTGACAATCTTCTTGTGTTATGCATATTTCAATGCCTCTTTTCTTTTACAATTGCTGTGTGTGCATGTGTATGTATCTATCTGTATTTATTGACGAGAAATTTATTTTTTAAATTGTATTTAGTTAGTGTTTGAGGATAAAAAAACATAAAATAAATAAATACATGTTTTTGCTGAAAGAACAAAGATAAATACATATAATAAATCCGTATTCAATCCCCATGTCCCCATTAGCTTGTTAATAACAAGACGATAATGTTGAGTGTAAATCTATTTACTACTTGAAATTACTTTCTTATTCATTAATTACATAAGACAGATTTTTAAAATGTTTTTTTATCTAGAAAATCATTAAAATATATATTTTTTTATTTTTAACATCAAGATAATAAAAAGTACTAAAAAAATTAATTTGATTTTTTTTTAAAAAAAATTAAAAAACACAATGACAAACAATCCCTCATTTATTTATTTGCAATGAAAGCTGAAACTGTCACAAACAAGTTGAGGGTTTTTGTTTCGTGCCAATCTTTTATAGTAGAGTAAAGGATAAAAAACACTGAGAAATTATTTTTCATGCGAGAAAACTTTTTCCCAACTAACACTACAGCGTTTTAATTCTAGCATGTTAAATTAAATATTATTCATTTGTATTATTAATTTTAGTTAATTGTTTTTTTGCAAAAAAAAAAACAGATAAAATAATCATAATAATAAAACTAAAGTTAACTATATGAAAAAAATTAAGGGCTAGCAACGTTGCTGTTTTTTTTTTTCCTTCCATGTTAAGACAAGTTTGTCTCAAGTTACGTGGGTTTTACTGCACAACTAGTCAAATTATATTAGTTTAAAATTATTTTTTTAGTTGTGCTTCTTTCAAAAATATTTTTTTCACCACATTGATGTGTGAATATATATATATATATATATATATATATATATTCGTGTGCATCGAGATTAAATCTACTTCATTCAACTAACCATTTATATTCATGAAAATTATGCAACATGTCCTTAATTAAGTAATGGAGGCCAATCCTTTTGAGTTGACAATTCATTGAGTATTAGAATACAAGCAAGTTGCATTATTTTTTTTAACAAGATGATGATTTGAGGCTCCAGTCCTTCTCTCTTGTGCTCCATCATGTCTATCTTCCTTGCTTGAAATTTGAAAAACTATGCTGCCTGCTGCCTCCAAGCCACTGCATACAGCTGCAAACAACTCCAAGCCAATCCATTAAACAAATCTTTAATCTCTTCATGTATGATCTCTTTCAAGCCCTCACTTCCCTCCATTCCTCTTCAAGACAAAAGCACTTCCAGCTAACCCTGTAAGTATTTCAAGAAGATGAATAGCGGTAGTCCTTTAGAGTCATCCACACCAAGATTTGGAGGGTTTGCTCTCACTTTTGGGATATCAATGGGTGTACTTTCAGCAATAGCAATTGCTATTCTTGCTTATTATTTTTGCACCAGGAAACCATTACCTGCAGGCCATTCTAATCATGATGGTTCCTTGTCCATAGATGATCAAGACTCGGTCGTTATAGAAATAGGCCTGGATGAAGCCACTCTCAATACCTATCCAAAGCTGGTTTATTCTGAAGCAAAGGAAAAGCTTGGAAAGGGTGATGATTCGGTAGCTGCTTCCTGTTGCTCGATTTGCTTGGCAGACTATAAAGATAGTGACTTGCTGCGGCTGTTGCCTGACTGTGATCATCTTTTCCATGCACAGTGCATTGATCCATGGTTGAAGTTGCATACTACTTGCCCAATGTGTCGAAACTCGCCTGTACGAACCCCAAGCAATGTCACCGAAACAGCTTCCAGGGAACCCCGGAGGGTGTTCTTTGATCCATGGTTTGTACAGTTTATGCACTGAAAGTACTTTTTACTCAAATTTGTGATGATTGTAGAGCTTTTGTTAGCATCCTTGTAATTTCACGAAGTTTTGTAGCTGATTACAGCTCTATATTTTAACTGAGATGATTTATATCTTAATGTTGTAGAAAACAAAAGCCATTGTCAACCAGTTACTGCTCTTTGTTCAGTTGAGATTAGACAATCACACGATTGAAATTTGTGATTCTGACTATCTGACATGCTGTCCTGAATATTATACATTTAATTTCCAACCAATTACTGCGCTTTTTAGATGAATGATGTTGACCCAGTCAAATGACAAGTAGCTCTTCCAAGTCCTATTCGTTGAGCACACGCACCTTGCCCATGTTATCTTGCCACCTGCCTTTTCTCTGCTGCCACTCTCTTTGCAAGATGTGTATATTTGGTAATTGACAATACCAAAGTTGTTCGTTGAATCACATGAGTATTGAGGAGAGTTTCTATCCATTCCTCCATTTAACTCCTTCGGAACTCATTAGTCCGTTCATCTCTTTCAGAACTGGACTGAGAGTGCTGATGTTTCTTTCAGTCAGTCTTGGTTCGAAACAATTTTAAGGACACAGAAATCTGTGACCGTTTTTTTTTCTGTTGTATGTAAAATGTCTACGTTGTTCCATCCATGTTGATAGGGTGCGCCTGTACCCTATATGCCCACAGAAGTGGTTTAGTTGTTCATTTTTCACCCATAAGAATTCCTTCCTGCCCCAAAATGAGTGGAATTAGCTACAGCATTTTTCATAAACCTCAACTTCTTCAGTTATTGATCAAGTGACCTCTTTCATAGGGCTTCTTATATGCATTTCACTTGGAAAGATTCAAAGAACACTTTCTAGGAAGACATCTATTGTTCTCACAGGAGGCTTCTTTCAAGTCAATTTGACAATCTTTATTTCACAATAATTCATAATCTTTCTGAGATCCCAAGTTGCAATTTGTGTGGTAAAGGAGATAGCTTGTGCCTGGTGCCATGAAAGACACGTAAACTATTGACAATTAAATAACTTGGAAACTACGAATTGAAACAATCTCCAGGTAGTTACTCAGAACTCAGACCTTGCATATCTACAAATTCACAGCCCCACTTCTCCCTCCTTCCTATCCACAGTTGAATAGTTCAGGAAGCATGAACAGCTCCCCTGAGCACAGTCATCAGTCAAGTTTTTGTGGTATAGGATGTGCCATGGTAATTTCTTTTGGCATCCTACTTTTGATCATTATCATAATTTTTGCCTCATATATCTGCACCCATGGCATACAAGATCCTTCCAGACTCACCCCTAGCAACGAAGGCAGCTCCATTACTGACCAAGGCTCCGTTGCAATTAATCCCGGCCTTGATGAAGCCACTCTTGCAAGCTACCCTAAGTTGCTATATTCACAAGAAAAGTCTCAACAAAAGGTTAATCATTCACTAGATTCTTGCTGTTCTATATGCTTGGGGGACTATATAGACAGTGATGTGTTAAGGTTATTGCCTCATTGTGGTCATACTTTTCATCTTAATTGTGTGGACTGTTGGTTAAGGCTGAATCATACATGCCCGATATGCCGGAACTTGCCTGTGCCTACTTTCTCGATTCCTCTTGCTGAAGTGGCACCATTGGCTACGTACAGATATTGATTCAAAGATTGAATGTATTTCTTTTCCCTTTTTGAAAGGGCAGGCTCCTAGTGTTTGCAGACTTGTATCTTCGTAGAGTGGAGTGGCATGGAATCCATTGGAGTTCATGTTAGGATTTCTCGAACGAAATAGAGATATCAACAACTGATTTTTTAGCAATCATGAAGGAATTTTAGACATTAAAATGACATGAGATATAATGCTATTCTATAATTCAAACTTCAATGAGCTCATATTTTGCTTGTTCTTATGTGATGTTAGAAGGAAAGCTATATCTGCCCGTACGTAAGCTTGTTCATCTAATAGTCCTGTAGAGGCTTTTTCGGTTTTGACTGTTACTCAGGCTAGCTTTTGCTCACCGAGACTAAGTCCCGTAGAGGTTGATCTGCACAGATAACAAATTAGTCAAGTGCACTAATCAAGGAAATGTAGGTTGTGTACCTAGCTAGTAATCAACTTTCAAGCTGGCCACCAAAAGATGTTTAGCGTCATGATGTTCACTCAAATGAGTGGAAGTGAGGTCTCGGGTTCAATTCCTATGCGTTGAGCACACCTTGTCGCTTATAGAGGCCCTCTGCAGGTTAAAAGTCTATATTGATTAATCTGGATAGCCGGAAGCTTCTTATAAATTCCAACCAGGGAGTTCAAGTCCTATGCGTTGAGCACGCCTTGTCGCTCACAGAGGCACTCTGCATGTTAAAGTCTACATTGACTCATCTGGATGGCAGGAAGCTCCTCATAAATTCCAACCAGGGAAAGTGACCAAACCAGGCAAGTGTCATTACACTTCTGTGGTTTCTTTGTTGTAAGAACTAGACTTGCTAGAGAGAATTTAATCCATTGATTAACTGGTACTGCTTTGGACTATTTCTGAGATCTTTGTGGGTAAAAAAAAAACACATATCGCTTCCAGCCATTGTTCTAGCATGAGAAAGACAAACAGAAATGCCCTTGTTTTCAAAATAGCTAAGAGCTTTTCGTTTTGTTGTTCTGCATTGAACTCTTCCTGACTAAGTTCTTAATTTTTCTGTGGCAAAATCCTGAACTTTTGATAGGTACCATATGTAGCATGGGATTTGGGAACAGTATACCCAAATGGGACTTGTGATTTGTGTTGTTATGTGGTTTAGTTTGATCATAAGTTAAAAATAATAAAAAATAAGTGATGTTCTTATTTATTGTCCTTCTTGCTAAGAACTGGTTACAATGGTTTTTTGGTTGCTCATGTAGCAATTCCCATGTTACTAGAACTGGACTAACAACAATGTTGTTCCAGTCAATTTTGGTTTGACATTGCTAATGACACAAAGTTCTTACAATCAACATCCACATCTCAGTGACGAAACACGAATTCAGCACATCTTATCCTACTCTGGCTAGACTGGCCTTGATGGTTTAGGGTTACTCTGCCCAAAAAAGGAAAAAGACCAGCAGAAAGAAATTTTCTCCTGTCCCAAAATCTGTGGAAGACTAGAAAGTTTCTTATGAGCCACACTGCTTGAAATTTGACCTTTCGCTACCAATTCACTTGGGAAGACTCAAGAACCTCAAATTTCTAAGAAAAAACGGCAGTATTTATTGCTCTCACAAGATCTTTGTTTGTCAAATAAACAATGCTTATATTCACATTGAAATTTGTCTGTTAAAGGATAACGCCTGGACCAAAAATCATGAATCTTTCCCATAATAGTGACAGAAACGTTGACAAATGCCAGGTAATAACTCCACAACTTCAGAATTACCGAACAATTTCCAGGTAGTAAGTACCTCCTAAGATTGTCAGAGCTTACTTGTCTTTCTTTCTCTCTCTAACTCTCCATCCCTCTCTCCTTTCCCATATCTCCCTCTATACATACTTTATCCTATAGATCAAACCCTAAACACAGCTGAATAGTTCAAGAAACATGGACAACTCCACAGAATACAGTGGCTCCGCAGGTATTAATGGATATGCATATGCTATCGGAATGTCTTCAGGTGTCCTAGTTTTGATCATAAGCATAACTCTGGCCGCATATTTCTGCACCTACGGAGTAGATTCTCCCACACACACAGGTACAAACCAAGGCGACTCCATCACTGACCATGACTCCATTGTGATGGAACTCGGTCTCGACGAAGCCACTCTTGCAAGCTACCCCAAGTTGCTCTATTCAAAAGCAAGGTTAGAACCCAGGGGTAATGATTTACTACCCTCTTGCTGCTCTATATGCTTAGGGGACTATAAGGATAGTGACATGCTAAGGTTGTTGCCTGATTGTGGCCATGTTTTTCATCTCAAATGTGTGGACTGTTGGTTAAGGCTGCATCCTACATGTCCGATTTGCCGGAACTCTCCTATGCCAACTCCTTTGTCGACTCCTCTTGCTGAAGTGGCACCATTGGCAGTGAGCAGATATTGATTCGAGAGATTGCATGTTAGTTTTTCCAATTTCTTGTGGGGTCAATCTGAGGTTTTCTAGTGTTTTTAGACATATTTTGTGCAGATATTAAAGTAGTGTAATTCTCTACAGTATAACAGAGATTTTAACATGATGTTTCTGGCAATCATGTAGGGATTTAATTTAGACAGTCAAATCGAATGTGGAACATATGACAATTCTCATATCAGCCATATTTTGCTTCATGTTATGTGACATCGATGGCCGCCAAATGAAACTAAGAAGGTTTGAAGCAAACCAAAAAGATCAAGTGTTTCCTAAGAATGATAGACAAACTAAAAGCCTAGGATCGCTGGTGATGATTTTTTGAAAATTTAATTAGCCTGGAAATAGAGCTCTCGAGTTGGATAATCAATTAATTAATTGGTTTTAGTAATCTCTTTTATTTTTTCTAGCCAAGATAATTAATAGCATATACTTGGTCATTGGTAGGGTAAAGCTGCTCATGACTAGTACATGTAAAAGATCCTTTTTGGTGGAGGTGAGGACTCTTTGATGCTTGAATAAGTAATTTTTAGAAAGATAAAATATAAAAATATTCTAGAGAGAAATGCTCTAAAAATATATATGCAATAAAGAATTAAGATTGTGAACTTTTTTTTCCAATAAGTCTCATGGTGTATTTATAGCTCGTGAGTCTTGTATTTTGTAAAAAAGAGGGTCTTGAGTGTAATCCTACCCTAATATCATTTAATGAGAGATAAATATCTCTTACATCTATATTAATGTTTAATGAAAATATGATGGGTTCTTGGAGAATTTTTATACACCTATAAAAGTGTAGAGATATTAGATTTTAAAACGTCAAATATAACTAATCACATGAAGATTGAATTCTTCCCCAAGATTAGATCTAAGGGAGGTTGATCATTCCCCTGGATATGCTAAGAGAGAATGGTCGTTACCTTGAACTTGACTAATTGCTAACTTCAAGTGTCTTGAGTCTAGCATATTTGTCAGGCTCACGTTGTCTTAGACTTGACAGATTGCCAAGTCCAAGTGCATTGGGTCTGACATGTTTGGCAGATCCACGTTCCTCTAGACTTGGCTAACTAACTCGTCCATATTACTTTAGACTTGGCTGACTGTCAAGCCTAAAAAGTGTTCGGGTTTGATTGGCGTCAAACCCAACGTTCCCGGAGCTTGGCACACTACCAAGCTCAATAACGTCTAGGTCTAGCCAAACTCAGCATGCCCGAGGTTTGACATATTGTCAAGCTCTTATTTGAGGCATGCTCATTCATTTAGATATGTTTAAAAAATAAGGATCATTAGAATTATTTAAACCCATTAAAAATAAATTTATCAATTAGGATTGAGTTTAACAGTCACTAATAAAATAAAATACCTTTCAATGCTTAAATAAGTACCAATAACAAGAAATGAAACTACAGAGATTGTGTTGTGCATGTTTCTTAAGAAGATGCATGATTAGAGGTTGGAGAAAAAAAAGTGTTTGAGAAATAGGAACCAAAATCAAGGATGTGTTTGTTTTCTGGAAAGTGGTTTCTGGAAAATCACTTTCCAAACTTTTCTGTGTTTGCTTGCCTTTAGAAAAGTTGATCAACGGAAAACACTTTTCAGTCAAAGGAAAATTTGGCTTGGTTTTCAAGAAAGTGTTTTTCTTTTATTTTGGGTGGAAAACACTTTCCAGAAGTTGTGAAAATTTTAGAAATATCATATTATTTGTTGATTGTATCAAATTTGGTCCTCAAACTTTTGATTGCTATATATATATATATATATATATATATATATATATATATATATATATATATATATATATATATTGTTTAATGTATTTTTA
>Ga0307515_10007955_pt1 | contig 20815 bp, 22 predicted proteins | sample 17_EM_MG_FD_194513 | JGI IMG/M metagenome (GOLD analysis project Ga0307515, IMG submission 194513) | Populus trichocarpa ectomycorrhiza microbial communities from riparian zone in the Pacific Northwest, United States - 17_EM | ecosystem: Host-associated > Plants > Roots > Unclassified | place...
AACTAATTTTATATATAAATAAAACTATTGTTTGTTATGGTGTTAGTTATGTGCAAAAGTCATTTAAAAAAATGCTTTAAAAGTTGTTTTTCACTTTTTATTAACATTTTTCCACAGGTTTTTATTTTCTATTGAATTGATCCTGTGATTTGTATGACAATCAAATTTTAATTTAAAAAGTTATTTGTTAATAATTAGGTAACCTGTAAAATGTTAGCTTTAGTGTTTAAACTGCGCAAAAGTCGCTGAAAAATTATTCACTTTCAGCATCAAAAGTGGAGTTCTCCACACTTTGATTATTTGTTAGCTATTTGTTTACACGAAATTAACATGTTTTATACCGGTTATTAACACAAAGTGTACTTTTACACATATATACATAAAATATGACCCGAAATGTTGATTTTCTGATCGTAGGATCAGGCATCGCCGGATTAAGTTTTGCCCTTAAGGCAGCCAAACACGGTAAGGTGCTGATAGTTACAAAATCAAACGAAGACGAATCGAACACGAAGTATGCCCAGGGCGGTGTAGCAGTAGTTGTTGATAAAAAGGAAGATTCTTTTGAAAAGCACATCGAAGACACTTTAATAAGCGGCGACGGCCTTTGCGACCGCGAAGTTGTGGAAGCCGTTGTTAAAGAAGGTCCCGAGCGGATTAACGAAATTATTGATTACGGAACCAATTTTGACAAGACCAACGAAGGCTTTTACGACCTGGCAAAAGAGGGTGGCCACTCCGAATTCAGGGTATTACATTATAAGGATGTAACCGGGCTGGAAATTGAAAGGTCGTTGTTGGCCGAGATCCACAAGAACCCGAATATTGAGATATTAACACATTACTTTGCTGTCGACCTGATTACCCAGCACCATTTGGGCCAGCTGGTAGGTAAATCCAGTACTGATATTACTTGTTACGGTATTTACGCTTTCAACACCGAAAGTAATGTTGTGGAAAAGATCCTGTCGAAAGTAACCGTAATGGCATCGGGCGGTGCCGGCCATATTTATTCTATCACCACAAACCCTACCATTGCCACCGGTGATGGTATTGCCATGGTTTACCGCGCCAAGGGTAAAGTAAGGAATATGGAATTTATCCAGTTTCACCCAACTGCGTTATATAACCCGGGTGAATATCCGTCGTTCCTGATATCTGAAGCGGTGCGTGGTTTTGGCGGCGTATTGAAACGTACCAATGGCGAAGAGTTTATGCAGGAATACGATCCGCGTAAATCATTGGCGCCAAGGGATATAACAGCAAGGGCCATTGATGCCGAGATCAAAAAATCGGGTGAAGATTTTGTGTACCTGGATATCCGCCATCGCAGTAAGAAAGATATTTTAAACCATTTCCCTAATATATATGCCAAATGCCTGGAAATTGGGATAGATATGACCAAGGATATGATACCCGTTGCACCGGCCTGTCATTATATGTGTGGTGGTATAATGGTTAATCACGTTGGGCAGTCATCAATATTAAGGTTATATGCCTGCGGCGAATGCTCGTCAACCGGTTTACATGGCGCCAATAGGTTGGCATCCAATTCGTTATTAGAGGCTTTGGTTTTTGCGCACCGTATTTATGAAGATGCGATAGGAAAATTTGAAAGTTTTGTGATCCCCGAAAATATTCCGGATTGGGATGAGCATGGCGTACAACTATCAAACGAAGACATCCTGGTAACCCACAACGTGCGCGAAATGCAAAAGCTGATGAATGATTACGTGGGCATCGTCCGCTCCGATTTCAGGCTGGAACGCGCCATGCGTCGTTTAGGTTTATTGTACGAAGAAACAGAATCATTCTATAAAAAAACCAAGCTATCTGTAAAACTCTGCGAGTTGCGTAACCTGATCCAGGTATCATTCATCGTAGTAAAATCGGCCATGTTAAGGAAAGAAAGCCGTGGGCTGCATTATACTACAGATTACCCCGTGCATGCGGAGGAGGTTAAGGATACGGTGTTTTAGGGGGAATCCTAATAAAACTGTTGTCATTTCGAAACGAGGTACGAGTGAGAAACTATATCTTGAGCGTAGCGAAAAATCTTATACGCTGTGCATCGCCTTAGCCTTTCGTAATGCAGGGTGTATAAGATTGCTCCTCACTCCAGCACGCAAGCCCACTCGGTTTGTCGAAATGACAATTGGGTATTTGTAGTCCCCTTTTTCCCAAAAAATTTTCCCCGCCTTCGGCGGATACCGCATTTACCGGCCTGGCGGTTTTTTCCGCCCTGGTATTTTTATAGCCTTTTATGCCAATAATTTGACCAATATTGTATTTCATCAAAATATGATCAATATTGCCTGTTCAATACAACTTTTATGAAAATAAGATTAGCAATAGCGTTTATTATACTGGCCGCGGGCGAAAGCTATGGGTACGCAAAATCAACAGATACCATTTTTGCAGCGCAGTTAAAACCTATCGGGCGCACCATAATCAACGGGCAGAATCAATTGGAGCTGATTACATCGGCAGCACATTTTGGCTTTAGCTTTAAGGGGACAGCATGCGCGATATATGCCACAATTGCTGCAACCGGCCAGCATAATTACCTGCAATATGAGTTGGATGGTGTTTACCAAAAAAGGATCAGGATTGACGGTGGTGTAACCGCGCCGGTTATCATAAAGGCGGATGACCCTGGTAAGCACAGTGTTTGGGTATATAAAGCAACCGAAGCACATACCGGTGCAATAATCATTTCAAAAATAGCTGCCCCGGGTATAAAAAGCCTGGCGATACCCAAACTTCCGTTAATTGAGTTTATAGGTAACAGCATTACCTGCGGCGCTGCGGCCGATGATTCGGAAATACCCTGCGGAACCGGCGAATATCATGACCATCACAACGCCTATATGGCTTACGGGCCAAGGGTAAGCCGGGCATTAAATGCCAATTTTGTTTTGGCCAGCGTAAGCGGTATTGGCATTTACCGTACCTGGAATAGGAATGGCCCATCTATGCCACAGGTATATGAGCATGCTGATTTCCAGGTAAACAATCCGCAGAAATGGGACTTTAATATCTATACCCCTAAAATTGTAAGCATAGCCTTAGGCACAAACGATATGAGCAAAGGTGACGGCAGCGCCCGGGCGGCTTTTGATACCATGCAATTTGTGGCCGATTATGTAAAATTTGTGCAGCTGGTAAAATCAAAATATCCCAAAGCGCAGATAGCTTTGCTGAGCAGCCCCATGATACGGGATACATCGAACACAATCTTACAGCATTGCCTTATCAGCATCAAAAAGCAGATAGATATTATTTATCCTAGTGATAAACCGGTAGCCACCTTCTTTTTTAAGGCGATGGATGCTCATGGTTGCTCGGGCCATCCCAGTGTGGCCGATCATCAAATACTGGCCGAGGAGCTTAAGCCATTTTTTGAAGGGTTGTTGAAAGCGAACTGACAGTCGCAAAAAAAGGGGAGGTCACCAATTTGACCTCCCCTTTTCCATATTTTTAACCCGGATAACTATACGTCCCCTTTCGGCTTGGCCGGTGCTTTTTTAGCGGGTGCCGCTTTCTTAGCCGGTTTTTCGGTTTTTTCAACTTCGGGATGATCAATAACCAAAGGCAATTCCTGCTGATGGCCTTCGTTAACTATTTCGGCTGGTTCATCATCAAAACTTTCGGGCCTGTTTATTTTTGCATGTTGTTCTTCGGCAACCGCGGCTACGCCGGTTGGCAGTTCGGCCAGGATGGTGCGGCCGCCTTTTACCACATCGCCAATATTTACCAAAATTTTGGTTCCTAAAGGTAAAAATACATCCACACGCGAGCCAAACTTGATAAAGCCAAACTGCTGACCCTGCTCAACAATATCACCCTCTTTTACATACCAAACAATACGGCGGGCCAAAGCGCCTGCTATCTGCCTGAACAAAACCGACACCCCTTCGCTGTTTTGTACACAGATGGTGGTACGCTCGTTTTCTGTTGACGATTTTGGATGCCAGGCCACCAGGTATTTGCCTTTGTGGTATTTAAAATAACTTACCACACCCGCAATTGGGTTACGGTTTACGTGCACATTAACCGGCGACATAAATACCGACAGCTGGATGCGTTTATCTTTTAAAAATTCGGTCTCTTCGGTTTCTTCAATCACCACAACTTTTCCATCGGCAGGGCAAAGTACGGTGGTTTCATCGGTGTTGATGTCAAAAAACGGGCTGCGGAAAAACTGTACGATAACCAGGAAAAAGAATCCGGATAAAATATAAATAAACCATTTAAGCGTATGCGCCTGCGGAAAGTAAAACTGTACAACCGCGTTAAGTACAAAAATAAAAAGTACCGTTATGGCTAATGAGGTGTATCCTTCTTTATGAAAAGTCATATTATAGATGATTTATTACAAAACTACTAATTTGAAATGAAGTATAAGTAAGCATAAACAATAGGCGCGGCCATTAATAATCCGTCGAACCTATCCAGCAGGCCGCCATGACCGGGTAAAATGCCGCCGCTATCCTTTACGTTGATGCTGCGTTTAAACATCGATTCAACCAGGTCGCCCAGGGTACCGAAACACGAAATAAGGATAGCTATGGTTACCCATTGTTTCCAGGTAAGTTCGGTATAAAAGTGGCCAAGTATTAAAGCGGCAACGGCGCTGATGATGATACCGCCAATTAAGCCCTCGTAAGTTTTTTTAGGCGAATGGCGTTCAAACAGCTTGGTTTTGCCCATTTTGCTGCCTACCAGGTAAGCGCCGGTATCGTTACTCCACAAAATAATGAGGAAGGCCAGCGGGATATGGAAGTTAAAAACAGCGCCCGCGCCCATAAAAGCCATGGCGTGGAAAAACATGAATGGCACTACAGCAAAAATTATCCCCAGGAAAGTAAAGGCAATGTTGGTGAACGGTGCAGGAGTTTTTTTATATAATTCCTGTATAAAAATGGCGCTGAAAGTAAGGGGTAATAAAAATATTAAACGCCAGGCGGGGAAGTAAAAATTAGCGGCAACCAGCAAAAAAAACAAGGCACCGTTGATAATGCCGGTTTCGCGGCTGGCTGTCATGCCTCCCTCCCGCACCAGTTTATAAAATTCGAACAGGCAAAATGCGGATAATAAAAGGTAAAACCCGCTGAAAACGTATGAGCCCAACAGGTTTGAGGCAATCATCACGATAATAAAAAAAAAGCCGGTGATGGCGCGTAATTTCATAAACTAATTTGATTGAGGATCATGATCTCGATGGCCTTGCTAAAATCCTCCTGGTGAATGTAAACTTCAATATCGCCGAAGGCACGGTGCGATGAATCTTGTTTGTTTAATAAAACGGTATCGATATGATGGCGGATAAGTACTTGTTTAACAATCTCTGATTGATAAAAATTGGATGAACTAAAAATTTTGACCCAGTTTTTTTCCATTAATTACTCAGCGCCGGTTTTTTGCATCGATACATTTCTATATATAAAAAGCAAAAATAATACAATTATCAAGCTAAAAGCATAGGCCCATAAATTAAATACGTGCTGATCATCGGGATTAAGCTTAACTATTTTTTGATTATAGAGGTAAGTAATAACCACTGCCGAACCATTATTTAAAAAATGGCCCCAAACACCCGTCCAGATGCTGCCGCTATACGCTACAAAATAGCCAAATATGGCGCCCAAAAACACCCGCGGCAAAAAAGTAAAAAACTCCATGTGAAAAGCGCTGAACAGGATAGCAGTTATCCAGATGGCGGCATGTTTGTTTTTGGTAAGGCGTACAAAAATGGTTTGGATAACCCCGCGAAACAAAAACTCTTCGGCAATGGCGGTAAGCAGGCCAACAACAAAAACCGCCCAAAGCATGCTCCAGATGTTTTTCATACTGAGCATAGCCTCGGTAGCCCGCTGTGCCGATTGCTCGGCCGCCCGCATCCACTCTTCCAGTCCTTTTAACGAAGCGGGTAAAACCAGCCTTTGATTAATATTGGTTAAAGCCTCCATTATAGGGTTCGAAAAAAGCATGATGGTAAATATCAGCAGCAAAAAAACCGGGTTGAAGTTGAAGGACGGCTTCAGGTACTCGCGGGTATTGTTCATAATCAAGCGGGCGAAAATTACCGGAGCCAGAAACAGCGGGATAGTTGTGCTTACTATTTGCAATATCCACAACGCCGAACCCAGATGTGGGTTGCCGGTATTAAATGCGAAGGTATCGGTAAGGGTTTTCATCCCAAAAACAGCCATTATAACGCCGGCTGCTATCGCCGAAAAAACGATTACCAGGCCAACAGTTACCCCGGTAATGGTTAAAAACTGCAGGAAGGGATTAATGGTATTTGTTTGCGGAGTGTACTGTTTTATAGGTTCTTGTATCATTTAGGGTAATTTTCGTATTTTTGCAGGGCTAAAGATAAGCATGTCTGTACAAATAGGAAATATTGATTTAGGAGAGTTCCCGCTGTTGTTGGCACCGATGGAAGATGTGAGCGATCCTCCCTTCCGTTACGTGTGCAAGCAAAACGGTGCGGACATGATGTATACCGAGTTTATCTCGAGCGAAGGCCTCATCCGCGATGCAGCGAAAAGCCGCCAGAAACTGGATATTTTTGAGTACGAAAGGCCCATTGGCATCCAGATATTCGGCAGCGATATTGATCATATGCGCGAGGCTACCGAAATAGCATCCCTTGCCGGGCCCGATTTGATGGATATTAACTACGGCTGCCCGGTAAAACAGGTAGCCTGCCGTGGCGCCGGCGCCAGTTTGCTACAGGATATTGATAAAATGGTGGCCATGACCAAAGCGGTTGTTAACGCCACCCACCTGCCCGTAACTGTAAAAACCCGCTTAGGCTGGGATGATAATACCAAAAACGTATACGAAGTGGCCGAAAGGCTGCAGGATGTAGGCATAAAAGCCCTCACTATTCACGGCCGTACCCGCGCGCAGATGTATAAAGGCGTGGCCGATTGGTCGTTAATAAGGGATATTAAGAAAAACCCGCGTATAAAAATCCCCATTTTTGGCAATGGGGATATCGATTCGCCCGAAAAAGCGGCCGATTGGAAAATGGAATTTGGGGTAGATGGTATGATGATAGGGCGTGCGGCTATTGGTTACCCATGGATTTTCAGGGAAATAAAACATTTTTTTAATACCGGCCAGCATTTAGATAAACCAACCATTACCGAACGTATTGCAGCCTGCTCAACCCACCTGCAAAAATCTATAGAGTGGAAAGGCCCAAAAACGGGCATTTTTGAAATGCGCAGGCACTATTCAAATCACTTTAAAGAATTCCGGATGAGGCTGGTAACGGCAGGCAATTTAGAGGAGGTGCAACAGATACTGGCCGAGATTGACGAAAAATATGCCATAGAAATGGCTTAATATTTGTTCGCTTTCATTATATTTGAATTTAACGAGACAAAATCCTCATGGTTACCACTATTACTGACGGTGTTAAGGTTTCCATAGAAACCATATATCAGCCCGAGTATTCTAACCCGGCTAATGATCATTTTATGTTTGCCTACAAGGTAAGCATCGAAAATATGAGCAATTATGCTATCCAGCTAATTAGCCGCCACTGGTATATTTTTGATTCCAACGGCGCCAAGCGCGAAGTGGAAGGCGAAGGTGTGGTAGGCCAGCAACCGGTGATAGAACCAGGCCATGCGCACGAATACGTTTCGGGCTGTAACCTTAAAACCGATATGGGCAGCATGAAAGGCGAATACCAGATGACCCGCCTGATGGATAACGCCAGCTTTAATGTACAAATCCCGGAGTTTTATTTGATAGCGCCGTATAGGATGAATTAGTCCCCCGGCCCCCTGAAGGGGGAGGAAGAAAATATAAAGCCTGGATGAGTGATTGTCCGGGCTTTTTTGTGGGTGGAAGTGGAGTTTCCTTTAAGATGAATAATTAGTATAAATTTGTATTATGTTGATTTTATTAGATATAGATGGTGTATTAGTCCCTGCAAACTCGTGGAGAGAACCAGAGTTCATGGCCGATGGCTTTCCTATGTTTAATTCAAGATCGGTAAAAGCACTTCAGCGAATTCTTTCTGAAACCAACGCATCTGTTTTATTAACAACCTCGCATAAAACGAAATATAATGTAGCGCAATGGCGAGACTTATTAAAATCAAGAGGAATTGAGCCCCGAAGAGTACAAAGACTGACGACAAACAGTTTGCAAACAAGTCGTAAAGATGAAATATTGCAATGGTATGAGAAAAAGCATGTAGCCAACGAGGAATTTGTTATTATCGACGACGACAAAAGGTTAAATGATTTGCCTGAAAATATAAAAAACAACCTGGTCTTGACCAGCCCTTCAGTTGGCTTAACCGATGATCTTGCCGATGAAGCTATTTCCATTTTGCATATGCGGCAGCAGGAAATACTTGCATAGCCTAATTGTCCGGGCTTTTTTGTGGGTAAGAAAGAAACAAACGCTACACCAATTCATGATCACCGGAGTGAGTAAAACACCTCAGGTCCAAATCACCCCCGCAATTGGATTGTTCGGATTAAAAATTCAAAGTCCAAAGCCTTAGCACTTTTGTCTTTAAAATCAGATTCAGAAAGTTCAACATAGCCAAGTTGTTTAAGCCATCTGTTCAGAATATAAAACCATTGTTCTTCTCCTCGCTCGTAAAGGTTTACAATATCGTCGGTATGTAGCAGGACTAAATCCTGTGCCCTTAAAAATTTCTGTGTTTGACTATAAACGAAGACAATACTTTTTTCTTCATAACCTAAGTTCAGATAAAAGTCAATAAAATTTTGTTTGCTTTTATTCATCCTGTCTTTAGGATTGTTTTTAATTCCCTCTTTCCATTTGTTGTGAGCTTTAAAAAGTGAATAAAAGAAATAAAGAATGGCATATACCAATACAATCGCAAAAAAGCTGAAGATAAAAATTAAACGATGGGCCATTATAAAACAAATGTGCTATAAAATTTAGATTTTGCAGTAATAAAGAATAGGGCACAAAATAACTGCCAAAATTTTGGCACAGGAGTTATAGGTTGAGCGATGTTTTGCCCTTTTCGTTTATTAGGCACATTGAGCGGACCTGCAGTGCCCCGCATAAGACTGCGCCAGCAGATAGTCGTTGATTGAATTATCGGCAGCTATCGCCCTCCTATCGGTTTTCCTTCGCACTTTCCGCCCACCCTTAAAAATCCAGCAATTTATTCTTTACTACATCGGCATGCTGTTCATCCGTCAGATAAACAACCTCGTCTTCGTACGGAAGTATGTAGAAACTTCCCGCCAAATTATTTTCCTGGCCTAAGTGTTTAATGAATGAGGCAAACGCATCACCCAGCCATCCGTTCGCTGTATAGAATGTGTGAGCGTGCAACCTTCCATTAAATAAATATTGCAATTTTATGCCGCCTTTTATTTTTTTCTGGGTGATTTTGGTTGGATTAAATGCACCATGGGTAATCCCGGCAAGATTCTTTAAAACCTCACTATAGGGAGCCTGCGGGCTCATCATCTCCGAACGTAAAGAATAGGTTACCCCAGGAAAATTTGATAACAATTTATTGATCGAGTATCGGTTATCCGCTTCGGCATCATCAATAGCCTTTGCTATTTCAGCTTCCGAAAGATGTGCAAAAAGGCCAATCTTTCTCCAGCCGGCTATGGTACTATCAATTCTGCCCGAAGTTAGCGTATTGTCATAACTATCCATGCTTACAAGCATGTAGGACATGCAGGGATCTTTCATAAATATTTCGGCCTGCTCTGCCTGCAGTGCAATAAGGGCGATATGCCGGTAAATACCGTCCTGGCGGGCACCCATACTGAACATGATATTATGCAGCCGGAATGGTGATTGCTGATCGGCCAAAACCTTATTGAAAATGCGGTAAAGGAAACCGGTAAATGCATAGGTGGGTTGAATACCTTTCTTGTTTCCATATTCGAAAGTATTGCTGGTGTGCTTATAAACACGCCCGTTGCAGGTTAAACTCACCTTATATTTAATTTCCGGCATACCGGGTATTGATGAAGCCGAATCACGGGTTGTAGTGTAACTAAAATTGGTAAAATCAAGCCCCGGCAGTATTGATGCAATATCCCGGTGCATCTGCTCCAGCCAAAGGTGCGGATCATCGGGATATTTTTTAAGGTTGAGCGTTCGGTCCAGCGTGCAATAGTCGTTCAGCTCAAATGCCGATTCTATTTTGCCAGTCCGGATATCGTTCTGCAGCCGCACGAACGACGAATCATTTACTATGCCGCTTTTGTGTAATTGTTCTGCAACCGGCATCAATTTGCCCGGAGCCAGCCACTCCAGCCGCGAACTCATTTCTACCAAACTCCCGGTCAATTGTACATCGGCTACGTAAAGGCCGCTATCTATATCTTTTAATATGTGCGAATAAACCCTATCGGTAAGTAATCCGGCTTTATTAATTTTATTTAATAAAACGCGCAGGGATATATTAATACTGTCCTTGTTTTTTATATGTTTTATATAGCTATCGCTATAAGAAAAAGAAATACCCGTTTTACGAGGGTTTACATGAAATACTTTTTGCAGCATAATGCCGTGCAGGCCCGCAAGAATGGCAATACGGTACGAAACATCATTTTTATACCTCTTAAGGTCTGTTTTCAGCGCCGGCACCTGTTTTGCCGATATTACCCGGAATTTGACAAGGCTGTCAACAGCAGCCGATGGCGACTGGGCGCAAACCTTGTTGAATAAGCCGCAAAAAAGGACGAGGATGATAAGGCAACGTTTCATAGTAGCTATGAAGATAAGCATTGTAACGTGATTTACTAACTGCGTAGCCAATGTGTTTGCTGATAGCGGCTAATACAACAGGAGTGCTAAAGTCCGGCTATCGGCAGCATGGTACTTTCTTATTTGTCACTTTGTTTAGGCTTGGCACCGGCGCCGCGCACGTTCGAAATTTTATTGAGTACATCAAACCAAAATGGTGCGCCCATCATAATTGCCGCAACGGTAACAGACAGTCCTATAAGTTTAGAAAGCACAAAAAAGATAATATCCCATCCCTGTAAATTGAATTCGCTGGCATTCCAGCCCAGGGGCAGCGAATCTTGCAAAACTGCTTTGGTTGCACTAATATCGGCAACCTTTTCATTCAGGGTTTTTACCAGTTGTTGGGCAGATACCTCCAGTTTTTGTTTTGTCGCGGTATCTTTAACCGTTGTGGCAAGTTTGTTAATATTGGCAACCTGTTTTATATAAGTACTATCCTTAATGGCAGCATCAGCTTTAATTGCAAGGCTGGCCCTTGCCTGGGGGTTATTGTACAGGTATTTGGCAATTTCTATGGTATCGGCATTTAATGCAATACATACAATAACCCCGGTAAGCAGGGTAAACCTGCGGGTATATTGTTGTTTTAGCGTACCGGTAAGGCTGTTCATATTGCTATCGTACCAGTTTTCCATTTTTGACCGGAATAGTTCAATTGCTCCGGTGGTTTTAACGGTCATGGCTTTAAAGGTATCTTTTGCTTCGGTGGCGTAGATGAGGAAGGTGCGCCGTAGTTCATCAGAAAGAGCCGTGGAACTGCTGATGGAAGAAATAATCTCGTCGATAGATTTAGGGCCGGAAATGGTAGAAAAGGTGAAAATCTTATCCAACAAAGCAGAAACAAAATTCTTAGCATCAATATATGAGGGGGCCTTGTTTGTAGGCGACAATGCTGTTAAAGCACAGTGGTTCATGATCACCTGCCCCAGCGGCGTTTTAATTCCCTTAGCGTCTGTTATTTCGGTATCGAAAATACGCAGCAACCATTCGCCCAATATTTTTGCCCTCACCATGGTGACGGTTAAAACTATTTCGACTATCGAACTTGAAATTATACTTAAAAGAAAAAAGATAAAAAACAAACCTATTACAAGGTCAAGTATTGGGAACCCGCTCATCGTGAAAAAAAAATTTAGGTTAATTAATAAGATACCGCGTTAATGTTTTTTAATGATTTTAACCAGGTTTAAATATTTTGCTTAGGTATTGTAAATCAAGTAATTCAGGGAGTCTTACTAAGTCAAACTTAGCTAATCATTAATTTACTACAAAGAGATATCTTAAAAATATTTTCAGTATAAATTAATTGGGCAACGGGCGAGCGGCCTTTGTAATAGATTGTTTGTTTATAAAGACAACTCCAAAAATGGCCGCCGAAAATATATTTATCGCCGAAATGTTACTCATCGATATAATAATTGTAATCATCATCGTCATACCTTTTCACGTCTGCCATCGGGGCAATGGTTTTGATAACGTCTTTTTCAATGATAACATCGCAGTATTCTGAATTTAACTCGTTGCAATGCGGGCAAAGCTCATTTTCCAGGATACCGTAAGCCCTAACCCTATCCAGGCCGGGAGCGCCAATATCATAGCGGTGATTCCCGCGGGCCAGCTTATCGTTTACTTTATATTCGTATTGCCAGGTTTCTGCAAATTTAAACTGAATCCTGTGGGTAAATAATTGCCCGCAGTGCTCACACTTAAAATCGATAATTAGGGTGTTGAATGTGCCCATTGTTTATTATTTGGCTTGATGTTCTTTTGCTCCGTTTAAAAGTACAAAATCCCGGATGAAACGGGCACACAGGGTTTGCTTATTCATTACTTAACAAGGTGTTTACCCGGCAACTCCAACAACGGCTTTGGAGCTTTATTTTGAATTAAGAAAATCCTTGTATTCTTCCTGAATCATTCCGGCCGAAACAAACCGGGTTTCTGTAGCCGCATAACTATTTATTGCAAACGCCAGTGCCTCATCTATGGATTCGAAATTATCGATAATATAAGGTTCATCAGGATCTAACGGATCAAAATGGTAAATATCTGTAAAGAGCTCATTGCCATCATCAAAACATTCAATATAGCATATACTATATGTCGCATTTCTTTCTTTATCAATCCTTAGCCATTTCAAAACAGTGTAACCATCGTGTTTTTCATGATTTATCCACTGCTCAACAGACATTCCAAGTTTTAAATTGGATTTCAATTGTTCTTCGGTTAAATAGCGCATAGTGCTGTTATAATTAATTGATGGATTGAGGTGTGCGTGCCCACACGAAGCCCGGTGATGTAAACAATAATAAGTGAATTACGTGCGGTCTCCCGAATACCTTTCTCCTATTCTTGTCTCTAAGCTAACACTTATTTAAACTTTTTTAATACCGCCTGTAACCTCCTTCAAAACCATGTTGTCAAAGCTTACAAATACACCAGTTAGGGTGATTGAAAAAAGAACTTTATTAACTTATTAAAACTTAAATAAAATGGACACCGGGAATTTAGCAGTATTAATGGTAATCATTGTTTCACTTGGTCTGTTTGTAATGATATTTGGAATAGTATATCTTAACAAACGCGAAAAGCTGGCAATGATAGAGCGGGGTATGGACCCACGCAGTTACAAGCCGCAATCGGCACCTTATCAAAACTTAAAATGGGGCCTGTTACTTATTGGGGCCGGCATAGGATTGTTTTTAGCTTTTGTTTTGGGCCATACGATTTTCCATAGTATAGACAACGATGATATTCCGGCACTTTACTTTTCACTGATAGCCATATTTGGCGGTGGCGGCTTGTTCCTATCATACAGGATAGAAAAAAAGGAAGTGCTGGATAAAGAAGACGCAAGGGCCGGGAAATAATTGACTGAACTAATTAACAAAAAAGGCCTTTCTGATCACCAGGAAGGCCTTTTTTGTTTGTGCCGGGAATGAATTAAGCGACGACAGGCTTCTTTTTAATCCAGGGTTTTATGATGATAAACAGGATGAGTAAAACGGCTATGCCGCTGCCGGCTATAGGCAGGTAATCGCCGTGCATCACGTAAAAAGTAAGGTCGGAATTCAGGTTGATATCTTGTTTGATGGCGGTTTTGGTCCACCATTTGGTTTGCTGCACAACATCGCCCCGCTGGTTAATAAATGCCGAAATCCCCGTGTTAGCCGATTGGGCTACCCACCTGCGTGTTTCGATGGCGCGCAGTTTGGCATAATCCAGGTGCTGGTCTTTGCCCGATGTGTTTTCCCACCAGCCATCGTTGGTAATAATGGCTATAAATTGCGCCCCCTTTTTTACCGAGCGTGCAATATATCCCCCAAAAATAGATTCATAACAAATAACCGGATCGACACCGATACCGCTTTGCGAATAAAAAACATCGGCATCCGCCTGGCTGCCATAGGCCCCGGTTGCGCCCCCAAGGTGCTCAAAAACAGGCTTTAAAAACGATAAGGCCTTGCCAAAAGGCAATGATTCGGCCCCCGGCACCAGCCGCGATTTATGGTAAAATTGAACTTTGTCGCCGTTTTCGATATTTAACGCAGTACTAAAACTATCTGCATAAACGCCGGGTTGCTGCGTTGGGCTTGCGGTAACTGTTTTGCGGGTATTGTATAGTTTGTAGGTTTCGGCCCCGGTTACCAGGTTGCCGTTTTTATAGTTATGCAAAAAGGCGTGCGCCTGCCTGTAGTAAGGGTTTTGCTGTATCCGGTCTTCATCTATATAATCGGGGATGGCCGTTTCGGGCCATAAAATAAACTCCGTATTGGGCTGCGCGATGCCCTTTGAAAGGCTGACCATAATATCAATCTGGGTGGCCGTGGGAATAGTCCCCTCCTTGTCATACGGATCGATATTTGGCTGAACGGCGACAATATTTGATGGATTGCTTTGCTCTGTGTAGTTATAATAAGTATATAACGAGAAACCAATGGGCCCAATAATAGCCAGCACAAACCCGCTGATAAGCTTTAACCTCAATTGTTTGGTTTGTGCCTCGCGCAGGCCAACGTAAATTAAAAAGGCAAGGATATTTACTGCCCAAATCCAAATGGTGCCCCCATAAACGCCGGTGTATTCGTACCATTGAATCCATTGGTGACTAACAGCAAAACCATTGCCCAGGGTCATCCAAGGAAAGTTTAAATCCCAGCTTTGGTGCAGGTATTCGTATCCTACCCATAGGCAAACCAGGCCGGCTAAGCCCCAACTGCGGCCGGTTAACAGGCGCAACCGATAATATAGCCAGCAGGCAGTAGCCATTAATAGTGGCCCTAATGAGTATGGTATTAGCGTAACCGGGATGGCTGCCACGTTGCCAACCTGTTTCAAGGCGTTGTAAACCCAGTATACAGATCCTACATTCCATACAAAAAAGCCTATGAATGCAGTATTGAAAACCAGTTTTCCTTTTTTGGCTGATGTAGATTGGATAATGTTCTCCATCGCCAGCAGCATGGGCACAAAGCCGATAAAAAGAAGGAACGTTGTATAAGGTGTTGGCGGCCATGCTATCCACAACAATAAACCGGAAAATATGGCTAAGGGAAGATTTTTTTTCATTAATAAGGGTAAAGAAGATCTATTTAAAGGTATCGCCGGGGTTTGCAAATTTATCGGCGTTGTACTTGTCTGAATTTCCTTTTGGGATAGATAGCGAATGCCATTTTGATCCTGTTATCATTTTGCCGATAAAAACAATCTGGCCGATATGATAGGGATAATGGGCCAGCTGCCGGTTTATAGCATCCTCGATACGGTGCGGCTCGTTGCGAATTTTCACTGTTTTTTCCCAGTCTTCGGCGGTCAACGAGTTTAGGGCGTTAAACAAACAATCCCAACCCTGCTCCCAGGCAGCCATGATCTGTTCGCGGGTATTAGTTGTTTCTTCAAATTCTGTGTCGCGGTTTCGCCATTCTTTCTCGCCATCGGTGATTAAAAAATTGGTCCATCGCGAGAGCATGTTGCCCGATAGGTGCTTGATAATAACGGCAATGCTGTTGCTTTCGGCGTTAAACTGCCAAAACAGGTCGGCATCATTTAATTGCGCAAATGTTTTTTCGCCTAACTTTTTGTAATAGGCAAACTGTGTGATGGCACTCTTCAAATAAATATCCATGGCTATTCGTCGTCGTTATCGTCGTCTTTGTACTTGTTCTTTGTCGGCTTCGGTTCGGCACCGGCCACACACATTACAAACTCGCCTTTTAGCGGATGTGTTTCAAAATATAATTTTACTTCGGCAACGGTTCCCCGCACGGTTTCTTCGAACATTTTAGTGAGCTCGCGCGATACCGAAATTAGCCTGCCGGCACCAAAATACAGGGCCATTTCGTCCAACGTTTTCAATAAACGGTGCGGCGACTCATATAGTATGATCGTACGCTCTTCGGTGGCCAAAAATTTATAGCGGGTCTGGCGTCCTTTTTTTAACGGCAAAAAACCCTCGAAACAAAATTTATCAGTAGGGAACCCCGAATTTACCAACGCCGGCACAAATGCAGTAGCGCCGGGCAGGCATTCCACATCCAAATTGAATTTCAAAGCCTCGCGCACCAGGAAAAAGCCCGGATCGGATATCGCCGGTGTGCCAGCATCAGATATCAGCGCTATGTTTTTACCCTGCAGCAAAAATTTAATGATCTCATTTGACGACTGGTGCTCATTATGCTGATGATGGGCAAATACTTTCTGGTGAATGTCAAAGTGTTTTAACAGCGGTGCCGATGTACGCGTATCCTCGGCCAAAATCAGGTCTACTTCCTTTAAAACGCGAAGTGCCCGAAGGGTGATATCTTCTAAATTACCTATTGGTGTTGGAACTAAATATAATTTGCCTGGCATGTAGTTGTAAGTTTTGAGTTTTGGGTTTTGAGTTGAGTGATGGGTTTCGGGCAAATTAACTATTTACAAAAAACTCATAACTCAGTACTCCAAACTGATAACTCGTTATATCTTTGCCTAAAAAATAAAATAATGCTGCAAGTTAGTTATATCCGGGATAACCGGGAACAGGTTTTGGAACGTTTGGCTGTAAAAAATTTTAAACAGCCCGAACTGGTTGATGAGTTAATAGGGTTAGATGACAAACGTCGTTCCACCCAAACCAGCATGGATAACGTTTCGGCCGAGGCCAATGCAGCATCAAAACAAATTGGCGACCTGATGCGTGCCGGTAAAAAAGCCGAGGCAGAAGAGATTAAAGCCAAAACCGGTGCCTGGAAAGAAGACATCAAAAAATTTGGCGATCAACTGGCCGCAACCGAAGAAGAGCTTTACCAAAAACTGGTGTTGCTACCCAACCTGCCGCATAGTTCGGTACCTAAAGGCTTAACGCCCGAAGAAAACGAAATTGTTTTGGAGAATGGTGCAAAGCCGGAATTACCAGCCAACGCCCAGCCACACTGGGAACTTGCTGCAAAATATAACCTGATTGATTTTGAACTGGGCGTTAAAATAACCGGCGCTGGTTTCCCCGTTTATAAAAATAAAGGGGCCAAACTGCAAAGGGCGCTCATCAATTATTTTATTGACGAGGCTGAAAAAGCGGGTTACGGCGAAGTGAGCGTTCCGCTGATGGTTAATAAAGATTCTGGTTTTGGCACCGGCCAGCTGCCTGATAAAGAAGGGCAAATGTATTTTGTAAATGAGGATGAGCTATACCTGATCCCTACCGCCGAGGTGCCTATCACCAATATCTTTAGGGATGTAATTTTAAAGGGGGATGATTTGCCAGTTAAACATTGCGGGCATACTCCATGTTTCCGCCGCGAGGCAGGTTCTTATGGGGCGCATGTGCGCGGGCTAAACCGCCTGCACCAGTTTGATAAGGTAGAGATTGTACAGGTGGTACACCCGGATAAATCATACGAAACATTGGAGCTAATGAGTACCCATGTACAGGGTTTGCTGCAAAATCTTGGCTTACCATACCGTGTGCTACGCTTATGTGGCGGCGATATGGGCTTTGCATCGGCTTTAACTTATGATATGGAAACCTGGAGCGCGGCGCAACAACGTTGGCTGGAAGTATCATCCGTATCAAACTTCGAGACATTCCAGAGCAACAGGCTCAAACTGCGTTTCCGCAATGCCGAAGGCAAAACACAATTAGCACACACCTTAAATGGTAGCGCACTGGCATTGCCACGCATTGTTGCTACGTTATTAGAAAATAACCAGACTGAAAAGGGGATTAAAATACCAGAGGTATTGGTGCCTTATACTAAGTTTGAGTGGATTGATTAACTTTTTGCAACAGTATCATAAATTAAATAATGTCATTGCGGGCGCAGCGCGGCAACCTCATCGCCAACAAATTTAAAGCGCTTGCAATGACATTTATCCATAGCACTCTTATTACTGCAATAGCACTTACGCCCTTTTGTCATTGCTAGCGATAGCGTGGCAATCTCGTCGCCAAACCGGGTGAATATGCAGGTCAAACAGCTAATCATACCAACCATCGCTCAATTCGCCCCGCGAGGGGTTGAAACCCACAATCAAATCGATCTTCTTTTGCCGGGAGCCCGCTTTTAATTGTTTCTCCCGCGCAATAGCATCCTGTATCCATTGAAATTCTTCGTAATAAACTAATTTATTGCATTTATATTGAGCAGTGAAGCCATTATTAACTTTTTGCTTATGTTGTGCAATGCGGCTTTGTAAATCGTTAGTTACGCAATGTAGAAGACCGTGTTGGCTTTATTTGATAAGATGTAGATATAGTATTCGTGAACCTTCATGATTGACGTGCATGGCGGCCAAGGTTGGCGACGAGGTTGCCACGCTATCGCTCGCAATGACAAGGGGGTAAATTTATTTGCTAACTTGATGCCTTTGCCATCAAAGCCATAACCGGGGCGTCGAAAATATTGGCGAAGGCATTTACAAAGCTGTTGCCCTTTTCGGCGTTTTTAAAATCTTCGGGATAAAAAATGTAATCAACCCCCAGCATTTTTAAAAGGCTATCAACCTTGGTATGCTCTTTTTGCTTGTAACAGCAAACCTTTATTTTATTGTAGGCTGGGTTTGATTGTAAGCGACGCAATATCTTTTCTATGTCGGCGTTTAAATGATCGTAGTCAAAAATTACCAGGTTGGGTTTCTGCTCGTGAATGGATGGGAAAATATGACTCGTCGTCGAAATATGCTTAAATTGTTTATTATTCGGCAACAACTCAACCGAAAAAGTATCGGGAGCAACCAATAGCACATTCTTAGACCGTACTCGGATCATGATCAATCAATTAAGGGGACTTAAAAGTAATTGTTAAAGTGCACTTTGTCAACAAATTATTGCTTATTTTAAAAAAAATAATGCAAAAAAGTATAGTTTGTTGCAAATTTAATAGGTTGACAGACATGGGGTTTCTTTTGGGTTAAATCGCTTTATCTCTAAATTAACCCTCGTCGGCCATGGCGACTTATACGGGAGAAAAACACAAAATGTTACCGAGGATTGGTTGGTTTTTACGATGACACCGGTGGCCCGAATTTATACTATCCTCTTTGCATTATCTTTCACAAATGTATCCCAGCCCGAGTATGATTTTTTACTGCCCGAGGCAGATTTTGTGCTTGTACCCATCCTTTGAAAGGAATGGCAAACGGCAACAGCCAGGCCATCGGTAGCATCTAAAAAATCGGGCGTTTCTTTAAACTTTAACAAGTTTTGCAGCATGGCCGCAACCTGCTCTTTAGTGGCATTTCCGTTGCCGGTTATTGATTGTTTTATTTTGCGGGGTGCGTATTCTGTAATATCTAAATTGCGCGATAGTGCTGCCGCGATAGCCACACCCTGCGCCCTGCCCAGTTTGAGCATTACCTGGATGTTTTTGCCATAAAACGGAGCTTCGATAGCCAGGCAGTCTGGATGGTAATTATCAATAAGGGCAACGGTTTTTTCAAATATGCGTTGTAACTTGAGCATGTGGTCGTCAAGCTTTTCCATCTTTACCACACCAAGGGCAATAAGCTCTATCCTGGGGCCGGTTTCTTTCACCAGGCCATAACCCATAACGGCGGTTCCGGGGTCGATTCCTAAAATAATACGCTCTTTTGTGCTGGCCTGTTGCATACCCCTCAAAGGTAACCAATCAAAGCAAACTATTGTGCAAAACGGCTACATATTGCTCCCGCGATATCATGCGCGCACCCATGGATTCCAGGTGGCCGGTATGCACCTGGCAATCAATCAGTTTAAATTTATTGGTTTGGCACAGGTAAATTAACGCTGTTTTTGAAGCGTTACTTACTTTGCTAAACATACTTTCGCCACAAAAAACATCGCCAACCCAAACACCGTAAAGCCCCCCAACCAACTGGCCCTGCTCCCATACTTCAACAGAATGAGCATATCCTTCTGTATTCATGCTGATGTAGGCCGCCTGCATATCATCGGTAATCCAGGTGCCGTCCTGCCCTTCGCGCGGCGCAGTTGAGCAGGCTTTTATAACATCGGCGAAACAGGTATTGGTTGTAACCCTGAATCGGTTGGAACGGAGTATCTGCCCCATCGATTTGGATATTTTTAATTCATCGGGATACAGCACAAAACGCTCATGGGGCGAATACCAAAGGATGGGCGAATCGTCGCTATACCATGGGAAAATGCCATTTTGATAAGCTAACAACAGCCTTTGGGTTGATAGGTCGCCGCCTACAGCCAAAAGCCCGTCTGGTTCGGCCAGATCGGGCTCAGGAAAAAGTAAACGTTCATCGAGCCTGAATATCATCAGGCGCAAATTTAAGCTTTGCGGCGTATCACCAGTTTTTTATTTTGCGCTTTAGCAATAGCGTCAAAATAGGTTTGCATTTCGTTGTATTTGGTTGCAGGGATTACATGGTTGGTTAAATTGAATTTGGTGCTATTAATTACCTGGTTTTTAGCAGCGTCGTATGTGTACTTAACCTCATAGGTACCGTAACCAAATTTGAGGGTTTGGCTGGCTGGCAAGGTTTCAACCTCGAAGCCCTGGGGAAGGTCGATAGTGGTAACGCACGTTTTTAACATCGG
>Ga0307515_10007956_pt1 | contig 20814 bp, 24 predicted proteins | sample 17_EM_MG_FD_194513 | JGI IMG/M metagenome (GOLD analysis project Ga0307515, IMG submission 194513) | Populus trichocarpa ectomycorrhiza microbial communities from riparian zone in the Pacific Northwest, United States - 17_EM | ecosystem: Host-associated > Plants > Roots > Unclassified | place...
GGACATGACGATCCGGCGGGGTAGGGTTTAGTGTTTTTTCCCACGCTCACACCGTCTTATGCGAACGGAAAGAGCTTCCGTCGTCTACCTCCGAGAGGCAGTGTAGCCGATATGGGCACAAACTAAGCACCTCATGACGGTTTTACCACCGCGGCCAGCCTAATTTCAGGATTGTAAGCAAATCTAAATGCGAAAAGTTTGTGCGGCATAACAATTATATAAACACTATTCCCTCGGGCGGGCGGGTGACGGTTTTCTTTCTGAGGATCAGGTCAGATCTTCCGCACGATCCAGAGTATCAGTCAGCGACCTCAACAAACACCTGCTCCTCGAAGTCAAACGGTCCGCTAGAGGAGATCTTACCGTCGAAGTGCCGGGTCATGCGATCCCTCGAGGATGAATTTCAATTCGTCAAAACGATGCACCATGCTTTTACCCCTGACGGGGTTGACCACTCGCCCGGTTGTTATGGCTGAGGACGCGACTCAATGATTACGACAATGGCGACTCTTCTGTTGGAAATGCCATTGGGTTTCAGGAGTCTTCGAGATTTCAGAGAATGTAACGCCTCGCGGTCGTTTTACGTGGGCTTAATACAACAAAGCCCAGGTTAAGAATTTGAAGAGGTCTACTACCTTCATTCTTCGCTGCGCCACCCAGAAAACGCAGGTGGGACATCCGGCAGGCCCGAGATAATCCTGGTTCCACGGACTGTAGTTTGATAGTCAGACCTACCATATGGCATACACCCACCTTGACAGTTCGCTGATGTGGAACACGAATATTGCACAGACCGGGAGCCCATTCTAGAGAGAACGCCCTTTGGTGGGATAATATCGTAACTCTTGGTAGGTGTGGCCCTCATCAATCTACCTAGAACACACAGACCGTTGGATCGCGCTAGGGTCGACTGGGTGAGGTGTCAAACGCCCGCGAGATCTGTTCGAAAGGTGCGATTCATCCGAGCAGATATGCGACCGTCCTTCAGCGGCGATAGAGCTTGAAGCTTGAAGCGCTGCGAACTCCTACTCATCCTAGACCAACGTCCAGAACCGCTATGATAGGGGTGTCACCTGGAGATCAAGTTGCGGCAGTGCGAACTCAGTTCTATCCCACCATACTGATAGTGTGGGAATGGGTTCAGGATGTCACATTTCCGAAGACAACACTCGAACGTTGGTGAGTCCAGCACCGCGTAACACTGCCCATTTCGTTATGACCGGAGGCGTCGGACACTACCATCACCGAGTTGCTGCCACAGACTTCCCACAACACTTGAGCTTACCACCGTTCGTCAAAGCAGGAACGTTGATGAGCGCACGGTGGACAACAGCAGGGGGAGGGGTATTAACTAGGACCCGTACCTTTGCCTACGAGTTCAAGGCACTCCCAACTGAGATGTGTCTATGGGAATTTATGTCCCATCCTCCCCGTGTCCCATAGTCATCACGGTCTGCGAGGCAGTCATGTCCCCTATCATACAGTCCGGGCATGAGATACTGTTGCCGTTTGTTGAGGTTTCCCTCGGTCGTTGACGAACTGATCGACTCGGTTGTCACCCTTTCAAAGAGTTGACCCGATCTTCATTCAGCTCCCTCCACTTCGTCCGAGTTGATCTACAACACTTGGCCCCGTTTCAAGGTTTCTTCTGTGCGCAGAGCTATTCAAGACGCTTGGAGAGCCCGGGCAGGGACTGCCTGTTGTTCAGCGTCCATACGATCTTCATTGCAACCGACGCCGCCCATGATTGATGCAACTGGAACTCCAAAGCTTTGGTCTGTTGCATTCTTATTCTGTCTCGCAGGTCTCTAGGGCTCTGCGTACCAGCCCATCAACCAATTGAGGGACATTATCTCTGCTCTCGGTATACTTGTTGCCTTGCAAACGGGAAACGAGTACTACTCGGTCGGCCGATCTCGGAAGCGGAGTGGGCTTGAGACGCTGGTGTAATCCATTCGCTGAACGGTCCTTTATGGTTGCCATGCCATGTCGCTACTCTCCTCTTTAGTCCCCAATTTGTGGGCTTTCCAACCCTGCGATCTGCGTAACCTCGGCAACATATACCTATGTCCGTCCTATATCCCTCATCTCACGGGTCCCAGCCACAATCGCTCCTTTGGCGTTAAAATGATCTTCTCTCGCTCTATTAACGCTCAGAACCGCCTCCACATGTGGATCATGTTCTCTTGTCCCAACGCTCGGACGACACATAGGCGCACCTCATTCTTTTCGGACACGAACGTACGATCCTCGGCGCACTATCTCCGCGGCGAAGCGCAAACCACCCTCGCTGCCGAATTGCGTGCTAACGTGAGCCTCCGCTCGTTGCGGGCCTGATCGCTTGAGGACCTCAGAGGAATGGATCCCTTGGCAATTCAAGCATCGCCATGGTACCTTTTCCATCCGACCCTGTATTGAGTTGTGTGGTGCTGACGACCCGTGAGTTTGTTATTCTCTGTTGATCGCGTGAACTTGTATTCCCCTTTCTGGCCCAGGCACGCCGGAAGCTTGTGACTGTATGCTTAGCTGGCACGGTCGGTCAGAGCTGGACCATGGAACTGATGGTGTAGACTCATTCAGTGATTATCAAGACGAAGGGAAGCGTTCCAGATAGCCTGTAACATCTCCTTGGGCATTATCGGCCCGTCCTCTATCGCAAGTCAATTCGAGAACCAATGTACCGCCACGCCCGAGCATTCCAATCTCTACTTCCTCCGGCACGTTCCCCGCCATCGCTTTCCTAGATTTAGGATTCTTGCCCCTTTGGTTTGTTCACTGAATTGGTCCCCAAAGCCAACAGGCATTCAGAGTCAATTGAAATCAGGGGCACTCACAAACTCATCACGAGAGAACCAGCAAATAAACACTCATCCAACTGTGAAATTCAGTTAACCCGCTGCGGCCGGAGTGGGCAATTAACGTTTAACCACCAGAGTAGGAGTTGACCACCCACGGTTATCAATAACGCTCACGGGACGTTGTGAGTACCACAACAAAGCATTGGCTTCCTTGATTTATTGGTGCTTCCTTGTTAATCACTCTGCCAACGCTTCAGTTCAAACGAACCCAAGTTCGCGTTTCGCTGATGCTGTCGGTCTGCGACCGGATGATTGATTTAGACTCACTCCAGGGAGAGAGAATCCCCTTGGAGGTCGATGCAATAGACTTTGCATGCACAAAGTCCATGATAATGCGCGAATTTCAGCCCTGCACCCCAATGACGAAATCCGGGACGCATTTTGGGGTTCGGAACCGGATTCCAATCTTGGAGTCACTCCCGGCCGTTACACACCTCACCCCGCTTATCGGTCTCGAGATTCACAGGGGTTCCCACCTACCCCGCATTTCAGATGACCCCCGGGTTACTCGTCATCCCAACATCCAGAAACCACGACTGAGTGACATTGCATCTTGTGACCAATGACAAGACGAATAGATCCCGTGGCCGATAGCAACCTCTCGTTCAAACTGTTCCGTCATGCGAGGATGTAGGCGAAGAACAAGTAGGTGTCAGTCAATCCAGAAGATTGCGATAGTGTTTTTGTTTTGTATTTATGTGTAAAAACGGTGGAGTACATCGTATAAGCTGCTATCGATTGCACGGCGGGTGCGGGGTACGCTGTTGGTTAGTATACCCCCTCTTGAAAGGTTGTAGCTGGAGGAGACCGAAGATCAGCCGAAATCTCGTTTTAAACTACGTGCGATGAATCATCTGACGAGGAACGAGGGTCCTGGATCGAGTGTACTGTAGCACCGGACGCTGGCGGCATCTACCGAGAAAAACGACCGAGGAAGCCCATCAAAGCGTCCTGAGTGCGATGCCGTAATGCCAGAGTGATCAGCTGGTTTGTCACCGCAAGTTGGCGATCGGGTGAGGAGGAAAAGGTACAACAAGTCCCGCCTCGGAGGTGGGAGACACGAGTTTGGCAAGTTGGTGAGGTGGTAGGATCCCGCTCAGTCTCAAGCGAAAGGGGGAAAAGAGTTGAGCAAGAAAGTTGACAGGTTCGCAAAATCAGATTCTCCGTGATTCCGACCCAACCTCGCTCTGGAGGTATCAAAATGGGTGATGTAACACCCAACGAGACTGGCAAGTCGTGGTGATGATCCATCATAACTTACATTACGGTCTATAAACCTCCCGCAGAAACGTTCGTCTGAACGGGCCCAGTGGCCAATGGGGTCCGTGCGGGATCGGGTAAGGTGGACCCTCTGCCGTTATCTCGCTAGTCGTGGGACATCCACACACACCGCTCGGAGGATTAAGTTTGGGGGACTGTCTCACCTTTAGCACGAACCCACATTGTTAAGGCTTTGACAGCTTCGGGTAAGTGACGGCCGCTCGGAGGGGGAGGTGTGGAGTGATGACGTGGATTGTTGTGTGGTATTCTCCCGCTGTTCGGGGTAATCTGGCATAGGAGTTTCCTTGCCACCGAAGGGGCAAGTAAGGGAATGTCAATTTACGGCCGAACGTATTGGACGCTGGCGGTGTAATGTCGGGAACAAGAGAAACCGACGTAGCGCAGCGAACTAAAAGCGAGCTTGAGAAACGATCGAGGGCCGTCCAGCACAGCAGCCGTTATAGATTCTCCTCCACGGTTCTTGGCGAACACCGGGCCTATCAACCAACTTTGGTCGGTGACAAATCGCCACCTGACAGGATGTACTAGGGCGCTGCAAGTCACAGGATGACAGGAAGGGGACGATGTGCATGTTCGGGTAAGAAGAATGGAATTCCCACCGAACGTAGACGTTTCAGGCGACACAAAATAGAGTTGACGACGGCGAATTGGCAATCGACGCCGCGAACCTCCTGGGGTGAAATGTGTCCCATCTTCTATACCTTGTCTCGTGACGGGTATATGTCGGGGTGAGATGGGAGCCGTTGAACTTCGAAATCGAAAGCACAGTAAGTTATATACGTACGATACAGAGAGCGAAGCGAGGAGTTGCTAACGGATCTAACGGGATGTGGGGCCAATCTGCGGGGAATGAAATGAGATTGCGACTGGCGGACGGAGATCGGAGATGGGCGAACCGGGAGGCCGGAAGTTTGAACTCCGCCGGGAGATTGCCGAGAGCGAGAGTCCATCCAGGATAATAAGGGTGATCGGTTGAACGTTAGTCCTCCTCTTCCCCTTGCCATAGATGCCCTTCTGAGAACAGCCACCACGCTCATTTCTTCGTCCTCCTCCTCCCTTCTTGCTTCCCCTCCCTCCCGACCCTCCTCGTCGTAGTAAAGGATACCGCCTGTCGTGAGTTTACCACCCCTTGCTCTTCAAATTCGAATGTTTGAATCCTGACAGCCATAATTTCCCTGTATTCTCTCCAAAGATCTCGCGACCCTTTACCGACCCCTACACCTCCGCCCTCCCCTCCCTCAAAGCAAGCAAGTGATAGCCGTACGCTTGAGTTTCACTCGCGACTGGCTCTTTCCCTCCCCCGCATCATCCATCTCCCGTCAAACCCCGACCTCGCTCTTAAGTTCCGCTTGAGTTTCGGCTCGCGTGCTTTTAGTATCTGGTCTCCATAAATTTACCCTCACCCGCTCTTCCTCCCTCGCCTATTCTTTGTCGCTGCTTCTCTCTATGGTGATGTCACTCCAGATTCCCTCCAGCCCGTCAGACGGTGCTTCCACTTCATCCTCTTCTTACCTACCTTCTCCCTTGACGCCCTTTCCGACTCCTGAGTCTCTTCCTGATTCTAACGCTGATTCCAACTCCTCCATGATTTCGCCTGCTTTCGCCGCGAAGAGAAAGCCTAGCAGGCGGGCAAACACCGCCGAGCGACGGGCGACCCATAACGCTGTCGAGAGGCTACGTCGTGAGAACCTAAATGGACGTTTTTTGGTAAGCATACAGTGCCAAATTCTTGCCCATGTGGAGGTACCCATCATATCGCCTTAGGATCTCGCTGGCCTTTTGCCAAACTTGTCCCAAATCCGTCGCCCCTCCAAGTCTGCTATCGTCAACTCCTCGATTGCCCACATTCACGCTTCCCGCCGTCACAGGTTGATTGCTGCCCGTGAGCTCCGTGTTCTCAAGGTCGAAACCGATGCCCTTCGTCGTGAATTAAACGAGTGGCGCAATCGATCTGGCCTCCCTCGTCTCGAGGAACCCTCCCGCGGTGACGGTTATAACTTGGTGCTCAGTGGTGAGGTTGAGGTTATTGTACCCTCTACTCAACACGAGGATGAGGAGAGCATGGAGGACGACGGCGAGGACGACCTACATCACGCACGCTATTCTGAAGACGTGGAGGAAGTCGCCCGCGCTGGTGCTGTTAAAATGATCAAACCCAGCCAGTCTCCCACTTCTGTTCCCTCGCCCTCATACCACCAATTTGCCCATGATGTCCCCCCTCTTCCAGTTCACCAGAACGGTGTTGCCCACGCTCATCCCCAACAAGTCCAGGGTGGCCCCCAGCCCCACCCAGCCATCCCCCAGTTCCTTCACGGACACCAGCACCCGCACGTTGCACCACCTCACAACATCTCTACCGGCGGTCCGATTGTTGCCAGCCACGAGTCCCCGGTTTCTTACGAGAACCCAGCCTTGATATACGATGGCTACCACTCATCCCAGTTTGGTTTCAATGTTCCCCAACCCTACTCTAACGATCAATTGCCACCTTACATCTTGGCTCAGCTCGCCCCTGGGATGGAACACAAGGCCGCTCCAGGGTGGTACAACAACTCTACCGGCCAATTTACCCCACCGAGCAGCAGCGGTGGACCGAGCCCTGTCGGAAGCCCCTTCGGTGGAATCGGCGATGGACTCTCTGGTGGATATCCTGTACCCCAGCCCCGCCGTTATGTGGAAGACAGTGTCGTCGGACGCAGGAGGAGCGCCAGCATTGGAAGTCGGGGAAGCCCTGTGGGAAGTCACGAACTCATGAACGGCGCGCAGATGGAGAACGTCCCGAGATGGCGAAATGAAGGAATGGTTGGAGCCCCAGGTCCCAACCCGACTGCTTATTCGTTGCACATGTGAGTGACTTTGAATGAGTCGACGGTGTTGTATCTGTATACCCCCACCCGGCCGCTCCTGGTCACCATCCTCATCCCGGACTCGCCGCCATGCCCGCTACCATGACCGCTCTACCCCTGTACTTTTAACCTCTGCTGTGACCAACCGCCCCTCCCGAACCTTATCATCGTCCTGTCATCATCCTTCACTTCTCCCTGATTCTCACGTTTTAATACTTTTAATGCCGGCTGGCGCATACTCTCTGGATACGAACGTCGCGCTCTTCCTCTCGTTGTCTTTTTCCCCTTTCCTCTTGCGTCTGTGCTACTCTGTTGTTGGCCCGTCTGGCTCACGTTGGAATCGTGGACTGTTCTGTTTTACACCTACTTAGTAGGTGATCTTCGGGTGAATGGCAGCTGGCGTATCAGTGTCGGTGATTTTAGGTCTTCATTTTGACGACCGTTACACTCATTCTATCTTCCGCAACTGGTAGCCTACTCTGTTCTCCGTTGTTTTTTCCTTTGCCTCCTTTCCGGTTTTCTGATTAACAAAATTGAAATACGTATATTGGTGGATGCACTCTTTCCGGAGTGCAGGTTGTGTCAGTCTGTTGTATCGCCTAGTTTCTCTACCTACTTACGTGCCATTCCTTCTACTCTACTCTACTTGCCGTATTGCCCTTTATTGTCTGCCCCGCTCCTTACTTCCTCCTCCTCCCAGACCTCTCCGATGCTATCCCCCATAAAAGTGCAGTAGGTAGACTTGTGGGATTGGTACGCAAATGGATTCCGTTGCATAACCCAATGTGGTGTTGTGGTCCCCAATGCTTGGACTTGACGATTTTAGGATAAAATACCTCGGACTGAGCGGGGTTTCCCCTTTGGGATGATATTTGTGGATGCGTCAGTGTTCTACGCAGAAAGATTCGGGGCAAGTGAAGGTTTTTTCTTTCGAAATGGGACTCCCCAGTGCTTGCGAGGTCACTGCCTTCGCCTAGCCCGAAACATCAAGGAGTTGCGATTCGTGAGACGAAGGTGATGGACGGTCTCGTGTCTGGGGTTTTGGGTTTGACAAGCTGTTGAAGGTTGGACAGGCGTATGTATTGGACCATTACGAAATCGGATTGAGATCAGTAATTCGAGATATCTAAATATCCAGAATCCTGATTGCTGCGGTCGCCGAGCGAATCGGATGGCGCAGTCGAGAGAGAGAGAGAGAAGAGGCTTTTTTCTTCCCGATCTAACACCTCGGAGGTTTAATGAGAGGACGTCGAAGCACCTATAGATCTCCCTTCTTGATGACGAACTAGGTGCGGAGGATGGCTAAGGTTAGATTTCGTTGTCGGGATTTGTTGCTCGGGCCGTCGGTGTTAGACGTTAGACGTCTAGACCTTTGGGGGTGGGTGAATCAGTTCTGATGATGCGACTTCATTTGGCCACGACGTCGCAGCTCATCATATGTGCATCATCGGTCCATGATGGTGGTGGTCCGGTCTGGATCTTTGAATTTCGTCAATTCGCGCGACCCCGGGCCACGCTCGATACTTATGCCTACCTGGCCTGAGGTGGTACCTCGAGATACTTCATCGAGAGGGAGAACTCTTAGACGCTAAGAATAACTCCCTCCTCTACGATTTTGGCTTTCTGATTTCAAAGTACTGGCCTAGATCCTTCGCAAGGCGCGGAATCAAAAAAGACTGGGACCCTAGATCTGTTTCTTACATACTACACGCCCTGGTTATATTTTTTGCCCTTTACCCTTCCTTTCGTCCAAAAATACCATCAGCTTCGAGATGCGCAGATGCGATGAGCCACGCTGGAGGGGAGGGGAGGGGAGGGGAGGCTGTGGAGAGGGCAACCGCTCCCCGATGCTTTTATGAATTCTGGAAGGTGGTTCGCTCATAATACCATTTGGAATCCCTCCTCCCTCCCTTTTTATCTCTAGTTCCTAGCAGTTAGATCCCCCCCCTCTCTCTCTCTCTCGCTCTCTCTCTCCTTCCCTCTCTGGTACCTATACTCAACGAGAATAACAAATATCTGAGAACACAAGCCTGTAGATGTCCAACTCGAATTTCAGCAGCACGTTCCCGTCTCGAGCGGGAAGCCCTTCTCCTGGCACGCCAAGCTTGCGAGATATCGTGAGCATTCATTCTTCCCTTACGTCTTTTCGCGGGGTTGACCTTGGCGGGGGGTTTCGTATAGGTCACTCATGTCATCGAAGTAATGAGGCACGAGAAGGATTCCGAGGCCCATAGGGTGAGCTTATCCTTCACGACTGTTCCCTCTCTCGATCTCTTGCGATATGCACTTCCGCCCGGAGGATCGTCTCTCTCACTTGAATAGACCTCATTGAAGAACCAACTTTCGCTTTTTTTTCTTTTCTTTTCTCCTTCTAGATCTTCCGTGGTGCCGCCGGACACCATACGAAGGGAACATTTCCCCAGACGATCAACCCCGTACGTCGATCCGTCCCGATTTCATACGCTTATCGCGATCTAAAATCCGATCGTCGTTTTCGCAGGATGAGGAGACTGTACCTGGTATCCTTCATCCTGGAAGCACCGGCGTGATATACTGCTCGGATCGCGCCATGGCGAATGGGTTCAGTTATGCCGATTCACACAAGTGGTCGAACCTTGGGCAGGGTGCGCCTGAAGTTGGTCCGATCCCTGGTGCCCCGGACCGCCCTACGTCGATCCCGATGCCTGTTGATAGTTTGGAGTATGCACCTACAACAGGTGTTAAAGGTCAGTCACCCTTGCAGCTTAATATCCTAAATTTACATGCATAACGCGTTTGATTGTGATTTCAGAACTTCGTCAAGCCGTCGCAAACCTCTATAATTGCACCTACAGGCGTGGAAAAATCAGTCAATACACGCACGAGAACGTTTGCATCGTTCCCGGTGGAAGGGCTGGGTTGTCTCGAGTCGCTGCCGTCATTGGAGACGTGTACACTGTAGGTGGATTCGTGGCAGTCACGTCCTGTGTCCGTGAGGTGAAACCCTTTCTCGGTAGTCATACCAAATCCCGGATTATACCGCCTACGATCAGGTGTTGAGTGCTTTCAAGCGATTGGTGCCCGTTCCTACTGCGTGAGCGATATTCCGTACTGCTATCCACCGTCTAGCTCGTTCCAACGATCTGACCTTTCGGGCTTCATCCTGCAGTTTGGAACCAGAGGTACGCCCGGTCCCCGGTCTTCATTTGTGTCGCTGACTGGAAATCGGTGTTTTATAGACCGAGTACCGCCTTGATTTGAAGCAAGTGAAGGTTCGTTATTTTGTTCTCTCGGGTACCATATCTCCTTCAAAATTTCTGACGTTCTTTTCCTTTTCCCGTTCGTTCGTCAAAAAACAGAAAGATATTCAAACCCAGGGGTTGGCTGTTTTGATAGCTTCAAACCCGCGAAACCCCACTGGTCAAGTCATGCAGTCCGTGTGCCCGCTACATATTATCGCTTCGAGGTATCTAACTTTACGATAGGGGTAGGGACCTTCAGGATCTCATCACCCTCGGTCGCGAACAACACGCGACTTTGGTTCTCGATGAGGTACGAGTATTCACCCCTCACGCGGAGTTTGATACCGACTTCTGAACGTGACACTGTTCCAGTTCTACTCGTGGTACATATATCACAAGAACGAAGAGGATATGGGCAAACCCGTCTCGTCTGCTGCGTATGTGGAGGATGTGGATTCTGTACGTGTATTCGTCGGTGCTCATCACCTGATAAAAAAAGGGAAGCGGCTGATTGGGTGCATGTTAGGATTCGGTTATTATCATCGACGGTTTGACCAAGGTAGCAGGACTTACGCATAGTTCCTTGGCGCTGTGTGCTGAAATCCTGTTGTTTAGAACTGGAGGTTACCTGGGTGGCGTGTCTGTTGGGTCATCGGACCAAAGAACTTGATTACTGCGCTTTCTCAATCAGGTGTGCCATTGGACTTCACGGCAACGATAGTGTTACGGGTTCTCATGGTTTTCACTTGAAAGGTTCTTACCTCGACGGAGGGGCTAATCATCCGTACGGCTTGATTTTCTTGTTTTGGAATCGGTTTAATTTATGCGCGCGTTTTTTGCAGGCTTCAACTTGCCGCTATTCCGCTGTTGAGCCCCGAGCATGTCGCCCAGGAGAGGGTAAGAGTTTTTTTTCTCTCTTCAAAGCGTCGTCGCTGGTTTCTTACTACGGTGCGGTGTTGTGTAGTTGGCCTTGCAGAAACACTTCAAGGCGAAACGAGATCACGTTCTGGAGCGGCTTGAGAAGTTAGGGTTGAAAGTGGACATTCCGCCAGTCAGCACGTTCTATATCTGGTTGAACTTGGATGACCTTCCACCACCCTTGAACAACGGTCTCGTAAGTCTCTCCCTCTCCCTCTCTCCCTCCCTCTCTCTCTCTCTCCCTTTCCCTCTTCAATATCCCCCACAAGAAAGACTAACCCACGCGGATGTTTTCTTCCCACACAAAAAAAACAGACCTTCTTCGAAGAGCTCCTCAAAGAGAAAACGATCGTGATCCCGGGGATATTCTTCGACATCAACCCTTCTCACCGTCGAAACCTCTTCAATTCTCCATGTCACCATTTTGTCAGGCTCTCGTTTGGTCCTCCGATGGAGGATTTGGATATGGGTTTGGACGCTATTGGGAGGTTGTTGAGGAGGGCTAGGAAGGAGGGTGTTAAAGGGTTGGGACATGGGTATAAGAAGAGCACTGATGGGATGCCGAGCGATACCATTTGATGATGAGGCTCTAGAAAAGTGGGGGAAAGATGCGGGGAACCTTGCGAGAGAAAAGGTGACCTTTCGGTTAGCGATAAGTACGAACATAGAAGTCCCCGGCAAAGATGGTTTTGTAACGTGTTTTTTGTTTCAATAATCGATAAACAACCTTATGTCTCGGAAAGCAGGTAAACATATCATTTCGAATCGAAAGTGCAAGAGATACATGAATGCAGTAGGCAAGCGCGGGCAGGAGAATAGTAGACTAGTACTTTTATGTGGGACAACAATTTGGACTCGTGTTTTCGGCCGGGGGTCAGAAAGAAAGAAAAAAATCGGAAGCAAAATGGTTAGGAAAATCGGAAGGGAGCCTAAAACGGTTCCCCTTACACGGATCAAAAAAAAAAAAAACGCAGCACGTCCGACTGAGAAGAGGTCGCCGTGGTTTAGTCATCGAGTGCCTCGGGACTGGGTACGGAGGGGTTTCTTTTTTGTTCACTCCAACGAATCGTCGAAAGGAGCAAAGGCCGTTTTGAATTGATTCGCGTCGAGCGTGTCGTCCTCGTCCGACTGAGCACAAGCCTTCCAATCCAGTCTGTCTTTCATGCCAAGGAGCGCAGTCAAGACGATCCTACAAAAAGCGAAATTCATCACAGTAAGCTTCGGGTCCTCTCCGAAGAGAAACAGATGATGGAAATAAAATAAAATGAATAGATAGAATGAAAAAGGGTGACGATTACCTTCCGAATTGGAGGCTGAACGACCTCCCGGCACCATCAAACAACCACATCATGATTCTCCCATCGGGTAAATCCACCCTGAAATAGCTCTTCTTTCCGTTTGCGCAGGCCGCCAACGCGCCTTCGGGGTCATTCTCGGGTTCCAACCCCATCCGCTTTCCTTCGTTAATAAAAGCTTCTTCGACTTTATCCGCTAAAGATTGCGGTACTGGTACGACTTGGATGTGAGCGTGCCCGCCCTTGGCGCTCACCCTTGCCACTTCGAAGGAGATCATCGCGGCTCCGTGTTTCCCGTAGAAGTTGTGAAGTGCTGTTTTGTATCTATTGAGGATGTAAACCATCTCGCCCTGGAGGAAAATACAGAGCAGTAAGGGGCTTACTTATTGATCTCGGCAGTGGTTCCTTGTGCCAAGTCCGGAGTGATGGACTGAATGGTCGGGTAATGTGCGATTGGTACAATGAGGACGTGACCGCCCCCAGGTACGAGTGTCGTGTCTGGATAGTCCCCTGCAGTCTTTGTGGGAGGGATTTGTCCTTTCGACAACGTTACATAGCATTCGGAACCAATCGACACGATGAGATGTTTCCTGCCGTGGGTTGGAAGTAAGCACGCGATATGATACTTCCTTCAGCCGACTCACGCGATTGCAGGATTCGATAGGCAGAACCAGCATTCATCAGCTAGACGTGCGAGTGAGCAAGAGCAAAGGCGGCAACAAAGAGAAGCAGACGTACGAGCGATCTCCTTCGCAGGATCCCTGCGAGGTCTTTCGGTTCGACCTTGTTGCGCGACGAGGCAGTCTTCTAGATAATGCTCCGTACTTCCACAAGCTCTACAAACATAACCTTCTCGTGGTTTTTTGCCGCCTGTGTCACCCACTGCGTGTTTCGTTGGACAATCGCGGACAAAATGACCAGGCTGTATGCGGCGTAAGTTCCCAGATCCCGACAGAGGCAGAGGGATGCTTACAGTATTGCAAATCCTACAAATGTATCCCTCGGACGGCTTCGCGCGTTCGGGACAGTCGGTGATGAAGTGCTAACGGCGTGGTGATTAAAACAAACACCCCGCCGCCAGTGACCATGCATAGAAACTCACATCAGTACCATCACAACGTTTGCACTTATAACCCGGAGGCGGTTTTCCTGGTTCGCCTAAGTGCCTGTATCAGATGTGCAAAAAGTGTCAGGAAACAAGAACTACCTGTGCGTGTTCGTTTCGCGGGGACACGTTGGTTACCCCATCGGAAGTTTTCACCTTCGTTCATGTCCAACGGGCGTTTCTGCATCCGTTGCACGACCTCTGTGAACGGGTTCTTCGTGGCGTTGTTGGGCCGGGGAGTTGGTACCGACGAGTCCGGACTGATTGAGAAGGCATAGAACCACTGGAAAATGGTTGAGCAAGGGAGGAGATGGTCGTCCAAGTAAAAGAAAATTACTCGTTGCTTTTTGCCTGTACTTGGTTGTTCCCCTCCAAACGCTCCCAGGCTGATGAATCGGGAAACACGTCCCTGCTCATCATCCCACACGAAAGGTTCTCTTTCCCAGAACGCGGGTGGTTTTCCGCCACCAGCTGCTAGGAAGTACCGAGGTTTTGTTGACCTTACGATATCACCGGCAGGCTGTATGCAGATTGAAGCGAGGTCGGGCAGTGGCAAGGCCACGTCAGAGAACTGTGTGATGGGCTCAGGCCAAACGTTGCTGATCATTACATCGATGAGTGATGTAGAGGATGTGGCAGCTCGGATTGCTGCTAGCGATGAGAAATTTTGTGGTTCGGAAGTTGACTTGGCCATTGAACTCGAGTTCAGTTTCTCAATAGTGTGTTTCGTAAAATACGGTGAGGAGAATCCCTGTTTCCGTCGTCAAAGAAAGGCTCCGAACATTCCCGGTGGACTCACGTGTGGAGATTCGGACTCGTCGTAAACCTGTGCATCGTAAACCCCTCCTAGACAAGCGATCCTTAAACCATGTGGTGTAGTGATAATGCCCGATTTGCCTGGTGGAGCTGTATGAGCCGGTGCACCTCAAAAGTGATAAATACGCACGCACTCAGTAAAAACACGTTCTTGGCAATCTCTCCCTGGGTTGACGCGAACTTTTCGATCACGGGGTACGGCAGAGGGTGTTCCCCTTGCATGACGTAGCACGCTAATGGAGCTGCACAGCGAGGATTTGGTTAATGCGTAACGGAACAAGACAAAGTGGGGTACCGACTATGTCCCCGTTGAGCAGCTGAGCAACCTCTGGATTGTCCGTGGCCCCATCTTCCTTCACAGGACCGAAGAAATCACCAACGCACAACACAATGTCAAATCTTCCGTGTTTCGCGTTGATTCCATCGATTTTCGCAAATATATCACGTATGGAACCGACGGCTGAACCAACGGTGAGGCTGAGGACTCAGATTGGCTCCGGATCTGGGGTGAGGCTAGCGTGAAGCTGACTCACATCTTGACCGAGGCCACGTTTGGGGTGGTCATGGGTGAGGGTTTTGCGACGAACCCGGCGAAATCCTGTTGGTTGTGTTCTTCGGCTTCGGCGAAATCGATGTTCTGGATGGTGGCTGAAGGTCGCGGAGGAAGGTGTGAAGATTCGATAACAATGGGTTTGTAATAACATTTGTAGTGATACTACAAAGAATACAAACAGGAATCCTATGAGATAACAAAATCCATTTCTAGTCCGGGAATCCGCTCCGTCGGGACGGGGTTTCAGATCGGTCCCTTCACAAATTCCCATGGTAAACGGAGGATCATAAACAGGAGCTTTTCGGGACGCTCGCTCCCCAGTTTCTCTCTCTCTCTACCCACTTCCAGTGTCCAAACGAAATGTCCGCTCTTCACAAGTTTTTGCCCGATCCAAAGTCGGTAGCAGTAAGTCTGATAGACTTTAAAAACACATGTCTCGAGTGCTGACCCGGTGATCGCGCAGATCGTAGGATGCCCTTTCAGGTACTCGTCGTCACGGATATCTTCCGTTCATCCACAAAATGCTAACCTCGTCTCTCTGTGTCATCTAGAGGCGGCCAGGTGCGTTCTCTACGGTAGTGTTCGAGTTCCGATGCCGACCCCCGCTGCGTCACCGTCAGGCTAAACTCGGAGTCGACCACGGTCCCATCCACTTGGTTGAAGCTGGCCTTGAGCAACAGCTCAAGGATCTGGGATGGGAGGTACAATTTGATGGACACCACCAGTTCGAAGAGATCTCTGAGGAGGACGACCCACCGATCGGTAAGATGAAAAACCCGCGATTCGTCTCCAAGGTCTGCAAAGCTGTCGCTGGTGTCGTGACCGATCACTCCAGAAGAGGGCAGTTTCCGGTCGTTCTCGGTGGTGACCATTCTTTGGTACGCATTCATGCACGTATCTCTCAGTTCTCTATCGGCTTGCTGACGTTGCATAGGCAATGGGCACGATCGGAGGAACACTTGAGTGAGTACAACCCTTGTTCAACTTGCACCAATTCCCTGCCTAACCGTGTACTCAGAGTTTACCCTAACGCCTGCGTTGTGTGGATTGATGCCCATGCCGACATCAACACTCCAGGAACCAGTGCCTCGGGTACGAACTTCACATGACCACAGGTCAGCCGCCCACCGGGCCTTACTGACCGAGTGCCCAATTCCACAGGAAACATTCACGGCATGCCAGTGTCCTTCCTCCTCGGCATTGCAGGGGACCAACCTGAGTTTGCCTGGATCAAGCCTGTGTTGCAGGCTAACCGTCTCGTATACATTGGTCTTCGGGACATCGATCCCGCAGAGAAACGCATCCTGAAGAAGAATTGCATCAAAGCTTTTAGCATGCATGAGGTTGATAAATACGGTATCGGGAAGGTTGTCGAGATGGCTTTGGATGCTGTCAATCCCAACAGGGACCTTCCGATCCATTTGTCTTTCGACGTGGATGCGTTGGACCCAACCGTTGCACCTTCCACTGGAACACCGGTACGGCCGCAGTACGAATGGATGACCGATGACACTGACGTCCTCTGACAAGGTCCGCGGTGGACTGACCTTCCGAGAGGGACATTACATCTGCGAAGCAATTCATGAAACAGGACTGCTCATCGCTTTCGACCTCATGGTATGTGAAATCGATTTATCTTATCTTAGTGAAAAAGTTATTGCTCACACCGTCGGGTAAAACGTGACAGGAGGTCAACCCTGGCCTTGCCGATGCTGAGAGTGTTCGTAAGACCGTTAGTGTCGGTTGTTCGCTCGTTCGTGCTGCCTTAGGTATGTCCTTTCGGAATCGCACTCGTTCCGAAGTTCTGAACATGCTGTTCAAGGCGAAACCTTGTTGTGAATGGAGAAGAGGTGGTTCAATTTGCGACTGGTTGTGCCCTGGATCCCGTGGCACGCTTTGCTGTCCCGCCTATGATTACCCGTGTATACGTCATGTCTGTTGTCACTGAACCTCTTGACCGTTGCTGGACCAACACTATCCGGCCGCTTGACGCGTTGTTCCCCGGGGTACTCGGGATAGGGGACAACTAGCAAGCAAGTTAAAGAGAATCCGGTTTAAGTGAGCCACTTTGAGAATGGATTCTTGATCGTGGGAACCCGCGATCGACCTCATCATGTCCTCCACCATCCATAACCTGGTGTTCTCCCTTCTGGAGATTCTGTACGGGGACCATTAACCCCAGTGTGTTCCTTCAGGTTGACCACAAGCGAGTGTCAGTTTTACTTATTTCTGACTCATGCCACTCCCTTCAAACCCTCCGGCTCCTCCCACTCCCGTTGCCCAATCGAGCTGAAAGAAAGCACCCGAAAAGTTCAAATAGGCAAATAAGTGATTGCTACATTCACTGGTGGCCCTAGCGAGGATTTCTACTTTCGGTGCACTTATATCCTCGTATTCCAGTGTAACGTCATGGATGGACTAAGGGGTGTTTTTGAATGTGACGGGATCGTGGGGTGGGCATATGCTCAAGGTGTGCCGGGACAACCTCTGATTGTGGCTCAGAATGAAATTCACTAGTTCTCTACTACACCCGCATCAAAGAACCTACCCAGAGGGCAGATTCGGGTTTCTTATGAGCGCTCCTAGTCGCCTCTGTCATTGCCACATGCACCCGAGTATCACTCGAAACCCCACCCCGGAGACTGAGCTCCTAGGGACTCCTTCACTCGCCAGTGGAAAGGTATTTGCCCCGCGTGGCTTGGCTATTGCATTACACCTGGGATTGGACTCAGGACCCCGGAAAGTAAGGGAGGAGGTTCGCCGGCCGTCCGAACAAATTTGACACGGAATTTCCCCATAGGTCTGTCCTCACATTTCCGTGTCCGAACATTTCACCGGACCCGCCCGGCGAACCTCCTCCCTTATTTTCCGGGGTCCTTTGGACTCGACCCCGAGGCTTATCGCGCGTGTTTGTAATTCGCCTCGAGCGCCTCACAGATTTGGTCGAATCCGCCGTCCTGTGCGTTATCCACGCAGAGAATGCAATAGTAGGTTTGGCACTGAGCGTTTCTGTTTGATGTGTTCGCCCGGGAATATTGAATTCTGATCTCAGCCACAGGAGTAGATACGGCCGCGCCGCTCAAAGGCAGGGTTATGAGGAATCTGGGGCTTATTGGTCTTGCCCCCTTCCTACCTCTGCGCCGTCCACTATGAGCTCTCGGTTGCCAGTTGGTTTCAGAGGTATGCGCAAAGGAGCTTCTTCAAATGCAGCGGCCTTATCGTGAACGCCTCCATACAGCAGATCTTGTGGCTCTCTTCCTCCTCGTGACGTGTCCGTTGGTTGGACATGCTGTAAAGATAAACGAGTGCGGTGATAGACTCAAAGAGGCGCAAGCCGCAGCTTGGAACGCAACACATCCCTCCGTCCCGCTGCCGCCGCTTCAGCTCACAAATGAACAGTGTTTGGTCGAGTGCGGCGGAGGATTGGGTGACATCAGCTGGGGTGTTTTCTCGCAAAGCGTGACTACGTGGTTCATACCGTGGTTCGTACTGAGCTTCCAGATCCCGTTTGGCGCAGAAGGTGAGCCCTTTATTTGTACCATTTCATTGCCCTCCAAAATACTGAATATGGGGCGACACGGGCATAGATCCACTCGACGACGTTCTTGCCTTCTTTCTCACCATCGGATCACCTGCGCTTGCCGCATACTCACTGCAAATCACTCAACTTAATTCGCGTTGGCTCGCCCAGGCCTTCTCCGACATCGACTACCCGAATTCCACGACCATACCAACAGCGGTATCGGCGTTACAGCACATCCCCGTCCAGCTTTCATCTGACCCCGTTCTACTCCCATCTCTTATCGTCCTCCCTCAGAACGGTGCTTATTGGCGACTCCTCCACAAGTCCGCCAGGAAGATCAGGCGATGGTCCATCTCACTCATTGTGAACTTCGCCTGGGTCATCGTGACGGCGGTCTTGACAATCGTCGACACATTCTACAGACCCATACCGGGCGAAATCGGATATGGGACGGTTACTAGTCACGCATACCTCCTCCCTCTCGTGATTGGTTGGCTATACGTTGGATCGGAACCTGAGTCGAACCACTTAAGAGACTCGCTGGAGGAAGCGAGCAGCGTGGCTTGGGTCGCGACAGAGAATGGGGAAGAGCCCGTGTTAGCTGAAAGCCTTACTGGGCGGCCGAAGCGGGCCATCGAGTCCGTGAGGAGGCTTCACGTGGATCTTGCGAGGAGGGATGAGTTGAAGACGAACCCGATATTCAATTATTCCCGCGTCTTTGTTTGGTCGCAAATCGCGGAGGTGATCCATACGCTGGCGGACAATGCCGCTGCAAAAGGGCAAAGGAGGCTCCTGGTTCCCAGTTCTACCACCGTGCATGGACGGGAAGCAAACGTAGCGACTAAGGGTCAAAACTGGACGACGTACGAAGTCATCTATCACTGTGAAGCGGAAGACACCCCCTTCGAAAGATTCTTCAGGGCACCACATCCCATCATCCCATCGCCTCTCAGGCTTTCTAATTCGCACAAGACCGCAGCCGGACTTTTACCATTCTTCGTCCCCCGCACAGGAATCCAGGGGCCCTCCCTGTGGGCGACGGGTGTCTGGAAGCGCGTTGTTATTGCGGGAGGCCTCACGCTGGGGCTACAGTGGAGTATTACCGGTGCCGGCATGCTCATGTATTACAAGATGCACCCCGTCGGTCTCGGTTGTCGAACCACTTCGTTGCTGATGCACGGCATTCTTGGCACGGTGTCGTTTCTCCTCCTTGTGGCGTCGAGCACACTCGCGCACCTCTCCCGACCACGACCCGGATCGAGATATCGTTACTCCAGGTTACGATCTTTCCAGGAAACCGGGGCGATCCTCAGTCGGTGGTTAGGCAAGGCCTTGGGGACGATTTCTGGACTCGGGATTTTGGTCATATCTCTCATCCAGCCCCTCGGGATCCTCAACAACTGTTGGTGTTCGACTATGACACTTGACAGGCCAGGGCAACTAGTGGCATTTATGACGGGAGATTATGTTTTAGAGTGGGGGATGTTCAAGGTTTGGGTCTGTGGATTGGTAATGACTTTTTCTGCTGCTGCCTTGTTTGGGTTCTCTATATACCTCGGCACTCCTCGTGGAAGGTGAAATCAGGCCCTTCCTGGGCATACTTGCTTTGCGTACAAATAACTAAGCCAGTAGCTACCAATCATGTAACTCCCGGGATGTAATCTGTATATATTTCCATCCAACCTGAGGAGAGTGGCGTGAGCGAGCGAGGGTCCATCGGTGGTTTGCACAAGGGGTAATGAAAGCCGTGGGCAGTGGATGCATAGCGAAGGCGATCGTAATCTGACCAGATGAGAGGTGGTAAACGAGCGACTTTCCGTGGCCCTTTAGGCTTTCTAGACTTCGAATATCTTTTTCGAGAAAGGAAACCGTCGGGTCCCCGACCATCGCCTGGGGCTCGAAACGATACGAATCGTGGTGGTTGGCACCGGTTATAAATTTGGAAAATATTCTACCTTGGCTACTGCCGTTCTGATGTTGGATTTACCAGGACTTTTCCAGACTACTCAAGGCAGTGTTGTGCGGGTCATTGACTGTTCAAACGTTCATTGGCTTGCGTAATTTACTACTTGGTAACATTCGATTCGAAGGTGACTAGGGCCATTACAACATAAAGTCAATTGGCTTCCACCAAGGGTGGAAACTTTGGTCGTCCAGTTTTCGGGTCTCGGCACTTTACTGGCATGCTGACAGCGGCTTATGACGTTTGTTGACGAGTGTTGACTGCCGGTGGCTGACATTCTCGTGCACGGGACATCAGAGCAGCCTGAATGGGAAAGTCGAAGTTAAGATATAATCCAAGTTACTGAAACTTGAGTATCATGACTTGGTGGCTTCGCCAAGTTCAAAGGAAAGCGTGAGTCCCGATCATTGTGATCGACTGCGTGACCTTCGCTCT
>Ga0307515_10007958_pt1 | contig 20811 bp, 20 predicted proteins | sample 17_EM_MG_FD_194513 | JGI IMG/M metagenome (GOLD analysis project Ga0307515, IMG submission 194513) | Populus trichocarpa ectomycorrhiza microbial communities from riparian zone in the Pacific Northwest, United States - 17_EM | ecosystem: Host-associated > Plants > Roots > Unclassified | place...
GGTAGATGAAGCCGATCACGACGCGTTCACCAGCATGCGGGATGCCCTGAGCAACACTAGTGCAACGGCGATTGCTCGCACTGTGCTCTTCCGACGGATGCGAACTGTCCTGATCCGGGCGCACGGCAACGGTATCAACGCGACCACCCTCAACTATGACTACGAAGTGCGGTCTTCAGAGGAAGTCTTCAAAGACGTGGCAAAGGTCAAGGTCGAAGCCGAGATGCTCGATCTGGCCAAGCATATCATCACCACCAAGAAAGGCGACTTCGACCCGGCGAAATTCGACGATCGCTACGAGGATGCCCTTGCTGCGCTGGTGAAGGCAAAGGCGGAGGGCAAGACCCTTCCGAAGCCCAAGCCCATCAAGGTTTCCAAGCCGAACGACTTGCTCAAGGCTCTGCGTGAGAGCGCCGGTATGGATAAGCCGGCGGCAAGCAAGCCGAAGGCCGCCAATGCCAATTCGGGCAAGAAGGCCACAGCTTCCAAATCCGCCAAAAGCCGGGTGAAAGCCGCACAAAAGAAAGGGAGCTAATCGATGGCAGCGCGCCGCCCATATTGGAGAGGCTACCTCAAGCTTTCGCTCGTCACCTGCCCTGTGGCGATGACCCCCGCCACAACTGACTACGAAAAAGTCCGCTTTCATACGCTGAACAAAGATACCGGAAACCGGGTGGTCTCCCAGTACGTGGATAGCGTGACCGGCAAGCCCGTCAATGACGAACACGAAGCAAAGGGCTACGAGCGCGGCGAGAACGATTATGTGCTCCTGACCGACGAGGAGTTGGAATCCGTCGAGCTGGAGACGGTCCGGACAATTGACATCGAAAAGTTCGTGCCGCGTGGCAGCATCGAGTGGGTCTATCTCGAAACCCCATACTACCTCACCGCAAACGACAAAATCGGCGACGAAGCTTTCGCGGTCATACGGCAAGCAATGGCGGCGGAGGATGTCGTCGGCATATCTCGCGTCGTCCTCGGTCGTCGAGAACGGGCGGTGGTGCTGGAGGCGCGCGGTGAAGGCATCGTCGTGTGGACTCTTCGCTTCGGAGATGAAGTGCGGCCGGAAAGCGAATATTTCACAGGCATAGATAAAAAGTCAGATCCTAAAGGCGTTTCAGCACTTGAGGCAGTCATCAAAAAACGGCTGAAGGACTGGTCGCCGGAAATGGCGTCTGACCCGATCCAGGTAAGCCTGCTGAAGCTAGTAGCAGCTAAGAAGAAATCCAAAAAGCCGTCGAAGGCCATGACTCCGAAAGCCACAAAGAATGATGATGAGGAAAAGAGCAACGTTGTGAACATTATGGACGCATTGAAGAAGTCGGTTGCAAAGGAGCTAAAATCCCGCAAAACTGGATAACCTGTCTCGCCGCATACCGACTGAGATAAGCACCTAAACCAATCCGCGACAGGATTGGAAAATGAGAGTTCCTGGGCCTGCGCTAGCCGGCGAAACAGAAGCTTCAACCAACCCAAGCTGCCGTTAGCAGGAGGCCAGTGTGCCGATCTTTTTTTTCAGGAGCCCGTACGACCTGACAGCACCAAGTTCTGATGATGAAATTGAATTTGACGATCTAGAGCAGGCGGTTGTGCAGGCTCGTGTCGCCATTTGTGAGTTGGCGTCAGATTTTCTCCCCATCAGTCCTGTCAATATGATTGCTATCGAAATTCAAGATGCTGAAGGAATAACTCGGTCCGAAGTGCGGTTAAGTCTTGATGTCTTTACGATTGGCGAAACAAGGAAGTTCGGCAAACCAAGTTGAGGAATAGCTCGTGCACGGGATCGATTAGTGCTACGATTGTCTTCGAGTTTCGTCGCCATTTACGCTTGAAATCGAAACACTCTAAGATCGTTGTCCTCGGGTCACAGCCGGCTGGCGAGAACAAGGTATACGGCTTGGAATAAAGGCGGACTTTTGCATTCGCAAGGCATAACCATACCTCCCAAGCACCCTTCATGAGGACTGCTGGCTATCGCGGCTCCGTATAAAAATTAAGATAGTTTGGCTCGAACTCCGCAAGGTGCACCAAGTTGCGCCAGTCGTGTATGGTCACTGTACGCGACACCCATTCCAGCGCTTTTTCGTCACGCAATAGTCGGAGGGTCTTGTTGAGATGAACCAGCGATATACCCAGGACATTAGCCAGTTCGGCCTGCGTGAGGGGAAAGGAAAAACTGTTGTTGTGGGTTTTTCCAACCACCTTAAGACGCATGAAAAGTTCACAGAAGAGGTGCGCCATATGTGACTTCTTTGAACGGCGACCCATCGCCACGATCCACTCCCGGTGAATTGCGCCATCAATCACAGTCAAAAGCCAGAGAAGTCGTGTGAGATGAGGCTCAGTCTCCGTGATACGTTTCAAATCACTGTGGTTGGCGAAACCGACATGGCACACGGACAGCGCCACGATACCGTGGTCCATCGTTTTGAGGGGAAACGCATGTAAATCTACAAAGTCACCAGCCACATGAAGCGCCGTAATCTGCCGGCGCCCGTCCTCAAGAACCTTGTAGCGCGCCGCAATCCCGTCGAGCAGCAATGTACTATAGCTCGGTCGCGACCCCTCAGTGACCAAATCTTCACCGACAGCCAATCTATGCTCTCGGACGATCACTGAACTCAAAATCCCAGCTTCCCGGGCAGAGATTGAATCGCGCGCCTGCAGGTTTAGAATAAGTGGTTCGATCAATGCACAAATCCCCAGTTCGGTTTCTCTCATATCACACGGGCAAACTAGGAACAAAATCCAGGGGCTTTGAATTGTCGATTGAAACGGAGGTGCCGTATGCAGCGCTATTTTTTTGATCTCCAAAACGGTGATGGATTTACCAAGGACGATGAAGGCAGGGAGCTTCCGTCGAGAAAGGCGATCAATCTGGAAATTGCAAAGATCCTGCTGGACGTTGCCCAGGACGAGATGGGAAGTATCGATCATATGAACGTGACCGTCACCGTGCGCGACGACGCGGGAAAGACGGTCTCTCTGGCAAGCCTGACCATGAACAACATATGGACCGCCGAATAGAGGCTCTGTTTGCAGAGGCTCTATATCTCGATGTCCTTGCGGGAGATCACAGCCCGCTACTTTCGAGCCAGAAGACCTGAACCGACCTTGCGCTCAGAGTTTGTGAGCTGGTCGCCTCGGGCTCCGCCCATATACGGGCGCCCAGCGGCCCCGCAAGCGCCACGTCGCGGGCAGACAGATTAAGGCGAAGTTGGAGCACACATTCGCCCAGCGTCCAATCCACGAAAACGCATTCCTCCGGCGCCTTCAACAGAGTTGCGGCATATCCTTTGGCAGATGACAGATGCGGAAAGATTTTATCGCGGCGCTGGCAGAGCAAACGCTGAAGCCAAGATGACCACTCCCTCCCCTGCTCGGTGTCGGCCTGAGACCAATCCAGTTTGGAATTGGTGAAAGTTGTCTCGAGATTCGGGTCGGGAATGTCCGCCGCTGACGATCCCCGGGGAAAACCACCGAAGTTTTCGGCTTGTGGGACACGATCTTCGCGTATGGCGTCGGCAATCTCGCCCTCATAATCGGAGAAAAAATGAAAGGCGGTTTTCGCCTTGTAGCAGTCGCCCATGAACAGAAGCGGGATTTGCGGCGAGAGCAAAAGAGTAGTCGTCAAGACGCCATGCAGTTGCTTGTCGATCGTCAAATGCAAGCGGTCGCCGAGCGCCCGGTTTCCAACCTGATCATGATTTTGAAGAAAATGCACAAATGCCATAGGAGGCAAAGAGGCGCTTGGCGGAAGCGACTTACCGACGATCGATTCCCCTGCTTCCAGGTAACCCTCCGACAACACCTTTCTCAGCTTGTCAAAAGGCGCATCCCTGAAATCCTCGAAAAGACCGGTATTTTCTCCGGTTGCGATAACGTGGATGACATGATGAAAAGCATCGTTCCAATCCGCGGTGAACAGACCCGATACCATTAAATCGGTCCCATTCGGGGGATTTTCCGTCACCAGATGAACATGACGATCGGTGATGCGCGCGTGAACGATCGTCGATAATTCCTCGATAACGTGTGGCTTTCTGTTGTCTTTAAGCTCGTGAATTGCATCAAAGCGCAGGCCGTCGAGATGAAATTCCTCAAGCCAGTACAGAGCGTTGTCTATAAAAAAGCGGCGCACCGGCTCTTCCTCGAAAGCGATTTGCGCACCCCAGTCGTTCTCCTTGCCTTCACGGAAAAAGCCGGGCGCATACTGGTCGAGGAAATTTCCGACAGGTCCGAAATGATTGTAGACAACATCGAGAAAGACCATCAGACCCAGATCATGGGCGAGATCGACAAACGCCTTGAAGTCATCAGGCGTTCCGTATGCACTGTGCGGCGCATACTGCAGGACGCCGTCATATCCCCATCCCCTGTCGCCTGGAAAATGCGCGACGGGCATGAGTTCGATCGCCGTAAATCCCAATTCGGCCAGGCGCGCAAGCTTGCCTGCCGCCGCCTGAAACGTGCCCTCTTGCGTGAAGGTGCCGATATGGAGCTCATAGAACACGGCCTCATGCCACGGACGACCCAGCCAGTCCCCGTCCTGCCACTGATAGGCACGCGGATCTGTCAGGACGGACAAACCGGCAACGTCGGAGACCTGCTGCCGGGAGGCGGGATCGGCGACCACCCGGCCGTCGCTTAGTACAAAGCCATAGGCCGAGCCGAAAGGTTGCCCCTCGATGACAACCTCAAACCATCCGTCTCCGACCGGAGTCATGACATGATCATCCGACAAGCGAAGGGTGACGTTCTTTTCGGCGGGCGCCCAAATCCGGAAACATATGCCTTCGTCGGTAACGATCGCCCCCCAAGCATTGCCACAGGCTTGCACGTCGCGTGTTTCGGGTATCAGCAGGCTATCCATCTCGCAGGAACTCCTCAGTATATTGAATTTTAAGCTGTACAGAAAAACGGTCGCCCAGCAGCTTCAGGCAGGCATCATGGGTCTCATCGACACCACTGCAGACGGCATCCCGAAGCACGGTCGTCGCATAGCCGAGGTCGATCGCACCAAGGACCGTTGCAAGAACACAGACATCCGTTTCGCCACCTGTAATCACCAGGCGAGAGACACCCTGCGCCCTCAGCATCCGGTTGAAACGTCCATCGATCCATGGCGAGTAGGTGGATTTGCGGAAGGTTCGGGCAGGCGGAATGAAGGATTTCAAAGGCTGAACGACATCCGTCATCTGAGCAGGCAAGCGCTCGCCAGTCATAGCCGACCATTTTTCGTAATAGGCACGCCAGGTTCCCGGTGCTTCATTGAGATCATCGGGGGGCGTGAACAGTGTGAAGATTGTCCGATCAGGAAAGCGGTCGACCATCTCTTCGATGGGCGGCAGGACGGATGCCATCCAGGGCACGTGCCAGGGTGTATCCTCTGCAAAAAGACGTTGCATATCAACGCAGATGTGTCGCCAGTCGTTCATTCATCTCTCTTCCAGAAGCGTTCCGGAACGGGGTTGCAATTTTCGAGGAGGGTTCAAAACCTTCTTCACGGCTTCGGCCTTACAAGGGCGGGGAGCACCTCGCGTCCAAAAAAATCGATAAATTCAAGCTGATTGCGTCCGCGGTTGTGGAGGTAGATTTCGGAGAAGCCCATGGCCTGATATTGCCGGATCCAGTCGATATGATCGCCCGCATCGTTCGAAGCACACAGACCGTCATCGAACGCTTCCAGGGTCACCGCCGCGGTTGCTTCGTCAAACTGTTTCGGCGTTGCAAGATCGGCAAGCTGATGAGCGTCAAGCGCGCAGCATCGCCACTGGTCCCAGCCGTCCTTGACCGCCTGTTCGCGCGTGCCTGCGGCCCAGCTTAGCTGGAACTGGAGGATGATGGGTTTGCCGTTCCCGCCGCTCTCTCTAAATGCCGCGATGATTTCCCTTGTTTGTTCGGGCGAACTCCGCACGGTAATCAGTCCATCGGCCCACTCGCCCATCCACCTCGCTGTCTCAGCACTCAACGCCGCGCCGTAGATTTTCGGCAAAGTCGAAGGCAAGGACCATAATTTGAGATTTTCGGCCTTGATGAGCGACGTCGATGAGACGGTCTCCCCGCGCCAGAGCTTGCGGATCATCGACACACCCTCGAACAAGCGAAGGTTCCGCTCCTCCTTGTCAGGCCAGCCCTTTCCGACAGGCCGCTCGTTAAGAGCCTCGCCGCTGCCGGCAGCAATCCAGCAAAACCGGCCGGGGAACAGGTCACAGAGCGTTGCCGCAGCCTGGGCTATAAGTGCCGGGTGATAACGGCCGTCGGTGGGAATGGCCAGCGAGCCGAACGGCAGGGCGGTAGCCTGCATCGCGGCACCCAGCCAGGACCATGCAAAGCCTGAATTTCCCTGACGCACACTCCAGGGAGCTAAATGATCAGATGACATGACGGCCCCGAAATTCGCGGCTTCGGCGGCGCGGACGAAACGGGCAAGGTCAGCCGGACTGAACTGCTCATGGGATGCGTGGTAACCGATCATCAAAATCCTCACTATCAGCAGCCCATAAACTCACTTAACCCTGAAGAGTTGCATTGTTTTGGGGAAAACGTGAGCGCAAAATCCTGCTCCTCGCGCCAACGTTCAGAACCGTTTGCTTAGAAAAGGTGAACCTTTAAGGCCGAAACGCCACGGCAAATCGATTGCCTTGGAGATGCCGATGCGTGTGCCGACGGACAGGGATGCGGGCTCCTTCGGAAGAGTGAGATGGAAAGGGGTATCCATCAGGGATCTCCCGTTAAGCCCGCCGTTTACGGCAAGGGCCTGACACAGGCGCCCCGGACCGGAGCTGAGCAGCAAGGGATTGTTGATGTTCCGTCTGGACATCATAAGCGCGATACCCATTTTGGGCTCGATAGCCCGAAGCAATACCGCGCTTCCGGGAAGGCAGACAAAATTCAGGCACCAATGAATGCCATAGGAGCGATACACGTAAACCGACCCCGATGAGTTGTACATTGCCCTGTTTTGGACGCTCTGCCCTTTGAAGCTGTGGGAGGCTGGATCGTCGGAGGCATAAGCTTCCGTTTCCACGATCACGCCACCGGTCCCCTGCAAAAAGAACTCTGCGCCGATCAAGGCCCGCGCGACTTGTGTCGCTGGGCGCTCGAAAAAAAGTTCCAAGGCCGTTGGCGGGGCGCTGATGCCGATCATCCTTTGCGTGGGGACATTTGAGCTTATTCGGTTTTAGAGCCGGCTGATTATGCCGGCCGGCTCTAAAAAGATGTTCCCAGATCAGAAATACGTTTCCGGACTCAGAGAACAAAAACCTTCATGTTCAGATTTTTGCCGTAACGTCCGCCTCTTTCAGCGAGAGGAACTTCGTTGTGACCTGCGCCAAGTTCTCGTCAAGCCAGGCGGCCATGATCTGTTCCTCTGCAAGGTTTGCGCGCAGGCCCGACGTCGCGGCGACATAGCCGCCGGCGTCGGCGATGGTAAGAAGCGATTTGTAGGCAGCGATCTCATAATTTTCGAAGGCGAAATTCGCCAAAGAGTTCTTGATGATCTCGTCACCGGCCATTGTATGACCCATCGCCGCCATTCCGCCGACAAAAGAGAGAGCCCAATCCTTCAATGCGGAATGGTCCTCGCCGAGATCCTGCAGAATCTGCTCGAGCCGATCAATTTGACCCTCGGTCTCCTGGATATGTTGCTGGAGCTTGCGGGCCACTTCCGGATAGTTTTCAATCCGTTCAAGTTGCGGCTTCATGATGGAGAGCGCCTGGTTTTCCATGGCGTGCGCATTGCGCAAACCGGTGATGAAGATGTCGCGTGATTCGTTCTCGGCCATCTCAGCCTCCATGTTTTCGAAGGCCCTATAACTAAGCTTCCATGACGTTGTTCCAAAAAAATCTCAGGCGATAACGGAAACCTCGATCCGCGTTTGCGACGGCGCTGGCTGTGCGGGAAGTGCCACAGAATTTACGGGTGGCACAGGCGCATCGGCGTCGCGATCCGGCGTGTTATCTTCATTCCGATGATAAATTGAAGACCGCCGGAACTTCCCCGCCTTCCGAAAGTTCACTGCTTTGCAAAACTTCAGGAGTCCAGCAATGTCAGACGCTCACTACCCAAAGCCTCCGCAGCCCCGTCAAGAACAAGCACCTCCCGGCGAGACCAGACTTATGACGCCGCTTCCGGATCATGGAGAGGACACCTATCAGGGCTCGGGGCGGCTCAGCGGAAAAGTGGCGTTGATCACAGGCGGCGATTCAGGGATCGGGCGTGCGGTAGCGATCGCCTTCGCGCGTGAGGGCGCGGATGTCCTGATTTCCTATCTGAACGAACATGATGATGCACAGGACACGGCCGGCTGGGTCGGGCGGGCCGGTCGTAAAGCTCTTACCGTGCCGGGTGACATCAAAGACGAGGCACATTGCAACGACTTGGTGGAAAAGGCCGTGGGCGCGTTGGGCCGAATAGACATTCTGGTCAACAACGCCGCATTTCAGCGGACCTATTCCTCAATTCAGGACATCGCCGCGACCGAGTGGGACGAGACCTTTCGCACAAATATATACGCGCCGTTCTATCTTTCGAAAGCCGCAATACCCCATATGAGGCCGGGAAGTTCGATCATCAACACGACGTCGATCCAGTCGCGTCAGCCCTCGTACCACCTGCTGGCTTACGCCGCCACGAAGGGCGCCATATCGAATTTCACGGCAGGCCTTGCCGAAATGGTCGCTGATAAGGGCATCAGGGTCAATGCGGTGGCGCCCGGGCCCATATGGACACCCCTCATTCCCTCAACGATGCCGCCTGAAAAATCCGAAAACTTCGGGAAACAGACGTTACTCGGTCGCGCAGGCCAACCTGCGGAACTTGCGGGCGCCTATGTTCTGTTGGCCTCGAACGAAGGGAGTTACATGACAGGCGCGGTCATTCCCGTCACCGGTGGAGAAATCATGATCTAGCCGCTCTTTCCGCCAAGGTTTTTCGTTGCTGCGTTTCTCGATAACGAGTGTTTAGGAGGTTTTTGGAATGCAAGTCCTGTCGGCCACGTCTGAACTGTTTCCGCTCATTAAAACGGGTGGCCTCGCAGATGTGACCGGTGCCCTGCCTAAAGCGCTCAAGCCGCTGGGGGTAACAACTCGGACAATCCTGCCCGGATATCCAGGGATCTTGCCGCGTCTCATCAATGTGCGGGATGAAGCAGAGATGATGGTGCTGGGAGAAAGCGTTCAGCTGAAGTCCGGCCAACTGGACGACTTAAACGTCATCGTAGCCCATTGCCCCGCTCTCTTTGAGCGTGAAGGCGGACCCTATTTGAACCAAGAGGGTGGGGACCATGCCGATAACTGGAAACGATTTGCGGTGTTGTCCCTGGCTACAGCGAATGTGGCCCGCATGGGATTAAACGGCTGGCGGCCCGATGTTGTTCACCTTCACGACTGGCAGACCGGACTTACAGCGGCTTATCTGAAGGCAATGAGCGCGCAGATTCCTGTTGTGCTGTCGATACACAATCTTGCTTTTCAGGGGCAGTTCTCCAGCCAAGTCTTCGGCGAGCTTCAACTGCCCGGCGAATTCTACTCGTCTGAGAAACTGGAATATTATGGCGGGCTGAGCTTCCTGAAGGCGGGCATTTCCTGTGCTGATTCCATTACAACCGTCAGCCCCACCTATGCTCGTGAAATTCTGACCGATGAACTCGGCATGGGTATGCAGGGCATTCTCGCCACGAGACGGGATGTAATCAAAGGCATTGTCAACGGCATCGATACAGATGTCTGGAATCCTGTCACCGATACCTCTATTTCATGCAATTACGACAGTCGAACGATCGGCCGGCGCGCGCAAAACCGAGCGGCAGTTGAGCGGAGATTTCAGCTGACTGCCGACCAAGGCCCTATCCTGTCCGTTGTAAGTCGCCTGACCTGGCAAAAAGGCATCGATCTTCTGCATCCCGTTCTTCCGGGCATCGTGGATCGTGGCGGCAAGCTGATCATCTATGGTCAGGGCGAGCCCGCCTTAATTCACCCTCTTATCGAGGAAAGCTGGAAATACCCTGGAAGGATGGTTGTTCATGTCGGTTATTCCGAGGCGGACGCCCATCTGCTTCACGCCGGAAGCGACATCATCATCCAGCCGTCTCGTTTTGAGCCCTGTGGGCTGACGCAGCTTTATGCCTTGCGATATGGCGCGATACCAATTGTCGCGAGGACGGGTGGATTGGCGGAAACAATCATCGATGCCAATGAAGCCGCGATGGCTGCGCGGGTGGCAACCGGATTTCAGTTCCAGCCAGGTTCGGTGGAAGACTTCTATCATGCCATCGACCGCGCATTGACCGGTTTTGAGCGCCCATCGTTTTGGCGAAGGCTACAAAATCAGGCCATGAAGGCCGACTTCTCATGGCAGCGAAGTGCCGCTCGCTACGCGGATCTTTATTCCGAACTTCACAAAGACTTGGATTCGGATGCACGCCTATACAGAGCATCCATTGCCTGACGAGGTCAACTTGGTCCTGGCCTATCGTAGATAGGATAAAAATCTTCGCCTTGTTTACAGCCTTCATTACGGGAAACACCGATGATCCCTACTGCAACCTACCGTCTCCAATTTCGGAACGGCGTGACGTTCGACACTGCGATAGAGCTGATAGATAAATTGCGTAGCCTCGGCATCAGCCATCTCTACGCGTCGCCAATCTTCACTGCGACGGCAGAGTCGACACATGGTTATGACATCATAGATGTCAATAAGATCGATCCCGCCATTGGGGGGCGCGAGGGCTTCAATCGCCTGTCCGACGCACTGCGGAAAGCAGATATCGGCCTCATCCTCGATATCGTTCCCAACCATATGGCCGCATCTGTCGAGAACGCTTGGTGGATGGACGTATTGCAAAAGGGAAAAACCAGCCCCTTTGCCAACCACTTCGATGTCGACTGGTCGGAAAAAATCACTCTGCCGATCCTCGGTGCACCTCTCGAAACCGTGATCGCTGACGGGGATCTCAAGTTTTCAGGCAGTCTTGCCGATGGTTCTCTGGCGCTTGATTATTCCGGTTTGAGCCTGCCTCTCAAGGCGGAAATTACGCAAAAATGCTCGGAAGAACTGAGAGCTTTTGACGCGGTTCCTGCCAAGTCTCGGGATAACGAGTTCGCTATCAGGCGTCTGCTGGACGAACAGCACTGGCAACTCATTCCCTGGAGGAACGCCCCCTCGGATCTCAGCTACAGACGGTTTTTCGAAGTGACCGGTCTGGTCGGCGTCAGGGTGGAAGACGAGGGCGTTTTTCAGGATTGCCACCGGCTTATTCTTGAACTGGTAAAATCAGGGCAGGTGCAAGGCCTTCGCATCGATCATGTGGACGGTCTTGCCGACCCTTCGGGATATCTTGATCGCCTTCGCGCCGCGGTCGGAGACGACACCTACATTGTCGTCGAGAAAATCCTCGGCCCCGGCGAAGAGCTTCCATGCCATTGGCCGGTGTCGGGGACGACAGGTTACGAGTTCATCGCAGCGCTATCCCAGATGTTCGCCAAAGAAGCTGGGATCAGAACGCTTGATGCGGCCTATGCTGACGTCGATCCGAAAGCAGCTGAATATGAAACTGCGTTGCGCGAAGCAAAGCAGCTTATCGTTACCAGGAACTTCGAAGGTGAGGTTCGCAAATTATCCGAACTTTGCCAGTCGGTAGATGAAAGATTTGGCCAAGAGATTATCCAGAATGCCATCCAGGAACTTCTGATCGCATTTGACGTCTATCGGACCTATGGTTTCCGCTGTCCACTGACTGATCGCGACAGGAACATTCTGACGGGCGCGCTCGATCGGGCACGGCCAAAGGTTCAGGACAAGGACGCCCTGAACCTTGTAGAGGACATTTTGCTCGGCAAAATCGCCGGCGACCCTGCGGCCGAGTTTCAAGTTCGCTTCCAGCAACTGAGCGGTCCAGTGATGGCGAAATCGCTGGAGGACACAGTTTTCTATCGGTACAACCGTTTCTTGGCGACAAATGAAGTCGGGGGCTCCCCAAACGAAACAAGCGGAGGCATCGAGGCATTTCACGCGGCAATGTCGAAACGCATGAAAAGTCAGGCAAACGGCCTCTCCGCCACGGCAACCCATGACACAAAACGCGGAGAGGACGCGCGTGCTCGTCTCTATGCGATTTCGGAAGACGCCTCCCTGTGGGTCGAAGGCGTGAAGCGCTGGAACGGGATTAACAAATCCGCACAATCCCATCTTTCTGACGGCGTGGCACCCGAACGCAATACCGAATGGATGTTGTATCAGTCTCTGGCAGGAATATGGCCGGAGCGAACGTCGGAATGCGATTGGCCTGACCTGCAGGAAAGATTTGTGCGCTATACTGAAAAGGCGTTGCGAGAAGCAAAACTCAGAACCAACTGGGCGAATCCGAACGAAGCCTACGAAAAGGCTGTGATGGCATTCGCGGCAAATTTACTTTCCGCCGCGAATACGCAATTCCGGGAAGACTTCGGCGCCACACTCAAGCCATTCATCCGTTGCGGCTTCCTGAACAGCATGTCTCAAACGCTGATAAAAATGACAGCCCCAGGGGTGCCCGATTTCTACCAGGGCACGGACGGGCCTGACTTCAGCCTTGTCGATCCGGACAATCGCCATTCAGTTAACTCGAACTGCGCCCGTTACGACAAGAACGCTTCTTCACCGGTACGAATAAAATTTGAGCACCGAAAAAGAACGATAATCAGTAACGGGCTGGCGTTTCGCAATCAAAACCGGGCCCTTTTCGATCTTGGTGACTACCTTCCCATCCCGGTTTTCGGCCAGCGGAGAAAAAATGTTCTGGCTTATGCGCGGGTGTTTGACAGCAACTACTGCGTAATCGTGGCGCCACGAATGGTTTTCCGACATATCGACGAAGAAACCGAACGGATTCCGCCCGCATTTTGGGAGGATACCCGGCTGGAACTACCCCCAGAGATGCGAAATCTCACGTGCGACGTGATATCTGGACAAGCGAGAGCCGATTGTAGCCATGGCCTGCTCGCAAACCTCCTTTCTCAGGAAGATATCGCATTATTTTCCGGTATCGCTCCGAGACGCTAAAGGTAGCCAAACGCTTGGGAGTATTGATCGGAACCTTTTGAAAAGACTCCAGTTATAGCGCCGTAGAATGGAAAAGTTGCATTTGGAGATCCCATGCCGGCACGCTGGACAGAACCTGTTATTATCAATTCGCCAGTCAGTGGCCGCTTACGGGTTGAGGGGCCATTCGAGGCATTGGTGATTTTGATAGATGAGTGGCCGGACTTGCGTGGCGCAGGATACATACGCGCTCGCAGTATATGTCGAGCAGCGATTGCTGGGAGAAGAGACGCAGAAGAAGCCCGCGTACAGTTCATCGGGGCGGCCCAAGAGGCCAATCTATTGCACTAAGCTCGGCTACTCGCGAATGCCGCCCCCCGAGAGTAAGGGGGCTGATGTGTATGGCGATACGATATGGGAAGAAGGAGCGCAGAAATGCAAACTGTTTGGAGGACCCCTGTTCATCTCAACGTTGCGGAAAGTGGTACAGTGTCTGTGGCCGGCCCTCGCGAAGCGCTCGATTACCTGACAACCATATGGCCGGAACAGACCAGTGAGCTATTCGTCGATACCAAGGCGGCCTGCATGGAGGCTCTGGAAGGTGTGATCGATGGCGAGGCCTGTCGGCATATTTTTGTGGCAGCCGGACGTGAAGCCGGCATGATTTCCCTTTCCGACTAACATGTAGCTAGCCCCAGAGGCTTACAAGGAGGGAAAGACCATGCAGCCAGTCAAGCCGCCCGAACATGGTGAAGGTGATCCAAAACGACCAGGTGAATGCCGCGATGCGCTGGAAAGCAAAGTGCAACAATTGCTGGAAGAGGCGTATCGGGCCGGCTGGACGCGAGAGGAAGCGGTAGCGGCATTACTCGACATCGCGCAAAGACCGGCAAGCGGAGGAACCTTCCCTTGAGGTTGGGGCCGCCGGATGACGGGCGTGGCAATGTAATTCTCGATTGATCCGCATTGCGGTTAGAGGGAACTTCTACAGACTGAGGTCGTTTTCGGAACATCAATCAGGAGATCGATCATGGAACAGAAAACCCCGAAACCCGGCACTGCCGGCACCACAGAACAGTCTCCCCGTTGGGAGGGACCCGAAGAAACCCGCCCCCGCGGTTACCTCCCCGCGACTGACGATCCGGCAACCGATCGTGACGCCGTTGGAGAAAATCTGAGTGATCCGGACGGGCGCAAAGTAACGGATGCGGGCAAGACGAGGGGAGACGTATAATGGGGTCGAACGGATCAAAAAAATCATCCGTTTCAGAGATCCGCCGTGACGCCGCAGGGCAATACGCGAAGGGTCTGGCGAGCAGTGACAATAATGGCGTCGCGAGCGCCAAGCCGCGAGTTATCACTGGCTCAGATGATGCGACATTGCACAAGACACCACCCGGCAAAAAAGCCGTGGAGGACTGGGATATAAACAGTGACGACCGCGATGCGGATGATGAGGAGTTCAGGGGATAATCGATCCGACTGTCATCCGCACTTTACGAAATAGCTCAGGAACATGGCTATGACGACACCGAAAAACGAAGATCTGACCGATCAACCGACGACGTCTTCAACCTGGAAACCGGACCCTGCGGCTCGCGTTCTGGATTCGCAGCCAATGCCTGGTAAAGCCAAGCTTCGGAATGATGACAACGACATTCCCCCAGCTCGATCCGGAATGTCAGATAAAGTGGAGAAGCCGATGGAGGCTGAAGGGTCCGACAATCATCCACCGTGACGGACGCGTCCCGAACAGCCCTCTGACAGGATGACAAGAGACCGTCGTCTCTCGACCTGCGCCGGGGGGGGAACAGACGTGCGCCGCGTTGCAACCGTGAGCATATGCCCGCGCTAGGGAGAGGCGGTTCCGAACAGCCCATAGATGGCAACCGGCCAAAGGCAGGCTACCCATTTTTGCCTGTTCCCGGAGCGGCCATCTTCCCAGAGCTGCCATCTTTGCATAACATTCGGCCAACAATCCTGACGGCGTTACGTTTGTCATCACCGTCTGAAGCTTGTTCTTCTAGCCGGTGAGTACGTCACTTCGTGCACCTTGCCAATAGTCTCATGGCTCATGATGTCGCCGCTGTGCATGTCGGGCATCACGCCATTATAGAAATGGAGATCGGAGCCGCAAATAGCTCACGCAGTGACGCGGATGATCTCATCGCGTCCATCCTCGATCTGTGGTGGCGCCGGTAGCGACTTTTTTCTCCTATACGGAGCAGCTTGGTTTCGGAAATCGATATGATTGTTTGTGCCGAAATCAACAGCTCCACCACTTCGCGCAACGCCGCTTACACCCATGATATCAGCGGCGATGGCCCGCTGTTGAGGAACTTTTAGATGACGACAGGCATTTGCCCTTTTGTTGATTGCCCCTTCTAGATTGAAGCAGCGCCTTTGCAGCCGATCGGGGCCTGCGCAAATTCCGGCAGCAGCGCCAGTCTGCGCCCTTCAGAGAAAGCGTGGTCCATGGCCGATAGCATCCGAAACCCTGAATCCGAAGGTCCGGCCGGCGGCTGGGGATCTCTTAAATCTATCGCGCGGATTTATGGCGATAACCATCCTCCCCTGTCCGTCATCCAAACGCTGTCTCGGCAGAACAAGCCCGGTGGTGTCATGTGCGTCTCCTGCGCCTGGCCGAAGCCGGCCAACTATCATCCTTTCGAGTTTTGCGAAAATGGCGCGAAGGCAACCCTTTCGGATCTGACAAGTGCGCGCTGTACGCCTGATTTCTGGAACGAGCATACGGTCGGTGAACTCCGGCAATGGAAAGACTATGATCTGGAGCAGACTGGGCGGCTGACGCATCCCCTGCGTTATGACGACGAAACGGACCGGTATGTCGAGGTCACGTGGGACGAAGCATTCCGCGCAATCGGGCAGGTGTTGAAGCCGCTCCCTCGTGAAAGCGTCGTCTTCTACGCCTCGGGCCATGCCGGGCTGGAGGCATCGTATCTCTATGCCTTGCTGGCGCGCGTCTACGGTAACAACAACCTGCCTCAGAGCTCCAACATGTGTCACGAGACGACCTCGGTGGGTCTCAGTAAGGTGATCGGTTCACCCGTTGGAACCATCATATGGGATGATCTGGAAAAGGCAGATGCCTTCTTCTTCTTCGGCCAGAACCCCGGCTCGAACAGCCCCCGCTTCCTGCACCCTCTTCAGGAAGCAAAAAAACGCGGCGCACGCATCGTTACCTTCAATCCCGTGCTGGAGCAGGGTCTGGTTTCCTTCGTAAACCCGCAGAACCCTTTCGACATGCTGACCGGTCATGAAACGAAGATTTCTGATGAATATCTTCAGGTGCAGGCGGGTGGAGACATTGCAGCCATCCTCGGTCTCTGCAAGTTCGTGATCGAGGCCGACGATGCAGCCATCGCTCGAGGTGACAAACGTGTCCTGGATGTTGACTTTATTGCGGAGCATACGACTGGTTTCGATCGGTTCATCGAGCTTGTCCGGACCACACCATGGCGCGAAATCGAACGGGAGAGCGGCTTGGTCGAAAGCGCCATCCGTCGTGCCGGGGAAATCTATGTCGCCTCGGAACGCGTTATAGGCGTCTATGGGATGGGGCTGACGCAGCATGCGCAGGGTTCACTCAACGTCGCAATGCTGGTCAATCTGTTGCTGCTGCGTGGGCATATTGGCCGCGAGGGCGCAGGATGCTGTCCCGTCCGCGGACACTCGAACGTCCAAGGCCAGCGCACGGTGGGGATTGCGGAAAAAGCCAAGCTTGTTCCCCTGGAAAAACTCAAGCAGCTCTTCGACTTTGAACCACCGACGCAGGACGGCCTGACAATCGTGGATGTGGTCAAAGGGCTCATGAACGGACAGATAAGGGCGACGATCTCGCTCGGCGGAAATCTCCTGAGAGCCGTTCCGGACCAGAAGGAAATGGAGCGCGCCTGGCCGCAGCAGGACCTAACGGTGGTCATTTCGACGAAACTCAATCGCAGCCATCTCTTTCCCGGCGGGCAGGCTTATATACTTCCCTGCCTTTCGCGTCTGGAGGAGGACATGCAACTGTCGGGGGTCCAGTCCGTATCCACAGAAGACAGCTTCTCCCACATCTCAGGCTCCATCGGAAAACGTGCGCCAGTCAGTGAACATGTGAAAAGCGAACTTGCGATCGTCGCCGGCATCGCCAAGGCGACGCTGGACCTGAATCCCAAGCTGAAATGGGATGAGTGGATCACTGACTACAGTCTTGTCCGCGATCTGATCGAGAGCACTTATCCCGATGATTTCAAAGACTACAACGCCCGCCTTTTCACGCCTGGCGGTTTTTACCGCGGCAATGATGCCCGCGATCGTATCTGGAATACCGAGCAGGGAAAGGCTGTCTTCACCACGCCGACACAGATGAACGCCCTGTCATTTGCCGACGAGGAAGGTCGGTACCGGCTGGTGACGATGCGCTCGAACGATCAGTTCAACACGACAATCTATGGATATTCGGACCGCTTTCGCGGCATAGAGGGAACGCGCGACATTGTCCTCATGAGCGAGACGGACATTCGCAGCGCCGGGCTTAAAGAAGGCCAGATCATCACGCTCGTCAGCGATTTCGGGGACGGTATTCGCAGGGCGCTGGGTGGTCTTGCGGTGAGAGCGCATAACTTGCCCGATGGGACGCTCGGGGCCTATTACCCTGAAGCCAATGTCCTGAACGCCGTCGACCATTGCGATGAGCTCTCGAAAACACCGGCATCCAAGGCGATCCCCGTCAGGATCGAACCTTCATGATCAGCGCATCCGGGTCCGCATTGGCCGGCGGGTCAGGCTCGTCCACCAGATGCCTCGCCAGCCACACACCGCCGGCCAGATAGACGATGGCGCCCACCAGCAGCATGATGATGCCGCCGAGTTGCTGGTCCTGCTGCGCATCCAAAACGACCCCAAAGCAGGTCACCTCGCCCTCGCCGTAGAGCGGCCGCTGGCTGAGCGACAGCAGTGCGCCGAGCAGCGTCATGTGGATCGAGGTCAACAGCAGCGCGCCCGCGCCGATCGCGGCATGGATCTTGTTGTGCGGCTGCGCCAGGCTGGTCCACCAAAGGAGAATGCCCGCCAGCAAGAAGCTCGTTTGTTCGATCACGGTCGCCATCACCGACGCCTCCGCGACGCGCCTCATAGCGGGCGCATGCCAGCCCCATACGGTGATAAGTTCAAGCACGGAGGCGGCGACAGGCAACGCCGCGGGCATCGGTGTCCGGGCCCTCCAGTGCTGCGACAGGCCTATGGCGATCAACGGTGCAGCAACGCCGACGACGCCCATATGCGCGACCATATGCGCCGAAAACGATGCCCGCCAACTGTCAAGCAAAGGCCCCAGCCAGACGACCGCCAACAGGATGAGACCCGTCGGCATCGCAAGACGGCTCACCGGATGCACTCCGTGATGAACAGCGCCGGCAATGCGGTGAACATCACGGCAACGAAGCTGAGGCCGGAGAGCAGAAGCGTCGCATACCCCTGAAACAGCAGCCGGTCTCTGCGGCTCGGGTCGTCATGCGGCGGATCGTCGGTCCCAAAATTCCACTGACGCCAGGCGAGCGTTGCCGAGACCACGATCATGATGAGCGCAGGCACGGTCAGAACACCGATGGTGACCCTGAGGTTGTCGAAGCTGAAGCCAAGAAAGTCTGGCTTCTCGCAGAAGATCGCGGCGCCTATATAACAAAACAGGAAATGCAGCGCCCAGATGACGGGCGCGGTGAAGAGCGTCCAAAGGGATTCGACCTCGCGCGGAAGCAGATGCCACATCACAGCGCCTCCGGAAATAGACCGACGACAGCTAAGGTGGTAACGGCCGTTACCAGCATGAAATGCCAATAAAGCGCGACATTGCAGATTTCCATATCGTACCGAGGCGTCATGCGGCCGGCAAAACTGCGCGCCAGGCAATAGAGCTGCATAATAACGCCGACGACACCATGGACCGCTGCCCAAATTACAAGAACCCAGACGATTGCCGGATAGACGTGCTCGGTCGGGTCCATTCCAGTCGTCCAGGGACCGGCGAGCGCCGCAACACATCCGGCCGACGCGAAAAGCGCCCCAATCATGATCAGTGCCCGCGCCAGGCCGACCTTTCCGCGCCGATTGACCTCTCTTGCGCCAACCGTTGCGGCCCAGGCCGCCGCGAACAGGACAAGCGCTGTCATCGGCCAGAACATGCCGGGACCGGTGAGCCCACCGGTAAAATCCTGGTGAATCGTCCAGAAAAAGAAGTATCCGAAGACCAGGCTGCCAAACGCCGTTCCGTCTCCCACCATGGTGATAAACATGGCCCACCAGCCCACCGACTTTACGCCGGATGCATAGAGCGGCAAGCTGAGGCCTCGGCCGACATCCTTCTCCTCCTTTTCCGGAATGTGGCCGGTTCCGGTCCACAGCCACCAAAGAATTGCTGCTAAGAAGGCAACGCCGGAAATCAGCGAGAGGATCCACCATTTAAACGTGAGCGCCACGAAGACCGCGCCGAGAGTAACCGCGCTGATGATCGAGATATAGGATGTGCCAGCCACGCGAAGGACCTGTTCCGGCTCGGCATCGAGCACCGAGGTAACGAGGGTTTCCCGGCGTCCTTCCTTGGCGTCCGGCAAATACCAGTCGCCCCGCTTGACCTCCTCGGCCAACCCCTTCTGGTCCCAGAGCGGATAGCGGCTGGTGATCCGCGGGATAGAGCGTACGCCCCACTTCTCCTCGGGCTCGCTAACCCATTCCAGTGTGCCCGCATTCCAGGGATTGACCTCGCCGCGCGGCTGGCGACGACGATGCAGGGTAACATCGACGACAACGGCGAACATGCCGATCCCGAGTACCACAGCCCCCATCGTGGACATGAGGTTCAACCAATCCCAGCCGATATCGGCGGGATAGGTGAAGACGCGGCGCGGCATCCCGCGCAGTCCCGCGAGATGCATCGGAAAGAAGGTGATATTGAACCCGACGAACATCATCCAGAAGGCGAACCTGCCCACCCGCTCCGACATATGTCTGCCGTCGATCAGCGGGTAGTAATAGTAAAGGCCGGCAAAGACCGGAAACAACATGCCGCCGATCAACACATAATGCAGATGCGCGACGACGAAATAGGTGTCATGCGCCTGCCAGTCAAAGGGAACGAGCGCTACCATGACCCCCGTAAGGCCGCCCATGACGAAAATGGCGATGCCGCCCATGGCAAACAGCATGGGAATTGAGAATATCACCCGCCCGGCCAGCATGGTTGCAATGAAGACGAATATCTGCACGCCGGTTGGAATGGCGACCGCCTCGGATGCGGCAGAAAAAAATGCGAGCGAGATCTGGGGCAGGCCAGTGGCGAACATATGGTGCACCCACAGGCCGAACGACAGGAACCCGGTACCGACTGCAGCAAGGACGATCCAGGAATAACCGACGATCGGACGTCCCGCGAAGGTCGGGATGATCATTGCCAGCAGCGCAATCGCGGGCAGGAAGATGATGTAGACTTCAGGGTGGCCGAATATCCAGAAGAGATGCTGCCACAGGAGCGGGTCACCGCCGCGTTCCGGATCGAAGAACGGCCAATCGAACATGCGTTGCATTTCGAACAGGAGGTCTCCCGCAATCAGCGGTGGAAATGCAAACAGGATCATCCCAGCGACGATCAGAAGATACCAGGCGAAGAGCGGCATGATATTCACGCGCATTCCCGGCGCGCGGCACTTCATTATGCCGACGATCAGTTCGACCGCCGCCGCGAGCGAGGCAACCTCGATGAAGGAAAGCCCGAGCAGCCAGATATCCGC
>Ga0307515_10007959_pt1 | contig 20808 bp, 13 predicted proteins | sample 17_EM_MG_FD_194513 | JGI IMG/M metagenome (GOLD analysis project Ga0307515, IMG submission 194513) | Populus trichocarpa ectomycorrhiza microbial communities from riparian zone in the Pacific Northwest, United States - 17_EM | ecosystem: Host-associated > Plants > Roots > Unclassified | place...
ATTAATAACGATAAACGTTTTTGCTAAACTAGGATAACTCTGCAAAAATAAATTGAATAAAACTATGAAGTTCAATTACCAAACAACCTAATATTGAAGGACAAGATGATTAGGATTATTTTTAAAATTAGTGAAAAATCAAATAAAAAATAAATAAAAAAATAACTAAACCCAATCTAAAATCAAATAAATAATGAAGGATAAAACTAAAAAATCACGAGCTTAAAAAAACAAGTGAATCTCTTAAACCTAGGTTAATTATCCAAACTCGCAATTCGTTAAATCTTAGATATGAGCTCAATAAAGAAATTCAATTCACAACCAACTTTATATTGAAAGATTGAATAGGAAAAAAAATAAATTTAAAATTTTATCAAAGTTAAAAAATAGTAATCAAAAGAATAAGGATTAAATCTGACAAAACAAATTCAATTTTAAAAACTATAACAAATAAAATAAATAGCAATCAAAAGAATTAAGACCAAAACTAACACATGAAAAAATAAAAAATGATGAAATTGAAAAAAAAATTCAAATTCAATGAATAATTTCATACAAAACAAATAAAAACTAAAAGAATAGAGATCAAATTTAAAAGAGAAAACAATTAAAGGGTTACCATGAAATCTTGAAGGGCCAGTTGTGAAATTTGAAGTGGAGAGAAGAAAAAAAAAGTCACAAGCACAAAATTCAAGACCTAATGACCACACACGCCATTATAAAATGGAGGGGCTGTCTAGACGATTAAGGACTTTGAACTTTTTTGATTTTTTTTTGCTTCAAATTAATTTTTTTGTATTTTTGAAATGTTTTGATGTGCTGATGTCAAAATTAAATTTAAAAAAATAAAAAAATTATTTTAATATTTTTTTGAGCGAAAAACATTTTGAAAAACAACTTTTATTAAACTCCTAAATGGATCCTAAAATGATATCGCATAAGCCAGCATATGGTCACCAGACAACCCTTCACACACCGCCAAAAAAAAAACATGAGGGGCATTCACAAGAAGACACGTGCAATATTTGACAATTTTTTTTATTAAACTTAATATTTGTTAAATTACCAAGCAGCAATTCAACATTACAAATATATCATAATGAAAAGATAAAAATGTCCTTTAACATTATCCTTTCTTTTTTTTAATTATAAGGGTAAATATGTCTTTATACCATGCTAAAAATATAAAAAAATAAAAAAACTCCTCTTTGCAGGTTTAATACTTTTATGTTTTTAAGAATATTTGACTATGCAAAAACAATTGAAAAGACAAAAAAACATTCAGACAAAAATTATATATATTTTTGCTTTTAAGAGTGATAAAATTATTTTATGGTGCTAAAAATAAATATATTAACCAATTGAAAAGACAATGAACAATGTTTCCTTTGAAAAAACTACCTCACCCTTCATCAGTTAGGCCATTATATTTTGTAAACAAGGACAAAAACATAAATACATTGTTACAATCCACATGCTTTGTTTCTTATGCCACATTTTATAACTGACATCCTTTAGTTTTATATATATATATATATATATATATATATATATAAAATTCACCACTGAACACGACATACGCTAATAACGTTCTTGTGATATAGAATGCCTAATCAATGCTCGCTAACCCATTTCCTGTTTTCTTTTCTTTTCTTTTCGTTATGTATATGAAATCTCGGATTAGAAATTAAGAGCTCACTGAATATTCCATTGGTAACGTCTTCAAGGTACATTTATAATAATAATATTATCAAGCTTCCTTCTATAGGTACACTGAACATCGCTAGTTTCTGCGCTGTATCTTTGTTGGAGACAAGTAAAATTAGTTGTCAAAAATTGCAGGCACGACAATAGAAAAGATTCACATGGAGAGCGTTATAAAATCTGCTCGTCATTATGAATCTAAGTGAACGATCGATGCTTTTCGCCTTTTACATGAAGGGGTTATTTTATGTATATCAACCAGACAACTTTCCATGGTAGTTCACAGTCTAAAAAGCAGCCATACACGAGTGGAATATTTACCAGCCAATTCGTATTTCTTGGACTCTTGTAAACATTAGTGTTTGAATGGTATGTTTTTGGATTCTTCCCACAAAAGCTTGCCTACTCGAAACTGGACACTGTTCGTTCACCCATTGCTATCACCCCATCAGTGTTTTGATTTACTAACGTAATGTTTTCCCACTAGGTTCTAAGAATCGAAATGTTCTTGGGCTCTCTAAGTTACATGCGCACATGCTTTTGCCTTCTTCTTTTTTCTCTAGGCGGTAATTGCTTTGCTCTTAGCCTTTCTTTTTCTTTATCGTGTTATATCATTTGATCTTCTAGCTTGTGGCTGTATACCCTCTGTTAGAATATTGTTTGGTAAAGCCTGCAATGAGAGTGATATTTAATGTTCAGTATTCTGAAATGACACCAAAAATTCAATTCACAAGACTCTCAAGTCTCGATTTTTTCTGTAAGAAACAGTGCTCCCAGCAGTGTTACCTTAGCTTCAATTTACTATGGAAAATATGTTCCAGAGTCTAGGCACACCATCAATGATTCTGTTATGTAGCAAGTGAAGCACCCCAAGTAGCCACTGATCCAAACATCACTTGATGAACTGGACATTATCCTAACATGATTGAGAAGTTTAAGCTTCTAGAAGAAAAGAAATAATAGGATTTGGAGATGCATGTACCTGCAGATTTCATCAGACTTCAGTTCTTGTTTATAACAATGCTAATTAATCATGGGATGGATTTCACAAGTAGATTTTTTCCCATCTGAAATGCTGCACTGAAATCCACTATCTGGTAGCCCTCAGCAGTGTTTTTTGATTGCTCAATCACCATGCATAGATGCCATCTTTATCCAGCTTGATTCTGAATTCTTGCATCTAATTAGATGCATGAGGATTTGAACTAACCACTGATTTTGCTGCTCTAGCAAAGCAGCCATACCCCTTCTTCAGTCGAAATGATCTAAGCAGAGCACTAAATAAGCAGTCATGTCACAAACTTCACCAGTCTAGCCAAGCACATTTTAGGTTTTCCTAAGCTTTCAGTGGCGGGAAAAAAAAAACATCTCTGTCTGAAGTATCACATGTCGAGATGCCTAGATCCGATTTTGCAAAAAAAATGTATTGCATAGAACAAATAAGTATCGCTACAAACGAGCAACAGACAATCAAGACAAAATGTATGCAGAATGAGTATATCAGTTTAAATAATAGGATCAAGAAAAACTCTTAAAATCTTGGTACAGCATATAGTAACCTAGAATGAAAAGGTAAACTAAACAAAACCGCTAGACAGCTTCAGCTCCAGCGGGGTGTGCTTGGTCAACTTCTTCCTTCTCCCCTGAAATCTCCTCTAAACATCTTCCTTTTGGCCCAGGAACCAAAAATGTTAACAGAAAGCCAAACACATTAATCACGCCGAGCACTATTAGTGCATTTTTCATCCCAATACCAGTTGGATACCCTGGATCAACCATGGACTTGCCCTGATTTTGTGCTGCATACCAGAACCCAAAAGCCCCTATCATTGCGCCAGCCTTCCCAGCAACTGCTGATATTCCATGGCAAGTTGACCTGTATCTTTCAGGGAAAATCTCCGCTGGTTCTATAAATGTAGTGCTATTAGGCTCAAAATTTGCAAAAAAAAGGTGAGTCCATAAATGACTATGAAACCAATGTTGTTTTCTTTTAAAGTCCTGTGGTGACAAGGAATGGCCAGCACAAACATGAAAAGATTCATGAAGAAAAACCCAATCAGCTGAATTGTGAAACGACCAATATAATCAGTACGGACTGTGAAACAAAAATATCTGTTAAAAATAAAAAATATATATTATTTTAATGTATTTAGAGAGGCAAGTAATTTGCCCTAAAACGCCAAGCCTTTCAGCGTTGTGTGCCTAAGGTTACAAGAATTCCGTTTTCATAGGAAATCAATCATTTATCCAAAGTTCTCTAAAACCGCATACTGATACAAATTACACAAACATTAAACACAAGAATAAGAACCAATAATAAAATTGATAAATATCAAAAGATTCTGGGAGAAGATGCCTTCTATTATTCTAATAACCCTGACCTCCAACATGATTATGGATCATTGAAATATCAAAAGTTCAGAATACTATTCCCACACGAATGGGTTCATTTTCTCTTCAGCTTCTCCTTCATCCTATCAACTGCAGCCCTCAAAGTTCCTTCATCTTTGCAGAAGGTGAATCTCACCAAATTCTTTCCATCTTCCGGGTTCAAGTAAAATACACTTGTTGGAATTGCCACAACCCCGACTTCCTTGATCAGATACTCACAAAATGCAATATCATTTTCCAGGCCGAAAGGGGTGTGATCAACAACAACAAAGTAAGTACCACTTGATGGAAATACTTTGAAACCAACAGCCTTCAACCCCTCAACCAATATTTCCTTCTTTGCCATATAATCCCTCTTTAGCTCAACAAAGTAGGATTCTGGGGCTCTGAGAGCAACTGCAGCTGCCCACTGCATAGGAGTGGAGGTGGCGAAAGTAAGGAAAGAGTGTGCCTGTCGCACTCCCCATGTCAAGTGAGGAGGTGCTATTGCCCAGCCAATCTTCCAGCCTGTCAAGGAGAATGTCTTCCCTAAGGAATTCAAAGTCACAGTCCGTTCATACATTCCTGGAAGAGAGGCCATTGATATATGATCCAATTCAAAAGCCAATTTATCATAAACTTCATCAGTGAAAACCAGCACATCATTCTCAATGCAAAGCGATGCAATAGTACTAAGCTCCTCCCTAGAAAACATCTTTCCAGTTGGGTTATGTGGAGTGTTGATGAGAACTGCACGAGTATCCTGTGTGATTGCTGATTTAAGCTCATCTATGGGAACAGCAAAATCTGGTGGGTGCAATGTGATACATTTTATTTTTGCACCGGCCATTGATAATGTGGCTTCATATGAATCATAGAAAGGAGCAAAGAGGATTACTTCATCGCCAGGATTTATCAAGCCTAGCATAGTTGCAGCTATAGCTTCGGTGCACCCAGATGTAACAGTAATTTCTTTCTCAGGGTCAACCACAAGCCCGGTATCTTTCTTGAATCGCTCAGCAATGGCAGAGCTGAAATCTGGAACCCCATATCCACGAGCATATTGATTCTTCCCATCTTTAATAGCTTGGATGGCTGCTTCTTTGACAAACTCAGGACCATCAAAATTGGGAAAGCCTTGGCCCAGATTTATCGCTCCATGTTTGATGGCAAGTGAACTCATCTGTGTGAATATTGTGGTTTTGAACTTCTCCAGACGCTTTGCAACCTGCTAAGGAGGCCAAAATATTAGAAGGAAAACAGGGACTCCAAAAACAAAGATTCCATTTCCAAGGCATGTCATTGATTAATTTGATATGGAACTATTCATCAAGACATGACAGAACGAAAGTATTGCTTCATATAGTGGATTGACTTAAGCTGAAGGAATCCATCGTGCTTGACCAAATATTCATGGGGTTCGAGAAAAATCAAGCAGTACATTTCATGCCATGTATTACCACTATACAAGTTGTGATCGAGTTTTCAAGGAAGCCCGGTGAACAACCAGAGTGTTTTCATTAGTTTACCACAATACTAACTCTATTTCAGCTCCGACCAAAACAATTAACTCCAGCATATCACATTCAGGCTTACATTATAAACAACAAAACCAGAGACTCAAGACTTCTCACCAACTTTGCTTTGGGAATCAAGAGCACGACAAATCTAATTGTCAAAGCTTTCCAACAATAGCAACCCACTAATTGCCCTAGCTAAAAAGTTCTCTTTTTTTATGCTCCTCAAACATTAACCATTACCCAGGCAAATCATTTGATTGGAAAATGAAGCTAAAAAAAATTAACAAAATAATCTTCACAGAGATACAAAATTGGACAATGGATCGACAGATCACAAAATGGTTTTGGTCCTGGTTCTGAGGAATTAAGCAAAACCACAACGAAAATAGAGTTGATCACAAAAAAAAAAAGGAACAAAACCCATACGAAGAATAAGCTATGCGCGCATGAATTAGCTAAGAAAATATTAATAAAAAAAGAGGAATCGGATTACTTGTAACGGCTGTTGGGTCTTCTGGGTTGACTCGTTTTGAGTGGAAACTGCATCTTTGAGGGAAGGTGAGGAGGCCATGAGAGAAGGGTAAGAAGAGATTCCTCTCCTTGTAGAGCTAATAGCGGCAATACTTTTGTCAGGTAGAAGCAATTGCTTTGAAAATGAAAAGGTGAAGAATGTTGAGGGTTTAAAGCTCAGTGGCGTGAGCACCTCACAAGGCGTCCAGATACATTGACTCCGCATCACTACACAACATCAAAAACTCCAGTACCGTCAAAGGGGCTGCTACCTCTGACCAAGGATTTTTTGGGCAAGGTATTGTTATACCAAAAAACCACTAAGATGCAGTATTTATTTATAAATAAAAGGTGGCTTAACCCATGCCATTACTGCCGCTTTGAAACGGCATAGTGCAGTATTTCGTCAAGAGACATGTCAAATCCCATCCATGCTTACTAAATACAAAATAATATTGTTTGACATTGTAATATTCAGTTCGAAATACTGCTGAATTACGCATGCATTTTCATGTCGATCGCAATGTTTTTCATAATAACTAATTAAATCGATATTTTAATGATAACCTATATCATTCACGTATGACTGCACAGTCCTTACTTCTTTCCCAGATAGATGAAAATTATGCTTGATTTTAAATTTTGGCAAGGATGTGATTACTTGAGAATGTGTTCTAACAATGTTTTGAAAAATCTTGAAATTTGTTTTTCAAGTTTTTTTTTTTTTTTGGATTGATTTGATAGGTTGATATTAAAAATAAATTTTAAAAATAAAAAAAATATTATTTTAATATATTTTAAAATAAAAAACTTTAAAAAATCATTTTATAAATCATTTTTTTTATTTTTTAAATTTACAGCTTTGTGAAAGAAAAAACATCCGGGTTTACCTGAGCATGGAAGTCCAGGAACTCAGGAGGATTGCCTAAAGTTGTCAGGCCTCTGGAATCTGGGTGTGGCCCAATTAGGAATTATGTGGGCCTCAATGAAAAGGCCAGCTTAGTTTCAGACTAGCGAGCCATCTTTGAAACATTTTGGGTCCAGTCTTTCTAAATTAGTAAATTATACTCCTGCTACTTCACTACTTAACGCCTAACGTAGGGTTGTCTTCTATTCTCACCTTTCCAGTTTGCAACTGATTAACTGCAAATTAATCTCCCTGTTTGGTCGTGCTCCTACAGAAAATAAGGAACAGATTCCACGGTTCATGAAAAAATGATTCCCTGTCTTGAAATCTTTAAAGGTATGGTTGAAGATTTTTTATTAGAAAAAATATTAAATTAAATTTTTTTTAGTAATTTTTTATTATTTTGATGCGATGATATTAAAAATCTAAAAAAATATTAATTTATTTCCAAACAAAAATTTATTTAAAAAAAGCATCTCATCGCAAGCATCTCTTACTAGTAGCTCATTTAGAATATTAAGGATTGAATTAAATTGTTTAAAGACTTAAAATTGAATTCAATTATCATCATGTTTGGATTAAACAAATGAGATAAAGAAATGGAATTCAATTCGTTAAAAAGTCGACGATTACAAATCCCACCACCTCAAGAGCTGGGAATTGCTACAGTAATATGAACTTTATCACCCCATTAAACCATAGGATAAAAATAAAGTGAAATCCATCATGATTCCTACTACAATAACTGGGTATTGATTGCTGGAGCACTTTCATGTTTTTATTTTTATTTTTTAAATGCAACTTTAGCATCAGCTTCTGAATTCTTACGGGGCTATTGCCTGGCGTGTGGGCATTTTTCATTCTGCCCCTCCTTATCTTTTCTTTTCTTGAGAGGGCTTTTCTTGCACCGCCACTTTGCTCTGTTGCCAGCCTCTGCTATCTCCATTACCACCACAATGTCGTCACGGCTAACAATAGGAGCAGCATTGATAATAGTAAATCCTGGATAATTTGAATCCGGATATGGAATTTAGGGTTTTTGGTTTGTGAATTTGATTCTTTTTATTTAGTTAAAAAAAGATAATCTATTACTGATGAGTTGGGGCTTTGGATTTCTGATCTCAGGTTTGGGGTTTTTTATTATTGGTTTTTGAATTTGGGAAATTAAATATTGAAAATGCTTTAGTATTTTAAACTGTTTATCGTGTACTTTGGCAATTTCGAGTCGTGATTTCTGATGTGGATTCATCATGCTTGTTATACCTAATCCGGATTTAACTTGAAAATTAGCTTGAATCTTTTTATCAAAATAGTATCATTTTATTAACTTTTAAAAAATTCTTTTACATTGATTTTTAAAATTTTATTTATTAGTTCAAATTAAAATCTAGTTTAAATTACAAGATGCTCGAACCAATTCACCAAATCAATTGGTTTTAATAATAGTAAAAATAATGGTGTGAATTTTTCATCAGGTGGAAAAGAAAGAAGATAATGTTTGTAAATGATTTAGAGCTTATATGATATTTTAGTAATTGTTTTTTTTTAAAGTATTTTTTTTTAATATATTGAAATGATATTTTTTTAAAAAATTAACATTAATATATTAAAATATTTTAAACACATTAAGAAAATATTAATTTGAAACAAAAAAAATTATTTTTTTAAAAAAATAAAACAAGTCTAAACATGTGGAAGTCTTTAGGGGTGTTCCATAAAAAAAACAAGCAATTTAGTTTGCAAATTGAGTGAACAAATTGTTAGTGAGGATCCAGAAAAGATGAAGAGTTAGGTCTGGAGGATACATTGAAGATCACATTTTTTGAGCTGGCATGAAGCGTTTGGTATTGCGTCACGGATATTGTCTGTTAAAAAAATTAATTTTTTATTTAAATTTTTTATTTTTTATTTTTTTAAAAAAATATCTTAATATATTTTTCAATAAAATACACTTTAAAAATTAATCAATATCACAGTACCACACTACACTAATCTGGAGGGTCGTTGTGATTTTTCAATTTTCAAAGGTACGTGGAGCGGAAAAAAATCATGAGTGATGATCTTGCGTTCAATTCTCTTTATAATATCAAGCAAGCATCCCAACAGAATGAAAATTGGATACCTCTTCCTCACCTCACATGCTTCGCCCAATTGCTCTCTTTCAATATTTTGAAAAGCATCAACTTGATGCAAATTGGATATATAAACAAGAGCATTGCCTTCATTAATTAAATTTTGATGAGCAACAACGTTCATAGGTTGTTTGTGAATTGTGCATGGCACATTCTGACGGATCTTTCAAGCTTACTGGGTTATTTTTGTATTTTAAAAATATTTTTAAAAATAATTATTTTTTTTAATTAATATTTTTTTAGTGTTTTCATATTATTTTAATATACTAATATCAAAAATAATTTTTTTAAAAAAATATTATATTAATGTATTTCTAAAAAAAATTACTTTAAAAATTAATTATTACCACAATTTCAAATAAGCTAAAAAATAAAAAAAAATTCAATGCCAACCACCAACATCCCCTCAGTCCAGGACATAACTGGGGAACACTGTAAGAATGTGGAATTAAAGATTAAAGATGCTCCTGTGTGTCAGCCGGGGAACTCCATTTTGCTGTGTTGTTTTTTTATTATTATTCAGGAGCATGTATGTGTTATTCTAGTTTTGATTTTATATTAGTGTTTATTTTTAATATATTAATCCTCTACTTTTAAAATTGTTTTTGTTTAATTCTTTTCATTAAAGACAATGCCAAATCTTTCCATAATCTGCACCACATGGTTGATACATGTATTAATCATAAACACACATGTCAACTTGTGCTAGGTCACGTGGTATAACACTTTGAAGGATTTTATTCCCGTCTTCACGGAAATATGATTGCATAGAGAAAATCTTTAGAAAATAACAATTTGAAGGATTTTATTCCCGTCGTTTTGGAAATATGATTACATGGAGAAAATCTTAAAAATAAAAAGTTGATATCAATACAAATATTAGCTTCCGATTTATTTATTTTTTAAATGAAGATGATATACTTCGGTATTATTTTGAACTATGTATCAAATGTAAGTATTTATACGTATTCTATCACATTTTGCATCGGTAATCAAGATATCAGCAGCCAGGACTTCCATGTGTTTGGTTTTGTAATATCTATATAAAAATATTTTTGAATTAAAAATATATTTAAATAATATTAAAAGAAAAGCTAAAAAGTTATTACAAAAAAATGAAGATAAAAAAATAGTAATAATTACACGAAGTATTAAAATAATAAATAAACCAAGTATAAAGAAAAAAATTTAAGAAAAACTTTTTTCTAAAAAACAACCCTAAAAATTATAATTTTGTCATCGCTACAGTACTCGATATAGTAAAAATATTGGAAAAATCTACAAGTATGTTATGTATATAATACAAAATCATGTTTTTCAGTATATGTACTAGATAGGTAGCTCGCGTTACGTCGTGGACCTATCTTTTTTTCATTGTAGAAAAAATATCAAGACGATGTAAATATTTTTAAAAAATTATGAGATTCTGGTCATTTACTTAAATAAGTTTAATAAACTCTATTAATTTAATAATATGGTTAAAAAATAAGATATTGACAACAAATAAAGCGGGAAAAACAACAACAATTCAATACAGAGGATGAACGCTTGTCAGTATTATAAAAATATATCTTTACAATATTCTTAAACACATCTCAATGATCATATTTGCTAACAAATTAAAAATTAAATGAAAACGGGATAATTACATGGAAAGAAAAATAAAAAAAACATGAATCTCAATTCTCAACAAATAAAATGATGAATGACAAAATCGAAAAGAAAACAATTTAAAAAAACAAAATAGAAATTGACTTGGGTCTATCGAAGCCAATACAAGAGTGAATTCTTAAAAATACATCCTTCGAATGAATCAAACATGATATTTTTTTATCATCTGGCTTGTGCAAATATCAAACCAAATCTATAACTTAAACATAGGACTAAGATAACTATGTGAAAAGCAGATTAAATAAAATTATGAAACTTGATTTTCAAATCAACTTAATATTGAAGGGTGAAATAAAAAAAAACAATGAAAAAAAAAAGATTCAAGTTAAACTTGGTGAACCCACCACATCCATTACTCGGACATGATATCAGGATAATTATATAAAAGAAAAGGTGAAAAAAACGAATATTAATTTTCAACAAACCCAATGATTACAAATGAAATTAAAAATAATAATTCAAACCAACTCGAATTAATTTTTAGAAGCCGTGATACAAATTATGAGGTTGGATTGAAATACAAAAGGTGAATCTAAAAAAAAATAATATCGAATTTGCAACCGACCAAAATAATTATAGACAAAATGTAATAAACCAAGCCAAAAAAAAAAAAAGGGGGAGGGATGACAAAGAAAAATAATATTATGTGCTGAGGGGTGATGTAAGACGTGGCTTCACTTGGTTTCTTGATCGAATCTCAAATGTTGTTTATCAGTCAAAAGGTCGGCCCGCAGTAAAGACACGTTTATTAAAGGGACGCATCCACTATTGGTGGTCACGTCCATGGTCCTGCATGGACGGCCACTTGAGAGAAGAAGGGTATCTTTACTATTTACACGAGTGTACTACACCGTACTTTTTAAAATATTTTTTATCTTAAATTTATTAAAATAATATTTGTTATATCAATATATAAAAAAATTAAAATATAAAAAAATTTATTATTATATAACATATCAAACCAATTTAAAAATAAAAAAATATATATTTTAAAACTAAAAAAATATATATTTTTTAAAATACAATTACACCAGAAAGTTAAACATAAGCGAAAGGTCAAAATGGTAGACATTACCAATAGTTGCAGCAAAAAGGATCTACCACGAATTTACGTGGAAAAAAGAAACATGATGCTATTATATATATATATATATATGCTGGACGAATAGCTTTACTTAGATCTATCGTGCAGACATGGGAATAAACTGTGTCTCGAATTGTTTTACAGTATACGAGGCTTAAAAATAAGGTGAGTTGTTATCGAACTAATTATTATAAAAATGATTTCAATGTTAGTAGAAAAAGGAGTCATGAATAATTAAATTATTACTAATGACTGATGATAATGAAATAAAGAATTGCTTGACTTGAATTTTAAGACAAAAAGGAGATAAAAAATAAAATTGCTTTGGAGGTTAAAATTTCCTGCATGTCAAATTTACCTTTCAAAAAAGTGGGTTTGCGAGGTGATGAATTGGATCAAAACTACCCTCTTGAAAATTTACCTTGCCAAAATTATACTTGACTAACTTAAATTTTATAGAAGTAAATTTTACATTATATGGATGAAAAAGAATTGGATCAAAGTGATTATACCCATTTTCAGCTCACATTGAGGGGCAAGAGAAAAATGGGATATCAATATGACTTAAATCCGTATTATTCAGATAATTGATATCCAAAAATCAATGAATCTAATATGAGATTCAAGTACTTAATTTTTTTTTTAATTTTTTTGTTCTTGATTTTTTTTGTAGAAATTTTTTTTGTTTTTAATTTTATCATTTAATCTCAATTTACTAAATATTATATTTTTCAATTTGATCCTTATTTTTTTAATTTTCAATTTCTTTCCTTAGCTATTTTGTAAAAAAATTATTAATTATTAATTTAATCACTCAATCCAAATTAATGGTATCATGTGTCCCAATTCAATCGTCATTGTTTTGATTTTTTTTCTTGGTTTTTTTGTAAAAATTATTAGTCTTTTCAATTTCATCTTTCAATCAAAATTATATTTTTATTTTTTTGTCAATTTTGATCATTTTTCTTTTTATTTTTTTGGATCCTTTTGCTAAATTCATTTTCAATTTCACCGTTCAATCAAATATAAAATTTATTTTTTTATTTTAGTTCTGATCCTTACTATTTTAATGGCTATTTTTTTAATCATTTTGTATAATTAAAATTCTTTTTTCAATTTCATCATTCAATATTTGATTGATTAGGAATTGGACTTCATGATTTTTTCAGATATGATAATTCGGGTCTAATGACCTAGGTCACAAGTTTAAAAAATTAACACGGGTTTTTTTAAATGGTTTTATATTTTTATTTTATTTTTTATAAGGTTATTCCAATCTTATTATCTAATCCACGACTTTAGCGGGATATCTCTGGTTGGCTTGACCCTGATTACTAGGACTACAAGTTTGTCATGCTAACTCGGTTTGATCATGACTAGTTTTTTATGTAATTTTATTATCCTATTTTGTTCTTTTGTATTTAATAGTTTGTAAATTGAAATATATTGTTTGTCTCATTTTAAGAAAAAATATTTTTTTCTCACACTTTTATTTTTAAAATTGATCCATCTATTGTTGTTTTTTATATTTTTTTTGATCAAATTAAAATAAAGTCAAGGTTATAATTAAGATACACCTTTTTTTTTTCTAAACATTATTTTTTACCTAAAAAAATTGCTTGGCCCTGTGGCGAAGCATGTGCAGCGTAAACACTAATATGAGAAGAACATTAGCTCAAGAATTAAGCTAATCCTAAGAAAAAAGAAGTATTTTTGAGAGATTAATGATTATAATTGGAAATAAAATTCAAACTTGAGGTTATAACTCATTTTACTTCACGGGAACACTTGAACCACAAAAACCTAGATATTTGCTGGAACGTACGTGCAGGGTCTATTTTTAATGTATAAAAACCTCACCGATGAGGGATTTATCCGCTTATATATGGAAATCAGTAGCCCTCTTCGCGTGTCCCTTGCCCATATCAAGCATAACTCCCTCTCACAGGGGCAGAGCAAGAAAAAATAATTAAGAATGTCAAATTAAAAGAATTATTTTAAAAAAATTAAAATTTTAGTTATTTTATATAAGAAGGGGCTGGGAAAATTTTCCTCTCAGATGAGAACATCAATAATTTGAGCGTACGTAATGCCATCAAACTTATGACCTAACTCTCTAACTCAATCATACAGAGTGGAGGAAAGAACGAGAGTGCAGAACCTGCTCAACCATTAAAAGAAAACAATAGTAGCGCAATGAAATCACAATTGTTGCTTGTCTCAAATGAACCTAGCTTCGCTGCCATTTGCATAGCTTAATACATGTAGATCCATCTTTTTATATAAAAACCTCAAATTTATCATTCTTTACTAACACGGGATTCTCCAAGAACACATGAAACTCATCAAATATGTAGCTAATTGCCGATCTTAAGTGAGAGGTTTGAACCTGAGGTTTTCTAGGGGGGAAGGGATGAAGGACTGCTTTTGCAATTAAATTATTAGAATAGCTCAAAGCAAGCTGCTCATCACCGTCGAGGGACCAACTGGTGGTGATGAAAGCACCGGCATTAATTATATTTAAACATTCATAATCGAAGTCAAAGCGCCATACAATTGGTCCAATCTTTAATTATAAGCAGATATTCAAAGGGATAGCCATTAAAATTAATGCAGCCCAGTTCTTCTTCTTCTTTTTATCATATAAATATTATATAGCGTTTTTCAACTTTGTTATTAAAAAATTGGTTAGAGATGAGATTCACCCGTATGTACCCAGTAAGAGATGAGATTCATTGTCTATTCTATCATAAGGACCCCGAGATTCCATTCTTTAAAATATTTTTTTACGTGCAGTAGTGCTGAATGCTGATGCAGTCCATGTTCTTATGTTCACTTAGCCTATTAATTAATTTCCCTGGCTGGAGTTGGAAAATCTGACCTTATCAATATGATCCGACCGTGACACAAAAACACACCTCCGTCTGTTAAGAAATTTTAGGTCAGACTTTGAGTGCTTGCCTACGTAAACTAAACGCAATTAATGTCTCCATGCTATCTGTGTTTCATATGTTTTAGTACCACATTTTATGTACAGTCCAGGAAACTAGGACATGTTAGGCAATTCCTACCCTGTTCCTTTTGTTTTTGCAGTTGAAAAGTGACTTTGTAAAATTCAAAAATTTTGGTTTTTTAATTTTGTTTTCATGTAATTTTTTTTTAATTCCTCCCTATTTTTTTTTAAATTTTTCTGTTTTTATCATGTTATTGGGTCATATCTGATAATTATATTATTAGGTTGGTGTTTTATTTGTTACTTGTTTCTAATAGTTTTTTTCAATTTTATCTTTTAATATTGAATTGATTGGTGAATAAACTACATGATTTTTTTTATAAGATTATTATTGTTTCAAATAAGTTTTTATTTTTAAGTTGGTGTTTAATTTTTTTACCTTATACTTTTATCATATAATTAAAAAAATATTTTATAAAAAACAAATTAGTAAACTCAATGAAGTATGTGACACGGTTCGCTAGGGAACTGAGATCAATACAATATGTTATTGTCTCAATAGTTTTTATTAAAAAAATCATCATCTTGAAATTTTATCAAAAGTTAAATTATATTTTTACCAATTATCAAGATTACATTTGAATCCATGAAATTAATCAATTTAATTCAGATTAATTTCTATACAATTTAATTTATAACTCCAGTTAAACAAATAATTAATATTTTCAAAATTAACACATTAAATAAATTTAAATAAAACAGTTAAAAAATTCGTAGAGCTTTTTCTCAGTACTCTTTCAAATTCAATTTCGCTGAGAAGGTACAAAAAAAGAAACCGGAAATCGGGGAGCAAAAGAGCAAATAACAAAAAGAAAAAAGAAAGAAATTTACAAATCAGGGTCAGAAGGAGAGGTCCAAATAGAGGCTGATAGTAAACGTCTAGATTTCCAACCAAGGACGAGCCTGTTGCTAGCCAATTCCTCCACCCTGTACCCATCATTAAAAACTCCCAGCAAAAGCTTTGCTTGACAATTATTGGCAAAGCTTACTTTAACTGGCTGAAACCCCCGCGCAGCCAACCACTCCCACCATGGGCAAACCTCTTCTCCACGTGCCCTATAGATCCGAGCCAATGACCCGGAAATCCTGGGCCCCAAAATCACTCTTTCAACTAAAGCCCGAGCCCGACCCTGCATCGGAAAACCCGCCTCCATCGAATCATAAAAGGCAGAGTAGTGGTGCAATGAGTCCATGAACCGACCCACAAACCCTCCATCCCCAATGGGCCCCACCTCCTCCTCCACCATGGTTATTAATCTCGGGTTCAATGTCTTGGCTCCGGATAAAAACGAAGCAACAGAATCGGGTGCCCGGTAACTAAAATGAGGAAGGTGTAACATACAATTCATAACCAATGCCTCCCCTTTAACTAACTTCAAAGCAGATGGTCTAAATGTTTCATCGGAGTCTAACCTGCACTGATGGAAAGAAAAGGGTTGACCGATTGATGCAGCAAAGGCCACTAAACGACGTCCCGTTTCTTGGACGGTCCCAATAGACCTCCGACTACTGCCACCCCTTGACATGGCTGTGATCTTGAGGTGTGGGGTTGGTGGGCCATCCTTCCTGGAGACTAAAGCTTGCATCAAAGAAGCCCATTGGATCCCTTCCATGATATCATAATCCACAATATGAATCCTCCTATCTTCAGCTACAGCTTCCAAAATTGCCTGATTGGCAGTGAAATGCCCAAACTTGACATAAGGCGACATGTCTTGCAATAGCTGAAAGGCTGCAAGAGCATCATTTTGATGGTGATGTTGTTGAGGATCGTCGCGATGGTGATGATGATAAGGCCCATTGTTGGTTACCGAATGATGTTTATTACTGTGAATACCACCAGTGCCTTCTAGTAAACCTTGCAAGGCATCAGTGAAATAAGCAGCTAATCTTTCCATGTTGGTTCCATCATTTGGGGACACCAACTCCTTGAGCCGAACCAATATCACCCGAGCCAGATCACTGTTCTTGTTTAGACCAGTAAGTGCCTCGGCCGCAGCTATCAATAGATGAACTAACCGCAAACCCTTGAAATCGTTGCTGCAGCTTGTTTCTTCATCGACAAACACAGTGTCACTTGTGGACATGGAGTTGCTCGTGTCTGGTGTCAAGCGACTACTTTGATTCATTAATGCTCCATCATCCATCATGGAATCGATGAGGTCTTGAAAGTCATCGTGGGGGCCAGATAAGGCCTCCCAGTCGACCATTGGAGACCAGTCGTTCCAATTGCAGGCATGGTCATGGTCATTTTCGGTGGAAATGGTGGGGGTTGTGGTGGCTGTGGTGGTTGTGCTGCTATAGCCGGAAAAGTCGAGCTCAAATTTGGTTCCATCTATAGCCATGGCCATGGTTGAGCTGAACTAACGAGTAATTGTGTATCAACTATCAACTTGGGGTGTTAATTTTAAAAGGGGTTTTAGATAGGAGAAAGAGCTGAAACAAGAGACAGTGAGGGTTGTCTTTAAAGCTTTAATTAAGATCATCGACCATTTATTGGGCTGTTGATTCTATGCTAGTTTGGTTTTATATACAGATTTCTGGGGTCTTATCAGGCAGTACTGTTCAATAATGAAAGTGGAACTTTGCACTGATGCCCTTGAATTATACGATATTCATCCTTAATGGCTCGATGGATTTTCTTTTTTCTTTTTATTTTTATTTTGCAACAACACTAATTAATTGTTCCTGTGGGTCACTCGTGATTAGTTGCGTCTCGAAATATGAAATCATGACTTCCATACGAGTAAATTAACTAGGACTTATTTATTTATTTTGACAACCTAGAATTTTTTTATCATTTCTTGGGCGAAAACTTGTGCCACACACGAGGAAGAAAATAAAAAACACTTCTTTGAAGTTTGCTTCTGCAAGGTGACTAATAAATTTTTTATCGGTATATTTTTATTAAAAAATATTAGATTAAAAAAATATAAATTTTTGAGTAAATAAATATGTTCCAAAAAAGATATATAGGGTCTGGCATGTTGGGCTTGGTAATATGCCAAGCTCTGGTAACACTAGATCTAGCAGCGCGGTTAGACTTGGTAGTGTGTCAAGCTTCGGACATGCTGGATCTAGTAATGGCTAGACCTAGGAGATGGTTAGATAAAACACCATCAATTCTATAGATTTTTATATAAAATCATAGATGAATTATTTCTCAACAAATATGCTTAATTAAACAAGTATATGTTCCACCAAGACCTTAAAACGTGTTCAAGTCTTTTATGATCAGCCATAACAACATTTTTTATGGATAAAATGAGTGTAATACAGTTCATAATGCAACTCAAAATATCATAAAGATTAAGTTCCACTTCAACCCCTTTTCTTCATAAAATGACAAAACTCATGGGTTTATAATTCATCATGAGACCTTCAAAACAAAGATTTACAATTTCTTATATCTTAAGATAAAAATACTTAAATTTCAAAGCATTAATAAACCTAAAACTAAAAAACAAACATTTTTATTCCTGGAATTTAAGGCCCTTTTAAATTATTTAATATATTTTTTATAAAGATACTAACTTTATCATCAGAGAATTTTTTAGTTCCTTTGATTGGGACTTTTTTTGCAGGTATTTAGAATTTCTACTATAAGCATGCAGTTTCTTGGATTAAAAAGAAAAAGTCCAAGCACATGAACATATTAATTAACCACTATTTCAAATACTTAATAACTTTTTGTTTATATATCTTGAATTTATGGAATTTTTTTTTTTTTGCATGTACATGTAACATTAATAAGTGGGTTCTAGAGTTATTTTCTAGGTTGTTATCATTTTTTTTTTCTTACCTTTTAAAATGTTTCAAACTTGAAAAAACTTCAATTTTGGACCAATATTATCTAGACTAGGTAATAGATATGCACAATCTTATTTTTAAGTTGCTCGAGGCAACGATCTCTAATCGCATTCAAAACCAAGCAACTTGTCCAAACAAATGGGACAGGCAAGTTGATGTAAACTGTAAATGGACAGACGGTTAAAAGTGAGATGAATGAAGAAAATCATGTAAGCATATTAATAATGGAACAGATGAGGGGTATGAGAGCAAAATCCCGCTCTTAGCGGCCTACCCTCAAATGACAGAGACTGACCCGTATATACTTAGCGTAGAAATCATCAAAATGAAAGCTCAGGTTTTAACCTCATACACATACACGTAATCCAGGCCCTAAAGACACTTCGAGTTTGACGAGGCACTCTTCTGGGACCACGTCATCATTTGGCCATGTCATTATTTGCCGGCTCAACCCGTTATGTTCATCACTCCCTCAAGTTTGTTTTATTTGCCATGAGAAAGAAACTAAACCATCTGGTGTTTTTAGTGTGGTTAAAAATAGCGTGCATTCTCTTGTAATTTACTGTAGATTGTAGTAGTTTTTTTTTTTTTTTGGTTTTTTTTTTATCCTCGAGTTGCAAAATTAGTGGTCATTTGCTTGTAATCTGTTAAAGAAGAGATGAGATTAAAAGACTTGAGATTAAAGTAAAAAAAAAAAAAAACAGGAAAAATGGGTGGTGTTTTGAAAGTTAGCGTGAAAAGTTGGGTTTGGTTTTTTGTACTTTCTAATTAAAACTTTTTAATTCATTTTGTTTTTGGTAATTCATTTTTGATCTAACATTTTATTTTTTAATTTCTAAATTAAAAAAAATTATCGTATTTCGATTGAAAAGAGAGAAAAACATTGGTTAATATCGATTCCAATCATAAAAATAATTAATTTTGGTGCCAGTAAATTTCATTCGATAAAATAAATTACGATGAAGGTGTTGTTTGGACTTAATCTTGCAAGAGATGATAAGTATGATCTCAATAAGTTTTTTGGGTTTAAACTTTTTTTTTTACCTTTAAATCTTTTTTTTCTAATTTAAGCTAGTATACTGGTTTATTTAGGTGTTTAAAGTGTTTTTGGACCAAAAAGTCAAAGGTTTGACTTTTTTGATCATCTAAGATGATTGATGTTAAGCCAAAAACGATGCATCCTTTACCATTTTAGACGACACGTCATATGATAATTTTTTTTAAAAAAAATTAAAAGATGGGCAAATGCCTCATTGTCCGCTTAAATAAGAAAAAAATGGGCCAGGTACAACTTTATTGGTTTAAATATGAGATTTGAAGCTTATTAGTCTATATATTATATGTTCACAGTAAGAAAGTTGCGTTTTTTCAATGTAAGATAAGAAATCATTTTGGTTTAAATACTTAAACTTAAAAGGAGAATATAATATCTTTTCAATGTGGGATAAAAAATCTTTTGAAATAATATTTTAAAGTTTATTTATTTACAACATGTATAAACTATATCTACATGAATTGTTTCTTAAATTTTTAATATGGAAAATCAAAACCTCAATATTTTTTTTAAAAAATTCCTAGGTTTATTGGCTCAACAGGTCGAGTTTGATAACTATGATATTAAGTTGGTGTTCTATTCGTTGATTGTTTTTAACAGTTTTTTCTTGACTTTATCCTTCAATATTGAATTTGTTGGGGAATAAATGACATGATTTATTTTTTTGCTTTCTAGAGGGTTATCACTGTCTCAAAAAAGTTTTTATTTTTAGGTTGGTGCTCAATTTTATTACCATATATATATTTTTATAAAAAAACAAATTAGTAAACTCAATAATGGAGTTCATGACACGGTTCGTTAGAGGACTAAGATTGATCCAATATATCATTGTCCCAATAATTTTTGTTAAAAAAGTTATTATCTTAAAATTTTATCAAAAGTTAAGTCATGTTTTTACCAATTATCTAAAATGCACTTGGATCTATGAAATCAATCGATTTAATTCGGGTCAATTCCTGTAAAAATTAGTTTGAAATTTGAGTTAGATAAATAGTTAAATTGTAAAATTAATCAATTAAATCAGGTTGAATAA
>Ga0307515_10007960_pt1 | contig 20804 bp, 19 predicted proteins | sample 17_EM_MG_FD_194513 | JGI IMG/M metagenome (GOLD analysis project Ga0307515, IMG submission 194513) | Populus trichocarpa ectomycorrhiza microbial communities from riparian zone in the Pacific Northwest, United States - 17_EM | ecosystem: Host-associated > Plants > Roots > Unclassified | place...
TCTTATAAGGTGGCTCAGAGTCGAGATTCGCTCACGATGAGATTGTTTATGCTGAAGTTAGCACGAGGTCTACAATATTGAAACGGTATGCGCTCAGGGGAAAGCGGAATTGCAACACGGGGTTTCCCAATGTCCATAATGGGTTAGATAGGGTAGGTGCTACAAATGCACGAGTAACGAGATCAATAGAACGGTGGGGTAATTGGCGTAAGACAATATAATACAAGGGAGGGGCGGATTGGTGTGCTCTGTTGTCACTCCTACCAAGCTAAATGAAGAGTTGTCTAATCAACGTCAAGTCCACCTGGTACTGGTGGACCAGGTTCTGGCGGTGACGGTTCTAGTGGCCGGCGTGACTGCCTCCTCGGGGCTCGTCGAATGAACGATGACGCTGGTAGGTTGAAGGGGAGCGGAAGAGGCGGTGTAGAGGGTGTGAGTTCGTCAACCCCACCTGCTGAGCTGAACGTGGGGGTGTGGGGGGCTCGTATTAAGTGAACGATCCGTTGGAAGCGTAGGTCAAAGACATAAAGAGGGCGGCTCCCCTTTCTGGCCACTATTTTTACCAAGTCGTCCTTGGTGAGAGTCGGATCAAGGATCCCCCCTGCCTTTTCATCTGTGATTCGAGATAAGCAAGACTAGCCGATGGCTGATAGTGACTGACCAAGGCTGGTCCGTTGCTCGTAGAACAGTATACAGAACATGACCTGAAGTACCGCTATCAGGAAGTCTAGCGAGAGGACTGTGAACGTGTTTGGAGAGGTCTCTGTGGGCATCCACCGTCAACAACTGAAAGGGGGAATGGCGATAAAGAGCCAGTACCTCTTCCAATAAAGTCAAGGAGAAATGCCTTTCCTCTATCCATCACAAGATGACGATAAAGAGCGGTCAATAGGCCCCCGACGGGGAGGGACAGCCATATTAAGCGACTAAAATCAAGATAAAGCGTGTTTGAGATGGCGTAAACAAAGATATAATAGGTCTTACTTCGCCTTCCCACCAGTTGTGGCGACCAGGAGTAGAAACGAGTATTGAAGGGTGAGCCGCAGGAAGAGGAGGATCTCGGAGGGATAGATGAGGTACGACGCTGCAAACAGATAGCGAAGTAGTGAGTTCAACTGTTGAGGAACAACGTGTCATCCACGTCACAGGAGTGATTAACTCGCATGTCAAACAGCGAGAGGTGAGTGGACGTACCGACTTGAGAACATGGACCCTTTGGGCCGTATTCTGCATCTAAGCAGCACAGCTACTACTCCTTACAAGAATGAGCCGGCTCTTGCGCCAGGACTCCAAACAGGCAGGCGTAGTTGGGTCCAAAGATGGTACGGGACTACTGCTGCTTGAACTCCCCCACATCTGGACCTTCGGGAACAGTAAAGGAATTGAGTAGGGTCCACAAACAACTCGTCATTGGGGAGGTGCAGGGATGTTCTGCTAAGGGTCGTTGACGCGAATTATCAACCAAAGCAATGTTGAAACACGCGCAAGACTCTACACGCTCAATTAACCAATCCGTTTCCCTCGCATTTCATGGAGAAGCTCTTTGAACAAAGCGGAAAACGCGCCAGTCGAACCGTCGTTGCAAGATCGTTTTGATTTTACCTTCCTCCCGACTGGTTTCGGTTCATCGGCGAAGGTTCTCCGACCTCTGTTGATATTGGCGTGGCACCAGTCATTATTTCTGGTATGACTGGAGCTTCCCAATTGGCCGACTTCCTTTGACACCCCATTTGCCACCGCTGGACTCGCCTGTGGCTCCAAAAGAGACTACGCCCCCAGCAACGACGCATCTTCTTCGTCTTGAGAACACTGCTGTCATCCACTACCCCTCTCTCTCAACGAGCATAGCAATTAAGACGTCATAGATCATGTTGCACCCTAGTTCGTAATTTGATAATTCGTATCCCGTACCTCATGCAGTCATATTGTTTTAGCCATTCTTATTTTCGCCTGCGCTAACTCCAACTGTCTGATGATTGGATATTGAATTACTGTTGATTATTGTTATTCTCAACTTCGGTGAATTTCCAGCTCGGTGACTTAATTTACGGCTCAAATCATCTCGCACACACGCAATTATACTTTAGATTAGTTGAGGTGACGTAGACCAGAGCAACAATCCTCGTTTCCAGCAAGCCTAATACATAGTACCATTATCGAGTGACATCACCGACATTTCCCTCACCCCTCTCTCATTGTCCTCCTGCTCGACACCATTCAGTTGGGTGACTTGGAGATTTGGCATCTCCGCCAGTAAGGCCCCATACTTCGGTTTCCAGCTGTCCATTTGTTTTTGATCCAGATTAACTCTGAGAGCCTGCACATTTTTATGCACGGTGCAACCGGGCAGTTCTCCAAGTGCATGCAGTCCATCCCTCTGCGCAAACACAAGTAGGTTGACAAGATTTGGTGCATGTAGATCTCCCAGGAACTTCTTTGGAATCATTCCTATCAACTCCAAAGTCTCCAGACATTCGAGTTGGACTGGTCTTATCACCCAGTCCAGTAATGGTATTTGTTTATAAACTGGCTCATCGAAAGTATTCACATCGCAAAGTGACTCCAACGTGAGCCAACGCACGGCGCGAAAGTGGTGAATGGCTGCCAAATCATCACGGGTCCAAAGACCGTCATTGGAAAGCCATAGCTTTTTTAAGTCAAATTGTTTAAAGAAAGGGGCAGGTGTCATGTGATTCCACAAGCGAAGTTCCTCCAGAAACGGGACTTCAGGAAACAACAGCCTTTCTGGGAAGATTCCATCGAGGCCCTCGATACACAGGGTCCTCAACCCATCGAGCCTTGGAGAGAGGCAGATATCAAGTCTCGAAAATGGTGTTCTATCGTCATACAGCCAATGGAGCTTCTCGCAGCGTCTCATAACTGCCCATTTCTCGTCCTTGATAACGGAGACCATCTCCGACCAGAGTTTTTCTTGGGTTGGAGATGGAATGAAGGTAAGTGTGAGCTGAATGGACATAGCACCACTTCGAGCGAGGCACTGGCGGAAAAAAGTGCGAGCGTCGGAGTGCGATTGTCGTTGCTCGAAGTACTCGAAGACATATCGATTAATGTGTATCATTGTCCAGAGGTGGGGGTGGTGTATAGCAGCTATGTACCATGAAGGTGCAACGAAGAGGACAGTACGGAGTTCAAGTGGACCTTTGGAAATGACATGGTAATGGAAAATCACCCCTAATAAATCAAAGGGCAGTTCTACGTTCCTCATTTGCGTGTTTTGGTGCTTTCCCTGCCGCTTTGAGTATTTGGAGGAAGTGGACGGGAGCAAGCGTGGGGATGTCAATTCAATGGTCTGAATACGTGGTATCGAAGACCTCTCACTATTTACACCTCTATACACTATTCATCTGAGACTCTTTTAGACAGATTCACTCTCTGACTTGTGACCTCCCTTGGGCACTTTTCATTTTAATATTTCCACCCACTATAATAGCTCGTCGCTTTTACTTGTACATAGATGGGCACAAATGTTGGGAGGGTTGGTATCATAGCACAGTTCTTGATAATCAAGACTCTAAACGGTTCGTGATCATAATAACTAGTCATAACTTCAGTACCAAGGTTTTCAAAAGCACTGACGAATTTCCTATCTCCATAATTACACCTAAGGATCTAGGCACTTCGACATTTGTCGGGAATATGTTACGCTGGCGACCGAATGCAAAGGCGCCAAGAAGAATTGGTTGTAACTCCGCGATACCGATAATACGACAAAAATACTCGTGTTTGCTGGGCCCGCTACAGAGACGTAAGGATACAAGCTACTGGAATCGAGACCTTGTATACCCAAGGCGTTGCCATATGATGACTGGGCATAGAACACCAGATGTTCGTCTCACGACCCACCTGCAGTACTACGGACTTGAGGTACCGGCCCATTCGTTATGAAATTCAACGACTATTCCGTCTGGCTCGCCAATATTTGCCAAAGTTAATGTGCGAGTCCCGCGGAAGTGAGAGTAAGTCCTGCTTGGCCAGGCCGTTGGGGAACGATTTTCCCTGAGTGTGACAGGGTTTTGAAGTGTCCTTCGAGTCAAAGGCAATCTAAAGTAAGGATTTTTCGCATTTCCCGGAATACCGCTCGAACGTAGATCTGGAGCTCCTGGGGTTCTTTGGTTTGACCTTGCAATAGCTCCACAGGACTAATTCCAGAGAGTAGGGACTCTCCTTTATTGATAAAGCGCGCAATAAGACGACCTTTGATACTTGTGTGCACGGGGAGGGAGCCAAACCTTATTGGCCAAATATTGACACCAGCCTCACTCCTACTTGTGTCGTCTCTTTCATTTTACTCGACTTGGTAGCCATTCTACTGAATCTTCGAGTTATCTCTGGACTCATTGTCATACCTCGCTTTCCTTGTACAGGTCCCTCGATCGCCGACGCCAACGAAATACTCATCCGAATCGTAAAGACTGGAGACGAAGGCGGCACACCACGGTTGAAATATGGCGTCCAAGTTACCTGCTGTTCTTAATGCTACCGATGAAGACATTACCCTGTTGTTGAGTGCCCAGACGCACATTGGCACCAAAAACTGCGAAACCGCAATGGAGCCTTATGTCTGGAAGCGGAGGCCAGACGGTACGTGTACTTTCCAGACCATTGTTAGTTCTTCCTTATTTTATCATACCGCTCACGTCGATCCTTTGTCTGATCTGTCTAGGCATCAACATTATCAACGTCGGCAAGACCTGGGAGAAGGTCGTCCTCGCCGCCCGCGTAATTGCATCTATCCAAAACTCGTCGGACGTTGTAGCAATCTCCGCTCGTCCCTACGGCCAACGCGCCGTACTCAAATTTGCCCAACACACCGGAGCAGTAGCGATTGCTGGCCGGTTTACCCCCGGTTCCTTTACCAACTACATTACCCGCTCATTTAAGGAGCCCAGGCTGATCATCGTTACCGACCCCCGTATCGACCACCAGGCGATCCGCGAAGCCGCCTATGTCAACATCCCCGTCATCGCCATCTGCGATACCGACGCTCCTCTCCGATTCGTTGATGTTGCCATACCGGGTAATAACAAGGGGCGCCATTCAATCGGCTTGATCTGGTGGCTCCTTGCTCGGGAGGTGCTCCGCCTTCGTGGGACTATTCCCCGCACGAGCGACGGGTGGAACGTGATGGTCGACATGTTCTTCTACCGTGATCCTGAAGAAGTGGACAAGGCCGCTGAGGAGGCGAAGGCTGTCGAGGCGGCGGCAGTAGAAGGCACTGCACCTGCACCCGTCACTGACTGGGATGTTTCTGCTGGTGCAGGGACGGGGACTCTTGCTCCCGCGGATGCTATTGATTGGACGACGGGACCCGCCACCCAAGACTGGGCTGCTGAACCGGCTGGCGGAGAGAATTGGGGGGCTGGTGGGGGTGCTGCTGCTGCATGGTAGACGGTTGAAAAAGGTACTCGTAGTAGTCTTCATGCATATGCGTACCGTTATTACAATATCCATCCGTTCTTTTGGTCTCAACATTCAGAAGGGGAACTGGACCTAGCGTCAAATAGTAGCCATTGGTCTCGGGTTTGACAACCGTTCTGGAGGTATAACGACATGAACCGTGGTCTTTGCCAAGGGGGCATGATCTGGGAAGCCGAATCTCTTTACAACTGAGCACACAGTAAACCCAAACAATTGTGGAGGAGCGTTATGCAGTTATACATTCAAAGATCGAGATGTATTCTTTAGAGTGAGGTTCCTTGCGCACCGTAGGCTAGGGTGCTCAGGAAATGGTTACGCCATCATATCGGCTAATATAGCGTCTCTATTCATGCACCTTGCTTACTCTCCCTCAAAAATACAGAGGAATCGTCTCTCATAGAAGATGCAACTGCTATTACCAGTCTATGGCAAAGTATTCGTCTCAGCCACACTAGATTCTAGGCAACATGGACAACAGCAGTAAACTAAGTAGGACAATACACAAACCAGACAATACTTGAAACGGTTGCTTCGGGCATAAGGGTACAAGGGCGCCGATCACAAGTTGACATATGGCGTAGCATAGCCCTTATTCACCACTGATACTCCAAATTAAGGACAGCACCGGAAATACGAAGAGAACAACAGAGACGAGGACCACTCCTTTGATTACATCATCCTCTCGAGTTCCGATGAAGATGGCAGCAGATAAAACGGCACAAAGTATCGCCCCTATGAGAGAGAAACACCCTAGGGATATCGCGTTAGTGTGTAGAAGCAGGCTGATTAGAATGAGTCATACAGAATTTCCAAACATAAAATGTCCATCGCTTTAAGCCATACTTTCGCAGAATGTCCCAGTTTGACCCTTTCAAGCAAGGTGCCTGGCTTTCGGTGTGGAGGGAAACCTTGGCGGCCCGAGATGGTAAAATGGATAACTCGGCAGTAAGAGAGTAAGATGTGACGGTAACAGCGAGGCTCAGAACCAATGAGAGATACGTCAGGATTAGGATCAACTTTTGGGGGGTCGTAGGAATCCAGTTTGGACCATTGCATCGGCAGGATGGATGCTCGGCTCCAAAGCTGACGTCGTCATGGAAGAAGACAAGGAGCCCGGTCTGGATAGCACCCAGCAGTGCTGACTATTTGAAACAGTGTAAGTCGCCTCTATCGTAGACAGGGGACCAACCCTTACCACCGTCGCAGCACCTTGGAAGGTTGCCAGCCACCCAGCACGCAATGCTTCGACGGCAGTTGGGAGTTGGTCTATGATATTATTGGAGTGGTAGGAATATAATGCTCCAATAAGACTGTTCAAATGCTCACAATTGGTCTGTATTTCGCTACTAGCACATTTGGTCTGCGTTTTGTTATCAGAGGACTTAGTAATAGGGTCCCTGGTAGGGGTACTGATAGTGCCGCTCATCTTGAACGTTTTTCGGGTATAGATGACCAATCGCAGGTAATTGTGTGTGAACTTGTGTTCGTCCGAGCCAAATTATATCTGAAGGCGCCGGAGTTCGCGTTATGACTTCAGAGGGCTGTTGCTAATATCCTAGGATAATGTAAGGCTCAGAGTTCGGGGGGAAACAGCGAAAAGCGGAAACAAAGAAACGCGCACAGATTAGGGGGGGGGTTGACAACCTCCGGGAGGTCTTCAACGACCAGTTATAAACTCTGCAGGCGCTTAGAGTTTCAACTGGAGTTCAAAACTGTTTAAACTGGGGGTATTCGGGGACTCGCGCCCCCGAAAGCTCTTGAATTTAGCTGTGGATAATGAAACAAGATTACAATCGTAAGGTGTCGATCACCGTTTGTGCAATTCTGTTAGGGTAAGCTTACCCGCGTTTTTGATGTCTCTTGTGCCTTCTGGGCAACAAGGATAAGGTCTTCAGACCACTTGTCCATCAGGGCAGCTTCAGGTGGACCTCGCTCGATCGTTTCTCGTAGGACATCGACGATCTTTTAAACTCAGAGGTCTTCAACCCCGCCCTAGCACAGATCGATCGGCGTGGGACCAACATCACCAACAATAAGGGCCGCCTCTTAAAGTGGCGGCAATCTGGAATCACATTTCTATTCCGCCCTGATACCAGGAGGCTACAACGTGTTCTGGCAAGGAACCATTCCAGACTCACACAAAGGACACATAACAAATTCTCGTGACATCGAGAAGGAATTGAGATAGGAGCGGATCCCGAGGATAATTTGAGACGGTCAGCTATATCCTATTGGTTGATCCTGGAAGGGTAGATCAGAATTATACCACCCCAACACGTCACGGATTATTGCTTACGCAAAGATCAACACTCTTCGTCACCCTTCCATGAACGCACATATTTCGAAGCGAGAAAACCAAGTAGTATTAGGCTATAACTTTATGATAGGTGTATCAGGGATATGGAGGGAATGGTACATCGTGGATGAAGTCTGGTCTTCAATTCGGTGACGAGCACCACGAGCACGAGCACGCTAAGAACGTCGTTCAGACTTCCAATTAATCTGAACGAGCCCTGTACAAATAATGAAACCTATGCACTCCTTCGGTATCACCGATTACAGGGGAGCCTGGAATTCCTATCAACCCAAAATCTAAGACAACAACTTAAATACATAACGAGAGAAAGGGCTGAAGCAAATAGAGTAGTAGATTAGCGGTAATCATGCTTTCATAGGTTTTCCCAATCCCAAATCGAGCGTCGAGGCTTCCAGACCTGGATCTCCTCTACTAGTCGTGGATGGGGAATTGGTGACTGCTGTTCCGTCTCCTTTTTTTCTATGTGATAGCTTGAGTTCGCGTCGGTAGACGTGATCCCGATGGTGTTCAACCCTGAAGATGTCGAAGGGACGGACAGTATACTCTGCTTCTCTACATCACCTGAATCAATGTCGATGAGGGTAGAGGTTTGCGACCGCATTGGGGTGTCTACTCGCGTGAGAGGAATGATATCGGACGCTGAATCCGGGACTGGCGACGTGTACTTCCCCCTGAGTCGCAGATACGCTGTGACGATGATCTCTTTTAGGCGGGTGATTCGCCGTTTCTTCTTCTTTTTGCGAGTTTCCAACTCTTCACGCGGACCATCGCCGCGAGCACCCGCATCCACAACCGTACGGTAGTCAGTGCGAGCGTGGTTCCAACAAATAGCAAGTTCAAGGGATAGTTGAATGAAGTAGAAGAAGACCTTGGAGATAGCGGACAATGGGTCATTGGTTGGATGAGTGAGGTCATTTGTGCTCGCGAAGGAAGCTATGCCGCGATAAACGAGGACCGCGAAGATCATCATTGCTTGCTTTCTGAAGGTACGCGCAAGCTCGATTTTGAGAGAAGCGACTTCGCGTTCGGCGCGGATGCAGCCTAGTGCGAGTGCGAGTGCATATCCTGCACCAATAGCATGCCCCAGAAATCTAATGGGAGGACGTCAATTAATGACTATTGACTGAATAGTAGCCTCCTTACCTGAGGGCCGTCAACCATATGATGGCTCCCTGAGTGGTAGCCGCCACCGGAAACAGACTAGGAACTGTCCACTGGATACTTGTGCCGACCAAGAGAGTGACACTGAACCAAACTGAGTATGACCTGATCTTCTTCCGCTCCTCAGCCCTCGGGCGCCCTTGAACCCCTCCAATACCTTGTTCCTTCCACTCATCAAAAGGTACATTCTCTCTCGTTGCAGAAAGACAGAGAGAATGCAGGAGCCATGATATCTCGTCAAGAAGGACAAAGGTCGAAACCCCTGTTGTACTTTGGGTATAATCGAGCATCGACCAGTTTTGCCGCGATTCCTTTCCTACTGTGTCGTCCCTGCTCATGATAACACGGAACGAGAGGATGACCATACGTTCAAAGGGCACAAATGTCGAGTTGAGGGTGACCACAGTGCGCTTGCCGGACGTGAGGAGTTTGCGGACGCCGAGGACCAATGGGACGAGATAACATGCGATAAAAAGAAGAGATGGGATGAAGTCGTTGTGATCTGATATGCCGCCGATTGGAAGCGGAAAGTGGTGTGGTGTGGGGAATTTTTCAGGAGGATAAACGCTCATGGTGCTAAGGATGGGTCGAATGGGTCGGAGGTGAACCTGGAAGCGTTATTAGAACATCCATTACACACCCACGGCGAAAGAGATTACCGGGTTACACGGATTTGGAGCGGGGTCAGTTTGGTGGTTCGTTTCGGCGACAGCTGTCATATGGCCGGTGGCCGCAGCATACCAGCATACTGCTCCACACTCTCAGCTTGCAACTTCTGATATTTAAGAATGGTGACTCTGTATGCTGTCTGGGATAGCGCAGGCATGATACGTTTAGGGATTACCGGCGTTTGGCATTTTATCCTTCCGTTGTCTAAGGCCTGCCTGATGGCATGTGGACAACCACATGCTGTGTGTGCTCAGGCACATCACCTGGCTTGGTATCTGCGAAGGGGCTAAGCAATACCAGAGGCTACCACCTTGATTCATATTTGCAAGCAAGGTAAAGATCCACATGGGGTGGAAGACAAGATTGTGAGGACGATGAGGCTCGAGGCATGTGCTATCGAGGCCATAACACCTATAATGGGACAATGCATACAAAGGATCATTCAATTGTTGAGACCAATCAAAAGGAACTGGGGAAGTGGCAATGGGCAAGTCATAGAAACAACAAGGCATTGACTATGGTAGTGCGCAATGGGTGAGTGGTGGAAAGCGAGAGCAATAGGCAGTTAGTATTTGAAACGTTGCAAGGACAATCAGTCCCGTACTCACCTTCGTCAGAGGGGTCGCTGAATGTGTTGTCAGTGTGGCCACTAATAGCACTTGTGCCATATTGCGTGACTCGAATCTACCACCGTGACTCGGGGTAGACAAGATTCATCTACCTGTGCGCAGAGTAGAACACCGACAACGGCGAAAGAAGGGGTATTGTCGAACGAGCATTTCTACAGAACGCAGCTAGAGGCAGGGAGTATGCATACGGTTGAATGCACAGTGAGGGTTACACTACCCATGGAAGACCAGGGAACCGGGCCATCTGGTGCAGTACAGGTTATAGAGGCGTTCATCGCCGTTAGAGATGTTACCCTTCATGAGGGATTGGCTCCCGTACTGTCTGACCAGAACAACGGAGGATTATGGTTGCTGTTAATATGTTGACTTGGCAATATTCAGAGCATCATCTCCTTTGCGTGCAATTGCTAAAGGAAGGTACAATCCAGAGCAAAACACGTACAAAAGACATCATATGTTAAGTCTATGGCTTCATTGAGTGCCAATGATCTTCAAATGTGCTTGTGTGAAGGCTTTGGGGTTGGGTGTGACCGGGGAAGCGTAGTTCCAACGCGTAGATATCATAATAAACAAGTGATAGATCGTAGAGAAAGTAATTATCCTCCTTGCTGAGGTGTTCGCAATCAAAAACTAACTCCGGGAATTGCAAGAGATCGCTATCGAGAACACGAAGAGCCGCCAGCGAACCAATAAACACCCAGAAGCAGAGAGAGGAATATGAAGTGAAAATAAGTATATAAAACCTGGGCTAACCACAAGAGGAGAGTTGCAACACGGATGATGAACTCCGCTCAATACGTCAGTAGGCGTCGATCCGTGCGAAAACCATTCACAAGAGATAAAAATAGATAATCTACAGTATAAACTGCAAGAACTAGGGCCTTTCCATTCTCCCTGTCGCGTTTCACCGCGGCTTGTCTTTCAACCCAAGGCCGTGAGGCCCTGAAAATTGTTGAAGTTGAGAAGCCCTTCATCTGTCGGCTGGATAGCGTAGCGGCAACGTACTTGTAGATTTAGAGAGTCCCGGGTTCGATCCCTGGTCTGACCTTTCTTTTCTCTACAAAAATGGATCATTAATCATTAGGATCATCCTTCGATTAATAATTTGGATCTACCACTCCTTCCACGTCCATTATTGCCTCCTGCAGTCCCCAACACCGGTCCACTATGCCCCAAATCTATAGTGGAACGGTGTTGGGGGCTACGGGAGGCAATAATGGAAGGAATGGTAGACTCAGATTAAGAATCGGATGGTGACCCTGATGATTAAATGATTTTAATGACCGAATTTCAGAGCCTGACAGAATTTCCGCTTTCCCATGCTTTTCTCATACAAAATATACTATAATATCAATTTGTACAAATGATGGCCATATCAAGCAGTAATTTCGAGCGACATATATTTTCAATCGGTAACCGATGCTATGAAATGGTGTGCGGATGACCCCCTGACCGGGCGACCGACGGTAAATAGCAGCTAGCTTAACCGCTTTGTAGGTCACCTCCGCCACAGCATCGGCCAAAGGAGATTGATATTCGGGCGATACTCTTCTCTACCACTTTCATTGAAGAACCAGAGTTCACTCCTGAGTCTCCATAAATAACAGGAGACATCCAGGCAACGAGACATTGAGAATGGTATTGAGTTGCCATCAAGGGTACGGCTACCAACGGTGTAAGAGCACTCGCATGAGATGTGATAATACTCCTAGGATCCTGCTTTCCATACTAAAATTGCAGGGGTTATTGGGTTCCCCTCTTGAGTGTGTACTTAGAAGCTTATGAGACACTCGTGCTACATGCACAGAGGGAACTCGACCAGTCTATATATAATTCTATATAATATCCGTACAGTTTTATACTCCATCGACATCCTGGACTCGAACCGACCCCAGAATTCCTCATCAAACGCAAAGTCTAACACACTTACGTGAAAATCTAACAAGACAAAGGCTAACACCACGCATGTCCGACACGCTTCACCAATCCAAGGTCGGACGTCGAGGCGTCCAGACCCCGACGTCCTCGACAAGCGGTGGAAATGGAACTGATGATAATTGTTCCTTCTCCATCTTTTCTATAGTATAGACTGAATACCCGTCAGTTGGCGTGCTCCTAAGTGTGCCAAACCGCGAAGATGTCGAAGGGATGGACAGTATGCTCTGCTTCTCTATATCAATATCATCGATCGAGATCAGGGTGGAGGTTTGCGACCAAATTGAGGTTTCTGTTCGTGTGAGAGGAAAGACATCGGACAACGAATCCGAGACCGGCAGTCGATGCTGTCCCTTGAATCTCAGGAACACCGAGGCGATGGTGTCTTTCAGGAAGGCGGTTGGCCACGTCCATGCCTTCTTCCCGTTTTCCCGCGCTTTACGTGGATGGTCGCCCCAAGCACCCGCATCCACGACGGTACGGTAGTCAGTGCTTGCGTGGTTCCAACATATAGCAAGTTCAAAAGGCAGTTGGATGAGATAGAAGAACAACGTGGAGATCGTTGCCAATGGGTCATTGGTGGGATGAGTGAGGTCGTTTGTGCTTGCGAAGGAAACTACGCAGCGATAAGTGAAGACTAGGGAGATCAATATTGCCTGCCGTCTGAAAGTACGCGCAAGCCCTATTTTGAGAGAAGCGACTTCGCGTTCCGCGCGTATGCAGCCCAACACTAGGGACAGAGCGTACCCTGCACCGAGAGCATGTCCTAGGAACCTAACGGGAGGATTTAATTTAATTGCGGTGGATTGAGCAGTAGCGTGCTTACCTAAGGGTAGTGAACCACTTGACCGCACCTGGAGTGATAGCCGATACCACACACAGATAAGGAACGACCCATTGAAGATTTGTGACGGGAGCGAGAGTACAACTGAACCACATTGAGTGAGACCGGATCCTCTTTCGCTCCTCGGCCCGAGCCCGGCCTCGATCCCCTCCGGGCGCCTGTTTCTTCCACTCATCATAGGGTATATTCTCCCTCGTAGCAAGAAGGCAGACACAATTCAAGAGCCATGATATCTCGTCCAGGAGGGCAAAGGTAGAAACCCCAGTTGAAGCTTGCGTGTACTCGAACATCGCCCAGTTTTTTCTCGATTCCTCTCCTACTGTATCGTTCCTGCTCATGATAACACGGAACGAGAGGACGATCATACGTTCAATGGGCACAATTGTCGAGTTGAAGGTCACCACAGTGCGCTTGCCGGAGGTGAGGGCTTTGCGGAGGGCGAGGACAAATGGGACGAGATAACACGCGATAAAGAGAAGAGATGGGATGAAGTCCTTGTGATCTGGTATACCGCCGATTGGGAGCGGGAAGTAGTATGGTGTGGGGAATTCTTCAGGAAGGCCCATGGTGCTAAGGATGGGTCGGAGGTGAACCTGGATGTGTTACAAGGATATCCATGACGTAGATGGTATGATTGAGTCTGGTCTTCGACGTTCGCTTTCCGGTGTCAGGCGTCTAGTAAACCGCGACCGCAGCAAGTTCCGGAATGCCGGGTCTTGCTTAGTTATGAGAGGAGGCAAAACGCGCGCATGAGTCAGGATTGGTGCTTCTGCTTTGTCTGACACGTACTTGTTGAGCTCTCTTAGGTATGCATGCCGTTCCCGTGGATATACAGAGTGGTAGCCCGGATGCAAGTCAGATGTGGTCAGGTCCAACAAGTATGTGAATAAATCAACTAGTAGCGAGGACATAGAGCAATAAACTAAATGGGAAAACATATATCCCGACAAGCTTTTGGCCTCTTCATTAAGCGGGTACTTGCAACTCGCAGAGGAACGAACACAAACTGAAACTTCCACCGACCCCTCCGCGGGCAAACTGTGTCATAAAGAGTCAGCTCTAATTTCCCATCATTCGCCACTGTCCGCGTTTTCACACGTTTTCAAACTTGACCTCAACCGAACCAGTTATCAGGACAATTTTTGCGCAAGTATGTATTCGAGGTCATGCCTACATGCCCGTTCAAGTAATTTAACGTCAGTTTAGACAGGTTTGAGCGCAAGGCATCGATCTCCAGCTGTTCACCCGCCAATTATGCGGACTATTCACGACATCCTACCGATCGAGCTCTTCTTCCAAATATTTCACCATCTTGGTGTTGATGACGGTCCTCTAGGACTTGGTGGAGCTCTCTTCGTTTGCCGGCTATGGAATACAATCATCTTGAACGACAGCCATCTCTGGACGAATCTGGTCTTTAACCGGACGTTTATTGAACAGCTTGGTCCCTCTCCATTGAGACTCCTCAATTATATTGAACGATGCAGCGCTCTCAGTGGCGATCAATCTATACACATATCGGTCGATATCGCCGCTTTCTATGAGCATCTCTACCCGGATGAAGCTCGGACACGACAGCCTGATCAACAAATCGTCGCCTCGACGCGCTTATCGCTCTTAACAATCGCTCGTGCAATGGCACGCGCCGGGTCTTTCAGGGGAAGAATACACTCGCTTGTTTTTTTAGGGGGACACGCCCCGTCCTCACCATTACGAATTATCACCTCCGTGATGATCGAACTCGTGAAGGAGACTCTCCAGCACCTCGAGTTACAAAGGTGCAGGGATAATGCTACTGGGGGCATCGCGAGCTTTCCCAGGTCTCTCGAGACGGTGACAATTCTCGAGCCAGATTGGGAGCACAGCCTCGCTCACAATGGACTAGTCTCCGCGAGGCAACTTACATTCCAGCGGGTGAGTTCTTGGCGCGGTGAGGACTTAACATACCTCAGCCAATACCAGAGCCTGACAGAGCTACGTCTCATCTGGAGCCCTGTAGGCGTCGACTATCCCTCATTCGTAGTCGAGGCCTTTCAGAATTTGAATATCGGCGAGTATACGAGACATTCCGTCCTCCTTCCCTCCGTTACGACACTCTATATGAGAGGAGCTATCCCCTTCCACATCCTCGATCCTTTGAACCTCCCCGCCTTGACCATGATCGAAGTCCGGAATCACGACTTCCTCCAACCGCTGTCAACGATTCATTCGACGACGCTGCACCACACTATCACGAAGCTTGCGGTTCGCTTTACTCCAGCTACCACCGACGGGTGGAGTGATACCCTTTCCTCTGTCCTGGCTGGAGCCTCACAACTGCAGACGTTGGTCGTGTCGAGCTGGATGGAACGACATTTATCAGTATCCGAGGGTCTCGAGATCGAACTGGTCTAGAGAATATCGTGCGCGCATGCTATTGCGGAAATTCTCTAGCCCACCCGCTTTGTGGTGCAGAATAAGGATAAGGATACGAGCATACTATAGAGGGCTCGTAAAATGGCGGTATAGATCTCTGATAAGAATTCATTCACGATTTAGCAGTGCTATACACATATATAGGTGTCTTGGTGATAGAAACCACTGTTCGTAGAACTTCGAATGTAGCATCAGAAACACGACCACATTCCATAGAGCGCCATTCACCGTTCGACTCTTCTCATTTAGATCCTATGGCGTAGTTAAGCTAAAGCTGGTTGCGATTGGGTCAAAAACATAGGGCAATCAGTCTTCCCTTGACTCAAGTGCAAGTGCAACACGGGGAAGGGAAAAATATCATGTAGGAATTAACTACTCTCTGGTGTACTCTCGGTCCGCGGCTGTGGTCACGGCGATACCCCGAGGCTGGCCTATGAACGTACATCGACAATCCTGGACTAATCCAATCCACTAATTTAATATGGTCCTATCATAGCCTACAAATAGGCAAATCATAATGAGTCTCCGCTGAACGAAACGGGAATGCTGAGTGCTGATGAATCGAAACGGAATATACGGCTGGCTTTGGGCACTGGTGTCGCAATCGATGTCAGATGATGCGAATTGAGAAGCTTTTCGATGTGTTCTGCTGTATCCGGGGCTTTGATCTGGCCCTCTCCAACCAGACAAGAGGCACGAAGTCGCTCAACAAGCTCAGCAGAGAGCGTACTTCCAGGCGCAGCTTCCAGTAGAGTCTCCAGCACATCCAGAATCTGCTTGATAGCATTCTCTTGGGCTCCTGACTTGTTGCTCTCCCTGTCTATATCCGGTTCCAGTACCTCCTCGCATTTAGCCTCCTTCACGCTGCTCATTTGTTCGGGATAGATGCCCTTACAGACACCCATCAGTCCCTCCCAGGGCTGCTCAACCCTCTCTATACGCACTTGCCCCAGTGATGGATCCATCACTTTCCTCCAGAGTGCCTCCATCCAATCAAGTCCGCCCCAACTATCCAGCCTTACGGAATGAAGGGCACCACCACTAGTGCCTTCCTCTGGCGGGTCCCTTGGTTCCTTCGAGGCCACCGTGTTAGTTGGGGCTCGCAACTTGAGGAATTCGGACGAGAACGCCTGTCGCCATACACCAGGAAGGTCGTTCCATGAGCCCATAATTTGATCCTTCAGCAAACACCAGCCCTGGGAGAGCTCTGCAGAAGTAAGATCCGGGTTGAAAGTAACTGGCATTGAGTTCTCGAGTGTCGGGTCGTAGGCGGCCCATGCTATTTGATGAGTGGACAAGAAGGCGGTCGATGTCAAAAGGCTTTTGATGTGATAGCCAAATGCTCGTCGAACGACAGAGAATGAGGAGGAGGAGAGGAACAATTGAACGAGTGGCGCCTCAACTTCGACTGTACCCAGGTCATAGAGATCCATACGATCATGTGCTATGATTTCGAGTGCCGGGTTATCGGACCATTGCAGTGTACGCATTGACTTTAGTCGTGCCTGTTGTAGAGTAACATTTGCAGCGTGAAGGGCCAGCCAGGGATCGACCAAGTTTGAGGCCTCTGACCAGCACCGCCACCTCTCCACCGCCGGTACCTGATTCATCCGGCGCACACTGATCAATTCCAGGACTTTATGATCTACCTGGGCGTCCGTGCGACTGAGATACCCGTCGTACTCAGAAAAGAACTCGGACGCAAGAGACTGAGAATGATTCCCTCCAGAGGCGTGGTCCATAAGTGAGCCTCTCAGCAGGATTAGCCCCAGTGTCAAGGACACTTTGATATCCCCGTCCCAGGTTTGCCCGGCGGTGTACGTGGTTAATGAATGTATCCAGCTCAACATCTCATGACGAACGATGTCTCTGATACAATTGGCGTGTGGGAGGTGACGACCCGAATCTTGAAGGAAGAAGAGGAAAGAGAGTCCGAACTCTCGGTATTCGTGGGGTAAGGTATTAGATGGGGTTTCGCGGCGCATCTCGGAGAAGACGGACTCGAGAATAGAAGGTTTCCGAAGATAGTGTAGTTCCTCGTATCGCATGTCGTGGTGACAGGGAGCAAACAGCTCGTCCCGCCTATAGAAATCCGAGGTCCGGAACGCATAATGGTCCTCTCCAGCATTTTGGCATAAAATGACTAGGGCATTAACCATTGCATCGACGATGGCATACTCGTCGTATGAGTCACGATTGTTGGTGAATCGGTTGAACTGCCTCCCAAAAAGAAGTGCGGCTAGGATACGAACGATGGCAGCGCGTTCCTGAGCATGGGTCGTAGAAACGCGGGGTATTTTCGTACGGTGAAGATCTCTCCAGACTAGAATGAGCGAGTCGATCACAAGGTAGGTTTGCTCTTGCGTAAGCCGCTTGGCTTGAATGGCGGAAAGAGTGTTTGCCGCTTGTGCGACGACTGACGGCTCGTATCCGTCATGGTCAGCCCGTACCATCATCAGGCTTGAGATAAGATGATCCCATGGTTGCGGAGATTGGGCTAGGACAACCGCTGCCATGGAAGCCCATTGCGAATACGTCGCGCGGTGGCTGAGGATAAAAAGACCCCTGCTACAGAGTGCAGTAGCAATGCATCTAGCCTCTTCCAATGTCAGCTCAGAGAACTGAGGAATGACTCGTCTAAAGATTTTTGCCCAATGACCAGGTGTGGCTCGATAGACTGTGCTTTCCGATTCCATGAACAAGGAGTAATGAACTTCAGGCCTCCTATCATGCTTCGAAAGCCAATTGAGCGCTGCAGTTGATAGTTGAAGCTCGGTGTGGTTGGCCCTATCGCATTTGCTGCTCCCGGTGATATAACCTTCAGAATATGGTCGCCACCAAACCACCCTTCGAGTGAGATTTATGAGCCTCTGTAGGGGATAGTGGTCGGAGAATGATGTGGCGATGGTACGACGCCAACTTTCGCAAGGGAGGAATGCATACGCTCGCCGATAAGCCAGACCGAGTGCTCTGGAGATAGGCGAACGGAAGGGAGCGGATGAGTCGAGAGTGGCTATGGTCGTCGTGACTACATAGAAACTGGCGCCGCAAAGAAAGACTGCGAATGCAACTACGCCAGAGGGTTGGTGGATATGAAAAAGGAAGATAACAAGCCCGCTAGAGAACAGCAGGAGGGAGATATAGATGAGGAGTGGAAGGAGAGCAATAATTTGAGGAAGCTTCCAGAATAATAGGCCTTGATTCCTATACTCTCTGACGAGTGCACGCCGCTTTGAATCCGAGATGGCCTCTAAGCCTCTGTCTAGCTCGCGTATCCAACTCCTGACAAGGATAGCAATGAACGCCGCAACCAGGATGACACCTAGGCTGGAAAAGAAGAGGACGTTGACGGTAATGATGGAAGGCGGTGGAGTAAAGGGCTGAGGGACAAAGGGTCCAAGTGTGCTGTTCCTCATCATCTGGGTTTGGTATATTAAGATGTCGCGGACGGTTTCCGAAGGATCCTCTTCTAAGCGGCCGATAGTTTCAATGAGAAAAGCGCTGAGGAATGCAGCGAATAGACCAGCCTAGAGGGAGTCAGAGAAGCGAAAAACATACGACTAGATATACTTACGAAAATGAGTATCGTATCACTGTTCTCGACCACCTCGCGCTCACGCTCACTGTCGATGATTTCCGTGGCCTCAAGGTACCAATCCCATGCTGACTTGGCTGTAGTCCATGTCAAGCACACCGCGTTAATCATTTATCGAAGGGCCAGGGGATTGCGGAATCGACTGACCTTCTTTGAAGAGCTTTCGCCTCTCAATATCTTGGAAATGAACGTCAGAAACGGGCTAAGAGGTGAGAATAAGGGAATCACCCTTAGTACGCTGTCTACAGAGGAACTTCGGAATCATTTTGCGCGTCTTAGCTTCCAGCCGAGGACAGTGGGAGGTCAAAAACACTCGGCCGCCGCAGGGTCCCGGCACGACTCGACCAATCCATTACTCTCCATGCTGCTGGAATCACGATATTATACATATTCAGAAGGTGCTTATTCATAGATAGCATCCAGAGCAGGTGCTTATATTAAGACTATACCCTTTCCTCACCTCAATGGACAGGTAATTTAATAAACTGGTCGTTTTGAGTGCCACCCCTCGTTGCACTGGTAAATGTCGCTGGCTTCTGTTGACACTAGAGACATAGCTATGATGGATGTAGAGCGGAGGTGACAGACATTCCGGACAGTTTTGCTATCAGACTGCGCGTCATTTGTCTCACCGTAGAGCATAGAGGAATAGACTGAGGTTTGAGAGCGAAAGAGAAGACAGAACGAGGAACTTCCAGAGTCCCAGCAGGACATAGGGCAGTAGCAGAATGCACTACGACTCGATAGATGAACCACGTGCTCAGTAGTACGTGCAACATATATATATTAAGCACGAGAAATTGAATTTACAAAAAGAAAACAGAAGGATTATCGTGGGTTAAGGTGAAAAGGATAAAAGGTGGACCCTATATCAACAATAGGTGATTCGGAATCAGCCTAAGAGGGGTAAGAGCTCGGTATGCCCTGAGAATCAGCAGACGTTCGAGAAACCAAGTCCAGTTCTTTCGGAGGAGAGGAAGTTCGTCTCCGTGCCGTGCTGTTGTTTTGTCTCGATTGAGGTGAAGGCTCAGATAGGATTGATAAAGGCTACGGAGGCGACGATGAGGTGCTGCGTGTCTTGCACTGAGCCGTCGAGGCGGGGATTTCCATATACCGAGCATCATGGGACCTGTGATGCATTTTTCAGGCATGGTTCCATAAATGACACGTGTTTCAAGCCTCTATGAATGTCCATTGCAATGATCAATATTGATCATTGCACTACCTTTGGCGCTGAGTGGACCTGCGAATGTGAGGCTACAAATTTTGTATCTCCAGTCACTCACAATGTAGAGTGATATAGTATTTATGAATATATGCATGAACGGGCGACCGCTTCAGTCGACGCACTGCCGCGCGAATGACCTTGCCGCCCTGAATGGCAGAGGAAACAAACGAGAGAGGAACATCTTGCCAGCTGATATTACTATCCAAAGGTGAGGCCCTTTAAGGGCCACGTTGAACCAGGGACGGCAAGTGAGCAAGACAGCGCGGAGCTCAAGGGCGCTTTGTCTGCGGTGACGTGATAAAATACCTCAGAGAGGCAGAGAGGATTTCGAGTAGCAGGATATTATTGATAGTGGTCATTTCTGGAGGAGCTAAGCGTGACTGCGCCTCCGACTCAAGGTGGTGGCGGAGTTGGAAGCAAGTGGTGTGATCGTTTCGACAAAGCACTCATCAAAGACACAAGTGCCACCCAGTGATCTTATTGATACTGGTTGAGTTGGTCGTTGATCTGGACCTGGACACCAGATCAGGAGTGAAGCATGTGGTGATGGTATGTTGCCTGGCTGGATTGGT
>Ga0307515_10007961_pt1 | contig 20804 bp, 10 predicted proteins | sample 17_EM_MG_FD_194513 | JGI IMG/M metagenome (GOLD analysis project Ga0307515, IMG submission 194513) | Populus trichocarpa ectomycorrhiza microbial communities from riparian zone in the Pacific Northwest, United States - 17_EM | ecosystem: Host-associated > Plants > Roots > Unclassified | place...
TTTTTTTTTTTTTTTTTTTTTTTGTGGGTCAGGGAGGCGGCTCTGCCGCCGACTACACGACAAGTCAGACAGGGGAAGTGGTCTCCCGGCCCCTGAAGTTGACGAGTCTGTGGAGTGGCGCCCCATCATCCGGCACCGCCTGTTCTCTAGAACTCTCCCTACCGTCACCCGCAGGAATCTGGTTTAAGACCCTGTTGCCTGTTGGAGGCACCAATACAGCTCCGCCCGCGACCGTACTTAGAGGTGAGATGGTCTCCCGGCACCCAGAAGTAACAGACCGGGACTCCAAAGCTTCAGAGGCCAGGAGTGTGGGGGTCGCCAGCAGCCGGAGCGACTGTGGAATACCCACTAAACCTGCGGGGGGCCTCCTGTCCGACATCGGTGATGATGACCCCTGCCTGCGGCTGACAGGGCGCACCTTACCGGACCGCCCAGAATTTGTTTAACGTCCCTCCCTGGAGCCTCACTGTCTGCCCGCAAAGAGCTCGAGCGAGGCTCGCTATCCTCCACCTTACAACGGGAGTGGGGGACCCGTCCCCAGAGGGTGGGGGAAGGGTGACGAGGACGACGTGGGAGGTGTGTGTCAGTTACGAAGTGATGCCCGGTTGCTATGCATAAGCGCCATCTGTGAGGGCTCGCAGAATCACCTCCTGCTTGGAGACATACAGTGGCCTCTTAGTCACCAATGGCGCCAGTATGGCGCGTAGTATTGAATTACCTTTGGCAGTGAGTCGCTTCCCAGCGTTACTCCCCGCTAGATGAGAGACCGGGGGCGGGAGTCTAGTGAGGTCTCCTGTCAGCGGAGCGGGCGCACGGTCTGTTACCACGTGAGGCGGTGTCTCGTCGCCATCCTCTCCTGTTGCTCGCACCAGGAAGTGTGCTGGGACTGGGGCAGTCAGCATTTCTCGTAACGAGGACTCGCAATTCGCGGGCACGAAGATGAAGCTTGTGTCATGAATCTCCTTCATGCGCCATTTCCAGATCGCCCAGTAGTAATTGCCGATTATCCATTCTCGCTGTTGCCTCGACTTCTTGAGGCTCTTGAGTATTTTCTTTCGTCCTTTCACTATGGGGTACGTGGTCTCCTCCAGCTCCCTCAGAGCAAGAAGGGGGTACCATGGTGACGCGCCCCAGGAGTCAGGGGACAGTGTTTTAAAGCTGGAGCTAGGGTGTAGAGCACCCATCACCTCCAGCAGAATCGCCATCAGGGGCTGCAGCCTGTAGGCTTCGCAACCCAGGAGAATATGCCCCATGGTCATTTCTAGCCCGCACATGCAGAACCTTCCCAGGTCAGATCTAGCATGTCCCTGGCCGTAGTACCTGTGTCCAAGGACTTGCGCTCCATTCATTTCCTTCCAGAGAACTTCTTTCATGCCCTCGGGTATGGTTAAAGTCCATACTTTCTTAATAAAATTCCCTGGGTCCAGTACTACCCCAAACATGTGGCCGAGGGTGACCATCCACTTGTCAGAGAAGGCCTCGAACTTCAGTGTCTTCGCAGGTGCTCCCATCCGCGCGCGCACTACCAATCTGGTCAGGTAATCCAAGGGCTGGTGACAGAGAACAGGGGCGGCGTCTATCCACCCAAACGGTATGGTCAGTGAGCCAATGTTCAAGATCCTACCTTTCGTACGCCCCTCATTGGCCAGCTTATCTGCGAGGTTATTCATGATATCATCCCCGTGAGCCTCGGCTTTCTCGAAACGTAGCCGTCCTGTTCTATCCCGTAGTAGGTACAGGAGTTTTTGCAGAAGGGGTGTGGGCGGGCCCCTGTTGAAGTGTCTCGGGGCATCACCCCATCCATCCCTTTCCATGGCCAGTAACCCACCGCCCACCAATCCCAACACGAATGTGGAGTCAGTGTGGATAACTATATGAGCGTCTTGCCATGCCATCAGGCACAGCGTCACCGCCGCCACCTCAGCGACATTATTGGAGAGAACCGCCCCAGTGAGCGATACAGCGTCCTGGAATTCTAAGTCCGACACCCAGGCGGAGCCTGCGGTGCAGATATCAGTACCATTGTCTTTAGCGGATCCGTCTGTCCAGATATGTATATCTCTTTCAAACCAAATGGGGCCTACCCTCCTGGTGGCTGGTGGTGCGGCGGGGGTGTAATCAACCATGTGGTCCCGCACCCTTGTCTTCTTGTAAGCATCCTTGACGACTCGCCCCGCGATGATCGACTTAGGGGCTGTAAAGACTCTCACGCAGCCGAGGGGGCCGTCCATACCGGGCCAAGCGTTAACACTTGGGTGCACGCCCAGGGCGCCTATGTTCCTCAGCGGTGACCAGCTCGAGGCGTGCACCAGTTCCTTCACAGCGGATACAGTCCTCTTCAGGCCCGTCCCTCTGAGGGGGGGTGGGGCATAGAGGTGGACGACTTCGCGTACCCCGTTCGCTCGGAGGTCGAGCAGCTTTCCGAATCTTTGGGAGCCCGGTCTAGGCAAGGCTGGGTGGTTCAGGATGGGTACGCCCATTCGCGCTGCAGCAGAGGGGGCAGCACAAACCATGTCCAGTCCGAATTTCCTGGCGGTCATGAATGCCTGAGACACCCTGCCTTGTAATAGGGAGGGCTTCGTATAGGCCTGTTGTAGGAAAGGGTTAAGTCCCCCATGTGTGCCGGCTCTGCTAGAGGTCGAAGCCATCTTGAGATCCATCCAAGTCCATTGTTTCCAAGGTACCTTCTGATCCCCGGTAACCAAGTCGCTAAGGAACTTCAGGTCTGCGGCCATTTTCTGGGTCGTGAGGGAGGGCGTGTTGAGGCCGCCCTTGGCCAGGGGGGCCTCCAGGGTTCTATAAGCCATTGCTGAGAACTTTCCTCGAACAAAATTCATTATCTTGTTTCCTATCCTGTTGAGCATACCCGGCGGGATACCATTGCCGTCCATAAGGAAGTGGCACCTGGAAAGCATGAGGGCTTTCGCTAGGATCGATCTGTTCCTGGCTGATGCCCCAATCGCCCGCCACTGTGATATTATTTTCTTTATGTGCTTGTCTATCTGAGTCCACCTATCAGCAGCGAAATCTCTGCTACCAATCCAGACCCCCAGCACGCGCAGGGGATCCGCCGGCGGCAAGATGTGTGCACCCGGTATTGGAGGGCCATTCATGTCTTGGTTTGTGTAGCAAGCAAGCTGGAAGTCGTGTGGGCCGACAGGTTTAACATCCGTTTTGTCCATATTAAACTTCGAGCCGATGGTCTTGGACACTGAAGCTAGGCAGTCAGATACGGCCTGTACAGAGTCCTCTTGTCCGAGGAACAGATTAATATCATCAGCATATAGCATGACCTTCACGGGTTTAAGGCCTGGCACCGAGAGTCCTTTGACCACCTGTCTCAGCTTGATGGCCAGGGGCTCTATGGAGAAGTTGAACAGTAGGCAAGACAGTGGGTCTCCCTGCCGCACTCCTCGCTTCAGCACGAAATATGGGCTGTACCCGCTATTGATCCGAACTCTGGACCTACAACCACTAGTGAGGTCACTAATCAGGAGAACAAGGTCTGGGGGGAGCCCTGACGCAACCAAAACTTGTAGCAGCCAGGGCTGGTCCACTCTATCATAGGCTTTGGCCTGATCCAGGCCGACCATAAAGCCTGGGGTGCCCGTCGCGTCACAGAGGTGTGCAACCTCGGAGGCCAGCCTGGTGTGCTCATTCATCAGCCTCCCTGGCACGAAGCCCTTCTGGTCCGGGTGGAGCTTAGCTACTGCCCATGGGGCGATCCTCATGTTTATCAGGTTGGTGTACATTTTACAATCCGTATTCATGGATGATATCGGTCTATAGTTGGAGACCAGAGTAGGGTCCCCCTTCTTGTAGAAGAGGCTGATGTTGGCGTCCTTGAAACCTACCCGGGAGGAGCCTCTCTCCGCGATATCTTTGGTTAGGTCAGCGAAAGCCGACCAGAATGTTCTAGGCGGACTATCGCTATCCTGTAGCTCGGCTAGTATTCTTATGAGTTGTTTCCAGAAGCTGTAGTGAATGCCATCGGGCCCAGGAGCGGTATTAGGCATTTTCGACGTAAGGGCCTCCATCTCCTCTTCTGTGAATGGCCCGTCAGATATATCATCCAGCTTAGGGTCCGGTCTTTGTGCGCTTTGGAGTCTGACTTCTTCCAGTAGGGCTTGCTGCGCAGCTTCCCTTGCTCCGTCTGTCCGCTCTGGGGTATGCAAATCAATGAAGTATTCCTTGGCAATCGCTGTCATACCGGCCAGGTCTGTGCGGGCAAGGAGGTCACCTGGCCGTCGCAGGCCTTCAACAGAGACTGAGGCTCGGCTGCCTCTCTCATCCAGCTCCTTATTGGAAGACTGTTTAAACCACTCTGAAGAGTGCGTCCTGGTCATTTTTTCCCACTTAGCCTTAGTGGACGTATCCAGCTTGTCGGCCCGCTCCCGCAGCAGGCTCGTGACACTTTTCCCGTCGTCGGGACTCATGAACTGCACAGCTGCGTCTCCACGGGCACGTGTCGCGGTGGACGGTTTTCTGACAGGGACCTGCCAAGGTGAGGCTTCACTAGCGACGAAGTGCTTACTCTTCTGCGGTTGCACCTCGCGCGCAGGTACGGCACAGGGCCATCTCGGCGTGGTTCTGGCCGGGGGGTGGCGTGGGGCCCAGAGCTGTCTGTTAGCTTTCGTGACTGCGCTCATTATCTGATCCGGGGGGACCAATTCCCTCTTCAGGGCAGCTATCCAGTCCTTCTTACTGGAAGCTTTCATGGCTGTCACCTCCGCCAGGCCTTTTTCCAGGACTGTCGCCTTAAACTCAGACCAGCTCTCCAGCGTGACTGGACCGTGGGTCGTCATAACAAACCAGGCCTGTAGGACAGCCGGCCAGAACTTTTTTGCCTTGTCTAGGATTTCGGCACCAGGTAGCCTGGGCGCCGGCTTAGCTTTCTCGATCCTCGGCCTCCTCGGGTACACGGGAACTGATATCAACCTGTGGTCGGAGGCGCCCGTATCCATAGGTTGTACATCGCCTGCAGACCATCCTAGCCTTGGGCGGTATATCCTATCCAATCTAGAGTATATCTTCCCGTGCGCGGTCATCTTGCTGTACGACCATAGAGATGGAGCCGGATCCGCACCGGCGGTATCGGCGAGACCGCACAGGACTTTTATGTTGTTGAAGGCAGTTAGTAGCCTCTCCGGCGCTCTATCTAGGTGGGCGGTAGGGAACCTATCCCCCGCGTATTCCACAAAATTCCAATCACCGGCCGCGAAGCAACCACCCCAGTGAGTCCTCGCCTGTCGCTGCACGAAGCTCTCTAATCTTCTGCCTAGCCTCTCGTAGAACTCTATCAGGGACGTCTGCCCTTTGGAGATATCTCCGTAAACTCCCAAAATCCAAAAGGACTCTCTACTCACGCGATGTGAGGCCTTGACCATTACAGCATATCCTGGGACCACCACCTCTCCGTGTAGGACGTCCCACCCCGAACCGGCTTTAGTCACTATGGCTACCCCAGCCCTATGAGCCAGGCCGGTCTGTTCCAAGACCTGTATCCGGCGGCTAACCGGGAGCGACGTGGTATGGGTCTCGGTTAGTACCATTATGTCGATGTCCTCCAAAGTCATTATGTGCTCCACCAACCGTACTTTCTCTTTACTCCTCGGGGCGGCCCTGGCGCCTTGGCCGCACATGTTCCAAGTGGCAAGTTTAAAAGGTTTTCTAGTTAGCACGAGGGGGGGATCCTCTGGCTCTGCCACAGCCCCATCTGGGAACTTCCCTCTGGTCCTTTTGGGGGCCGGGGTCCGGCCTGGACCGTGTGCAGGGGGTCGCGGATCGCTGTTTGAGCCCACAGCTCTCCGCGATGGAGCTGCGGGGTGGGGGATTTCGCATTTCTGGCTGTTTGAGACACTGGCCGCCACCACACCAACCAGGGAGGTACCCGCTGTCCCTCCGCCATCACCGTCAGCCCCTCGGCCCTGAGCCGGGTAGCCGACAGCCTGTGCGGGACGTCTTGAACTTGCGAGTTTGTATTCCATGGCGCTGTGGAGGGGGAGTGCCCCGTGAGTGACCAGATCCGAAATAGGGGAACGCCGGAGGGCCATGGCTAATTCCCCTCTAAATTTTTTGTTGGACGGTTATCAAGGCATTTGGCCACAGGGATATCACTTTTCAAAGAGAATTGCTGGGTACATGTCACGCGTCAGTCACTCATAAGCAGAGCCATCAGAACATTAATAACAGAAGAGACGCAAGAGGCGCCCAGGCGCGCGTGAAGCAGTATTAGGTACGTATGTCAGTCCTCATAAGAAAGATCCTCAAGAAAGATCCGTCATACTCAATCAATCATGCCCGGCCTCATCCGGGGCGGCAGTCACGGGATCACCCTGCTCTTCCTCATCCTCAGGGATACTTCTTCCTGGGGAGATTCCCCTTATTCTCCTACTCTTCTTGGAGCCCCTCGACCCAGCCGAGGAGACATCCGCCTTCTTCCTCGGTGACCGCTTGGTCCCTTTCTCTCGCTGCTTCTCCAGAGCGTATTTGATAGTTCCCGGCACCGCGCTCATATACGTGTCCCTCGCGGCAGTAGCGTCAACCTTCGAGCCAGGGTTGCTACCCTGCTTGCTGAGGGTCTTCACGCTCGCTGCCATGTACAAGTTCCTATCATTCCAGATTTTCCTTCTCACCGCTGGGAAGCCGAAGAAGAGGGGGATATAAGAGTCGTATGATTCCTTCTCCTTAAAGATGCTCATCGCCAGCCACGCGGCGGCAGCAGGTGATGCCAGACCGTCCCCGACGAGGATATGTAGGATCGCCACGGCTGGGATGTTGGCCTCTTCTCCGTTAAAGCATGGTGTGGGCTCTCCCAGAAGGGCTACCAAGCCGGTGTATTCGTCTTGGGCTCTCAGGACCCCGATAGCCTTGCTGAATTTCGGCCTGTCTGTGTGGTAGTTTCCGAGGTCATTGACATACTGGAGGAACCGGACAGAAATGGGGCGCGGGGCTATTGCGATGGGCGCAAGCTTCCCCCAAAGGGCATCCGTCCCTGGGGAGTGGGATATCCTATGTCGCCGTATCTGGAGGCAAACTTTCCACCACTGGTTTTCAAAGGACCTCGCTGCCGCGTCGTCGTAGATAACCTCTGGAGCGTCCTCTCCGACATCCATTACTCCTTTCCTTCTCACGAACGAGAACTCTGACCAATCGTCCGTGGGTTCGTGCTCGACGCCCAGATAGTTGAAGGACAGCATGAAGTCGCCCTTGTACTTCTTAACTGCATCTTCCACATCAATAATGCTCGCCGTGGGGTACGCCGATAGGAGAGTACGTCGAATGTGCTTCATCTCTGCTATTGTTTGCATCCAGGCCAAAGCGGTTGGGAGGTCATTGCCGTGTTTATCCAAGGTGAGGGAGAGATGCTCCTCCGTCATGGTCGGGAACAGGGACACCATTTGTTTTAAGTTCTGTGAGAAGGGTAGATCCTCATATGTGTCGGAGGTTGATTTGGTATCGTACTGTGGCTCCTGGGTGTGTGGGGATATCTCGCCCGACGCCGGCTCTGCTGGCTTCGGGATCGACCATGCGTTCGATTTCTGTTTCCCTGCTCGTTTCGAGGAGACTTTCACGTCTTCCTCAGTGATACCTGCCGCTCTCACCAGCGCAGCTCCTTGTAAAGGCTTGATGTTTGAGAACAACAAAGACTCTTCCTCGTTCAAGGGCACCAGAGAGGGCAGGAGTGGGTTCGAGATGATGGGTAGTGGGACGCCCATCAAGATGTCGTCCCCGTCCTGCTCAACCGTATGGCCCAAAGCCAGGGAAGTCAGGGCTGCCTGGACCTCAGGGCGCTCGTGCATGTCTCCGCTAGGGTGATTGTGTGTAACTTTATCGGGCAAGAGCGTGGTGTGGTCAGGCTCGCTGCCGCTCGTCATGTTCACGTCTAGGAGGCTATCCAGCCAGGTGTACTCAGTGGTCTGTTTGTCGTCAGGCTGGGACGGGTTTACTACCAAGACCGCTTTGGTGGGGCTAATTGGGATCTCCTGCGAAAGGGGGCGGGCCGGGGAATGCAGGGCCACAGCCATGGATGCTTGTGTCACAGCAGCTTCCGCCGGTGGGGGAGTGTCGCTGACGTGAGATTTGCTCTCCGTAGTTGGGGTGTTCACATGCGGGAAGGTTGGGACCGCTTGGATTGCTCTCAGCATAGCCGGCGTATGATCTGGGAACAGCATTAGAGGCCGAGGATTTTCAGCAGGTAGCGTAAACATTTCGTACACGCTTCGGCGGCTTCGCCTGTAGATTCCACTTGGTGCGCAGCACCTTGTGCAGTAATAGGCTTAGAGCCTGGGCAATAATGTGTCAAAGACGGTTTTGTAGTCAGCAAAGCAGTTCTTTGGCAGGCAGTAGCAAAAAACTACCGACCGCTGGGCTGAGCGGGGGGAGACCCCAGGATGAAACTGTTATATTCCATCTCCATGACATGGTTCGAGACCGAGGTTGGGATCCACCCGTCCTGCCTGAGCGAATCTAGCACCGCAGGCAATGACCCTTTGTGGGACTTGCACAGGAATTGTATCTTTGACTCTGTGAGACCGAAGTTGCCCGAGGTACTCCCGGTCAATTGCAGCAACAGGAACTTCACCAAGCTATCCACGCCTTGGTTGGGTGGGTCGGCTCTCGGGGGGGGGGCAACGAGGGACATCCTGCCATTGGACGCTGCAGAGGATGCCTCCTCTTCGGCACAGTTCGATGTTTCCTCCTCTAACATTGACATGGGGGCTACCCGAGGGATACGGAGTATACCTGGTAAGGGGCGGGAGGGGGAGGCGGGGATTCGCGGCGTCCCGGGCGCTTGGGGGACTGGGAGTTCCCAGGTCGACTTCTCCAGCAATATGAATCTTTCCGCCGCCTTCTTTTTGATGACAAGGGTTCTGGCGGGCTGGCTAACCAGGCTGTTCCCTCCCACTTTCATGAAGGGGAGTGGGCATTCCTCTGTGAAGTGATCCGTGGAGTAGCAGCATTGGCATGCGTATGGCCGTCTCGCGCTCCATGTCGGTTCGAAATTGAGGAGGGGAGAAGACTCCGGAATCGACCCGTGCTTGTGGCTCCACGACATGGACCAAGGCCAGAAAGTTGCTGGGGAATCTAGGATGAACGTCCCCCTGAACTTCGAGGTAGCTCCAGCTTTCCGGACGCCCAGAACTCGCCAACCAAGCCGGGTGTTGTCCATCTCGAGTTCTAGGAGTCGTTTGCGCATCTGTGAGTAGATGGTGTTGTCATCGGCAAGAGAGCCTTTGACCACCCATTCTAGGTCCCTAGCTCTACCTGCCGGGGCGAATCTCCTGATAACGTAGACCGTGTTTCCTTCCGCCAATCTGACGAGGTCGTACTTCAAGGCTTCTTTTTCGCCGTCCGAATTGGATGGGACTGTACACAACATCCAGTCTTGCCTGGGGTCCATTTTCTGCAGAGTCACCGAGCATCGCCAACGAGCAGCGAGCTTGGAGCGGAGTGTGTTGAGTTTCGGGTCCTTAAACTGCGGCCCCACTTGTGCCACTCTGGCTATCATGAAATGGAACCCGGGTTCGTTGTAGACGTTGGAGAACTCCTCCCACGTCCAGCTCTTCGCCGGTTCCATGGGGTCCTCGTACCTGTTATTCCACCTGGGCAAACCTCTCGGCAGCACTTTAGTCAGCTCCTCCACCGTGTATAGCTCCAGTGGTCGGGGGAGGTACAGCTTAGAATCCACCGGCTCCTCCATTTTCACGTAGAGACTGTCTAGTGGTACTTTCCCCTCTGGCGTCGGGAAGAGGGGGGCGATCCTCTCCACGTAGTCCTGGTAGTTGGATTCAGGCCAGAGTTCTTTAGCCGTTGGAGCTTTTTCTGGGGCGGGGTCAGCCGGGATTTCTATGAAGGAAGCGTTATCGGCTATGGGGTCGTCCCCCATATCTGTATCGTCAGGGTTCGCGCCGCTGTCTAGCAAGTCCACGACTTTTTCCTGCTCTTGGATCTGCTCGGTCAGGCTTTTGGACAGGGCACGCGCTTGTGCGACATCGAAACTGGGTAACGGGTTCTCCAGTGAGGCTTCTACCTGTTTGAAACGCTCAAGTAGCGCCATCAGCTTCTCCGATTCCGCTGTAAGGGTCTCCTCCCGCAATTTCTCATCGTCCTGAATCGAAGTGTACTCGGACTTCACCTTTGCTAAAATGGTCGAAAAAAATTCCGTGAGCGCGGGTATACAGCCTTTCCGGTCGAAGTCCTTAGACTTCTTTGCATCCTTCAGCCATGCCTGGGTGTCCTTCCAGGCTGGGACCGCCAGGATAGAGGGGAAGATATCCAACTCCGCCTTGAGGGAGTCCATCGTCTCTTCGAGGGGATCAGCGAGTGCCTTTTTCCACTGTGCAGCGGGCGAGGCGGGTCTCCTAGCATTGGAGGGGTGCGCGTATGGATGGAAAGGGGCTTTCCCTCGCCTAGGTGGTTTGTAGCCTCGGTGTTTAGGGGTGGGGACGCCAAGCGGAATAGACGGCGCTACCATAGATTGGGGTGGCAGTGGCGGGCGTAGACTGGGAGGGGGCGGGGGGCCGTGAGCTGATTGTGGGCGGGGTCGAGGTCCAGGGACAGGTCGTTGAGGGTACCCGGCGTTGTGACCAGGGTGCGGACGGTTAGGGAGGTGTGCGCCGACCTTCCAGGAAGACTTCGCACTGAAGAGTGAGATGGCTCCTCGCACAAATCGCCCCTCCATGTGATAGAGTCCAGGGGTTTGCTCCACCATGAAGGTGCTAAATTTCTCCACCAGTGGGCTGCATAGGAGATTAGTAACCGTTGGGTAATATCCGAGCTCCACGGTGGCAGATGGCCAGTTATGTTCTTGGACCGCTTGCAGGTAGCAGAGACCGCGGGGGAAGGAGAGGCCTCGGCGCGGCTGCCAAAGGGGCCTCGCGACAGCAGGGTGGGCGTACGTGATCTGCTTGGCAGGCGCTTGGTGGATTTTGTGCTTCCGGAACACGATATCATCCAGTGGGCACCTCACCGGTTTGGGGGTGGGTCGAGGCGCCTGGGCTTTCTTGGTACGCTTCGGCATTCTAGGGCGGGGCGGGGGTGACAGCTTCCGAGGTTGATCACCGAAGAGGCAGTAGTTTATGATGGCCACCGCTTTGGCCTCATCGACAAGTGTTGCTCCCAAAGGGGACAGGGTTTTCATAGTGGGCGTGTGTTGTATACAACTAAAATCTAAAAAGATAGGTGGGTAAGTGAATGCCCGTAGAAAAAATTAGTTAAGCTCAAGAGGGCATCCGGGACCCAGATGCGCCGCCTCCGCAGAAGCCTGGCTAGGGCTCTCAACGTTAGTACCAGGCGTCACTTCGGATACACCCGTCGTGGTTCTCGCCAATATGGTGGTGGCTCTTATTTCAAGTGGGGAAGCGTCCACCGGCGTTTTAAGTGTATGCCGTCACTCGGATGCAATCCGGGGCGGAGGGCCCGTTAGTCCCTCTGCCTATAACGGCACTACAATGCACTCCCCCAGGTTTGCTAGCCGTGGGTCAACAGCATGGTGAAGCTCGCTGGGGTGTTGGATATGTGAACTGGGGCGCCCGAAGGCCAACCAGTGCAGGCCCAACCTAGTCCGGGCGGGAGACGAAGGCCTAGTGGGTAGGACTTCTACATGCAAGTCGTAGTAGATATAGGCATGCGGACCTGGAGAGTGTATGTGTTGAGACATGCACAAAGTCCAGAGTCCCTAGTCGGTTTTTCAGGTGGGACTAGCCACCAGCGTTTATATGTTTAGACTGTGGTGTATGCCGGCACCCAGCTATGGAGGGGCTCCATGGTGTAGGTTCCGCATTCCTGCGGTATATACCCTTGCCTACACGGGCAACGAGAGGGAAGGACTCCCAAGTGTAATGAATCTCCAATAGGCAACCACATGGAGCGCTGCTACCGTATTACAGCGCTGGTGCACCGACTTTGATTTACCCGGGTTAAGGTACAGCGGCCATCATGCTAGGGTATCGGCCCCAACGGATACAGCACACACTGCCCCCCAGGACATGCAGAGGTAGGACCTTTCATTATCTCGACCCGAACGGTGCCGAGGTACGTTGTTTCAAGTGGCGCCACCCACTGACCAATTAGGGGGAGGTGTCTACCCCAGACCGCGAGGGGCAGATCTGACAGGCCACCTTAGTGGAGCGTCTGTGTAGCCATGTATGTCCGCCAGACATAGAGATCAGTATCCTGGAGCGTTGTCCGGGAGGGAAGTATAGGCGTCCTGACGGACGTCTTATGCTGTTGTCACCCCTACTCCAGGCCAGGTGGGTGTGGGCGCGCACTTGTGGTGATGCCCAAGACCTGCCTATGCCCGGGCTGCCTCATGTCTGGCCGCCAGTCCGTCCTACCCAGCCGAGCTGGGGCGCGTGACTAGCGGGGACTAGGCCGAGGCCCGGGTGTTTGGGGGTGGCTGGCTACAGCTGCGGTGCTAGCGGATCCACAGCGGTCAAGGGGTGGGGCACCGGGCCCCCGCACTCTAAGCGGGAGGGCTTCTCCAGCCAGCCGGGTACCCATGCTCGACATGTGGGGAATACCCGTGAGGGTGTTAGCTCTCCGACACACAGGACGCAGCCCCGAGGGGTAGGTCGCCGCGTGCATGTGTCGGGTAATCAGGGAGGGGGAGGGGACATACTTGGAGCGCAGTACCCCAGGGGGTGTTACAGAGGTGTGAAGTGGGGTGTGATGTGTGAAGTGTGAAGGGAGAGGATAAAGGGCATGAACTAGTCACAGCCCCGGGCGACAAAAGAGCGGCCATGAGGAGGGGGTGCTGCGCGCGCGAGGGGTGTGCACGCAGGGTGCTGTGAGCTGTAAAAATCGCAGAAAAATTACTTACAAGGCATAGTGGCCTCCGGAGAGCTGGGTAGGGCGTCCGGGGGTTAAGTCGTCCCATCCCACGGCCGAGAAGGTGGGGAAAGGGGCGATGGGGCCCCACGATGAGAAGAATCCCCGCTGGGGTAGCGGCGGTAAGCGCAATGGCCCAGGAGCAGAGCCCGAGGTCGTCTGCACTCCCGGGCCTGGTGTCCGTGACCACTATCAGCGTACAAAAAATTGTACTTACCGCTCGGAACCAACTTGGCGGTTGTGGTCGGGTCCAAGCTCCACTTCGCTCCACCTACACTATGCGATGCCACCCACCTCACTGCCTTCCACTCCACCGCCTCCTGCAGTCCAGTAGCCACATGTCTGTAAATTACACATTGTATTTAAGCTCAGACTCGATGGGGAATGTCCCTCACTCGATGTCTTGATTATAGACGTTTGTTATTGCGCCCCGCTTCGCTCGCTGTTAATCCCAACCCGCTCGCTCGCTCGCTCGCCCCCTTCGGACTTCGGACCTCAAGACCGGTGGTTCATTCCCCCGCCCTCGCGTGCTAATTCCCACCCACAGCACCGCCGGGCTAGCCAGCTGGACCAAAACCCCGCTTCAGTCAGCCCCTTCGGAGTCGTACCTAGTCAGAGTGTTTACGCCGAGACAGATTGGGCGCCCGTTGTGCTTTTGGGCAGTTGCTTGGGGATTAGGTCCGACAAGCCCTTAAGTCGTCGTTCCCCACTTCCCCTTCCCTTTCGGAGATCGTATTCCCGCCGGCACGCGCGGACGAGAGGAGAACCGAATTCCGTCGGCAAACGGATAAGCCTCAAGACCTCTCCCCTTTTTATTCTCTCGGCTTCCGTCGCCTTAATCTCTGTCGGAGATTAGCGGAATTACCGATTCCATCACAGGTACGAGGTGTTCAGGAATTTATTGGATTTGTGAACTTCTATCGGCGATGGATCCCTGGTTTCTCCGACGTCGCACGACTGCTCCACGACCTGTTCCAGAAGGATAAGACCTGGCAATGGACCAAAAACGAGCAAACGGCCTTCGAACTCCTGAAGTGGCGCGTTTCTCAGGCTCCCGTCCTTGTCCACGCAGATCCCGACACTCAATTCCGCCTGGAGACCAATGCCTCGAACTACACCTATGGTGCCATCCTCTCCCAGAAACAGACTGATGGCCGCCACCACCCGATCGGCTTTATGTCCAAGTCCATGAATCCGGCTGAGCGGAATTATGGGATCCCCGACAAAGAAGCCCTCGCGATCGTTAAAGGTCTTCAGAACTGGCACCACTGGCTTGAGCGCACTCATCTCCTGGTCCATATCCTTACTGATCATAAGAATTTGGAGTACTTCGCAAAACCTCAGATCCTAAATCAATGGCAGATGCATTGGTTGGAGTTGCTCACCCATTATAACTACAAGATCCATTACCGACCTGGTGACAAAAACTGCGCTGCTGATGCACTGTCCCGACGCACTGAACTCTGACCCGCCGATGGCGAAGACGAAATTCCGCAGTCTCTAATTCCCGCCGAGAACTTCACAGAGCTGGCCGCTTGTGAGGCTGAGATGACCCCTTCGGACTGGGAAGGTCTTGGAGAGGTCTTCGTGGCTGCCCTTGCTGTTTCGGACTCGGATATTCTGGTGGAAACCTGCAGGATCGCTGCAGACTGGGAGGACAAACCGGAAGGACTGGTTTGGAATGACGGATTGGGAAGGAAGGAAGGACGGATTTGGATCCCTGAGTCGGACAACCTCTGGAAGAAGGTTATGGGACTCTACCATGATTCTCTGGTCACTGGCCACTTAGGAACTTCAGGAACCCTTGAGCTCGTCGGCCGCAGCTACTGGCGGCGTGATTTAGCAGCTTGGGTGAAACGATATGTCCAAGGGTGCCATACCTGCAGACGTGCAAAGCATCGGAACCAGCGGGAATTTGGCAAGCTCCAACCGATTCCCACTCCTGACAGACCTTGGCAATGGATTCAGTCAGATTTCATAGGTGAACTCCCCAAATCAAGTGGTTTCAATGCCATCTACATTGTCTCCGATCGACTGACGAAAATGGCCCACTTTATTCCTACGACAACCGACATCTCCACTCCCGATTTGATGAAGCTGCATATCCGACACATCTGGAAACTGCACGGAATTCCGCTGGTACATGGAACGGACCGAGGATCGACCTTCACTGCCGCGTTTACGAAGAGCCTATACAAGGGACTCGGAATTGAACCCCGCTTCTCGACTGCCTATCATCCGCAGACACAAGGACAAGTTGAAAACAACAACAAGTGGATGGAAACCTATCTCCGCATGTTCTGTTCTCACTGTCAGGACGATTGGGCCGACCTCCTTCCAATGGCGGAGTTTTCATATAACAACCACCATCATCCATCAATCGATACAACTCTGTTCTTCACGAACTTTGGTTACCACCCGACTCTCTCGAACGTCCCGACTGTGGCCCAATCCGATGAGCCTGACGTGCGGATCCGGCGGATTCACGAAGCCCAAGAGGAGTGTAAACGCGCCATCGAACGCTCACAGGAGATCTCGAAACGGGCCTATGACAAATGGAAACGCGACAACCCTGGCTTCCAAGTCGGAGATTCAGTCTGGCTCGAAGCTACCAACCTTGCGACTGATGAGCCATCTCCGAAACTCGCCAGCAAACGTCACGGCCCGTTCCGAATCAAGGATAAGCTCTTGGATTTGACCTACCAACTAGAACTTCCCGCTCAATGGAAGATCCACGACATATTTCACATTAATGTCCTATCCAAGGCGACTCCCGATACGATCCCAAACCGCGCAAATCCCGCTCCGCCCCCAATCAAGGTCAACGATGAGGACTTCTGGGTAATTGAGAAGTACCTGGACTCCCGATGGTTCCGCAATCGATTCCAGTTCAAGATCCAATGGGAAGGTTTCACAGAGGAGCACGACACTTGGGAAAACGCCAAAGATATCGACTCCGACGCCGGGCCTTGCCTCCTCCAGGATGGAGATGATGATTTCGACCTCGAGGAGGACTTCTACCGCAGACATCCGGACGCTCCCAAGCGAACTGACCCTCCTGCTGCTCGAGCACAACCTGCCAGACGATGGAGGGTTCGTCGATAGTCAGTGAGGATGCTGACCCTTGGTGGGGGGTACTGCAATAATATCGCCTTTTTCCCTCCTTTTCCCTCTTTAATTCCGACGATCTCCGCTCTCTCCGATCCCTCCGATCCCTCTCCCGACCTCCCTCCGATCCCTCCGATCCTCTTCCCGCTTCCCGTGACTCGTATTTCGTATTATGGACTCTTTCCCTGTGATGACCGCTCATGTACTATGTCTCCGAATGTTTGTATCTTTCCCGCACGCTGCTGGACTTATTCCTATAGTGTAGACCCGCCTCCGCCCTGCGTGCTCCACTAATTCCTCCTCGCTTCCACTCCTGTTCCACCGCGTTCGCATAGCCTCCACATCACTGCCTCTGTGTAGATTCCACTTACACATTACCCCCGCCTCTGCTTCTCTCCACCTACACTATGCAATGCCACCCACCTCACCACCTTCCACTCCACTGCCTCCTGCAGTCCAGTAGCCGCATGTTTGTAAATTACACGTTGTACTTAAGCTTGGACTCAATGGGGAATGTCCCTCACTCGACGTCTCAATTATAGACATTTGTTATTGTGCCCCGCCTCGCTCTCATAAAATCCCGACCCGCTCGCTCGCACCGTCACCCTTCGGACTCTGACCCTCAAGCCCGTGTGGATCATTCCCCCGCCCTCGCATGCTAACTCCCACCCATAGCACCGCAGGGCTAGCCAGCCGGACCAAACCCCCACTTCAGTCAGCCCCTTTGGAGTTGTACCTAGTCGGAGCGCATAGTCGCCGAGACAGATTGGGCACCCGTTGTGCTTTTGGGCAGTCGCTTGGGAATTAGGTCCGACAAGCCCGTAAGCCGTCGTACCCATTCCCTCCTCTTCCTTTCGGAGTTTGTATTCCCGCCGGCACGCACGGACGAGAGGAGAACCCCACTTCCGTCGGTGCATGGACGAGCCTCAAGATATTTCCGCTTTCTTTGTCTCCGAGTGTCAGTTCCTTTAGGGAACCTTCGGATTGACTGATTCCATTGCAAAGTGCCGTGTTCCTCAGTGAAGCCCTCCCATCAGATCTTGAACTGGAATCAGTTTTGGAACCATCAGGAATCCAGGTATTTCTCTATAACCCAGAATTCCTCATCGTTGACCTTAACTGGAGGGGGAGCCAGATTTATGCAGTTCGGAATAGTGTCGGGCGTCGCCTTGGATAGGACATTAACATGGAATATGTTGTGAATCTTCCATTGAGCGGGAAGTTCCAGTCAGTAAGTCAAATCCGAGAGCTTATCCTTGATTTGGAATGGTCCGTGACATTTACTAGCGAGTTTCGGAGAGGGCTCGTCAGTTGCGAGGTTAGTAGCCTTGAGCCAAACCGAATCTCTGACTTGGAATCCGGGGTTGTCACGTTTCCATTTATCATAGGCCCGTTTCAAGATCTCCTGTGACCGTTCGATGGCACATTTACACTCCTCTTGGGCTTCGTGAATCTGCTGGATCTGCACGTCAGGCTCATTGGATTGGGCCGCTGTCGGGATGTTCAAGAGAGTCGGGTGGTAACCATAATTTGCGAAGAATGGAGTTGTGTTGATGGATGGATGGTGGTGGTTGTTATACAAAAACTCCGCCATCGGGAGAAGGTCGGCCCAATCATCCTGTCGGTGAGAACAGAACATGCAGAGATATGTTTCCATCCACTTGTTGTTGTTTTCAACTTGTCCTTGTGTCTGCGGATGATAGGCGGTCAAGAAGCGGGGTTCTATCCCTAATCCCTTGTAGAGGCTTTTCGTGAACACGGCAGTGAATGTCGATCCTCGGTCCGTTCCATGTACCAGCGGGATTCCATGCAGTTTCCAGATGTGTCAGATGTGCAACTTCATCAAGTTGGGAGTGGAAATATCAGTTGTCGTAGGAATGAAGTGGGCCATCTTAGTCAATCTGTCAGAGACAACGTAGATGGCATTGAAACCACTTGATTTGGGGAGTTCACCTACAAAATCCGATTGAATCCATTGCCAAGGTCCATCAGGAGTGGGAATTGGTTGGAGCTTTCCAAATTCCCGCTGGTTCCAATGTTTTGCATGTCTGCAGGTATGGCATCCTTGGACATATTGTTTCACCCAAGCTGCTAAGTTGCGTCACCAGTAGCTGCGACTGACAAGCTCAAGGGTGCCCGAAGTTCCTAAGTGGCCAGTGACTGGAGAATCGTGGTAGAGTCCCATAACCTTCTTCCAGAGGTCATCCAACTCAGGGATCCAAATCCATCCTTCCTTTCTTCCTAACCCGTCATCCCAAACCAGTCCTTCCAGTTTATCCTCCCAGTCCACAGTGATCCTGTGGGTTTCTGCCAGGATATCCAAGTCTGAAATGGCAAGTGCAGCCACGAAGACCTCTCCGAGGCCTTCCCAGTCCGAAGGGGTCATCTCAGCCTCACAAGCGGCCAGCTCTGTGAAGTTCTCAGTGGGAATCAGAGACTGCAGGATTTCGTCTTCGCCGTCGGCAGGTCAGAGTTCAGCACATCGGGAGAGTGCATCCACAGTGCAATTTTTGTCACCGGGTCGATAGTGGATCTCATAGTTGTAGTGCGTGAGCAACTCCAACCAGTGCATCTGCCGTTGGTTCAGGATTTGAGGTTTCACAAAGTACTCCAGATTCTTATGGTCGGTGAGGATCTGGACCAGAAGACAAGTTCGTTCGAGCCAGTGACGCCAGTTCTGTAGACCTTTTATGATCACGAGGGCCTCCTTGTTGGGAATACCATAATTCTGCTCGGCCGGATTCATGGACTTTGACATAAAGCCGATCAGGTGGTGATGCCCATCGGTCTGTTTCTGGGATAGGACGGCACCATAGGCATAATTCGAGGCATCAGTCTCCAGCCAAAACTGAGCATCGGGGTCTGCGTGAACAAGGACGGGAGCCTGAGAAACGCGCCACTTCAGGAGTTCGAAGGCCGTTTGCTCGTTCTCGGTCCACTGCCATGTTTGGTTCTTCTGGAATAGGTCGTGGAGCGGCCGTGTGATGTCGGAGAAACCAGGGATCCATCACCGATAGAAGTTCACAAATCTGATGAATTCCTGAATGCCTCAGACTGCACCTCGGGCACTCTAATCCGGGGCCTTTCAGGCCCTGATCTGCCTAGTAGATTTACCCCCCTGAAGGGGTCCGCCGTCAGCAGTCAGCAGTCAACATTGATGCTGACGGCCGTCTTCATCTCGCCACCCTCATGGCCCCTTATGAGCAGGCTCTTCGGGCCGCGATAATTTTTGTATACATTATAGGATCGCATGAATAAAAAATATATAACTCATTGTATAAATTACATCGTCTGGATAATCTAAGAAAAAAACGTAAGTTGCAGAAGGTGACGGCGCGTCAGCATCGTCATGACATGCCGTCAACTCGAAAGAGGGCCGTCATGACGGGCCGTCGACTCGAAGGAGGGCCATCATGACGAGCCGTCGACTTGAAGGAGGGCCGTCATGACGGGCTGTCAACCTGAAGGGGGGCCGTCATGACGGACGATCCACTCGAGTCAAGACGCAGTGTCAGCTCGAAGGGAAGGCGTCACGACGGGCCATCCGCTCAAGTCAAGACGCGGCGTCAGCTTGAATCGAGGGCGTCACGACGGGCCATCAGCTTCGGAAGGTCCGTCAGCTAGAAGGAGGGCGTCATGACGGGCTGTCAGCTAGAAGGGGAACCGTCATGACAGGCCGTCCAGTTGGGACACGGCGTCAGCTTGAAGAGAAGGCGTCACGACGCTGCGTCAGCTTGAAGTGAGCGTCATGACGGATCGTCAGATAGAAGGGAGGTCGTCATGACGGGCCGTCAATGTGGGACACAGCGTCAGCTTGAAGAGAGGCCGTCCTGACACGGCGTCAGCTTGAAGAGAGGCCGTCCTGACACGGCGTCAGCTTGAAGAGAGGCCGTCACGACGCAGCGTCAGCTTGAAGAGAGTGTCAAGACGAGGCGTCGGCTTGAAGGGAGGCCGTCACGATGACACGCAGCAGAGTTCCAAACAACAGGGGCCCCGATATGGCCCATACAAAATATAAAATACCTGATCGTAGTCTAGTTGTGTATTTATTTGTGATTTAATCATTTTATTCGAAATTTATTTGGAATTTATCTGGAATTTTTTGGAATTTTTTGGAATTTTTTTTGGGCGCATGCGGCGGCCTAGAACGGGTGATTTCATGAAAGATATTTACACAATTCCACTATTTACATCGAGACTAATTACCGGAGAGGTATATAGATTTATTCCTAATTTACCTGAATATATCTACTGCGCCTGCGCATTCGTTTCTACGGGCCGCCAAAAGGGCCGTAAAAATGAGAGAAACATTCATATGCTCTAAGACGGCACGCTCGATGACCGCTGGAGGCGGGGGGCACGATGACCTATGCAGGCCCATACAGTACGCGCCGGGCCGATAGGGTAGGCTAGGTTAGGACGGCCGGCACGCGGCCGCCCGATAGGATAGGCCAGGACGGTCAGCATGCGGCTGCCCGATAGGGCAGGCCAGGGCGGTTGGCACGCGTTCGCCCGATAGGGTAGGCCGGGGCGGTTGACACGCGTCGGGCCAATAGAGTGGGCCAGGGGTGGTGGGGCGCCAGGGGCGGTTGGTACTTGTGGGGCTGATAGGGTAGGCCGGGGTGGGACCCGGCCAACCAACTCTCACTCTCACTCTTTCTCCTCTCCTCTCGCTCGCTCTCTAGAGAGAGAGAGAGAGAGAGAGAGAGAGAGAGCCTGGTATATGCATTTTTTTTTCGCACTCCACACCCCAGCGTGAGCAGCAAAACGACGAAGTTTCAGGGGGGGTTGCGTTTTTCTCGAATTCCACATACAAAATCATTGTATATGTAGCTAGTATGAGTATAATATAGTATCTATTAGTG
>Ga0307515_10007962_pt1 | contig 20801 bp, 17 predicted proteins | sample 17_EM_MG_FD_194513 | JGI IMG/M metagenome (GOLD analysis project Ga0307515, IMG submission 194513) | Populus trichocarpa ectomycorrhiza microbial communities from riparian zone in the Pacific Northwest, United States - 17_EM | ecosystem: Host-associated > Plants > Roots > Unclassified | place...
CAGATGTTGTTTTTCCCAGAATGCTCTACTGTGATTCGAGGTGCTCCCAGACGCTCACAGGTTTGTCGCTGGCGCTCCCAGGTGCTGTGCTGTGCAACGCGACCCGTCGCCTGGGCGACAGGCAGCGAGTAATTCTCCGTCAGAGGGTACGAGGTTCCGTCAGAGCCGTCAGAGCCGTCCGGAACACCCGGGTGTTTCAGACGGAAACCAGGGTTGTTGCTGATGTGGGTAGTTAAGAGGAATATATAAATCGCTACAAGTCAAAACGCAATGAGTGGCAGCAAACCTGCCGGCTCTATTGAAGAAGAAATCTGCTAAGTATAGCTGTAGGTTACAGGGGATTTGAACCATCCCACAATTTGTAGTATGTTAGTCTAATCTTGTTTGATTGTCAACAGGGATATATTGCAGTGAATGACAGCTGAAATCTCATAATTGATAAATATGAAAGGAAGATTTTTCGACAGAAGTGGGGTCTGATGAGATCTGTCCCAAGACATCGCCTGAATCTCACATAAATCACATGTTAACAATCAAGTCATGATGAATCATTCACATGACTATATCCCAATGAAGTGATAGTCACAACTCATATTTTGCTTTGTTCAAGTTGATCAAACCTACCAACCTTAACATAAAAGATGCAGCTTACCTCCATTTGGTCCATAATGTGCAACATCAAACATATCAGCCAAAAACAAGGTCAACACAAGATACAAAGGTCAATACTCCAAAACAGAACCTTCTGCTACTTCTGGCAGGCAAATTGGGCAAGTAATCCAAGAAATCTACATGACAACATCATCAAGCAAATTAAAGCAAGAGCAGCTTGCATTCAGAGAGGATCTGAGTGTTGGGAGCATTGCGCAGCTTACAATCCAAAAGTAGCTTTTGGCAGAGAAAAGACAAGAAATGTACATTGTAAGCAACGAAGTGCAAGAGAAATCGATCAAGGATTGTCTGGATAGATGGACTTCTGCGGCACGAAAGTCAGTTGAAGACACAGAGACAGTGATTATGCAATAGCAAGATGATATGAGAAATGCTGAAATGGCCTGATCAACAACCAGATAGCCTGCAAAAGCATTTGATGAGATGTTGAATGCCATCGGAGACTGTCTGAGCTTTCTTGCAAGTTCAGACAGTAAGGAGGATGCGGAAGACCAGGAGGATGATGAACAAGATACAGAGCTTAGCAAGCTGAGCAAGGATGACGAACCTGGCCCGGTGATAGGCACAGTCTCCACACCAGAACATCAGCGCTTGGTGAGTTTTTGGTAGAAGCGGATGATGTTCAACGAACTGACTCAACCAGGAAGGGTGGGCATGATTGAATGTTTCTGAGAAAGATATACAAAGTACGAGATGGCAATATTGATGGTTCGGGCAGTTGCGAAGCCCCAAACCGACGCGACTGCAGTAACATCATCTCTGACAACATTTGGAGTGGTTATGCAGAGACTTGATATCATCCCAGGACAATTGCAGATGCCGCAAGGGACTTCTCAACCAGGATGTAGTCAGAAGAGGTCAGGTTTAGAGGAACCACAGACACAGAAAGGCATAGCATCTCTCTCGCCTGATGTGGTGGCCAATTTACCACTGATTGAGAATGAGTAACCTGTTGAAGCCTTAAGCTGTTACCCTCCAGTATAGTGTCCGTAGCTAATGGCCATATAGAAATCGGGTTCAGACAAGATCTGGTGGCAGCTCCTGCGTCACCAGATGTATAAATCTATGCATCCAGCTGCATAACTCTCCACTCAGACCTGCTACACATGGTTGAGATTCTGAAAATTGCTTATGGTATATCATCGAAATTGAGGAGAATGAGCCGGAAGATCAATGCTGATGATGTTGGGCGATATTCATCTCAAACTAATCGATGGATCTTGATGGCATACATTGCCGGCTGAATGCGCTGAAATGCATTCGACCTATGTCATTCAGTGTTCAGATCATGTGTGTAGGGCCGGCTCAGAATGTGACAGGTATTACAGCTTTTGGACGCCAATGATTATACATAGAAATAATATGTTCGTTGTCAATAATGACTGTATGGATTTTGCATATTATTGTTGAGTACCCAATGACTGTTTGCTTGTGACCAAGGTGAGCATCAAGAAAACATCAACGATTTAGTGTCTGACTTATTTGGCAATCACAGGGCTCCATAGTCACATCCATCCAGAGAGGAAGTATTGGCTGTCTTTATAACTGAAAATGTAAGCGACACGCCCCTTGCCCCAATCTAGAAATGAGCTTCAACTGAGCATCAAGGATTTTTGGTCTTGCACTTTGAATAATAACTGGGCTGTGCAATTGCACTAATTCATAATCACAGCATTCACTGCCTTTATGGGTAAAAATGCTAGTGACAATATTGCTACAACCTGGTAAAAGTGAGCATCAACGGAGCATCAACGATTTTTGGCCATGCATTTTCAATATTCAAAGGGCTATTCAATCGCCTCAACCAATAATTGAAATATTGGCCCCCTGTATGGGCACAAATGCCTGAGATGATATCGCAACCAGGACTTAAAACCATGTGCCACTGCAGCACCAACATTCTTATGTGGGGGCTTGGTTAGCTGAACAACAACAAACTGCACTGCGTAGGTTGAAAATGGAGGTATTAAAGGCTAGTCTTCATTGTATGTCTGAATATTAAACTTTACTAGTATACATGGCATGTCTCACAGGTCTGACTTTTTTCCAGCTTAGAGCTCTAGAGTCAATAATTAAGAGCCAGATTTTTACTTTACTATAATGTAACTGTTGACAGCCACTGAATTCAAGTTGCCCAGATTTCAAATTCCTACCGAAATATTGAATTTATAATCCTTAAATACCTCCCTGGTAGAGTTTGTAATATCTTCCAACAATGAACCTGTCTTTTTTCGTAATTTGAGCGACCTTACATTATAAGTCATGCTTGATGCTTGGTGGTCTTTGCTGAATGTAGGCCCAAAGAGTCCCATTGCTTGAAATAATACTAGACATGTGCCTTCATGGCGATTCTATCTATACTGCAGAATTGAATAAACCAGCAGCTCTGATATTATATGTATCGTTTGTCATCAGGTTCTGTGCCATCCCTCAGAACATGCGACCAGCTCAATGGAGAATCACTTGCTGGGGAAAGTTCACATAGGAAAGTTGATTATATCAACTGTATTGGAAGTTACCAAATTCACTATTTCAACAGTCGATGAAACAGCTTTGGCGAAACCGAAGAGAGAATGAAGTCAAGGAATTTGCATTGTTTGTTTGCAAAGGACATTCATATCTGACATTTAGGTTTGATTCTTATTGCCAGGAGTGACAGCCAAAACCCTCCAAACTTGCAGTGAAGGACTTTGATACTCCCAAATTTCACCAAGACACCTGGAATTGCTACTTCATGTTTCAATTTGTGTTGGGCCAGATTCCTTGGAATGCTGTATCAAACTTTGAGCTATGGCGGGCATACAATATGTTACACCCCGAGTTGGTACAAGTATCTGGCAGCATGTTGTGCAAAACCTGCCATAGGGAGTACTCACTGACACTGGATGCAGTTAAGACGCCATTGCGGTGAAGAAATACAGTTAGTTTAACGCGAGACGGGCAGATATCAATATACTCATTAGCTGCAATGTCGGGTATTGCGAACTGTTTGGATCGCAATTGGGCATTGCGAGAAGTACAACTTGCTTTTCACGTGATTGATTGTTTATTCTTTTCCCATTTCGAAAGCTAAATATGGATAATAGATCAATTATCAACATACTGGAGCATGGCTAGCAGTACATTTGAGGAAGTTCATGGTTGTTTTGAGCTTGCTGATGGCCGTTGACTTGGAATCACAACTGATAATGCTTCCTGAGATGATTTGATGACTCCCAAATTATAATCATCGCTTGATGCGTTGGGAATTGAGCGGCCTGCATCGAGACACTACATACTATGCATGGCACATGTCATTCAGCTTGCTTGACTGGGCCCACCGGTTATGAGCATTTACCTGCATTTGGCTCCAGAATCCACAATATAGTGATTACCGGCCACTCGACAAAACACAAGATGAATGGACAATTATCAAGTATGTCCTGGAGGTGTTCGGGCGGTTTCGGTACTGGACGCTGTGGATGTCAAAAAGGCATACAGTTCCTCTCCATCATGTCATTGCTGTCTACCATGACATATTCAATAGTATGTACCAGATCATGCCAGTGTTAGCTAAGAAGAAGACTCAATGAAAGGAAGACTCATTCATTGTTGGGAGGTTTGCGCACCACAAGCTGTGCAAATATTTTATTAATGTTACCCCTATGATGGATATGCTTCTCATTTCATCACATATCCTTGATCCTTTCCAGAAGTTGCAATCATTTACAAAGTGGGACAACAGAATGGATAGTAATCCTGAGGACAAGACATAATATACTACCCAATACCTGAAGGAGTTTCTTAAGTATGTGGAGATTGAATCCTACGCCAAACATCAATGACTGCCTATAATTTCAGCCGAAAGCGTATCGATTAACAGTCTTTTCACTTGCGCAACACCGTCAAGATCATGGTGAATGTGATTATGATCCATTTGATATGTCTAGCAATGATGAAGAATACTAGATGCCTAAGAATGTGGCCGAGACAACGCCGGGACAAAGCGATCCCACAGCACACATACCAATTGCTGGTAGGTTCTTTTGAAATTCGCACCCTGAATGACCACAAACCTGGATGCAAACTAAACCGAATAATAATAATTACCACTCCGACCATATGGAGATTCGCAGTACAATCCGGGACCAGGCTATCACTAACTGGTGGCGTCTGCAAGTGGAAATGGATTCAAAGAATGCCAATCTCTCTAATGTGACACACAACATATTATCTATCATACCACATGGTGTGGAGTGGAGGCTAGTTTGTCAGCTGGGCGAGATTCGATTCGCTGAAGGCAGTCAACAACTAACGGTGTGACTCATCGCAACATGGTGGTAGTAAGGAAGTTACTTCAGCACATCACGGGTTATTGGCTGATGATGACCCCGCATTGGATATGACAAATACTGATAATTCCATGGAAATGAAGACAGAGCCAAAGCAAAAGAAACTGCACAGAATAGCCAATGTCCACAACTTTGGGGAGATGGGGCAGGGCAGGGAAATCCTACTTGTGACACGGAAGAAATCTCGCCGTCAAAACACACAAATAACTGCTATAGCATCCATTTCAGATACCTGTGGAATCATCGGAGTGTTCTGGTCATACGTTCAGGAAGATGGTGCAGCTGCATTCGAATTCTCGGAAAGATCAACCATGCCACCAGATTGGTCTGCCAATGACCCCTGTGGAGGACAAACATATGTATTCAATGTGTGGTGAATCAAACGGATTAATAGCAATCCTACCGAAAATGTTCAGAATTGTGCACTTTATAGCATTTTGGACACAGAAAATTGGCTTGACTGGAATGTGGACATGCATAATCCAAACAGCAGCGAAGATGATTGAGAAGTGAACAATGAATCCGACATTGAGCTTGATAAAGGAATCAAAGATTCAAAAACCGCAGAGGAGCAGAATCTGAGTGCTGTACAGAATGTTTCGAGATTGATTTAGCCAACACAGGTTAAAGGCCAATGCAGAAAAGCCATTGATGACGGTCAATACAATTGAAACAAGCAGGAATCAGGTGATCAAGACAAAGTAGGACAGAATGGGTCAATGTATTTTCACCACATCCTTTATGTAGTTTGACTGAAAATTTCATTTAGAGACATATTATGGGAGAATATTGAGTAATCTGCTGTGAATATTGGTTAATACATAGAAGTATAGCAGGCAAATTGAATAATGTGGCATGATGTATGAATTTCAATAGGATGAGAGCGACCAGTACAAGAATATTACTGGGCTCGGCTTTGCCACAGGGCCAAGTCACAATCAGGCAGAAAGGTATTCAATAAGTTCAAATAATTATGGATCCAACTGTAATTTGCAGCAGATTATGGATGGATAATACAGACAAATGAGTGTCAACAATGGGTGAAAGATTATTGGTCTTGTATGTACGATAGCTGCAAAGTGATTTGGTCACTGCTGTGCATAAGCACAGTATAGGCAGTATCTATAGGGAATATAGTAAATGACACAGTCACTGCCTCATTTTGAAAATCTGCGTCAACAGACCATCAATGATTTTTGGTTATGCATCTTGGGTAACCCAAGTGACAATTGGTTGCAGCCATCCATAAATGAAGTATTGGCTGCCTTCAGAGGCAAAAACAATAGCGACATGCTCCCAGCCCCAAACTGAAAATGAACATCAATGGTGCATCAACAATGTTTGGTGGTACATTTTGGTAATCAAGATGGCAGTTGCTTGCAAATATCCATAAATGTGGGATTGGCCACCTTTAGAGGGAAAAACAAAACTAATACGCTATCTGCCCCATTCTGGTAATGAGCATCAATGGACTGGCATTAGGTTTTGCCGTTCAATCTTGGGTCATCTAACTGGTGATTGGTTGCGAACATCCATAAATGAGATATTGGCCACCTGAAGTAGCGAAAACAATATTGACATGCTCCCTGCGCCATCCTGAAATTGAGAATCAATGGAGTGTCAACAATTTTTGGTCTTGCATCTTGTCTAATCTAAGTGTCACTTTATGACAGTAATTCATCTATGATGTCCTAGCAGCTGTTTCATCAGAATTGGTATATTGCATATGTGTTACCACATCATGAAAATGAGCATCGACTGAGCATCAACAATTTTGGTCTGGTATGTTGGGTAATCAAGGCATTCCCCGGACACATGAGCTTACAACAGAACTATTGACCACCTTTCTAGGCGAAAATACAATACCTAACAGGAAAAGCACAGATTCCAAAATACTTGATATCGCACACTGCAAAATGTGGAAAAAGAGCTTACTGCCAGCTGAATGCACGATTTGGATATAATACTATCCTCAAACTCCAAAAACAACAACATTATATGAATCTACAGATGGACCTGTTGGGCGACCCTCTGACAACTCAAGGAATTCAGACTGGTTGCAGAGTCCCATCAAACCATCGCTAAATTGACAGTTTGGGTCTATTGGCAACCAGTACTGCCAATTTGGCAATTGTTCAGTTTGAACCCGAACCCAGACCTGAAGCGACATTCCAGAACCATTGCTAACTCTACCCTACAGCGTTTTGCATGGGGCACAATACTGACCATATCTAATGCAGTGTAGTGTTGGCAGATGTTTCAACCAGCTACAACAGTTCCTGGTTAGCGTTCGAACCAGAACCACACTGTTGCAATCTGTTTCAACACATGAAAGCCAGGATCATTTAATTTGGGCCAGTTTTACCACCAAAAACCTGGCATTTGAACCTCACAACATTGGCCGCAATTAAGTATCTGAGTCCGGATGGTAATGTGACATGGTCACTATGTAGATTGCGCACTGTTAGGTGCTCATCCACCAACCGCATTCACATTTGCGATCAGACAAATATTCATTGAGTATCAATTTGAAAACTGGTGAAATCTGAACACAAGTTGCCAATAGTTCAATGCAATTGAATCAATATTCATGTGATCGCAAATCTGAAAGCGGGGAGTGAATGAGCAGCTGAAACTGCACAATATTTATACTGAATGTGTTACAACACGATCAGAACCCAAAAACTCAGTTCCAGCCAAAGTTCAGCCAATGTTGTAGGAACCGTAAAATGAAACCACTGTCCAATTCCAACCCAGCCAAAATCCCCAGCTTTATGTCTAGTCGAGGCAACAACCCAGTTCATGTGACCAGGTTCGGAATTCTTTGCGGTATCTGACCCGCACCAGCGCTTCTAGTTTGGTTACTATATACATAGCAGCGTAGTAGTCCGGAATTGTTGGCAACACTAATTGAGTGTGATTGCAAAAATTACACAAAGTTGGACTAGATGTGAAATTAACTTGGAGAATGGATTCAGATGTAGGTTCTGAATAGGATAAGGCTATGAACAGCATAAACATTGATAAAGCGGCAAACGTGATGTGCCAAATTGCCGACATATCACCTCATATGGCAAAAATCCCCTAAACAAAATGTGAGACCAATACTGTCCAGCCATCGATGACATTAAGAAATTTTGCATCATTGCTCCACTATCCAATGGAATGTCATAAGCATTACCCATCACCTTTATTCCAGCGCAAACTTTCTCACACAATCATATGTTTCAGAGCAGCCCATATGTTGAAATCACATAAACAACATATATATAGTGGCCAAATTTGGGCTGAAGTTAAACCAGCCAGGAATGTAGATCAGATAACAAGAATGATATTCTGTTTGAGAGTGGTCAGCTCGACCTAACTCACACAAGTGCAAGCTGGTATTGTTATAAAATCAAAATAGTGGAATGGTAACTGTTAATAGAGTCAACAAGAATAATCCAGTTGTCATTACCAAATTTGGACTGAAGCTAAATCAACCCAGTACAATCATCCAGCAACAAACATGATGCCCAGAGTGACAGTCATTAGGAATACCTGACTACAATCAGAAAGTGCAGCTACAATCTCAAAACATCAAAATATTTCAAAGTCGCCTGCCAATACAATTATAAACTATGCACTACCAACAATTATCTCTACTACAGCTGGTTAACAATATATCTTGAAGCTGAATCCGATCAGAATGCCATCACAGCACAGATGTGAAGAAGATTGTTATCATTGTGCAATATTCAGTGTTAGGAACAATATGGAGCATAGTACACATAAGATGACAGGATTATAGTCACTGCCACTGTAATTCCCACCCAAGAGTATAAGATTTGGAGAATGGAGTTGGAGCTCTAAGTAACTAGTTTAGTGATGTTGAGCAGATTGGTGCTTTATAACAAGAAGACACACCAGAGGTGACATTATTTTCGTTCTCAAATAGCCTAATTAATGGTTATAATGTGGTTAAGGCTCAAGCTAGCTAGCCGAGTAATCTCCAGCTTGTAAAGAACACTCAGAGGCAATATACTTCTCAGCCAGAGATGGCCAGGATGAATACAACTTTCCATGCGAATCACAATCCTTCCAGTCACCATGCCGGGAGATTCCTGTATATATATGCATTTGAATATGAACTGTTCTATATGGATTGACTTGACTCAGGCTGACAGTAGACCAGCTCTAGACCTCCCCATGGTGGAAACTGGCTGGAAAATTGGCACAAAATGGCACTATATTGTTTATACTCACTGTACAAGAATTGAAACTGGACTGCATGCAAAACCAGTTAAGTAAACTAGTTGGAACTAGTTACACCGTTTGTACTGGTTTTAACTGTTAAACTAAACTGAACCAGTGCAAACTGCTCCTTGCAAAGTTGTTGGCTGTAGAGAGTGCATAATATCTTACTCAGCAGAAATGATTTTGATATTATTGTAACGGCGTTGTCAAGTATGTGTGGTTAGGGTTGCCGGACGGTCACGTGAGGTGTCTGGTGCCGGGTAACTGCCAACCATATATTGACATCGCAACAGAGACCTAGCTCCGTACCGAATATCTTACCACTTACTTCCTCACATGGTTTTACTTGCGCTCGGGTGCAACTGTATACCTCACCATATCCCTATACTGCCGAGAGCCGGGGTACGTGCCCTTACACTATGTCCAGTTTTTCAGAAATCGGATATGTTTCGCTCCCAAGATCACGTGAATTTACCCCTTAATTGACGTGTCGCGACAGACACGAAATCAACAATTACAGCCAATTACCCTCCATTCCTCCAAAGAGGGTACAGAGAAGCCAAATGCGTAAGTGAAACACACGTGCAAGCGTTGAATCCCTTCCGGCATCGCTCAGCCGAATTATGTCTATTCCTACCGGCCGCGTCCCGGTACTACTACATGATGAAATCAATGATGACGATCCCCCGGAGACTCAAGTTCACGAGGAAGCCCGCGATCCTCACGATGAAAATGAAGACGAAGACGAAGATGATTGAACCTTACCAGAGGGCAAGAATAATCGAGGCAGAGATGGCATCTTGTCAAAGATCACCGAAGAAGACCCAAAGGAAAGGCTTGAACTGAACCGTATGTTACTTAAACTGTGATTCAAACAAGATGCCGACTGGAAAGAGGAGAGAACCCGAATGCTCACCGAACTCGACCGCAGCGGAACCATCGACAGACCCGAGAATTCCAGAAACCAATCCCAAATTTTCAAGACGGTTGACCCCTTAGGGTACTGCGGTGGGGCAAAAGAACTGGATAAGTTTCTCGAAACATTACGATCAAACTTCGCATGACATAATCACCTATTCCCAAGAGGCGATCCCGATAAAGTCAAGTATGCAGTCTCTTTTCTTGACACCTGGGATAATCACCCAGATCTGGCTCAGCGACAGACGGACAATACGGACACATCTGAGTGGGCTAGCGACCTACATGAGGCCAAGGACCCGTGTTTGGAGAACTTCGAACTCTTAACGAACGATCTTCAACAGATCTACGGAGATACTGATAGGGGCCTCATATCAGCGACAACAGCCATGCAGGAGTACCAGCAACTACCAAACGAACCAGTCCGAGTTTGTGTCAACCGCTCGAAAAGAAATTGGAGGAGAGCCGGCTGGACCCTTATAACGCACGAAGTGGTCCTATACAACCTGGCATGGGCGGGCCTGCGGCAAACACTTAAGACGCAAGTCAGACCTTGGATCCCCAGCGGTAAAGACAGGTTCGACACGCTGGACCAACTGTTCGTCTGTGCGGCGGCCTTTGGAGTTCCAACCGGACGACAAAAAAACCCGCGGGACAGCAACAGCAAAGGCAAGCAGGGGAGTTTCAGAAAGGCGGGGCTAAGAAATGTAATTTTCAACCATCCATCTCCGAACCTGCAGAAATCACTTCCCGTAATTCCATTAATTCCAACAATACCAGTATTTCAAAATCGGGCAAGTCCAATAAGTCCAGTGGAGGCAGTGGTGCCAACTTCCCACCAGCGCCGTGGCTTTCAAAGGAAGTCTATGAAAGCCAAGAGGCAAGCCGGGAATGCACTCGCTCTGGCAGTGGAGACCACAAAACCTATCTTTGTACCAAATACCGCAAGACGAGCCCACCTGAACAGAACTTCAGCCATAACAGCGGCTATGACGGCAAACAAATCAAGTGCCGAAGGTCATTCGAAACGCTGCAGCAAAAAAACTAGTCTACTTCTCTCAGTATCTAACTCGACGAGAGAGGGCGGACAATCCGGAGTTAGGATTGGAGAACATGAGCAACCGAGCGTTCTTTCCAACCTTGGATAGGATAAAATTGCACCGAATCGCCTTAAAATCAAGAGTCATTTTGGAAGGTCGGGCTCTGATGTCAAGCCAATACCTTTGCGGCACAGAGAGACCGGATCCGGCGCATATCATTCATGAAGTCCTTGTACAAAACATACACGGCAAAATGCAGCGGGTCAAAGGAAAGATCGACCGCGGTGCAACGAGCTTCTGTATAACACCGAGCCTACTCAGAAAACTCGAATTGCCCCACAAACCAGCATTCACCTCCACCCATGGTCTCAACGGCCAGGTGATGATGTCTGCGAAGGAGAGGTGAAAGGCAAGTCACTTGGGTCAATATTTTGAACACCTTGAACTGGTTGACGGATCAGAGGTTTTAGTCGTCCGAATGAAGGCATAAGACGTAGTCCTGGGCTTGCCATGGTTCAAGGCGAGGAACCCAGATATCGACTGGACCAAAGGTCAATTGACAGCGCTGCGAACGCCAAATGGACTGCAACGGGCGAAGATTACAGAAACAAATCGCCCAAGCCCTCTGCCGGAATGCGGTGAAGAAAACACAAATGATGAGCCTCCCCCGGATATACAACTACTCTGGGCTACCTCACTCGGTTACATCTTAGCTAGCAAGGAAGTGGTCGAGGCTTTCACCATACGACTTGGAGAATGTCAACGGTGGCTGGGAGCATCTCTGGAAGGCATCACCGGCGGTGAGAGAAACCCCAGGATGCTGAATGCGCAAGCAGGAGCAGCTGGGGTAGTTGCGGCAGAAGAATGACACAGTGACGGTGCTTGAATGACTGCTACTGGCTCGCCGAGACACAAAGAGAGCAACTGGTCAACGGGGGTGGTCTATTGCTACGAACCGTCTGATCCAGCTATCCTGGGACCCCTTCCCATCTCCACTCTGCCAAACACTCTACAATGCAAACAAGGCTAATGAGAATAGGAACAGACATAGATAACGTGGAGATGGTAACAACCGATGATGGGGGTCGCATCCCAGCACAATTTCAGGGATTGATGGAGGTTCTCCGCAACCAAAAGGCCGAGACACTCCCACCACACAGGCAAATTGACCACGCGATCGATCTGGAACCCGACTACAAACTACCATACAGGCGGATCTACAACCTCTCGGAGTCCAAATTGAAGACACTTAAGGCCTACATCGAAATGACCCTGGAAAATGGCTTCATTTAACCGTCATCATCCTTGGCCGCAGCACCGATCCTGTTTGCAAAGAAAGAAAAGGGAGGACTACAGTTGTGTGTCGACTATCGAGCTCTCAACCTAGGCACGGCAAAGAATAGATACCCACTTCCTCTCATTTCAGAACTACTCGATCGAGTGAGCAAAGCCTGAATCTTCACTGAACTGAACCTCCGGAACGCCTACCACCTCATCCAAATCAAAGAAGGCGATGAGTTCTAGACTCCATTCCGAACCCGGTATGGTCAGTTTGAATACGGAGTAATGCCCTTTGGGTTGACACATGCACCGGTGACTTTTCAGGCTACCATTGACGATTGTCTACGGCCTTATAATGACCACTTCACCGTGTGTTACCTTGACGATATACTCATCTACTCGACCAATGAGAAGGAGCACGAAGACAACGTCCGAAAAGTGCTGCAACGTCTACCGGAATTGGTACTCTATTGCAAAGCCGAAAAGCGCCAATTTGGAGCTCAGGAAGTCAGATTCCGCGGATTTTTCATCAATTCAGATGGAATCGGCATGGAGTCAGACCGCATATCCAAGATTGAAGACTGGCCGACTCCGGAATCAGTTCGGGATGTTCAGGTGCTTTTTGATTTGACAAACTTCTACTGGAGATTCATTCGGAAATATGTGAAGGTGATGTCTCCCATATCAAAGTTGCTACAGACACAAGGCGCACGGAAGTGGGAATGGACTCGGGATGCCGAACTCACAATTTGATAGCTCAAAAAGGCCTTTACCGAAGCATCGATCATCCAGCATTTCAACTCGTAACAACCGATCATTCTGCAGACCGATGCAAGTGGCTGCGCAATCGCCGGCATCCTTAACCAGTATGACAGATTGGTGATCCTTCACCCAGTCGATTTCCACTCTGGAGAATGCTCTCCTGCCAAACAGAACTACAACATGTACAATCGGGAGCTCTTGGCGATTGTCAAGACAATGATAGAATGGAGACACTATCTCCAGGGCACCAAGCACAAGGTCCTGATCCAGTGCGACCACAAGCATCTCGAGTATTTCCAAACCTCCAAAGTGGTCTCCTGAAGACAGGCCAGGTGGGTGGAAATCATATCTTTTTACGACTTGGTCATTGAACACTTGGAAGGAAAGAAGAACCCGGCTGATGGATGATGAACAAGACCAGACTACGAGATAGGCTACGAGAGACCGACCGCACGACTACTGGCAACCTTGGCAGCTACCACCGTTGAACCGTACGATGACCTCCTTCAAGAAATCAAAACAGCCCAGGCGATTGACCCGTTCGCTGCCGAAGTGAAACACAGGATTGTCGGCACTCCAATCGACGACATCCCTGACCTGTAAAGAAATGACGCATTTGTGGAAGAATCGAGCAACGAATGGAAAGTCACTGCTGGAGTTCTCACCTACGAAGGAAGCATATATGTACCAAACGATTGACCTACTTTGCAACAAAGTCATTACCCTTTTCCACGACAACCCAGAATCCAGTCACTTCGGAGCTCTCAAAACCGCTGACTTAGTGTCACGACCTTGGGAAGGAGTGACCATGGAATTCGTCACGGACCTCCCTGAGTCAACTGCCTCCGCGTATATGGGATTCTTGGTAATGGTCGATCGATTGACGAGAATGGCAATCCACCTCCCCTGCAGGCAGGATATCGACTCCCAAGAGCTGGCAGGAAGGTTTTTGGAACACGGGATCTGCAAACGCGGCATTCCAGAGAACATCGTTACCAATGGCGGAATGGAGTTTACCAGCGGATCCTGGAATCGAGTTGGCTCTCACCTAAGTATTCACCTCAGGCTGTGGACCGCCTACCATCCACAGACCGATGGCCAGACAGAATGGTAAAACCTGACCATGGAACAGAACTTACGGGCCTTCTCCAACTACGAGCAGGATAACTGGGTAGAACTGTAATCTTTGGCAGAGTTTGCTTACAACAATTCAGTCCACCACTCAACGCGGATGACACCATTTTGGGCCAACCAACACTACCACCTGCCAATGCAGTTCAAGCCACCGAAAGCCCCATCAAATTTGAGGTTGGAAATACTGGTGGATCCAACGGCAGCGGGAATCAAAGAGACTCACCGGCTTCTCTGGGACACCTTGTTGGATGCCCGGGTACAGCAATCAAAATACCCTGGCGGAAAGGATGTGACCTTCGGAGTCGGGAATAAAGTGTGGCTCTCGACTTGACACTTCCAATCGACTAGACTGTCACAGAAGCTTGACTACAAGTGCACTGGACGGAATATGGTCAGTAAGGTCATCAATACGAATGCTTACGAACTAGACTTGCCGAAAACAATCCGGAATCACAACGTCTTCGATGTGTTGCTGCTCGATCACTACACACCGCCCGTCGCAAGACCACCATGCTCAGAAGCACCTCTAGTATTTGTCGATGATTCGAAGGAATGGGAGGTCGAACGGATTCTTGACTCTAAGCCGCTTTACGGGAAGCTACACTACCTGATTCAGTGGGCCGGGTACAGCCACATACGCACAAGCTGGAAGCGGCTCAGAAACCTTGAGAATTCTCATGAACTAATCGATGAGTTCCACCGAGACCACACGAAACAGCTGTGGAGATGAAAGAAGCCGGATCTTGGAAGTGGAGGAATTGATGGAATGGAGATATGGAGGCTTAGGTCATTTGGGCATTTCCTTCTATCTATTTCTTTTTGTTGGGACCGGGTCCAGTACAAATGGCGTCGGCACGGGTTTTACCTCCTCCAGAAATCAAGTCAATTGGAGGTGGAGTTTCCCCAGGCACCGGAAGGTCACCCTGGACGTTACTGCTCAATTGTGGGACTTATGAGATCGTACGAGTGTGTATGCAGGCTGTTTCCTTGTTTTCTACTTGTACTTAGCAGCCCGGGAGTTCTGCCCTAAAAGAGGGGGATGATGTATTGGCGTTGTCAAGTATGTGTGGTTAGGGTTGCCGGACGGTCACGTGAGGTGTCCTGTGCCGGGTAACCGCCAACCTTATATTGTCATCGCGACGGAGACATAGCTCCATACCGAATATCTTACCACTTACTTCTACACTTGATCTCACTCGCGCCCGTGTGCAACCGTATACCATACCATATCCCTATACTGCCGAGCGCCGGCGTACGCGCCCTTACAATTGTATTGAAAATTTGCCAAGTTCGGGCAAGTTGGACCCACTGTAAACAAGTTGACCTGGGAAAAATGATGTCTAATCAAGATTTCACCCTATCTGAGTCTGTTCCCCATGTATTTTCTTGCATCCATATTAACCGTAAAATTGTTGGTGTACTGGTTATTTTCAAATGCCCAACTGCACTCCACTGAACTGCAAAGTCCTATAAACTGCACTGCACTGCCAAGAACCAACTATTTAACCCACCAGATTACCGCATCCAACCGGTATACTGCTTCCACCGTTGGGAGGTCTGGCCAGCTCACAAGCCATACCACTGTCTTGATGATATCTCGAGTGAGTTCCTTCTCTCTCTCTATACTTTGTACCTTGTATATATCTAGCGTCTTTCTCCGTCTCTGTAGAAGAGTCCTGTCTGCGACGCTTGATGCATCAAGATCAATCTCCACTAAAGTTTCCCCCCTAGATACACGTCGACTGCGGTAACAAGCCAAACAAACACGGAGATGGCGTTGGAACCCACATCTACAACAGGTCCGCTGTTTGCGTTGCCACTGGAGCTATTCAACAACATACTATCGTACCTAAATGTGGAATCGCTTATTGAGTTATTGTTTACATGGAGAGCAGTGAGGGGTAGCGTCCAGAGCCACCTCGACAATCGCGTTGCGGGGATGGCGTTTATGGACGCAAGAATGGTTATTACGAATTTGATAACTGTATCTGGTTTGATAAGTGTATCTGGAACAACTATAGGGCGACGCAGTCGATGGGCCGCAGTATTGGATGTCTTCCTGAACATGTCGCATATCAAGGACCTCCTGCAACAGGAACACCATCACCGTCGAATTTTGTACTATCATATGGACCCCAACCGAATCGACCCAAATGCGCCGGCAGCTCAGTGGTTTTGGTGGACCCAGTTTATGCGTCGTTGGCACAGTTTCGATGTAGACAGAGATGGCTGGGTCCAAAGTATACCACAGTATTGTCTTAACATGACATCGATGGACATGTTGGAATTGCTTGACCACCTTGACGGTCCATATACGGGCATCGCTGATTTGGCAATCCAGAACCAAGACCAGCAGATGTTGCGGGTGCTTGCCCGATATGGTTGGATCAATATGCCACGATCAATTAACGAAGCGGTCCATATTGCGTTAACTATCCCATCAGGGCTTTCAATACGTGTGCTTCGGATGGTTTTGTCTGTCACTATTCCACGGCGATGTGTTCCGATGATATTACACGCTATGTCTCCAGACCCTTTTGTCCTCTGTAGCCACGGAGACTCAACTACAGCAGCCTACGTTTTAGAAATACTTTTCGATACTCTCCTTCAGTATGGCGAACAATACCTTGTCTACTCTATCCCGAGATTGAAAGAATCCTTCCTGCTGGCCCTCAGTAGAGCCGTGGAGAGGCAAGATTACGGAGAAAATCCCCCGTTATTGGTCTTGGAAGCTTGGCTGAAAGCACATGAAATGATACTCGTTAGCCCGAATGTCAGCAGCTGGAAGTTCGCTATCAACCTGTGCGATGCGCGGCTTCTCAGAGATATTCTTTGCATATATATACAAGGTGAATGGCAGCTAAAGATAGATTTGGTGCAGACGCGCCACTGTATCCTGTATGACGACGGCTGGGAGGATGAATAGTTTGCCTGGACCTTATTGCTGAATTATGGATTTTAGAATTGACGTTTGAAAGATTGCTTCTGATTGGTTGGAACTGGTTACAGGAAAATACTTTTTTCCTGGGGTTGAGAAATTATGTCGGTGTTTATGTAGGTGTTATAATTATTCAGCACTTTGGGATCCATTTATTGGATTGCCTTGAGTGAGTGTTTATTTTGTTTTGTAAGTACTACGGTTCTCATACAAAATCGGTTGCGTAGTGAAGGTTGTAATCAGTACTGGTTGTAATATCACTGTATCCTCACTCTGATATCTATGAGTGGTAGAAGTTACACTCTTCAGTCGGGTGTAGTCATTTAATTCTTGAAAAGAACAGGGTAGACTTGAGTGTACTACGCTTCATATTTGCTAAATACTTAACTACACAACATTAACATCCCTCGGCCTCCCACACCCAGACTTCCCAACGGTTGAGCCAGTGCACTGCTTGTAATGAGTTAACCAGTGCGGTATGTAGTTAGTTCTTGGCAGTGCAGTGCAGTTGGTGGAGGCTCACAGTGCAGTGCAGTGCAGTTTGTAAGTTCAAAATCCACTGGTTCACTGCTGGTTAGTTAGTTTGCCACTCAGTTCCCATTCCACTTCTTGTTGACACAGGATTTTGGCCGAAAGGTCTACGAGTTTCCAGATGACCAGCGAAGCTGTTAGAATGGACTGGAGAGAGGCAGTGTTCTCAACCGTCCCGTCCGACGGCCGGGGACGGTAGTGCCGTCCGACATCATAGCCGGACGGACGGGACGGCGTCAAGGCCGTCCGTCCCGTCCTTACTCAAGACGGACGGAATATCGACCGTCATCCACCGTCATCGGGCGGTTACTGTATATTCTTACCCGTGACATCGTGGGTGCAGTAGGGCTTAATCTTTGGAGCAACAGAGTCTGACATGGTACGCATGGAGAAGATGCACACGGATCTTGCATCATGGTCAGAGTAATCATTCCGTTTTACATATAAGTTTTGTTATGTACACTAAGATCCATGGATATCGGTGGATGACCACCGGGGACGGCTCTTCTCCGTCCCCGGCCGTCCTTTCCGTCCGTCCCCGTCCTGCCTCAAAAAGACGGCACCGTTTCCGTCCTACCCTCGGACGGACGGCATGACACCGTCCCGTCCCGTCCTGAGTAGTTCCCGGACGGACGGGACGGTTGAATTCACTGTCCGTACTAACTTCCATAATGTCTGCCTTCCGCGCAAGAATGGCTGTCACTGGCTCTTCATTGCACCCCAGTAATTCAGTGACATATCGTCCATCTTTAGAAAATACCCACGTGTCGATCAGTTCATATTGCATGGGATCTTTAAGTCCAAATCCCCAATCCGGCCTCTTGAGCATGTGATCTTATTCCATGCAATTGTAGTAATACCGCTCCACTCTCCACTACGTTTAACTCAACTCCGTTCAACTCAACTTCGATAAATGGTAAATCCCCCCATGTGGCAAATTGTAGCCAGGCTCAAAATCAGTTGCAATTGACCGATGCGGCAGGAGTGTCTGCGTCTTGGCGTTGCTGAAAACCTCCACGAAATCTCCGTACATGGCTGGGATCAGTCCTCCATCATCTCAAGGCACCACCTTGGTCGTCGTACCGGCTCAATCTGCAAACATTAGTTCCCAATTCGTACTAGAGATGCAGTGGTATGAAGGATTATCCAGGAGCCCGGATGTCACATGGTTGGCCTCATTAGGGCCAAGCTCAGCTGTCCAGTACTCCCTTTGGGTCTCGGCGAGCCGGTAGCAGTCATTCAAGGTCCTAATTGTTGGTACACTCATCTGATGCAACTACCACCACTGCTCCCTGCTCGCCCGTCCAGTGGCTGGTGCCTATCTCACCCTCAGAGATACTTTCCATAGCCACTCCTAGCAGCCCTGTACAATCTCCCACTCTTAGGAAGAATATCCAGACGACCTCATCACTGGCTAGTAGATCGTCAAGGCCAGTGGCTCCAAGTATTTCAATATCCGGAACACCGCCACGTCCTTCGGACCTGTTGGCACGGAATTTGGCCCGATGGTTTGTGTGGCGTTCGGGGGCTTACAGCCTCCATAGGCCGCCACCAGCCCCCATGCCGAGGAGTAGGGCTAGCCCCGGCGGTGATGCTCGGCTTCGGGCTCCGGTTGTGATACTCGGCTTCGCCGAGTATGGTCTTTTTTCTGTATATAAGTCTAGTGTTTTCCTTCTCTTGTATCGATAGACAATTGAGCTTCTTCGTTCTTTCTCTTTTGCTCTCAACAGGTTATGAGCCCGGCGCGTTCAGTTCTTTTGGAATCGACATCTATTAGTTTATAGAGTTTTATCGTTTTGAAGCGCCGCCAGCTGTTAAAGTCTCGTATTTTGACCTTGTCCTTTTGGAGCCCGCCACTTTGAGTTCTTTTGGAATCGACGCCTACTATTAGTATTTGTTTATCGTCTGTCCTCTGCTTTGTGTTTCAGTGGATCGAGTCGACCTCTATTAGTATTTGTTTATCGTTTCTCCTCTGCCTTGTGTTGCAGTGGATCGAATCGACGCCTAATAGTAGTGGCTTTATCGTTTCCGAACCTCCGCCGCCTCCAAACTACCGAACATTGTCCACGAGCATTGGGTTTACTGCGTGTCCCCTCTCCTTTTTGAGTCGACTGCGTGTCCTCTACCTTTGTTGGGCTGTCTTCACGCCCATACCTTCTTGCGTCGGCTGTGTGTCGACTACCTCTCCTCGTGCTGACACCGTGTCAACTGCCTCTCCTCCCGCCGACTGCACGTCAACTACACCTGGAAGCCTCGAGCACCTCCGAAGTCTCGAGTACCGTGCAAACCTCGAACAGCGTGTCTACCATCCCTCCTCGTATCGCCTACTCCACCTTCTACCATCTGTGTGTCGACTACTCGTTCGTGTCGACTACCTCTCCTCGCGTCGACTACTCCTTATATCAACATCTTTTGGAAATACAGTGTGCTATTGAACATATCTACGATGAGTACGGGTTATGGACCGCGGATACTTGGGCGATGTCGGCCGACGCACAGTTATGCGATTCGGGACAGTGGACGCCAAGAGACCGGCGGTGGCAATTTGGGCCATGCATCCACGAAGTCTAGACTCCTCATGGCGAGGATAGGAAGCTCTATTGTGAGCCGTACATTGCGTACCTTCGACCCTGCGACTTAGATGACGACAGCGATTTATGACCATCAGGATGTGTGCATGGATTTTGACTTGGAGAGATTGTAAAGAGTATGTGTTTCGGGTATGGAATTTGAGCAGGACTTCATTGGATGTGTATGTTTTCCTAGGACTTGGATTTGGATTTGGTCTCCGGGGAGTGTTTATTTGTTGCGTTTTTGGGTCTTTCCTTCCCTTCACTCTTCTTCTCTTTTGTCAACAGGTTGTTTGGGACTTGGAGGATTCAGGGCCTTCGTTTGTTTTCTCTTCTCTTCCACCCTTTCTAATTGGTTTGTTCACTTTGTTTGGAACGCCTTGGGCCA
>Ga0307515_10007963_pt1 | contig 20801 bp, 3 predicted proteins | sample 17_EM_MG_FD_194513 | JGI IMG/M metagenome (GOLD analysis project Ga0307515, IMG submission 194513) | Populus trichocarpa ectomycorrhiza microbial communities from riparian zone in the Pacific Northwest, United States - 17_EM | ecosystem: Host-associated > Plants > Roots > Unclassified | place...
ATAGGTAAATAGGTAGAAGAGAACCATCGCTATATTATATTAAATTATCTAAAATAATAATATTTATTTTACTAGTCTTATAAATAGCCTTAAAGTAGCTTTTATTTATTTAAAATATGCTATTAGTATAAAAGAGGTAAATATAATTGTGGTTGCCAAATGCGCAGGCTGCGTGTCAAAAAAACACGACATAGGCTAGTCGGTCGAGTTGCCAAAATGCCCTCAACTGCGCGCCAATTGCGTCAACCACCAACCATTGAGGCCATTGGTAGGGTACTATATTTTGCCGATGAAGCGTATTAATATTATTTACCTACTCTATATCGCGAAGCTGCATATAAAGATTATAAAGTTAAGTATTAGTTTTTATACGAATAGGGCCCTCTTGCTTTTTAGAACGGATATTATACTTAAACCTTAAGTAATATTAAAATTTTATAGTAGATTTTAAGTACTGTACTGTCTTTATATAATGCTTATAGTATATAAGCCTTATTCTCTAATAGTGTATAGCCTTATCTTTATATAGTAGCTGGGTATATATCTATAGCTTAAAAGTCTTCTTTTATTAAGAGTTTAATAACTCCTTTATATTAAGGGAGTTTAATATAAATATAAAAAGTAATAAACCCGCGTTAAAAGCTATTATTATAATAACTATATATATAATATTGCAGTGTAAATTTTTTTTAAGGGGTGCTAAGAATATTTGTGCTAATATTATAAATACGCCAATATATGCTAATACGCGCCAATATTAATTAGTAACAATATTGATCAATATTATTGGTAGTATTAATATTAAAAACCACGCTGGTCCTTAGCTTTAAGACAACTAAAACTTGCTTAGTCGAACGCTTATGTACTTACTTAGTTATATTTTTATATATAAAATCTTACTTTCACTTAAACACTGCTATAGTCTACCTGTATTCTAGGGTTCGGAATATATCCAAGATGGCTGACGACTGTATAGTGAAAATGAGGAGGTGGAAGGCTTTATCTCAACTCAGGGAATTGCTTCCCTTGTGGAAGCGAACCTCGCCCTGGCAGTCTGAACTTTACTAATCTTTTCTTATATTGTTTCCGGGGTATCAGCATCGATACAATCCTCTAAATCAGCGTGATAATTTCTTCCTTAAATCCATCCTTGTTGACAAATACCTCCCCTTGCATAAACCCATAGAAATACGCCTGACCAACTAATATGAAACTTTCTTCTTCCGCTTTTGCTCGCCGAATTACCATTGGTACAGATACACCTATGATGACAACAATAATGTCTCCAGCCCGCGCTTGTTGAGGTACCATTCCGATGTATCCTGTCTTTGTTGTGGCTACGCGCATGTGGAAACAAAATAGTCGCGCTTCTGAGTGAAACTTTTCTGCACCCAAGTTCATGTCTCCGAAATGCCGCCAAAAGGCGAGGAGTAAATTCTCATCACGTGGGTTTGTGCCATTTGGGCGTAATTCGCTTTCGACCGTGGCAATAACGCGATTAATCTTTTTAACGAGGTAGCCAGGTTCGTACTGGCATCTTGTGATATCCACGAATGATTTGTAGGAGTCGTTATAGTCTTCGTGTGCTTCCTCATTAGATCTGGACTGATCACTGCAGATCATAGTCCTCCAGATGATATTGCCATGATCTTGCTCCGCATATTTTGATGAACGTTTCAAAGAGCATGAAATTTCTTCCATGATGAAGTATAAAGGAGGCCAATCCGACCGGTCCTTCAAACCGGAATGTCCGCTTTTCCTTTCGCTTCTCTGGGACGCTCGTACTACGGTATCAGGCCAAAGTATTGTTAGCATACTTAAAAAGTACGACGTAATAAACAAAATTACTGCGCGTAGTTTTGGGAATGCCAAAGTATTCTTTAGATCCACTAACAATACTTTGGCCTGATACCATAGTATGCTGGCAGACTGGGGTTCTGAATTTGTAAGCGTACCAGAGTCTGCGTGGGAATGAGACTTGGAACGACGGTTTTGATCTTTTGCATGCCCGTGGGGTTGATTATTGCTTAAAGACTGCAGAGCCTCGTTGACTAGTTCCACCATATGGAAAGGACGATTATATCGGTACTTGTGAACGCAACCCAAGGATTCAATCTCGCTGATACGGAAGGCAGCAACGAGGATGTGACCTTGCAGTTTACCAAGACGAATGTCCGAAACTTGCCCCCCTGCAGCAGGAATGGCATTGTGATTGTACGCCGTAGCCGTTGGGGCAGGATTCTCTGACGGGAAACTGGAAAATGACCAGTCAGGAACCCATGAAGGCAATTCCAACGACGGGTCGCTGAGGAAGGCATTCAAAAGAACCTTCTCACCTTGACCAGAGCTGATAAGAAACTCAGCCGTCCTGACGAATGTTTCACGAACGGTCTCCGTATAGTCTGGTTGAAATCCACCATCCTTTCCTTCTTTACAGAGATTAAGTAAAGCAAATACTCGGTCTCTTGGATCGGATGCGGAAGCATATCTCGATCTCTCCAGCACTTCAATTAGACCCCATTGTTTTGGTTCCTGTCCCAGAGATCGTAATATCCAACCACATATTCCTAACTCATGCATGAGAGCTACTTGAGAGCAACCCCTTATGTTAAGTTGTTCCCAAGGGAAGTTAAGTTCCAACGAGAAGGTACTACCTGGAAATCGATGGCCTATAGATACCACCAAAGCCATGAAGACGAATTCCGCTGAGGCAAGCCAAGTTCCGCACAGTATGTCAAGTTTCCTTGCTGCCACGGCCTCCTGAAGAATCCAGACACGGAAGAACCAAGGGCGAGAGAGAAACTTGCGAAGTGCTTCCCATAATGCATCTTCAGAGGGGGGAAGGCCACAAGGGCTCAAAGCCCAAGGCGTACAGTGCATTTTCTTTAAGTTGGCGTCGTTCAAGGCGAGCTCGTGGGCCGAACATATTTTCGTGAGCAATTCAGGTATCCGCTCGCTGCCGTCAGCTTCAGGACCCAGATATGCCACCACTTTTTTAGCATTTGAGAAGATGTCGTGCATTAATTGAACTTGATTCTTCCGCTCATGGAGGTCCATCTGATTGATACAGACAAAATCTACCCACAGCAGACGAGGCTGGTCTTCGAGTTGGAGACAATGCAGCGCAAGGTCGAGATTATCGCTGATTAGGATCATATTTTCGTCTAGCCAAAGGACACAAGATGGATCGGACCGACCCCAAGTATATGATAGGCACTCGTATGAGGGCAGTCCGGCAAGGTCCACTTCAATCAAGGTACCAAACAAATCCGTCTCGTGAAGTTTTCGGCCCAGTACTTTGCTGGCAAAGCTTTCATGGGATTCTGGAAATAGCTTTAGAAGCCTGATTTTCGTCTTTCCCTCAAGCTTCCTGTAAGGATATCGGCGGGCGATAGAGAGTATATTGCCGTCAGGAATGGAGTAAAAAGGAGTGCCTTGGGCGAACGACTGAAAATTGGATTGAGTAGAAGCCATGTGAGAAGATAGTTGAAGATACTTAATAGTCTAGCGTCGTAGCATATATGAATTCGTAACATGCAAATACTACATTCTCTTGTCCGGGCGAATATAGGCAGCAGTAAGGCGGTGTTCCGAGTCACGTGATATAATGTACTTGGAGGAGAATAAATAAATATAGTGACCTTTATCTAAATATACTATTTTATACTTAATAGTAATAGGTGCAATGCTATTTATTATTACTCTATAAAATATATTTTATAATCTAAATTATAAGGTATTGGAGGTCCGGGTTAGGCTTGGCATAACCTCAGGTTACTGCAAATTCGCTTGATAAGAGCCGCACACATCAAAATATCTTCTTTGTATACAAAATCAAATACAAATCAAATATTCCTGTATGCCCACGACTTTTTAGATTATAAAAATATATGAAGCTTTAATTTACACCGACATCTATATCGCGACGTCTTGGCAGGTGTTTTTACCAATATAGTGTCCTTATCTGCCCGCCGAAAACGAGCTGCGTCGCAGGCCTCTATCCCTTAACTCGCTGGCGTCCTATCTTATCGATAAGATAATGGTCCGTGTGCATGGAACACTAAAAGTTCGTCAATCTAAGGCTCTTTATTGGCTGAAGTCTTATCGATAACGTAGGACCCGAATTAGCGGGTTAAGGGATACCCCAACGCCTACCACCAGCACCCCCCGGCTCTGACTCTCTTGCTAAAAGCAGCCAGCGTCTTAGTGTTGCTCCTAAAAAAGGCCAAGCCAATCATGCAAGAGCTTCCTCTGTAGCTGTAGAGGAACTCCCTAAGGAGGTAGACACTATAGATGGGGAAGATACCAAGACTAACGAGGATGATAACTACGGCTCTACTACTCAATACCCCCCTAAGGAGAGCTCTATTGTAGTTAACTCGCTACACAAGGATCGTTCTTTTATTAATTTTAAAGAGATTTCCTTACCGCGCGTACGGCGTTAATTAAGGAAGGCAGCAGAGAATAAGGAAGTATTTTTACAGCGAATATCTAAAAGAGCTAGGAAGAAGAATATTAAGAAGCTAAATATAAGAGCCTCTCTATAATATAAGTCTCGGCGTATAGCTTCTATAGGGCGTTAAAATCAAGAGGTAGTTGACTTAGTAGATTCCTTTTCTCCTAAATTACCCGGTCCTGTATCTAAACTAAATATAACGCAGTGGCAGGAGTTAGAGTTAGAGCCTATTACTTATACACTTATTTAGCGTGTAGTGGTAGGTAATATACCTATTGCAAATACAGCAAAGCGAATGTATATATATTGCTTTCGCTACCGTAACTTAATTAATTAGGTAGATAAAGTTTATAAGAAATACCTAGGGCGATTTAAATCTACTGTAATAATATAAGCAGTTACTAGTTACGATTAAGCTACTAAACGCGAGGAGATCCTTATAGATATACACGGTATTAAAGATATTGACGCTATAGATTAACTTCTAGATGCTTAGTATGGTGAGAAGAAGAAGGGTCTAAAAGTTAAGGTTACCGCGACCCTTTTAGAGCTCCCCTAGGTGTTAAATTCGTTAGATTTATAAGCCGGTATACCTAATTCCTCTACGTAAGCTCTTAGCAATTAAATAGGAAGCCTTATAGAGGCAATTACTAATCTAAATAAGAGAGGCAAAGCCTTAAGTAGTACTACAACTGCTTTATAACGCTTAAACATGCTAGGTATACTTTAAACTAAGGTCCTTACTTAGCATGGGGGGCCCCTAATTACGATATGGTGGCCTTATTAAAATGCAACCTATATAAACAGTAGGCGTAGCTGCTAGGTTAATGGTAGTAACCTAAAGAACCCGGTAAATCACTACCCTATTAATATATTAACTATAACTGCCTAGGGGAATAATATTATAAAGGGTAAGGCTACTGTAGATAAGCCGTTAATTTAAATCGCTATACAGTTAAGCTAAAAGGATAGCATAACGCGATCGCGTAAGGATAAAATGGAGCTTACTAATTAACCCAACTTTCCTCTGTATATACCCTACCAGATATACCCTACCTAGTGTTAATTACATCCATACGTTTAATACGCTCCCTACCTATATTAGCAGCCTATTACGCCTATAACACCTTAATTGGCTTATATAATAGCGCCAGCGCCTCTTCTAGCGCCTCCTCTAGAGCCTCCTATAAGCCCAATTATACCTAGGCCCGACTCTATTAAGGAATTAAATGACTACTTTAACTGGCTTTAAAAGCACCCCCGTTGGAGTATAGTAGAGTTAACTACTAAGCTAGATTATATTGCGGACACCTTAAATAAACATAACTCCAACCTAGAGGCCTTACGAAATATAAAGGAGCTAAGTAATATAATATGGGAAAAACTGGGGTTAAAATTGGGTATACTAATAAAGCTTTAGCGAGACTTAAAGGTCTATAGGAAGTTAATTAAGCAGTATATACTATAGTTCTCTGCGCTATTTTATACTAGATTACGTATAAGAACTAACTAGTTAACTACTAAATAACCTGTATATCGGAAGTGTAATTGCGCAGCTATACGGCTCCCAATACTCTCTACACTAAGCCTTAGAAAGCTTTTAAAGTCTTTATATATACTAAGCTTATTAATATAGCGTTGGATCTACGTCTTTAAGTTATAGAAAGCGTGCTTAATTAGGTTAAACTTTAGAGAGTATAGAGGAAGATATTTTATATAGATACCTGCGTTTTTACGGAGAGCTTAAAGCTCCTATTTTCTGTTAAAATCTATATAGATATTTACTTAAATTAACTTTCTTACCTAGCTCTTATGTATTGACGTATTATCTATAACTAGAGTAGTATAACTAGGCCTACACTACGGGAGAACTACAGCTTTAATCTATGCGTTAAATATTTTAGAAGTAATAGAGCCTTAATAAATTAAAGTCCCTAGAAGGAAGCCCTCGTAGGTGTAGGTAGGTAGTATACTCCACCTCTTAGAGCGTCGAATTAAGGAGACTTCTATTGCTAGTATAGTAATAGGACTCTACCCAAACTTCCTATAGCTAGTCCTTTTATTAGCTCCTAATTCGTTAATAAAGATTAATTAATTAATGTCCTATGTAATCTGACGGCCCTTCCATAAGATACGAAGATCCTCTACCCGCTCAGCCGCCTTCCTCTATATGACTTTTTAACTCTACCGTAGGCGCGTAAGAGTTTTCCATATAGTTAAGAGCCCTGTAATTAAGTCGAACTCGTTATATAGGAACTATGCCATTTCGTTAAGGAAGGCAGTTAGGCGATCGGTAAGAAATGCGAGTAGAGCCTGTAGTATCTATAAGAAATAGCTACAACACTATAATGTTAATTATCGCGAACCTACTTATGCATTAGTGCTAAAGCTTAAGGCCTTCCTTACTAAGCAATATGGGGGGGGTATAGAGTACCCTATATATCTAGGGAGGTTCTTATACAATACACAGTTAAGTAATGTACTTAAGTAGCTGCAGCAATCTACGCAACCTTCTAACCGTAGTATAAGGCGACGTAGATCTAAAAGACGCAATATGGAGGAATTCTGAAGGGCATTATAGTCAAAAAAAGTCGTAGGCATATAGGAATATTCGATTTGTATTTAATTTTGTATACAAAGAAGATATTTTAATGTGTGCGGCTCTTATTACTATGCTTTGCGAAAGTATTGCGAAAATCAAATTAAGCGAGCCCCGCCCACACAGCATTGAATTTAGGTGATCTCACTATATAAATCGTATGACTACCACGCATACTACCCTTGCAACGCTTATATCTGCCTTCTATACCTAAAAGGATTCCTAAATAGCAGCTCTATTAAATTTTAGTAGCTTTTCTATTTGATTAGACGGTTAAATGTATTGCGGCAGCTATAAAGTTATATCTTTCAACTATATACCGTATCTAGCTTAACTTAGACCTCTATAGAGAGCCATACCCCCCCCTAAATCTTAAGATTAGGTAACTAAGTAATATAACATACGGATCGTTAGTACCCCTTAACGAAAATTTTGGCCCGAGTTTATAACTAATAAGCCGATTAATTAACCCAAAGCTTTAATTTAGAGCCTTATTATATAGAGCTTAATTAGCATACACTAGTAGGTATAGGTTTGTTTCGTAAATCCTATACCTCCGTCGTGCTTTACAGTAGGGGGTAAGCTTTAGGCAGAGCCTTATATGGAGCTTTAATAGAGCCTCGTGTAGAGCTTTAGTAGAGCCTCGTATAGAGCTTTGGTAGAGCCTCGTGCGGAGCTTTATAAAGAGCCTTGCGCAGAGCCATATGCAGACATGTAGACGTGCAGACGTGCAGACGTGCAGATGTGCAGCCGTTTGTTCTGGCGATTAATTGCAGAGACATTTATAGAGACGATTGTGTAGGCAATTGTATAGGCGTTTAATTAATTGTTCGTATGGGCGTTTATGTGGGCAATTAATTAATTAATTAATTATATAGACGTTTGTAGAGCCGTGCGTAAAGCCATATATAGAGCCATTTATAGAGCCGTTCGTAGAGACGTTCGTACGGGCGTTTAGTTAATTAATTAATTAATTGTATAGGCGTTTATAGGCAATTAATCAATTAATCGACTAATTATATGGGCGTTTATATAGGCGATTATATAGACGTTCGCGGAGCCGTTTATAGAGCCGTTTGTATAGACGATTATAGGGCCTTTATAGTATATTAGTGCTGCATATTAGTAGAGCTTTAGAGCTCCGTATTAAGCTTTAAGCTCAAGGGGGAGACCCCCTTAGACCCCCCCTGCGCACTATATGCTCTATTTACCGCGTAGGCAGAGTTCTTATAGAGGCTTTAGTAGAGCGTTTAGTAGAGCGTTTGGTAGAGCGTTTAGTAGAGCATTTGGTAAAGCGTTTGTAGAGCTTTCGTAGAGCTTTTATAGAGCTTTTATAGAGCTCTGTGTAGAGCTTCGGTAGAGCTTTATGTAGAGCTTTAGTAGAGCTTTATGCAGAACTTTGGTAGAGCTTCGTGTAGAGCTTCGGTAGAGCTTCGGTAGAGCTTCGGTAGAGCTTCGGTAGAGCTTCGGTAGAGCTTCGGTAGAGCTTCGGTAGAGCTTCGTGTAGAGCTTTGGTAGAGCTTCGTATAGAGCCTTATGCAGAGCCATATGCAGGTATTCGCACGGGCGATTAACTGTAGAGACATTTGTAGAGACGATTATATAGGCAATTGCATGGACGTTTAATTGGTCGTTCGTATAGGTGTTTAATTAATCAATTGTATGGGTGTTTGATTAATTGTATGGGCGTTCATACGGGCGATTATGCAGACGCTCGTAGAGCCGTTTGTAGAGCCGTTCGTATAGACGATTATAGAGCCTTCCTAGTATATCAGTGTTGCGTGTTAGTAGAGCATTAGAGCTCCGTATCAAGCTTTGAGTAGAGCTTCGAGTAGAGCTTTAAGCTCAAGGGGGAGACCCCCTTGGACCCCCCCCTGCGCACTACGTGCTCTATTTACTGCGCGGGCAGAGCTCTTGCAGAGGCTTTAGTAGAGGCTTTAGTAGAGCTTTTAGTAGAGCTTTTGCAGAGCTTCGTACAAAGGCTCGTGCAGAGCTTTGTAGAGCTTCGAGCAGAGCTTTATATAGGCGTTCGTGTAGGCGTTCGTACAGACGTTCGTACGGACGATTATATAGGCGATTGTAGACATTTGTAGATGACGATGGTTCTGGAGGAGTCCTCCACGTTCGTTGCCTGCTTACATAAGCAGATTCCCTTTGGTTCCTTTTTGGACGACGTCCGTAAGCAACCACTTATGACTCCGTAGGTATAGGCCTATATAAAGGCCTATATTCGTCGTAGATAGATTCGATAGCTTCATTCATTCTTTTATCCTCAGATCCAGTTCATCAGTAGAGACATTTGTAGACGCTCGTAGAGACATTTATACGGGCGTCTGATTGATTGTATAAGCGTTTAGTCAATCGATCGTATGAACGCTCGTATAGGCGATCGTGTAGACGTTTGTAGAGCCGTTCGTAGAGCCGTTCGTAGAGACAATTGTACGGCAATTAACCGTATAGGCGGTTATACGGCCGATTGCAGAACCTTCCTAGTATATTAGTGCTACGTATTAGTAGAGCTTTAGAGCTCCGTATAGGGCTTCAAGTAAAGCTTCGAGCAGAGCTTCGAGCAGAGCTTCAAAGGGGAGACCCTCTTAGACCCCTGCGCACAGCGTGCTCTATTTACTGCATGGCCAGTACACTAGGTGGGCAGAGGTGCTGCAAAGCCTTTGGCAGAGCCTTTGGTAGAGCTTTTAGTAGAGCTTTTAGTAGAGCTTTCGCAGAGCTTCGTACGGAACTTTGTGCAGAGCGTTTGTAGAGCCCAATGTTTTGAAGTTCGTCACGTGAATTCTGCCACGACTTACCGCCCGCAAGTTTTTTTGAACTAATTAGAAGCTGGCTTGGCAAAGTTTAAATTCTAGGACCCGAAAATATAGACCACTCGTACCTTAGGTCAATAAGCAGAATATAAGCAAGTTCGTAATATATAACATTATAGTATTAAGTGTACTAATCTTATATATAGGCTCTTCTTACCTACCTAGAGGATCGCCCTACTACCTACCTTAATAAGATGGCCTGGTTCCTATAGGACGATTACAGTATTATAGTATTAATATCGTTAATATGGAGGGCTCTTAAGCGTAATAGGTGGAGTAGAAAGGTTGTATAGCGTAAAGCGCGGGAGTAATCTAAGGATCTTTGTGCTGCCTAAAAGGGACGCCAATATATATAGGACTCTAATTGCCTTATATTTATTAACGAGTTAGGCGCTAATAAGAGGACTAGTTATAGGAAGTTTAGTTAAAGCCCTATAAACCTTCCTGCGATTAATATAGTATTAATTAAGCGCTCAGAACGGTGGAGTATTTTACCTACATATTTACTTAACGGCTTCCTCCCTAGGACTCTTATATAGCAAGGCTTAATTACTTCTAAGATATTTAATGCCTGGATTAAGTCTTCTATTCTGCCATAATATATACCCAGTTATATAGTTTTGGTATTAGATAACGCCTTAATATATAAGAGTTAGGTAAGAGAGTAATATTATATATATTATAACTATATAACCTAACTAGGTATAGGAATTTGTGGAGCTCTACGCTGCCGCTAATATCTCTATTAAGTATTTTCCTCTATACTACCCAGAGTTTAACCTAATTAAGCTTTCCTTTCACGACTTAAAGGCATAGATTTAACTAAACGTTTACTTAATTTAGGAGTATAAAAGCTTTAGTACGTTCCTATAATTTGGATTATAGTGTATAGGAATCCGTCGCTTAGTTTAAGGACACTTTTAATAGGCTGGCTACCTAGTAGAAAACTAGTTAGGAGTGCAATCTTTTAGATTTAGGTGGTGCCCTTATAGAAATTAAAAACTTACTATCCCTTTTAGTTTACTTAAAAGGTCTTAAGCTTACGCCTTAATTAAGGCAGGAGGCCTGCTATAAGGCTTAACTTATCTACTTATACCTACTCAGATATTCCTAAGCGGAGCGCCTTTAAGTTATAAAAGTTATTAATAAGTGTATTAAAAACAGTCTTAAGCTCTGCTATAAGCTTTAGAGTTGCCTAGCTAGGTCGCCTTTTTACCTAATTAAAGAATTTATAAAGCCTCTCCTTAAAATCTAAATCGCTATTAATAGGGCTAGTTAGCGGCGTTACTAGCATTACCTATATAGTAGTTACTAGCGTCGGAGTTACCAGAGGCTGCTAAAGTGCTTATATAGGTACCTAGTATGGATTTTATTACACTCCGGTAGTTATATAGTAGGTAGGTAATAGCCCTTAGGGGGGGTAGTTGGGTTAACTATAGGGAGGATAATAGCTAAAATCGTCGGCTTCTGCTTAAAAATAGCCCCCTAGCCTATGCGCCCGCCAACCCCCTCTATTACTACCACTACTACTACCTCCCGTAGCCCTATTCTTAGTTAAAAGGCGTATAGCAACCGGTGCAGGAGGCTCCTCTTTAGAAGCCTTGCCGTCCTTAATTTACTTACCTTAGGCCTTTAATATAAAGTAGTTAACTAGGTAATAAAAATAGGGCAGCTCTGTATTCCTATTTACCTAATAAGTACCTCTATTATTTAAATAGATCTTTAATTAGTAGGGCTACTAAAAGGCTACTAAAGGAGCTAAATTTCCTATAAGAACTTTTAATAAAATATTGTCGGGTAGAGAAAGGCGCTAGGCAATAGTAGTACTTAATCTACTCTTCTTCTTAGGTGTACTAGATATAGCTCTAGCCTTAAAAATATTTAATAAAAGTGTATTTACTAGTAAGGCTCTTTAGAGCGCCTTAATACTAAGGGCGTAGGGAGAGATATATATTAATTTATCTATTGTAGTCACGTAAGGGGATATTTAATTTTTATATAATTGGGAGGCGTAGGGCTATAAGGTCGCTCTAGGGCTAGTTTTTAGTAATTTTGCTAGTTCCTAGCACTTAAATCTACTAAGGTGTTATAGTGCTGCAATGAAGTAGACTAAATAACTACGTTATGGTATAAAGAGGGGAAGAAGGTAGAAAGGGGGTATTATATATAAATAGTAGGGCCGGCCGCCAAGTCGCTAGTAGTGGGCTAGCTAATAGTAGGAAACAGTATAAGATAGTATAAAATAGTATGCGTTAGGTCAGTGCCGTAACAGTACTCCTCTCCCCTAAATAGTTTGGTCCCTAAATTAAATAGATAATTTAAAAATACGCAGTATACGGGGTTGCCTATTTTTTACTATAAAGATATTAGTTCTGCTTACCGCCCATAACTAAGCTAATGGCGATTTTCTATGCCAGGCATAGAAAATCCTAATTAGTTAGTTTAGTAAGTAAGGTCAGTAGAACTCTATACCGCCACCTAAATTGGTCCATGTGGCGTTTCTTAGTAAGAATTTAGCTAATTAGATAACTTTAACCGCTAGTTAAAGTTCTATAACATCTTAACTACTATAAATTTTAATACGGTGGTCGGCCGCGACCTTAGCATAACTTTTCCTTATCTTATACCTAGTCTAGGGGTCTTAGCTTCTTAGGGTATTACTTATAGAAACGCTATATAGCTTATTTACAACCCTTTAGGTCTTCCTCTAGCTGCTAGGTTATATCCTTATAATATTTCTATTTAATCTTATAAGTTAGGCCCTAGGGGTCTTCGTCGTGTATATTAAAGATTTTCTTAAACTCCTATTTATCTTCTATATTACTGTTATCGTTTCTCTCTACTACTTGTTCTTATACATTACGGCGCTCTACAGTATTAATATTTGCTTAGCTAAGGATCTTTTTAGTAGCCTAAAGGCGGACCTTAAATATATAAAAGGATTTGTTTACTCGGATATAGTCTAAGAGGTCTACTATAACTACCTCTTAGTATACTACGAGTACGGGGTACAGGCCGTCCTATTTATCGTCCTATTTCTTCTTAAATCTATTTATCTTTATATTTTTTAAGCTAATTATAACTATATCGCCTTTATAGAATAACGCGCTCTTATCCCTACGGGTATTAGTATTATCTTTATAGCGTTACTGTGAAATCCAGGCTAGGGCCTTAAGCTATATTAATATCCGCTTAAAGCGGTTAGCCATAAAGTCTACGCGGAAGAACTCCTTCTTTACTTATACTAATAGTATTAGTAGGTAGGGGCTAATAGGCTCAATTCCGAGGCGAAGGTTAAAGCTATAGTTTATAAAAAATAGGGAGATGCCTGTGCTCTTATTAACTTAGTTATTTATAGCAAACTTAGCGAGTAGTAGGTAGTTAACCTAGTTGTCCTATATAAAGCTAATAAAAGCATAGAGGTATTTATTTACGGCAGCGTTAATAATTTTAGTTTAGCCGTCCGTTTCTAGGTGCTAGGCTAAGCTTAGTTATAAGGTTATCTTAAGGCGTTTACTTAGTTATTGCCAGAAGTCGCTAATAAATTATATGCCGTAATTAGAGATAATCGTGCTTAGTACACTATAGAGCTTATATACGTTATTAATAAAGCCATTAACTAGCTCCTCTATTAAGAGTCCTATTACTAGAATAAAGCATTATATTTTAGTTAGGCGGTCTATAATAACAAGGATATATTTATATGCCTTACTATAACGTTAGTATACTAGCAGCGTTATAATATAGTTAATTAAGATATTAGTTTATAGGCAAGCGGGTAATTCTAGTAGCTTTAGGAAACTGGGTAGGGCAGAATAGGGGGTCTTAGTACAAAAGTATAGGGCACAGTCTTTAATAAAGGTAGCCGTAAACTAGGAGATTCCTAGCTACTAGTATATTTAGTTTAAGAGGTTAAGAGTTTTAACCTAACTAGGGTAACTAGCGGGGCTACTACTATAAGAGTAATAGGTAACTTTTAGGTAGAGATCTAGGGCGTTAGGGACGAAGAGATATTAGCGGAAGTAGATCTGTCTGTTAACGATACTATATTCTAACTTATTACAACGGAGTAATTTCCTAATCTTCTTTAGCTAACGGCAAGCTTTCCAATTACGTAGGGCTGCTACTATATCTCTTACGAGTTTATTCTCCTGGTATTCTAGCTAGATTAACTTATCTAGTAACTTTTCGGCTATTTTAGGGTCTAGAGTGGCTATAAACTCTATATCGTTAGAGTTACGGGACTTATATAGTAATTCTTTTAAGATTATAGGGTTAACTTTTTGGGGCGGTATAACGACTTAGGCTTAGTGGTAGAGGCGTTTATTATTAGCGTTCTTAGGCCTTATTCCTAGTAGCCGGCTTAGGGCGTTAGAGAGCGTGGCTTTGCTGCTAGGTCTGTATATAATTATAAAGTTAAACTATAAAAGGAACTCTGCTTACTAGACTTGGCGCTAGTTTAGCTACTTAGTAGTTATAAACGTCTATAGGTTCTTATAGTCGGTAATAATTTTAAACAGCTCCTTAGTCCCTTATAGCTTAGGACGCTATTCTTTTAAAGCCTTAATAATAGCTAAGAGTTCTTTATTATAGATCTCGTAGTTATACTTTGGCGTAGAGTGCTTTACAGAGAAGAATATAACCAGTTTTAATTTTCCATTATTATTATACTGGGAAAGGACTCTACTAAAAGCCCAATTTAATACATCTATCTCTACCACTATTTTCTTTGTATAGTTATAGTATGCTAGTACTAGTGCTAAAGTAAAGGCTCCCTTAAGGGCCTTAAACGCTTTAGCTTATTCTAGTCCCTATAGCTATCCAATATCCTTCTTTAGGAGTTTTATTATAGGTATAGCGATAGCAGAGTAGCCTTAAATAAATTATTAGTAGAAGTTCGCGAAGCTAAGAAATTATTATAGTTCTTTAATTAATATTGGGTCCTTCTATTTCTATAAGGCCTATACCTTCTTAAGGTCTATAGTTATACTATTAGTTAAGATAATTAAGCCGAGGTATTTTGTTTTAGTAGAGTAGAACTTAGACTTATTAATATTAATCTAAAGTCCAGCATTACTAAGTCTTTGGATAATTTCATTTATATACTTAGTATACTCAGCGCATGTTTTAGAAAAGATAAGGACGTCATTAAGGTAGGCAGTATAGTAGTTGTTAAGGGCGTTATATAGAATATGGTTAATATAGTTTTAGAATATAGCGGGTACGTTATAGAGGCTAAATAGTATAACTAGTATTTTATAGAGTCCAAACTGGGTAATAAATACTATAAGCTACTTATAGCCCTCTATAATCCGGATCTAGTTAAATATAGCAATTATATTAAGTTTAGTAAAGTACTTAGCACTATAAAGTGCGTTAAGTGTCTCGCGAATTAATAGTAGTAGGTATTAATTCTTAATAGTAACTATATTTAGGCCTTAGTAGTTATAATAGATTTATATACTACCGCCAGGCTTAGTAGTAAGGAGGAGTAGTACGGTAGCTAGTAAGGTTAATTTATAGATAAAACCCTTATCTAGCATCTTATTAATCTACTTCTTTATATACCTAAGTTTAGCAGGTAAGAGTGGTCTATTTTTATAATATAAGGCCTAGTTTCCAGGGGTGATCTTAATTTTATAGTCCTATAGTTAGTAAGGGGGCCGCTTATCTACGTTCTTAGGGAGGAAGTGCTTAATATATTTACTAAACTCCTTTAGTAGGCGTTATAGAATATCTTCGCGGGTTAATCCTAGTTTGCTTTTTAGGAATTTTTTAATATTAGTATTAACTATCTTCTAACGTAAAAGCTTGGGTTTAGTTTTTAGATTTATTTTAAGGAAGTCGTAGAAATAGGGGGGGAGCACTTTATAGGCTTCCTTTATTATATAGTCGCCTTTTACTAGCTAGCGAAAAGACCTTTCTAATAGGTTTAGTACTTCTATTAGGCCTATAGGCAGCTCTTTAAGCAGCTATTAGTGCTTATCTTATTTAACTAGTTCTACTAGCTCCGCTATATAGATCCTTATCACCTTTACGTCTTTTTATTTATAGAACTGGGTAAAATTAATAGTATAAGTGTATTTAATATTATCTAGGTTAGGGCGTATCTAGTTCTCCGGTGCTACGGCTAGGCTAGTATAGCTTAGTTAGCCTAGGGGGGCGGAAACGAGGCGGTGGCCCTATATGGTACGCGCGAGAGACAGGTATAACGTTAGGCGTTATAGTGGCGCGGTTTCTATTATTCGGGTCTTAGTAGTTTTATAGCCAATCCTTGCTATAACGTAAGCTATAGTGTGCGTATATAGCATATAGCTTAGTTTTAGGTGTTAGGCTAGGCGGCTAGGTTTAAATAGTACCTAGGTTGGGGTTAAATTCTTAGTAGTAGCGGCGCGAAGCGGACCTTCTTCCTTAGTCTCGGCGGGGCTGGCTAGCCTATTATTTTAGTCTTAAGTGCTAGGGTAGTCTAGTCTTCTACTATCTCGTTTCTTTGCAGCTATATAGGCTCCCCTTTATTAGAAATGTCTTCTACTATTAGGGCTTTATATATAGTCCTAGGCACTAGGCTTAGTAGTGCTAAGTATCTATATAGGGCGTCCCTACTAACGTTGGTTATCCCCTACGGGAGGTAGTGCTTAGAGTAGTAGTCTAAGTTAAAGCGGATCTTAAGTTTTCTAAAGCTAGGACGGGGCTCGTGCTTTTAAAGCTAGGGTATACCTAGGATAATTAGGGTAGTGGGCGAGAGTTTAGTAATAAAAAAGAGTATAGCTTTAGTATGGAGGCCGATTAATATTCGGGCGGTAAAGTAGTCCGTAATAAGCGAAGTTAGGATACTATCTGCGAGGCGCAGTGGCCTAGGTGCTAGTAGCTTCTTAGTTATAACGTTATACTTTCTTATAATAGACTCTGCGTCAGTAAATGCTATTATAGTACTACTAGAGTCTACTAGGCTTACTATATTAATATAAACTTAGGGGTATAGGTTACGTAATAAGGAGAGTTAGGTTTAAATAAGGATTAATTTCTTATTACTATTTACTAATCTAAGATTAAGTAGCAGTTTACTAATAGAAAGGACTAATTAATTTAGTAATAGGGACCTAATCTTCTTGTCTTCCTCCTTATATAGTTTAAACCCTTAGACGTAACTTAGTTTAAGGGTCTACCTTTTAACGACTAGGGTATAGGGCTGTCTTAGCGGGGCGGTCTAGTGTTTGTCTAGCTAGCGGTATTAGTTTTAGTTTTGGTTAAGGTATAGGAAAATAATACCTCGCCAACAACGTGGCCGTATTTATATTTGCTAGCGCGAAGTTACTAATACTAGGCGTTATTAACGGGTTGGGCTCCTATATAGGGTATAGTTTAGAGTAACTAAGCTATAGGGTTAAAGGGGGGGGGTCGTCTACTGCGGCTATAATAGGCTCTACGGTCGCCGCGTCTATAATGGACTCTATAGTTGCCGCGTCCGCGGTTATTAGTTCGCGTTATTTAATAGGGTGGCATTAGAACTGGGTTTATTGTCTTAGTAGGGTTATAGGTATCCTTCTAGTGGCTAGGTAGGCTATAGGCAAGGTACAATTTATTATTAACGCGGCGCTTACACTCCGTGTCTAAGATTCTATTAAGGTCTATAGGTTCTTTAGTTACTACTAGGGTTAGGGTTAATATAGGGGCAGGGGCTTAGGCAGGTAGGCGGTAGTTAGTATTCTTCTTAAGGTTAGCTTAGTATATATAGTTCGCGAGGTTTTTAGCAAATATATCTATCTGCTTACTCTAACCTATATAGTCGCTGTCGTTAATTTTATAGGCAAGTCTAGGTACTAGCTCTTCTATTTTCGGAGAGATAAACTTTTAGAGTAGGTCTACCTTCTATTCGTCTATCTTCTTAGCGCAGACTATTAGCTTATTAAGCTCTCCCTTCTAGGACTAGTAATTACGCTCGCCTTAGGGGAAATAGTTAAGCTTGTTCTTTGCGACCTAGGTTATATTAAGGACCTTATAGTAGGCAGTAAGGTCTTTAAGCATATCTTCCTTAGTAGGCCATTTTCACGTAGATATGTTGTTTGGGTTCTTATATATAAGCTCTAGGCCCTACTTAATAAACTTATAGGCCTTGTTCTCTAGTATGTCTAAGATATAAAGGATCTGGGACTAAACTATGTTAAAGTAGTCCTAGTCCCGGTTAAAGACTCCCTTAATCTTAATATGCCAGGTCTTAAAATTAGCTTATTATTCTAGCGGGGTACCTTTTCCGCTAAATATTGGCGGGTCTTTAGATCTCCGTTTTTTCTACTAGGTTACTACCGTTATTATAGGGGTTAATTATTTTAGAACGGTAATAGTCTCTACCTAGAAGTTAATAGTTCCTATCTAGGAAGCGATAAGGGCACTAAGGTTTTCGTTAGCTTTCTTATTAGCGGTGTTTGTGTTATATATACACTATAGTCCTACTTTAATATTGCTAAGGAACTCGTTGGTATAATTAATAAGGGTAAGGTAAGCTTTGCTAGGCTTAAAGGTCTTAGGGTATAGTAGGGAGCGGCGGATTATCTACGCGATATTAGGGTATGTCTCTATAAAGAGGTCTATAAAAACGTCGCGGGGGTTCTAGGTTTCGGCCATTTCGGCGTTATTAGTGTCGCTTATTTAGGCGCTAGGTAAAAACTAAAGATTGTTCTAGAACTATACTGGGGACGTATTAGTTTTAGCAGGGGCGCGTATAGGTCGTAATTGCTCTAGGGCGGAGGTTAATTAGCTAGGGTATAGGGAATTAGTGATCGCGACGGGGCGCAAATTAAAGATACTATAAACTGTCATAGTGCTACAATAAAGTAGACTAAATAACTACGTTATAGTATAAAGAGAGGAAGAAGGTGGAAAGGGGGTATTGTATATAAATAGTAGGGCCAGCCGCTAAGTCGCTAGTGGTGGGCTAGCTAACAGTAGGAAATAGTACGAGATAGTATGAAACAATATGCGTTAGGTCAGTGCCGTGATATAAGGATTTGCCCTAAAGCGGCTAGATATCCCTAACTGCAAGCCTATAGCTGTAAGACTATCTAACTATAGTGGTCGCATTAAGGCTAGCTCTTAGTAGTTTTGCTAGTTCCTAGCACCTACTAAAGAATGCCTTAAAGCGCTATCTATATATAATGCATACTAAGTGCAAGAAATAGCGGGTGGGGAAAGCGAATTAGCTACGTAGTGACTGCGTTTAATATTCGCGAATATTGCAAGAGGTCTTAGCATTGTGCGTTACTAAGGTAGATGCTACTAAGTAATATATAGACGCTAGTATCTATCTATCGCAGTCACGTAAGGGGATATTTAATTTTTATATAATTAGGAGGCGTAGGGCTATAAGGTCGCTCTAGGGCTAGTTCTTAATAATTTTACTAGTTCCTAGCACTTAAATCTGCTAAGGATTTACCCTAAAGCGGCTAGATGTCCCTAAGCGAAGCTCCTATACCTAATAAGACATTACCGCATTCTGCTATATTTTGCTATATTATTATATTCTACTAAATTCTACCACCTTATCACATTCTGCCAAATTCTACTACATTATCGCATTCTACTAAGTTCTGCTATATTATCGTATTCTACTATATTCTGCTAACCCTAAATTATAAGCCAACTAATTAGGATTTTCTATGCCCGGCATAGAAAATCGCTATTAGCTCGCTTACCACTAGCGCCTTAGCGGCCCTTTTAATATCTTAACCTACTACCTAGTAATCCTTACGCTAAGAGCGGTACACCACGCTAGAAGTAAGAGTTAAGGCAATAGAGGTTAGTAATTTTAGTCTTAATATATAGGCGAAAGGCTTCTAATAACCACTAACTTAGCTACTAAATTTGCTAATATAAACACCCTAAATCTTTAGCGAACTAGGCAGCGCCCTAGCGGAAGGAGTAATTTAAGTAACTACTTAGGTTAATCCTAGCAGCTACTAGATAGAAGGAAAGGATCTTGCGAACCCCTAGAGAGGTAAAGGGTTTACTATTAAGACTAAATAAAGGAGAGTTAAGGGGTTAAGGGTTCCTATTAAATAGCTTTATTATAGTAGTAACTAGGCATAATAGGCCGCCTACTACCATGATGGCGACGTTAATGCCCTAGTATTACTTATCGGCTTTACTCTATTTAAGGCGGAATATCATCCCACTAGGCGTAAAGGTAATATTATATTAAGTAGCCTTTTTCGCTAGGAAGGTTGTTTAGTTCTTAAGCTCCGCTATAGTATATATAATCTCGCCCATTTATAGAAATCTAGCAAATGCGAGGGTAAATATAGCATCAGTGTTAATATCTAGTAGCGATAGGCCGTATATTATTACCTAGGCTAGAATATCCCTAGTAATAGGTTGCTTGTCCTTTTTTACTAAGGGAGAAATAGCGGCTGCTCTAGTAAGTAATTGGTATACTATAGGATCCTTAAACGCCGTAATTAAAATACTATAATCTATATAACGTAAGCGAATTACGGAGATATAGGCTCGTAAGGTTTTAGCCTTAAGCCTACCTATCTATAGCTAGGAGGTACCAAACACGCGGTAGGCAATCTATTCGCCTAGTTTACGCGGCTTAGCTAAGTAGGGGGAGACTTTTTTAAGTGCGCAGTATAACTCCTAGCTGTTAACTACTAAGGAATAGTTCCTACGGGTTACTAGCATAAGGCCGTTTTAAAGAAGGAGCGCGTAGAGGTCGGATGGCGCGTTAATATTATCTTTAAAGTTTATAAGCGGTTATAAGTAGTCCGTTAAGCCTTTACCGCACATACAACCTTACCAAAAGGTAGCGCCACACTTCAAAACTTACGCATACCCATCTTACCATCAAAAACAATCGATTTTCTAACTTTTAAGACTTAATTCCTACTGCCTAGCGAGCTAGAGGTGGATCTATTTGTCGTTTTACCCCCTT
>Ga0307515_10007964_pt1 | contig 20796 bp, 21 predicted proteins | sample 17_EM_MG_FD_194513 | JGI IMG/M metagenome (GOLD analysis project Ga0307515, IMG submission 194513) | Populus trichocarpa ectomycorrhiza microbial communities from riparian zone in the Pacific Northwest, United States - 17_EM | ecosystem: Host-associated > Plants > Roots > Unclassified | place...
AGGATATGTCCCTTCCTCTCCCAGATTATCATTGCATAAATTAGTTGATTTCATTTGCCTCTGGCTACGATATCAAAATGCATATGAGTATTTGCTGTCTCTGCTAGGATATTCTGCTGACAACTTATTAAAAAAGTCTGTTATTAAGTTGTCTGAGGACAAAATGTTTCTGAATTCTGTCAAACACAATTGGGGGGAGATTTCCGGCATAGAGAAGGAGTTGCCAGCTGAAGCTATTGCCCAGGCACGACGGATAGCACGATACAGAGCAGTCTCAAACATTCAAAATGGTAAAAATAGTTTCAAAGAATCTTCAATGGATAAACAAGTCAATGTTTTCTCAAAGATCCTTTCAGTATTCATAGTCATTTGGAATGTTATGTACAAGATTTTGCTCTCAATTTTACATTGTTTCTTTTTTATTATACTTTTCTTTCAACGACCAAAACTTGATTGGAATCCGGGAAACAATTCTGAAGATTACAGCTCCCGATATTGCTTCCTGCTAAACTTTGGAAAGATTTTAGTTACTTTTTCTTCAACAAGCAAGCACAAGAATGTTGATGAAAGAATAGAGTCCCATACAGGGATTTCATATTCTGATATACACTCATTCAGTCTATCGATTCATATGCTGTTACTTGCATATGTTGATGAAGTTTTTGAACAGTCTTTGTCTCTTTCCTGTGGGAAGCTGAAGGTTAAGTCCTCTTCTGTTATGGAGACTGCAATTGTGGATAGGAGTGTAAAGAATCCTTTTAGTTCAAAAAAAGTACGTCGGAAAGGGAGTGTTGATAAATTAAAAACTATCCTGATGGGTAAGCCTGCACAAGTATTTCTTCCTTCACAAACTAGTGAAACCAGTGTTGCAAATCCAGCTGAAGGAACCTGTAATCCATATTTGCAGACACTTTTGGGAGAAATGTGGTTGGCTTGGCAAAAATCTTCTGCGGGATATAAGGATAACGAGATTGCATATTCTGAAACTCCATGGCTTCTTTGTGAGATTAAAAACTGTTTGATGGATCCAAACCTGAAGAGACCAGTTTCTGGGTTTTGGAAATGCAGTTTGACAGCCGGGAAATTAAATTTAGCTTTGGGGTATTCATCAGTATTGTCATTGGCTATACTGCTTGGCCAGATACAGCATGCTCTAAATTTGAATGAGAGCACTGGGAGGGCAACTGTACCTCTGAATTTTCCTCCAACCATTGAAAATCAGGAAGAAATTAGTTGGGAAGATAAATATGAGTTGTATTCTAATAGACTGAAGTTGACTTTTCTTAGAATGCTTCCGGAGAAACATATTGAACTTGGAGTTTTTGTAACTGGTCCTTGTATTGAAATGACACCGAGAAAGGTTGGACTTAACAGTGGGGATAAAGACACGAATCAGGATGATTTTCAACTTGGTTTTGATATCCAAAATATTGAGGTTGTTGTATGGCCAACCTCAAAATCAGATTTGGCATTAACTGGATGGTCAGAATCTGATGGTGCAGAACCAGAGAGCCACAAATTGCGAGAGCCTCAGATAATTGAAATTCCTAAACCAGATAATGAAAAGTATGCATCTGAGGGATGGATTTCACTTGGTTCTTACTTCAAGATTAGTGGTTTCGATATTTACAAGGGGAATTCAGCAGAAAGAGAACAAAACCAAATCTTTTCAATGAAGCCAATAGCTGCTCGGTTATCATTCTTCAGGTAGGGGATTCTAGCCGTTCCATTTGAATTTCATTTTCCCATACCAGGGACTTTGGACACCTTGATTTCTTGGTCCCATTTCCCTTGTTATTATCTGTTTTAATTGTTAAGTAATTACATTTATTCTTGTTTTCTCAAGCGTCTCTGCTTTCCATTACTTGCACATCATTTACAATCAAGGAACCTTCTTCTTTTTCAAATAATTGCTCCCATGGCTTTTCTGCTCAACATGGGGGAGATCTGTCTCATTCTTTTATTATTCCTATCCTGGGTGTTCATGGAATTAGATGTGTGGTTGCCTGTTGGATGAACTGTCTTGAAAGAAAAAAGACATCAGCATCACAGAATACCATCTGAGGATTTTTTTCTTGCTCTTTTTCTTTGCATGTATTCAATTTCTTTGAAGTACAAAAGCATATAAGAGCAAAATATCTAGCTTAATAACGAACAACATGAGGTGCTTAACGATTTAAAAAAGTAGAATACTGTGCATCTGATGGATATTTCCTTCTAGTTTTTTGATGAAGTAGATAACATTGCACTAAAGAACATTTTTAATCTCTCTTTGATACTGTTTCTTAATATACTAACCAAGCATCAATCTTGTCTTGATTTTTGTTTCAGGGAGTTTGTATATACGTTTAGCACGACTGTCATTGCTTTCTCAACAACTTTCTCTGTGACGGCTTCAGGATTCCATATTATATCATATATGGATGAGTTGTATGTTCTCTTTCAGGTGATTGTGTTCTTTTACTTTTCTTGAATAGATGTAGCTATATGGAATTGATCAAAGCACATGTTTAAATGCCAACACCTTGAATTTTAGTACTTGAAATATTATGCATTTAGTTGTATCCTGAGCCAATTCTCTGTGCACTCATTGGCTTTTCACCTTCTTGACCTCCTTTTTATTCTTTTAAGGCCTTTAAATTTAAAGAATGAATTTTCAAGTTGGAGATGCTATAAGGACAGTTGAAATAGTTTGTCTCAAAATAATGAGAGAGGACATTGTTGCCAATGAATTGTTGATGGATGTTCCTAGGAGATCTGAATGGACTGTTTTGTTACTAAGGACATAAACTTTATTGACTTTGACGTGGTATTTAATAGTTGCATTGGTGATATGACAACCATTGCTTTCTGGGTTTTGACATGATGACCTTGTGGTGATGGTAGCACCAATTTGTTGTTCTAGGATTAAGGAAACTATAACACCTAAGAGGGGGGTGAATTAGGTGTATCACTAATATTAACAAATAATACAAATTAATTCAAATAAATACAATAACCAGCAATATTATTAAAGTGCTTAAAATAAATAGGTAAGGGAGAGAATTTGCAAACTTGATTTTTAATGTGTTTGGCAAGTTTACATCCACACCTTAAGTACCAAACCGTACTTGAGTATTGTATTCTTTACCTTGTCCAAGCTTTAGAGTACAATGACCACTTGATGAATCCATACCAAGATTTTTACACCATTTGAAGATATTCGTTCTTCAAGATTTTTCTTCCACTTATAGATATGCCTTGTTCAAGATTTTTATGTTGGTGAAAATACTTCACCAAAACCAAGAGTTTTTTCCTAAGTCAAAGGTTTACAAGTGATTTTTGTTATCAAATGGATATTACAATTGAAACTTCTAGTATCTCAATATCTCAAAAGATAGTACTTATAGGATTAGAAAGTGTTTAAGTGTAGTGAAAATGAGAGTGTATACTCTTGTACTAGATTATGAAGGTTTGATTGCGCAAAAATGAGTTTAATTAAGGATTTATGGTTTAAAAGTTGTTTCGCTTATAAAATAGCTTGTATATGATATATGCTCGGATTCTCTAACTAATTTTACAATTAGACAAGCTATATATATATATATATATGTTTATAGCAAAAACTAGCCGTTACAACCCTATTGACGGCTGACCAATTCATATAGAATTCTAGTTTTGATAGATTTAGCCTAGGTGAATTCTTAGAACCGTCTATTAGGTTTTTAATCAATCCTTTTAAGTGTATATATAGTGAAGTGTGTGAGTTCATTTTAATTGTGCTATCAAGATAAGATATATAGATTTACATAAAGCACTAAAATGAACACTTAAATTCCAAGTCTTCACCTTGCTTTCTTTTTGGATTTCAATTTCTTCATGAAATCCTTCATAGTTGTTGATATGATCTTTATGTAAAACTTGTTTAACACTTGTTCTCAATCAAACATATTATTAGTCCAATTTTCATTTTACTGTTATCATCAAAATATATAAAAACATAAATGTGTAACCTAAAGGTCAACACAATTGATGCTACCATGTAGTAACATGAGATAGAAAAAAAAGGCTACAATCCCCTAATTGTTGTAAAGACCTGCCATGGCATTGGTATTTTAACTCCCATTTGCCTTTTCTTTTTGCTTCTGAAGGAAGAATACTTAAAATCGTTGAAAGTTTTATCGTAGTTTTTTTTTCCCCTTTGCTTAATGCAAAAGAAAGATATTGTATTTTGAAGTTACCTCGTGTCTTTGCACTTGTTTTTTTCAAATGGCATGACCGCGTCATATAATCTCTATCCAGGTGGTTGCAGGTTTGCTTTCAACAGTTTCGCTTTCATATGCTTTTAGGAGCTTTGATATAAGTGGTTTTATGCCTCTTCAAAACTTTGTGAGGCAAAATATGGTGTTCAATGAACTTGAGAATGATGAAATTAGTGCTGAAGGAGCAGCTTTGATTTGTAATAGCACTTTGGTCTCAACTACTGGAACCTTCAACTTCAAGCCGATGGATGTAATTCTTCAGAATTCTAGGATAGATGATAAGGAGGGAAGTTCTGTAAAAACATATGCTGCTATGAGCAACCAAATGGCTGGGCATGATTTGCCTGATTGTGGAATTTTGATTTCTGTTCATCAAACTCACGCAGAGGTATCTTTGGAAGAGCACAAATTGAAAATTCTCTGTGATTTGCAAGGAATTCAGTTTGTAATTTCTAGATATCCGGATCACATGCTAAAAAGTTTTGATCACTCTGTAGTTAGAAACTTGCTGCAGCAAACTGAGGGTGGATTATATGAAATATTTCTTTCTGATTTCACATTTACATTTTGGCTGGGTCAACCTCACAATAGTTTGAATAACTCGGTTGGTAAAACTTCTTCAAGTGGTAATACATCACAAACAGTGGACAATGCCCATTTGATCAGTGAGTGTGAAACATCAACTGCTCAATCCTCTAGATTCACTCAGAAGTCAGATTTTGCTACAGATATTACAGCTTCATCCCCAAGTCAATGGATTCTCGTAAATGTTACACTTGGTATAATTTTTGTGGCTAAGGGCTCATTAAAGAATTCTCTGGTTGGGCCAAATCAATTCAATAAGCTTACTGCAATGCTTGAAGTTGGGAGAAATCTTCAGACATTCTCTTGGGGAATAAAGGTGCTAATATCCTGAACTGCACAGATGCTATATCTTCTTTTTTTACTTGCTCATTCAATGAATTTATAGACTTTTGCACATCTTTTGTAGCGCTGAATTATTAGTTTATGTTTTGAAGCTCTTATCTGATTCCTGACTTATGCATGTTCATATCTGTTGTTTACTAATGGGAATGAGACATTATGCTATTGGACAGGGTGGCGTTCTTGTCCTTGAAACAGCAGCATTAACAATGTTTTTTCGGTGTGTTGTTTCATATCTCCAACGTATAAAACATCTCTTATCAATCATTAGTTCTTCTGTTAAACAAGCTGAAAATGCTGAAAATGAGGCCCAAGAGACGCTACATATGACCCGACAAACCAAATGGGAATGGCTTGAAGCTTCCACCATAGACGTGTCTCAGTTTTCTCTTACTCTTGTTGTTGAAGATGGCTCTGGTATAGTGTCCTTCCTTTTCTTATATGTGATACTTATGCCACATATTGCTTTTGAATAATTAGTTCATTTGTGTAGGAGGTTTTCAGGAACTTGTGATTGAGGTTGATGTCCATATGAAGTTCGAATCTGCAATTCTGCTGAGGAAATTCATATTTAACCTTTCCAGGATGGTGATCTTTTCTCAAGTTCATAGAAATTATGTAGAAAATGAAAATCATGGAAGTCATCAGAGCAAAATGTTGAATAATTTAGTTGCCTCTATATCAGCTGAAAAGCATGAGAATGATCATAAATCAAATCAGGTTTGGGTTGGCATGGGTTCTATTTCAGATTTTGAAATGACAATATCCTTGTCTGAAATACAGGTGAGCAATGCTAAATTTCTTTTGTTTCTTTCAAGTTTTGAAAATGCAATCCTTGGATAACTTGCTGCAATTTTCATACTGTCGGTGCTTCTATCACTGGAAGAGCATGCATGCCTTGTTTTTGATATCTCAGTCTAACTTGCCTTTTATATCAGATGATTTTATCCATGGTTTCATCCTTCTCCTCTGCATCCAACAAAGAGATAGGCAGTGACCTGAAACGAAGGCGATTGTCCAGTAACCAAGAACCTGACAACTGTTTGAAAGCTATGGTTCCTGATGGTACATGATGTGTATAAATTTTTTTTAACCTTTTGCAGATTTAAGGGAAACTGAACTAAATGTTATTCATGAGTTGTGTAGGAGCAATTGTGGCAATTCAAGATGTGCATCAACACTTGTACTTTGCTGTTGAAGAAAGGGAAAATAAGTATAGTTTGTTTGGTGTTATGCATCATTCACTTGTAGGGGAGAAGGCACTTTTTAGGGTAAGAATTTATTATTTCACATTTCCATTTAATTCAGGAGCTTAGAGTCTTGATTTGTGGCAATTTCTTGAATCTTATAATTTTTGTATTGAGTTGTATGCGTTTAGATGTTGCTAATTTTGTATCTGTGTATTGAATAGCTCTGTACACAACTTTAATTTTTAGATGCTTTCCTGTATGGTTATTACAATAGTCTGTCTAGCATGCAGCAGTGGCTTTCTTGCTCTTTGTTCCAGAAGATATTGTGCCCTTGTTCAACAATTTTGGGAGTCATGTGCTGTTTATTGCTTACTGTGACATTAGGCTTTGCTTTGCATAAACAAACAATTAGAACCTTCCCACTTTTTCGTATGTTGTTTGGGGAGAAAAGGAAAAGTACAGGCATTAAAACATGGGTGCCCATGTGAAATTATGCAATCTATACTAGAATCAGGTTGGGGGACTGAACATTTAATGGATCTTATAAGGTTCCATGACTGTATACTCACCTTGGATCTGAGGCTTAGAAATGTCGTTTTTTGGAGATTATTTTATGCATTCATTCATTTTATTGTAGCCTGTTTTTTCATTGAATAACCATTGTTCCATATCCATACATCGATCATTTAATTCTAGTTTGCATTTATATTTTAATTCTACTTTCCTCATGCTTCTTGTGCTATCAGTTGGTTCGAGAAGGTTATATAATAATTACCACATACCCACTTGTTATATACATGTTTCTTTTGTACTGGGTCCAAACTCAATGATATGGGGAAAGTGATCTTCACTGACTGTGAAGTTGGAGCACGAGCTCTTTTGAGTACACAGTACTGATCCCTAGTGTGCTAATGTTGTGAATTTTTGGGGGGACAGTTATGAGATGTTATTGATACTTTGCATACTTGTGTGGGAGTATAGCTGTGTAGCTCTGGGTAGAAAATATCACCGGCAGCCAGCTCAATTCTGAATCATGACAGTTGATGGGCGAGTCTTGTCCTATTGCTTTACAGCATTACTTACTGATGTGGCACCCTCGCCCTTCTAAACCTGATTCTGGAGCCAACCATCGTGTAACACTTGCACAAATCCTCTTCTTCAGGAGGAGGGATGCATTTGAACACTTCTGAGGATAACGTTGTTGAAGCATTCTATAATGGAATGATCTGTAATACCGGAAACTTTCAAACTCATCCTTCATTTTATTTCTTATTACACTAATAGGTTCCCTTTTGCACTTTGTCTTCAAACTTAACTACCATGATACAAGTGATGTAGTAGTGTAACCACAGCTCAAACTTACTTGTAGGTCAAGCACCATAAGCAAGGAATGTGGAAGTCATCAGTTCTGTGGTTTTCCTTGATATCATTGCATGCTAAGAACAATGTTGGCGAACCATTGCGATTGAACTATCATTCTGGATCAGGTTTTGTTGGGATCTCCAGTGCTAATGATAGTGGTTGGTCACTCTGGAGGATACTTCCTTGTGAGCCTGAAAGCTACAACAGTGATATTGATTGGGAGCCATACAATAAGTTGGTTAAAGATACTTTTTACCTGGTAAATAAGAAGAGTGACTCAGCTGTTGCATTTGTTGATGGAGTTCCGTTGTTTGTTAAAAAGCCTGGACACCCTTTCAAGTTTAAAGTATGTAATCAGTTTCCTTGGACGCATGAGGATGCAGGCAGAATTTCTGGGCAGTGCAGAAGTCTCCCTTGCCTTCAAATTAAAATTGACCATGTTTCTGTGACCATTGTCCATGAACTTTTAGATACAAGGGACAGGTTTCCACTTCTTCGTGGCTGCATCAGTAATACCGAACTTAATCTCCAGATTCTATATTATAAAACCAGAGTTATGAGCACATCAATTGCTTTGCTTGATTACTTTGATGCCCAAAAAAATTTGTGGTGAGTAGTAATTCCGAAGAGAATACTAGTCTATGCTCCTAAATTTGTTTTTACATCAAATTGATCTTCAATTTTATGCAGATTTGTATTAATTTCCTCGTCTATGCAGGAGAGAACTTGTTCACCCTCTTGAAATATGTACATTCTATCGTTCAGTTTTCCACATTCAGGATTCAGAAACTGTTCAGCATGGAGCACCAGTTCATTTCTATTGCCGAAGTAAAGAGGTCAGAATAATGACAATTGAGATGATATTTCTCTCCACAGCTCATTCTCCTACCATTCATAGAATGTAAACAATATTTGTTCTTGCATATTGGCAGTTGGACATATCCCTAACTGAGCTCTCCTTGGACGTACTTCTTTTTGTGATTGGGAAATTACAATTGGCTGGTCCATTTTCATCGAGGAGCTCCATGATTTTGTCCAACAGCTGCAAGGTTTATACTTTATACTTTCTATTTAGCTGGTTTTCCCTATGGGGTGTGTGTGTGCATGCGCGCCCTTGCTGGTGTCATCTCCATGTGCCAAAACATGCTCATAAATCATTCCTTTTAGCTTAAGCTTATCCCTGAATCATTTTTTATAGTTTAAACAACAATTTGTTTCTTACTGTTATTTTAAATTAGGGAGTCCTTTCTGTAGGCTTGGGATCTCAAGGCCTTCCATTATTCATCCATGTGTGGACTAGCAATGGGCAACCCTATGCCCTCACCATCCCATGCTGTTCTTAACAACTTGCAGTTGGTTGCCTATTCCTTTTATTCGATACATCATGGTGCTAATCTGTGAACTCTGACTGCATACATGGATGTCTCTGTTTAGGTGGGATGGGGAGGAAGAAGGATGGATAGGGTAAAATGGAGGTACGAACCCATTCATCTGATTGTTTGGCTAACAAGGGAGGGAAATGATGCAACCAATCCACCCAATTTAGGACGATTGTAGATTACGATTTAGGAAGGATAGAAAAGATCCTTCCCTTCCATTCTTGGGTCTTTATCCACCATGCCAAACAAGGGAAGCGTCTCATCTTTCTCCTCTCATCCATCCTACTTTCCCTCACAACAAACAGAGCGTAAACTGACAATTGCTTATGTAGCTCTGTTAGTAGTGGTTATGGTGGTTCAGCCCTTGCATTCTATGTTATGGTCTTTTACATACAATAGTCGAAGCTGCTGATTACCAACTGTATGTTTTACAGCTAAGAATCAATCACATATGAATTTGATCTCATTCCGAAAGGATATCTATTTATATTCATCTCCAACTCTGGAATAAGATTCTAGCATCTATTTTATCTTGTGAGGAATGACATGCTTTGAAATGTTGTCTTTAACTTTAAGAGGTCCAATTTCACATTTTTCTCTTGCCTGTTGATGCTATTACTGCGATTTAAACAGCATTAATGATAACTGCTTATTTATTTTAACATCCCCCCCCCCCTCCCATCCATTTGAGTGTAACATCCTGTTATATTCTTATAACCATCCTGCATCTTGTATACTTGGAAAGAGTTGTAATGGTGTTTACTATACCAGGTGGAAAACCAAACAGGTTTGAGCCTTATTTGTCACTTCTACAACAAGAAAAGTGTTACAATAGCCAGAAAACAGTCTGCTTCTGTTTCTTTAAGGTAACTTATTAGAAAGGTCTGTTTAATGGTTAATGGGTATTGCACATACAAAGATGCACATTCTTTGTTTGCATGTATTGAGTTTAACATTTGATTTATTAATAATCTCTTGTTATTAATGTTCTGAAGCAGCCAAATATTGGCAAATCAACCTCCAGAAAGCAAGTCACTTGTTACAATTGAGCTTTCTGATCTTGGATCTTTTGCTACTTCCTCACTTGATATTTCTATCCTAGAAACTCGAGTGCTTGCTTGGAGAACATCTATAGTGTCACTTCAAGGTATGTCACCACATTTATTTGAATGAAGTATTAGCAAATGTGTCCTGTTTATTGGTTTATCAAAGCAAACTGTCAGCTCTCCTGTCCTGCTTGCTTTACTGACTCAATTAGACATGATTGCTAAATTTAACTTCGTGACTGTTAGTTGTTTTTGCGTGAAACTGATTTTAATTTTCTTTTTCGGGGGATGAAGAAATGCAGCAATGGGAATTAATATTTGATTTAACTGCTAAATAATAATAGAATAAATACTAATATTCTTAAATAATACTAAAAATCTAGAATAATCATTCAAAGTTTAATTCACATTGCTGTCTTTCTTCATTCCCATCTATAAATTTCTACTAACATATTAAGGTATAGTCATGTCCATTATGGTTTTAAATTTTCTTTTATTTTATATTTTGACATTCGGAACATCTTTATGGATGTATAGCTTTTCTTTTATTTCTAATCCTTAGATCTTAATTCCTTGTGGAAGTATAACTAAATCTGTAACTATGGGATGAACTCTTGTGGCTTCTATAATCAAAAGCTATTTCCATGCCCTTATAAATTGCAAGGTTGCAATGTTGCTACGATTCTGTTACTAACTCTTGTGGTTTTGCATAAATTCTGAGCAGATGTTTTTTTTTCTGTGCATTTGAGTCACCTTTTGATTTGCATTGAAACAAAAGAGATTTCAGACATTGATATCATAGGACTTTTTTGTTAGTTACACTTGACACTTTCATCCTTAAACAGATTCAAGAACTTACCCTGGGCCATTTGTAGTGGTTGAGACTTCAAGGAAATCCGAGGTAATTCCCCTAATATCACACTAAATGATCTTATTCCAGCGAAATTCTTATCTTTTTTTCTTCTTTGATTGATTATAGGATGGTTTGTCAATTTCGGTTTCTCCTTTAATAAGAATTCATAATGAAACTGAATTCTCCATGGAACTATGTTTTCGACGTTCTCAACAAGATGAAGATGTGTTCGCTCCAATTTTACTGAAGAAGGGGTCTTCTGTTGATGATTCCATGAAAGTGTTTGAGGCTATAGGTTCATCTGGTGGATTAAAGAAGGCATTAATGTCTTTCACTGTTGGTGTGCTTTCTCAATTCAGTACTTGAAATCAAATCTGAAAAATATTTTGCCATATTTGAAGCAGTATTTTTATTTCTTACCATGCATGCATCCTTCTAATCCTCTCTTTTCTTTGTTTTCTTGTCAATACTATCCTATCCTCATTATTGTATATCGTACGCAAGTGATACTGAGTTTCTTACAAGAAGCTATTATCTGTAAATATGTATTTATGGGAGAGTTTGCATGGAAGAAAGTTTGATGCTTGAGTTTGTTTTTGCTTGGTTTTTTACCCCTTAACCTTCCCAAATCTGTTGCCCCTTCCATTCGCACCTGGTCCAATTGGCACTGGTGACTGATAACAAGGCAATGGTTGGAGTTTGGCTATGCTGAACTTCTGAAAATCTTAATGATGAAAACGAATAGTTGGAGTTTGCTGTGCAATATCTTAAGGAAAATTGTGAGAGGGTTCTGTATCATATTGGAGTGAGAGATTTCAGATAAAATTCAAAACTCAATCATAACTTTCTTTGATATTGTCTCTTTGTTTGTTTGTTTGTTTGTTTGTTTGTTTTCTTTTTTATAGCAAATTAATAGTAATTAAAGTTTCTTCATTCCTAGAATGGTGGTTAGGAGGCATGGGGCCTAGTTCATGAATCACGCTACTGGCAAAAATTAATGGCCAGGATTCTCCATGGTTCTAAGTTTATGGCAGGTGTCTTATTGTCTCAGAATAAGCTATCTTGTCTGCTTGCTTGTTTCTTTCTTGTTGAACATTATCAAGTCTTTCTCATAACAAACTTGTATCTGGTAATTGATTTGCAGGAAACTTCTTATTTTCTTTTAGACCTGAAATCACAGATGATTTGATAAATTCTAAGAGTCCTCTTTCAGCAGAATGGTCAGACGAGCTTAAAGGGGGAAAGGCTGTTTTCCTTTCTGGAATTTTCGATAAACTAAGCTACAAAGTCCGCAAGGCATTGTCCGTTGATACAATTAAATGTTCCTTTAGCACTGCTGCTTGTACCCTAAAATCTGGAGACGCGCATGCTACTAACCTGCATTTTCTTATTCAAAGCATTGGAAGAGATGTGCCTATCATACAGCCTGATAAGTCTAGTGGTAGTTCTGATATGACTTCAGCTGTTGCATTACAGGAGCAGAAGGAAATTTTTATACTTCCTACTGTAAGGGTGTCCAATTTACTGCACTCTGAGATACATGTGCTTTTGACTGAGAAGGGTAAAATCACAAAATATGATGTATTTATAACTTCTTTTTTTGCTGTTTCTGATTCCTACTAATAACTTTAATCTTGGTGCAGGTCTATGTACTACTGTTGGTAGTGACAGTTTTGGGAAGCAGGCAGCCATACCACGTGGATCAACAGTTGACTTTTATGCTAATCCTGCTATATTATATTTTACTGTTACCTTAACTGCTTTTAGTATGAGCTGCAAACCAGTGAACAGTGGTGATTGGGTCAAGAAGTTACTTAAGAACAAAAATAAAGTGCACTTTCTGGACATTGATCTGGAGTTTGGTGGTGGAAAGTATTTTGCATCACTAAGATTGTCACGTGGGTACAGGGGCATATTAGAGGTTGTTATGCATTTATTTATCACAAAATGTGCAATTTATTTGGCATATATTCTAGTTGCAAGAGCATGTGTTGCAAATAAAATGTCTAGCCACTCGCAATCTCTCATACAATGATTTTTTTTTTTGGCAATTTCTTATGCTCTACAAGTTCTTATGCACATCCAGTTGGAAGAACTACAGTTCATTTTGGTGGAAGACTAAACCCTATATTGTTTGCAGGTTTCTGTCTTTACACAATATTCCTTGAAGAACGACACTGAGTTTTCACTCTTTATGTTTGCACCACATCAGAAGCCTCTGTCTAGGTACTTATTAAATCTGAGGATACGAAATGTACTCTTTAAGAATCATGTTTGATAATTTACATTTTGATGGCGGTGCTATTTGCAGGGATGAGGTCAGGAGATTCGGTTCCACCATTCCTCCTGATTTGGGATTATTTTCTCCTCCTAACTCAATAAGATCATGGTTTTTAAAGTAAGATTACTCCCTTGCTACTGCCATATAGCAGTATAAAGTTCTTACTCTGTCTATTGATACAATAAAATTGCTACATTTTTCTCTTATGGGCTTATAATAAACTCAGCTGGTGCTATCAGATCACACAAGACGCGGCTTAAATTGTTAGAGGACTCTGCATCTGAGGCACTGTTAGACTTGGATGCTCTGTCTGGCCTCACTGAGATAAGCTTGGACAAAGAAGAAGGGTCTGGAGAGAAAAGCATTGTGAAGTTTGGGGTTTCTGTGGGACCCTCTTCGAGTAGTGTGATGGTCCCATCACAGATAGTGACTATGGTCCCAAGACATGTTGTATTTAACGAGTCAGAAGAACATATCACTGTCCGTCAGTATTATTTGGAGGTCTGCTCTCTGTTCAATTCTAGATGGTTGTTGTTAGGTGATTTTGTACAACTTGTGATCTTACTGGTTTTTCTCTCTCTCGGCCCCCCCCCCACCCAACAATTTTCAAGAAGGATGAAGTGACAAGCCTTGTCCACATTAACAGTAAACAGAGAACAGCACTAAAGCTTTGGAATGGAATTAGCGAGAGGAAAGAATTCAGTTTATTCGAGAATTTCATCAGGAAGCATAGAAATGATATCGATACTTCTTTAGTATATATCCAGTTTCGGCTGAATGACCCTGAATCTAGCTGGTCAGGGCCAGTATGCATTGTTTCATTAGGACGGTTTTTCATAAAATTCAGGAAACAATCAAATCAAGATCAAGCATTAGACAACAGTGCATTCGAATTTGCTGCTATTCATGTGGTTGAAGAAGGTTCTACTGTTGGTGTACACTTCCACAAACCACCAAATGTTACTCTACCATATCGGATTGAGAATCACTTGCATGATTTATCTCTCACTTTCTGTCAAAAGGTGGTAGTGTTACCTGATTTTGCTTATTCTTGATTCCAATTCCATTCCTATCAACTAGAAACATTTTGTACCAACTCTCTATTGATTATGGTTGGAAACGTTTTCAGGATTCATCAGAGAGAGAGATTCTTGGATCTGGCTGTAGTGCTTATTATGTCTGGGATGATTTGACTCTTCCGCGTAAACTGGTTGTTTTAATCAATGGTAATTACTGCCCTGCTATATCTTAGGAACTGTTGTTCATGGCTGCATCATGTGTGGTAAGGGCCACATATTTATTGTTGTCCATATAGTGGCCTAGCCATTACCTATAATGGTCAGAGAAAAAAACAATTTAGCCAGCACCTAGTACTGGGTTGTTGCTGTCATTGTTGCTAGTATCCTTAAGGTACATGAATTTTATTTTCATGCAGATCTTCAACGTGAGATAAACTTGGATAAGGTACGGGCGTGGAAACCTTTTTTCAAATCAACAAAACTTCGAGGATTGGCATCTCATTCTTTTTTGCACAAAGAGTCCAGAGACCAGAAAAGCTACTTTGATAATTTAAACAGCATGGATATTATGAAGGTGGGGTATGAAGTATATGCTGAGGGTACCACACGAGTTTTAAGAATTTGCGAGTTTTTGGATAGTCACAAGAGAGATAGATTGTCTCAGTTACGTGCCAAGATCCAAGTGAGAGTGTTTCATTTTGCAATCCACTTTCTTGAGCATGAAAAAAAGGTCAGCTACCTTAACCTTCCATCAAAAGGATGCCTTTCCTTATATGTGATATTTCCCTCTTCTGACAAGTCCGAAACGAGTCTAAAAATTTTGCTTTACTTGTTTGATGACTCTGTTACACAATGAGGGAGAGAGTATGGGTTCTTTCATTGATCTCATGAATCCTAATTATTTCTTTTTTCTTTTATTATTAGACCTCATTGACTTTCTCATAAAGAAACTATTTAAAAGTTTTTTGGCAATATCTTAACAACAAATGACATGGTTTCTTCTTGATCTAGTGACTTCTTACAACGTGTTATTATTTTAAGGATGTTGATGAGGTTGTGGATCTCACTTATACGCCACTTATAGTTGCAAGGCTTGGAAATATCAGTGTGGACTCAGTGTTCACTGATCTGAAGAAATTTAACCGGATCAGTGTGCAGGTAATAGTTTTAACATAGGTTGCCCACAGATCTCAAAATCTCTGCCTACTAATTTCTGATTCTGGAAGGTTTTATAATCAGTTAAAAGTCAGGATCATAGAATTTCAATAATGTTGTGCCTGTACTTTCAAACAATGCAGTCATTAAATGTGGATCAGAAGTGGTTAGGTTCTCCTTTTGCGGCAATGCTTCGCAGACATCAATCAGACTACAGTGACTCAAATGCTTCTGTACTCGAATTTGTCCTTGTCCTACTTTCAACCAGCTCCAATGTTAGGCAAGTTGAATACTCATCCATGATTCTGCAGGTATAATAAGGCGCTACACATGGTGTTTTTTTCATATGTTGGCCAGAGCTTGTTGGTTACAATTCTTTTGTTTCTACATGTTTCTAATGAAGTTGAGTAGCCTAACTTCATGACTTTGTTGTCCATAGCCAATTGATTTGAATCTTGATGAGGAAACTTTAATGAGAATTGCCTCATTTTGGCGTACGTCTCTCAGTGACAGCAGTACTCCAAGTCGACAACATTACTTTGATCATTTTGAGATCCATCCAGTGAAGGTTTTGTGCTTTTAACTCTCCAATTATAAAATACTTTTGCCGCAGGTACCTAACTGTGTTCCTTGGTTAATCTGACTGGTGTTTTGGTAAATCTTGTAGATTATTACTAATTTTCTTCCCGGGGACACGTATTCAAGTTATAATTCAGCACAGGAGACCCTAAGGTCCTTACTGCATAGTGTAGTAAAGGTGTGACTCTTTCTCTGTATGTAAGAAAACATTTTCATTTATCTCCATACATTTCGGCATGTAAAGCATAGGTGCTGCTATAGTGTGACGTGTTTGTTTTCCCTTTTTCCTCATCTGCAGGTTCCTCCCATAAAAAATATGGTTGTTGAACTCAATGGGGTACTGGTTACTCATGCTTTAATAACCATGCATGAATTGTTTATCAGATGTGCACAGCATTATTCATGGTAAGCCTACTCGTATTCTTTTGTTTTTATACAGTATGTGTTAAAGTTTTTACAATAATCCAGGTATGCAATGAGGGCTATCTATATTGCAAAAGGAAGCCCTTTGCTTCCGCCAGCTTTTGCATCCATATTTGATGATTTGGCTTCGTCTTCTCTCGACGTCTATTTTGATCCTTCACGTGGGTTGATTAAGATTCCAGGTTTCAATTTAGGTAATTGATTGGCATTACTTTTTCATCTTTCAGAGGTTGTGATGTACTTTCTAGGTAAATTACAGTTTGCTCCCATCATCCACGTTTGCAATATCCAATCATTTCTGTTCCTGTTAGTAGGGCAGTTGCATGTGAAAAGCCCTGCACAAACCATATGCCATTTGACGATATTTGTGAAATACACTTGTTCCCCTATTAGACTTTGTCTTCCTGTGATCAATGTTTTCTTACCATGTTGTGAGTTTACTGCTAGCCTCTACAAACTACAGTGTATAAACTGGCCCAACCCAGTGAACGATCTGCCCTTTTCCTGGTTTCCTGCTTGTGCATTTTTATTTGCATAATGCAAAAGTAGCTCAAAATAAATAGTTTTTTTCAAGAATTAACAAATTATATTGGTATCAATGATATTATCATCATTATTGTCTTTATTTGTCAAGTTGTCTGATCTTGATAAATTATTTGGTAGATCTATTTTGTTCTCTTTTTCCATTTGCATCAGTGTGAGTCCATTCATGAGTTCAAATTATGGTGGTTTTCATTGGTTCTAAATTCTTATACTCAATTGGTCCTCTGCTTCTGGAGGACAGGTGCATTCAAATTCCTCAGTAAATGTATCAATGCTAGAGGGTTCTCGGGGACAAAACGCTACTTTGGTGACCTGGAAAAAACTGTATGTTTGTTGCTTTTTTCAGTTACAGATTAAGTTTCCATATGAAAAAAGCTGTTAATTGCATGATGGTTCTGCAGTTGAGAACAGTGGGATCCAATATGGTGTTTGCTGCTGCCACTGAAATATCAGACTCTGTTCTGAAGGGAGCAGAAACAAATGGTTTTGATGGAATGGTATCAAATGTCTTCTCTCTGCTAATACTTTTCCTACATTCTGCTACTTCTCCATGTTAATTCTACAATTAACCATTAACAAGATTGGAAAGTGTAAATAACCACTTGGAATTATGAATGTTGGCATGTTCTCTTTCCTTGGTATTGTCAAGGCTAGTGGTTTCCACCAAGGGATTCTGAAATTGGCTATGGAACCATCACTACTGGGGACTGCTTTAAAAGGCGGCGGCCCAGATAGAAAGGTGCAGCTTGATCGAAATCCAGGCATTGATGAGGTAATCAGCTTTGATGTGTTATGCAGAAATGGTTATACAAACTTTGTTCTGTAGATAAATTGATTTGGTAAAGCAGTCCACTCCTATTCAAATCTAATCAATGTGCACAGTAGGTCAGATATGTGGTAAGGTCTCCATCTTGTACTGAGTTGATGAAGAATCAGTTGTAAATATGCACGATTAAGAAGTTGGGCGTCAAGATTCTGTCTTTTACTTGCATTTTATGGCTGCAAGCAGAATACAGAGGCTAACATTTTGATAATTTTATATCTGTCATTGGTCAATCGTTATTCTTTTGGAATTTTGCAGTTGTATGTCGAAGGATACTTGCAAGCAATGTTGGATACAACGTACAGACAAGAGTATCTTAGAGTCAGAGTGATTGATGATCAGGTAATTACTGAAGGGAGATATTAGGTTCATTGATTCTTAAGATAATTGGAGGGAAATTTTTTTAAAAAAAAAATGACTTATGCATCAAATTTTTTGCGAGCTAATAATATAGACTAAAATGTGAAATGCTATGTTCAACCTTGAGAATCCAGAGTCTCCAGACTCGCCTATCTGCTGACCAGATTGTTGAAATTTATTGTACATGCTATGGATCTGCAACTTGTAACTTTTACTTGATGATGTTAGGAACCTTAATGCTATCCTATTCTGATGGGTTTTTTTTTGTGTGTTTTGCTCATTAAGTTTTGGTTGTATTATTTATGCATTCAGGTTTTCCTTAAAAACCTACCCCCGAATAGTGCCCTCATAGATGAGATCATGGATCGTGTGAAGGGATTCCTGATAAGCAAAGGATTGCTGAAAGGTGATCCTTCAACATCTTATCGCCCCTTGCGTCATCTTCAAGGAGAGAGTGTAAGTATCCCTGAATTTTGTATCCGTTCTTTTCCTTTTTATTAGCATTTTGCGGGTCAATATATATTTGGATGTCACACCTTCGAGTGAAATCTTCTCATATTGAAATACCATGGATTATCTACTGGCTATAATCTCGTATTATTAATTAATGAATTCTCTTAACCATTACCTTAATGTTTGCTTTAAGCTGAATCCTTTGATGTGTAATAAATGTCTATTTTGGCACCAACTTCACCATAGAAATCATATGCAAAACTTATTACAAGCTGATTTAAATGGTTGCATTTGTCTTTCTTTCTTCCTTTCAATGTTATGCAATGATTTGTTAATTTTAATATCATGCATGGTTGCTTAGCCTTTCAAGTCCATGACCATGAATGTCAATATCAGTGCACCCATAGTCGAGCTATGCATATGGACCATGCAGTCCTATTTGCTTATCACGCCTTGAAGAATACAGCACGCACTATTTCATCTTCAGAAAAAGTTTAATATTGAGAATCTATCACAGGAATGGAAAATTGGACCAACAGTGTGGACATTGTGTGAACATCTTGTTGTGAGCTTTGCAATCCGCATGCTGAGAAAGCAAACTGGAAAATTCGTGGCCAAGATTAATTTGAAAAAAGAACCAGAAAGCGATGATGGCAAAGCAATTGTCCCTGCAGACTCCCGTGAACAGGAGAAGAAGGGGAAGTTTATATGGAAACGGGGCATTCGTAGCTTTGTGTTTTCAGGCATTCTTGCATATATTGATGGAAGGCTATGTCGTTCTATTCCTAACCCTTTAGCACGACGAATTGTCAGTGGCTTTTTGTTCAGCTTTTTGGACAAAAACGATAGTGGATAGTAGAAGGATTTTACGGATGCACTTCTCATTCAGTTTCATATAATGTTCCTCTCTCTCTCTCTCTCTCTCTCTATCTCTCTCTCTCTCTATATATATATATATATGTATATCTGTTAGTATACTATTCAACAAAGGCTAAAAAACCCAAGAAAAACATAGAGAAGGGATATTGATTAAAAAAATAATTTAAAAAACAATCCATTAAAAAAATAAAAATTTTGAAAAAAAAAGCAATGAAGCCTATTAGTCCTAGTAAGATAGGTTGAGTGCATGGCCAAATCAAGTAAAGGCTCGTGTGCGGGCCTATAAGGCTAGGCTAACTCGCGTGGCCTTTAATTTTTATTTCAGTTTAATGATTGTTCGCTTCAATTGCTTGGAACTAAAATAAACGACGCGTCGTCTAGAAAAAACAGGGTTTTTTAATTCAAAAATCTAATTTCAGCCTATTTTTTTATCCAAAATACCTCGAAAATACTCTAGGAACCTCGTTAAGTCAATCCATGGCCTCCAAAATCATAACAAAATGACCCAAAACGTGAAATCATGCCGAAACTAAAAATCCCCCTAAGCGCAAATCTGCTTTTTTAGGTGTTGTTAAGGTAAAAAAAATTAATATTAACTCCTCTTCTCATATGGAACTTTTTGACATAAAAATTGATTATTTTGGTAGCCAAAATCTTCCCCAACAACTCTTTCTAAGTTGTAATCCAATGACTCTCTCTTCCCTCCACCCAAATAATAATTAAAAATAAATAAAATTTGGTATCAAAATGTATTTTTTAAAGATTATATGGATCGGTTACCGAATAATTTAAAAAGATGGGAGACTAAAATAAGCTTTCCAAATAAATTGCAAACATGTCATCTATTTTACTTATTTTTATCATTTTAGTTCTTTGTATTTCAATTCAACTCTCATCTCAAAAAAATATGCAAATTGGCTCTTATTTTGGCTAAAAAAACTCAATTATGCAAAAAAACAAATAATCAAAAACCAAATTAAAAATTTTAAGAAATTTTATTATTACAATATATAATGAATTATGAAATGAAAAACAGTAAAATATAATTACAGTATTTTCTCTACTTGCTTTAGTTTTTGTTAATCAATACTTATGTTGTTGATACAAAATCCGGCGAGCAGTTGGCTGATAGGATGTTAGGTAATGATAATGTCATTATTGTGATGGAGACGGAGTACTGTCAGCTTGATTTCTGCTTCGGAACTTGTGGAGGTATCATGGTTACTCTATCAGTACTATCCTTGCTGCAAATTGCAAAATAACCTAAGTCCTAAAATATTGATGGG
>Ga0307515_10007965_pt1 | contig 20795 bp, 16 predicted proteins | sample 17_EM_MG_FD_194513 | JGI IMG/M metagenome (GOLD analysis project Ga0307515, IMG submission 194513) | Populus trichocarpa ectomycorrhiza microbial communities from riparian zone in the Pacific Northwest, United States - 17_EM | ecosystem: Host-associated > Plants > Roots > Unclassified | place...
TCGCCTGCCACAATTAAAGGTTCTTATGTCATTGCTGTAGTGAATAATGGTGTGATTGCTACGAAGGGAAAGTGATTAGCTGGGTTTTATATGATTCTTGACCGTCGGGTATAGATTTGTTATACTAAATAAAAGTTTGTTTTAAATAGCTATGTTGTTTAATACTTTAGAGAATAATATAAATTATATCTTAAAATCTTATTTAGCAATTTAAGTTTTTGGGTTGAGATGATTCTTTGATATGGTATCAGAGTCTTGATGACCAAGCGGTCACGAGTTCGAATCTCACCATTCTCATTTATTTAATAAAAATTAAGCACAATGTAATGTGGGTCTGTGTAAGTTTCAAGCTCTAAGAGCTTTCACTTGAAGGGGTGTGTTAGAGAATAATATAAATTATATCTTAAAATCTTATTTAGCAATTTAAGTTTTTGGGTTGAGATGATTCTTTGATATGGTATCAGAGTCTTGATGACCAAGCGGTCACGAGTTCGAATCTCACCATTCTCATTTATTTAATAAAAATTAAGCACAATGTAATGTGGGTCTGTGTAAGTTTCAAGCTCTAAGAGCTTTCACTTGAAGGGGTGTGTTAGAGAATAATATAAATCATATCTTAAAGTTTCGCCTAACAGTTTAAATTTTTGGGTTGAGATGGTCTAATAACGACTCAAATGGCTATAATTTTTTATCTGACTGTTAGATCCCATTCAAATTCTTATAGTAGATTTCAAGAGTTATTTTTCTTATATTTTGAAAATCTCGTCCTAGAGTTCTAGTTTTGATAATTTTTATAATTTTTTTTTGTTATTTTCAAATTTCATGTTCCTTTCCTTTATAATTTCGATATTTACTTTGTTTTCTAGTTAAGGTAAATAAATTTTCTCTATTTAAAACTTTATAAATCTACTGAGATCCTTTAATTAGAAAAAAAATAAAATCTATCAACTTGAGATTCTCATCTATATCTCCTTTCCCTCATTAAAATTTGTGTTTTTTTTTTTTTTTGCTATTTTTTTTAAACTTCCGCAAAGCATGATGTGCTCATGGAAATCGCGACGGGGCTTATGCATCCTTAGTCGCACGAAATGGAAGACTTTCTGCTGCTGTTGCGTATGCTCCTACTGGAGAGAGTTGCTTATGAAGACATTGAAACTCATAACAGTACCAGTTTTTGGATATGAGAACAGGGCTGGATCCCATTTTTGTCAATTTTCTGCATCTCTGATTTACAATAATAATCTGAGTATTTTAGTTGGAGATTCATATAGTTTATGGCTACAATCTGCAATTCTTCCAGGGGAAAAAAATATAAAAAATTGTAAATGATGTTCAATATATATTTATCTCAGTTTTTCAACTTAATTTTTAGTTATTATTAACAACTCTTTTTAATATTTCTTATTTTTATCTTTAATTTTGATTTGTTTTATTAAATATAAGCATAATATGTTTTTAGCTCGCAGTAAAAATATTTCTTACTTTTACAAAAACACGTTGGCAAAGAACACAGCTCTCAGCACCGACAACATAGACGAGCATGCATGTACTAATGAACCAAACTTGAATTAGGAAATTCAGGGTTGAGTAAGAAAAAATTTAATCTTGAAACTCCCTTAACCTGTACCTATGCCGGCACCAGATACAGTCTCTAAAAAACCACAGAACATATATAACGTTGCCTATACAGAATTAATAATATCATTCTACTACTGTGCCCTGAGTCCCTGACTGTAGAAATCAACTTTTTCATATATTTTGCCAGCATAAAGTAACTTCAAACCAAGGTTGATTTTGACACAAAATTTCATTACCATGGATTATACCTGGGCTGCCTGTCATAACATGGATAATGGATGGTTGCTGCAGAAAAGTTTGATCAACTGTACTCTTCAACATTTTGGCATTGGAAAGGGCACCTCACCTGACCAGAAGACTTGAGTTCCTCTTCAACTGCTGAAAAACTTTTTCTGATTCACTGTCCCCGACTTTGGAAACCTCAGAGGACGTTTTTCTCAGCAGCAGCAGCAGCATCGTTGCTAAGTGCATGATTCTAAGCATCTTCTCATACTTTTATTATGTAATTTTACAACTGCTGCAACCCGAATAAAAGATGATTCTCAATGTCAGTGTAGAAGAACGTTCCACGTTCTGATTAATTGAAAGCTTTTTTTCTGGATATCACAGAGATTGTCTTTGATATTGAACGAAGAATTGGTAGCAACTCACTAGAAAATCGCTGTCTGGCCTGGAAGATCGATCATATAATTCATGGCCTGTTCTTGAATTCCCTCCATGTAAAGCTTGCAACTACAACCTAAAGCCATTATCCAGAATATCTATTCTAATATAAGGAACCCCTTTCTGTTATGTACATCAATTTCCAGCGTTTTAACTTTATGCTTCATCATCAGAATCTAGCACAACTCTGTCTCTCTTCACCCTCTTGGCATGAGGAAGGGCACCTCCATTCTCGCCATCAGATGCGGATTCCTCCTCAGACAAAGGACTACCAGACTGAGATGACAAAACCTTGTCTGATTCATTACCTTCATTGTCTCCAGACTCAGGTGATCCATTCTCAGCAGTAGCAGCAGCATGACAGGCAGGCTCGTGATTGGGTTCATCTTCTTCCGTAATAATCTTCCTTGAATCTATTATTTTGAAATCCCTGGAAGTACTACGCTTGGCATGCCTCAATAAATTGATTTTGCTCACCTTGCTCAGCTGGATTAGATATTTTTCACAATCTTCTATCTGGTAGATCAAGTCGGGGATGCACTTATTCTCCCTCTTGATCTTGTTGGCAGTACACTTGCTGTTAGCATTTTCTTGCTCCTGCAAGTCCCATAGAGCCCGTCAACAACCTTTCAAAAGACGACCACAATACAAAACTACATGTGATCAATGTGACAGGATGTGATTGGAAAAAAGATTGACTGTATATTATAGGACTATACCCTTTGCATCTCTGCAACAAAGTTATAAAGTGGAACGGTTAGCTGCTTGCAAGTTAGTTCAACAAGCTTCTGGAAAGCAAGACTAGGTATGAGCTGCTTGCATCCCTTGGAAGCAATCCTGAGCCTTGACATCTGAGCTAAATGCTTGTAAAATTTTGCAGTCAATCTGAGCAAATGCTCTGCTTGAGGTTCTGCATATATTACAGCGAATAAAATACATAACAAAGACAGGCTAACAGATAATGAGATTCAGTTGTCTGTGTTAATGCATGCTCACCCTTGAGATTCATCGAAACAAAGCAAGAAAGTACTTTCACCACCGCTTCAGCCCTTGAGTAAAGGTTGTTTTCGTACTCCAATCCTGTAATATGTTCTTCGTTCTGACTAAAATGAATGCTTTTTTGAGATACCAGAGTAAATATATTCAGTTTTTTGATGGCCCAATCCATATCAACAATAATTGCTTCGATTAGTTTCTGTATACAAGAAATTATGCTACTGCTCGTTGACTGGTTTATGATAGAGTGTGATCCAGACACCTCTTCTGCGTTACTTGTCTCTGATCCAGTGACTTTTAACAGCTCCTTGGCCATGTCTTGAGCTACAATTAAATCACTTGGTGGGGAGCTTAAAGAGATAGCAAGGGCAACCACACTTCTTGCAGCCTTGGAGTTCTTTATGACATTGCTTTTGCAGACATGAATACTCCAGGCTCCATGAGAGTTCCTCTGTTTGCGGGGCAGTTTTTCTCCAATCACCAATAGCATATCAGAGATAATCTGAGAACAAATTGTACACGAAACACTGTTGCTTTAGAACTTGATACAAATTAGATGAAAGCATAAGTTTCCTAAAATAGTGCATATAGAGGCACGATATATCACATTTACCTCAAGTTCATGAAAATAAGATTGTGCAAGAAGCTCACTGAACAATGGCTTCAAAACTTTGACAACAAACAATTCTTTGATTCTTATATGCTGATCGTCAATCCTGGAGGCTTCTTCATATTTATCATCCAATTCAGGATACTCTAGTGTGGATACTGACACCAAATCCTCAAGCAACCCAGTCAAATGTGGGTTCTGCAAACTAATTGTGACCAATTCCTTCATGCATAATAAGGCTAGATGTAGATATCCTTTTCTATCTTCATCTTTTATTCTCTTTTCTTTTTTCTTTTCATCTGTCACCAACTTCTTTCCTGATTTGAGCAAAAAAATTAACTTCAGCAAAGGAGGTCCCATCAATTTAATTTCCCCGTATATCAAAGTCCTCAAAGGATTTTCTTTCGCCACAGTTTGGTAAGATTTTATGTGATGAAGGGAATGGTTCAAGATAAAAGCCATAATCTTATGGCATGTTACTGGCTTGCTCGATGACAACTGGCTATGGTGCTGGGATGCTGAAATAGTTTTAGAGCATTCAGTATTGCATAGCTTAAGTGCTGTTTGCATTAGCTGACAGAGGCTTGAAGTTGTCAAGTAAGGAATTCGTTCTTGAGTCAATCTATTGTTGCCAGGTTCAATATTACTAGCCATACCAGGAGCAGGAGCAGTAGCTCGCACATTCCCCCTTTTGATACCAGTGCTCAATCTTGTACACAAATCCTTTTCCAGTGACTCGTGAAGATTAACAAACCCAACAAGTTCCTTTTCGAGATCCACCTTCTCTATGTCTGTCGCTTTATTCAACCTGGTTGCGATAGTGTTCACTACTACTTCAAGGATGCCCGCTAAAATCAATGCACAGCATTTTCTTTTCTCCTCTTGAACAGATGTCGAGCTATCACCCTGAATGCGACTCAGAAAGTCTAATCCAATATGAAAAGAGGAAAACCAATAATCAGAATTTTCCTACTTCGACAGTAAAGCTACTATAGAAGTATAACAACATTGCCAAGTCCACCACAACTGTAGGGACTTCATCTGAAACAAAGAAAATATAATGTTGGCCAAAAGCCTTAGAGACCTTCCAAATTTATCTTCTTTAGGAACTTCTGGATCTTTAACAAAGCATTGGAAAATGATTCACGAGAGAGATCACTTCCTAGCTGCAAAATTTAACATTGATGATGTTTTATTAATCATTACTCTCTACAATGATCGCATTTCAAGGAAATAGCTATAACTAGTTCTATTGAGAAAGGACTTACCTCATTTTCTTGAGAAAGGGAAAAACCAAAATATGGCCTCGAAGAGTCTGGACAATCAGCTTTACCATGTGGCTGAAGGAGTAAAATTGAAGAAACACAAGACATTAGAGCATCTAGAGGCTCTTCAATGACAACATTGCCACTCAGTGATTTAGTGCAACGACTTATTTCAAGTTGAACATCTGCATCCTGCTTATAACATGATTCGTGTCAGGTAAGGAACTCAATATCCGGTAACTTAAAATAATAAAGACCTATGAAGTCAGAGTCTATGAGTTTTCCTTCTCTGAACTTACATAACAAACCAAAAGCTTTATACAGGATAGAAGCTTACATATGGCATTCCACCTTAACATGATTTAAAATAAATCCGATATGTACTGACAATAACTACCTCCTTGAAAAAACAACGAAAGTGGGGCAAGAGAAAATCAAGCACAGGTCCCCCACATGATGGGTCTGCCAAGACAAGCTTCAAAAGACCATGATACATGACTTCCTTGATTTCAGCCTGGAGACAGCAATCCAACTTTATTTAGAGGGGAATTTGACGAGAGCAAAATGAAATGAAAAGAAACATGATAGTGGGCACATGAAAATAACCTGTTGATAAAGACATCTCTGCAGCAAACCACGTAGCTCCTGGAAGAGACCTCCATCCATGATGCATGGTATTTCAGCATGTTGGCTGCAACTTGCTTGGCTTGATGAGTCTTGAAAAGAAACCGAGCCTTCTCTCTTGGCTTCCTTATCTGCAAGTATAAGATTGAAAATGGCATTTGTTGCAGAAAGGCGAACTGCATCTTCCCGTCTAAACATGGCCTTGCGGACAACCAAAATTGTGTAATCCTGCATTATTGGGAAACAAGAAAACTAAAACTTCAGGGAATTCAATAATGGTGGGTGTTAAATACAAAGCACCTAGAACATGTTCCAAACTTGTACACCTACAAATCCATATTTGGGTTTCATGTTCGCAGATGGTTTGGTATGAATCAAACTATAGATATATTATTTCACATGTTTGCCCTAGTTTTGTGATTGATTGTCTCCCCGCGGGAGAGAAACATAAAAAGTGCTGAATATGAGAAAATATTTACCCGAAGATCACGACTAAGTTTGATGAGAGGCACAAGAGCAGCAACAAGATGAGTGGCAACCATGCCATGCATAAAAACAAAATAATCCAACAATTCCTTCAGACGGGAAGCGTGTTCCAGCATCAGGTAAGGATAACTCTGGACTAGATGACCAAGCAGTCTGCAAGGAAAGCTTAATACCTTATTTTCCACAAAGCAGAAAAGTTTCCCATTAATCTGTATGTAGTTACCTGATGATTGGTATGTTCTTCTCTGGCTTCAAAGAAAGGATGCGAGATTTGCTTTGCTCAATAATCTGAAACACGTTACAAACTAATCACTCATATTGCATTACATTAATAAAATATTGGCTGATGCACAAATAACTAGAAAAAGCTGCTTGATTTTATATTAACTCGATTAGTGAAGAATCGAAATAGCTCATAAGTAATGAACTTAATATGATATTGGAGGGAAGAAGTAGAATATATTTACAAACCAAAGTAAATTTTCAGTTTCTTTTTACAATCTTCTCAAGCAGAGTATTTTCATAGTAATAAAATCCGTTGGTCGCAGTTGTAATAACCTCATTTCTTGCCATCTCATGGACATCGAATAGAGTTTTCAGCATCTGAATACTAAGCTCCTCGATGCCCAATATAGCATTAGAATCCCAGAGCTCTCTAACGTTTCCATCTTCCAATGACTCTAGCAATTGAAAACTGAACTGCACGATAGTAGGCACAATGTGCTCTCTTCCATAGTTGCTCTCATTAACCTATAGACAAAAAGGCAGCAATATGAACATCAAAATATCTTATTTTTTAAGTACATCAACATGCACAGATTATGAATAGAGAGCAGAAGAAACTAACAGCTCTTAATAAAGCTTTTTCCGCTATTTGGACATTCTGCAGACACTCTTCCTTGAAATCCTCTGGCAACCACTTACAGTTTCTGAATGATGAGAAATAAGATGAAAGTAAATTGTTGTTACAATGAACATATCAAGAGAGAACCACATGCTAGGCACAATAAATTACACAGATTGAGATGCATGGAAATCAATCGCCCAATTACGCAAGTCAATGGAGTTGATGTCGACAATCTATTGCACACTGTCCCTCTATCTATCATGCTAAGATCACCTGCCCATCAATGATAAAAATTCAAGCACCTGATGAACATCCTAGAACCTATAAGCAAGAGCCTGTAAATTGTCTTGCAGCCCCACAGAGATGCAACAAGACAGCAATTAATCAGCATTTTTCCTTTGAGCTTGCACAATTTGATATACATTCAACAAAGGAATAAAATCTGCACCAAAACATTACAAAAAATCATTGGCATCTCTATTGAGCTTACACACTTTGCTATTTGTACAATAGAGATGTGTAAAATCAAGACCAAAATACCATGTAAGTTCAAATTACCAATATCTTAAAGAATTTAAGCTCCCTCAGTTGCCAAGAACAACAGAAGTTGCTATATTTCACCAGAATCAAAATGCTACAGATGGTATTTGATATGCATAAGTAGTATTAAACCAATACTCATAATCCAGGAGGGCCCATGACGCATGCAGAAGAGAAATAACCTTAGGAAATATCACACACCTTTCTTTCTTGACTGCCACAGATTAAAATACGAATCATCAAAACAATGCTGAAAATTTTGAAGGCGTTAAATTCTTACTTAGCGAACTTGTGATCACGATAAGCAGTCAGCAAAACAGTTTTCAGTATTCCCAATGAGCTCTCACTAAACCTTCTAACCCTGGCAACAGACAACAAAACAGAAATAGTAAAATGGTTAAGAGCCCTAAAATCCAACTTCACAAGCCCTATAACTTCTTTCCCCAGTGAAGGATCCTGCTTCACCGCAAAATTAACATGAAGCAAAACAGTCCCTTCAACTTGCCTAACAATCGAACTCCCTCTTTTCGGGCCCCCAAATTCAGACCCAAAAAACATAACAATCCCTTCAATCACCTCCCTCTTATTAAACCCTTTTGATGTTAAAACCAGTAATTGATAAACAAGCGAAGGCAAGTCCTGTAAATCCACTCTTCTCATTCCCTTAAACACCTTCTCCAAAAACTCCCTCCCTCTCACTTTATCAATAAAACCTATGAATTCCCTAACTAGAGAAACCATTTTCACCAACAACCCCTTTGACCATTCACTCTCAATAACCCTGTCCAAAATCAAGCCTACAAATTCCCTCCCATTCTCATTAATCATCAAATTGAAACAAGCAGGAAGAATATCAAGCATCTGGGTGTCCTCAAAACTCACTAGTTTTGACAAATTAAGCACGATTGACTCGGAAACGGCCTCTAAATCTTTGATTGGGACATTATTCAAGACAGTACTGAAAAAATGGATGGTTTTGAGGGAGTTTGAATCGCGGGGGATTTGAAAGGAGAGAAAGAGATTGGTGTAATCAGCGAGGAGAAAAGAGAGAAGAGACGAGAGAGAAGGAGTGTGAGGAGAGAGGGAAATGAGAGAGAGAAGAGAGAGTGTGTATTGACAGATTGGAAGAGAAGGTGAAGGGGAGAGAGTGCGATTATGGAGGTAAGAGAGGAGTGTAGGGTGAGATGATGTGGAGAGGAGGTAGGGGTGGAGCTGGTTTTGATTTGCTAGGTCTATGATTTCGGCGTCTGTTAATTGTGGTGGCTGGTGTTTTGAGGAGGCGGTGGCGGTGGCGGTGGCGGTGGTGGTCATGGTGGCTGTGTTCTGTACACGGTTGTGGAGGTGAAGTTTCGTGGGAGTTTTTGATTTTGTTTCTCTGGAGATTGGGTTTTGGAGGGTTTGAATTTTGTTTTCTTTTTTTCTTTTTTTTGCTTTGCGCGGGAAAACTTTGACAGGCAATTTCCAGGTTAATTATAACCTGACTCTTCTATTTTTATAAAGTAAATAATTCAGTCCCTTTAGTTTCAAAAATAACTATTTAAATCTTTGCCTATTTTTACCATAGTTATAAAACTCGGCGCAATCCAAGATTCAGGTCACGAGTTAGATAAATCAACCTAAATTAATCTGGATCAACATCACATTGCAAGATTTAAAAAAAAAAAGTCAAAGCAATATTATTATGAAGAAAAAATTAAAAAACAATTAAAATAGATTCCATTTAGGTTTTGATGAGTTCCAAGTCGATTATATTTGACCGAGTTAACTTTTATTTAATTCAATGTAAAACTTGGTCTGAAATCTAGCGGCACTAAGTTGATCTGTAAAATCAATCAAGTTTAATAACATTGATTTTGACTATTAAATGAAGGGCGAAAATTTTAAAAATATGACATATATAGAATAAGTTATAATTTACTCTACTAAAATTATTAATCACCTGAAAATAACCCTGGCATGCATGTGCTTGTATGTGTAGCATTATATTTTTTTTTTTTTTGTAAAAGAATAGTGACAACTTTGAGTATTTTTCACCTTTTGTATGTGATTTTTTTATATGGTTGAAAAATTAATTTATTATATGAGAGAAAAAAATAAGAATATTATGGCATTAGACTCTATCTATTTAGTTTTTCTGTAAGTGAGCTGATGGCTACAAGAATATAAATTAATGAGTATTATACTATGTTATGATTAGGAAAAAAAAAATTGTACATTTTATTGCATGTTGTTTTATTTCATATATTGAGGTATAGGCAATTTATCAAGGGTAAAATAGTAAAATAACAATGTAAAGGTATTCAAGTATATTAATAATCAAACATGTATTTAAAAGGTAAATAAATTATTTATTTTTTTATTTGAGAATAGTTTATTATTTTATTTATCAAACAAAAAGTAATTTAATAAAAAATAGAAAAATAATTATTTTGCCTATGAAACAAATAATACTAAATTATGTGAAATTAACTCAGTTATTTTTATTTATTACTTGCATTAAGATGATATTATATGACTTGAATACAATCTATAAAAAAATATATTTTTAATTTTAATCCAATATAATAAATATATGTCCCCGTATTAATATAATACATATTTGCATTGGGTTCTAAATATAGTAAAAATTATATCCATGTATAACTTTTGTCACACTGATTAAAACTAATAAGCTTTTAAAAAAAAAAAAATTCACAACACTATCTTTTTTGTCTATATTTTTATCTACAAAAGCCCCAAAAATATTCATTTACTCTTTAATGTAACATGAGAAAATAATGATTCTTGTATAGCTAATCTTTTTCATGATACATTGTCGTCGAATCGACTAGTCATTTATAGCTCTTGACGTTTCTAGAGCCAACTTCAAAGATGTGAGGGATGATTAAGCTTTTAAAATGTATAATTTGAGTTTCCCTTTGATTTCAAGAGGTACATTCACAAATAAAGTTAGAATAAATTGTTACTATATAACATCTTAAGTTTTAGTCCTAACATAGGAACTTCAATTCCTATTATTAAGAATTTTAAGCCCTGACATTAAAAAAGTGTCAGCCCTACAATTAAGACATCCAAACTCTATAATCAAGAAGTCCAAGTATGCAATTAGGAAGTTCAATCCCTTCCATCGTGAACTTTCAGCCTTGTGATCATAAATTTCAAGCCCTATCACCAGGAAGTCTAAACCTTGTAATTAAGAAATTCAATCCTTGTCATCCAGAAAATGTCAGCCCTGCCACTAGGAAGTTGAAGCCTGCCACCAGGAAATTCGAACCCTATAATTAAAAAGCGTCAACCCTGTCATCAGGAAGTTCATGCCCTACAATTAAGACTGCTTCATTATGTTTCTTGCCATTTCCCATTACAATTGTAACCATTGATCCAGGCATGCTCTTTATTGAACTATTTTTTCCACTACTACTTCTGATGTTATGATCTGCAAATCCATTTCCCAGACTGCATGGGGATAACCAAACAATGCCTGAAATAGTGTCATTTTAATGGTTGAATGGTAACTGTGATTATACCACCATTAAGCTTGAGACAACCAATCATACCACCTGCTAAGATTATACATTGTAATGCATCTTAGATAAGTCTTTAAGCATTGGTTGACCCTTTTAGTTTATCCATCCATCTAAAAATGATGAGATGAACTTAATAGTAGCTTGACATTTAATAATTTGAATAGATGCCTCCATAACAAACTAGTAAAAATTATGTCTCTAGTAGTCATAATTGTTGCATGAAGTCCATGGAATTTGTAAATGTGATCCAGTAATATCTTAGCAATTTGTTGAGCCATAAATGGATGTGTTATTGCCAAAAATACCCATACTTATTGAATTTGTCTATTATGACCAGGATAATATTTTTCCCTTTGATTTTGGTAGCCCTTCAATAAAGTCAATCATGATATTCTTTCAAATACCTTATGAGATTGACAATGGTTGAAGTAATCCATGATAAGGACACTTTTCATTTTTACATGTTTACATATATCACATTCTTGTACATATCTTTTTACCCAAGATTTTTCCCCCTAATAAGTATCGCTAACCTGGTCAGACCATATTGGATTGATTATAGTTGTTAAACAACCAATCAAAGTTCTTTCGGTCTTATCAGTTTTATCTTCACCCTTTCTAAACAACATATTTGTTGTTGTATTCCTTTTACCTTTTATGTATTGGCTCATATATCTTAATTATAGAAGTTTGGTTAAACCTTTCTTTTGAATTGGAGTGTGTATTCTTTGTTCCAGCAAGAATTTCAAACTTTCATGATCAGTTTTAATAATAAACTAATCATGTTCAATGTAGTGCCTCCATCTATCCACTGCCATTAGGATTGCCATATACTTTTTCATAAATGGACAATCTTAGATGTTTTGGACTCAAAGCTTTGCTAAAATAAGCTGAGGGTCTTCTTTTTTTACACAAAACAACTCACAATCTATGAACACGAGCATCGATATCTAACTCAAAAGTTACATTGAAATCAATAAAAGCTAGAACTAGAGCTTCACCAAGGGTAGTCTTCAATTCTTCGAAACCCTTCTATGCATTCTCATTCCATCTGAACTTGTTTTTTCTTTAATAGCTCAATTAATGTTTTGTTAATTACTCTAAAACTTCTTATAAACTTCTTGTAATAACCAGTAACCCCAAAAACCCTTTTGATTCGTTGATTGAACTTGATGTTGGCCAACTCTTGACTGCTTTAATTTTTTTTATGATCAATTAAAACTCCATTTAAGGAAATGATGTATCCCAAATACTTAACCTTCTATTCATAAAATTAACACATTGTTCTTTTAATAAATAATTGGTTTCTCCTTAAGGCCTTCAATATTTCCCTTAAGAGTTGCAGGTGTAGGTCTAATAAAGAGTTATAAACTAGTATATCATCAAAAAATACTAGCATAAATCTCATTAGAAAAGGTTTCAGCACTGTATTTATTAATGCCTGAAATGTAGCAGGGATATTTGTTAAGCCGAATGACATTACTTTAAACTCATAATAATCATGGTGTGTCTTGAAGGAAGTCTTCTCTATATCCTTAATTTCATACTTACTTGATGGTATCCTAATTTAAGGTTGAATTTTGAGAAAAACTATAAACTTTGTAATTCATCCAACAAATCATCAATTAGAGGAGCAAGAAATTTATTTTTGATGATCATATTGTTAAGCTGTTTGTAATCTATATAGAATATCCAGGTGTTATCTTTCTTGTCACACTTGGACATTGCAGCGACCTTTTAAAAATTAATTTAATCTCAATGGAAAAAGAACATATATATGGCATCTTATTATTTTAGGGGAAAATGTCTAGTTCAAGGAGTCGCCACCTAGTATTATGGTCATTAGGAACCCTAACTGGTCAACAGAGATTCTTTGGTACGAGACTGGTTACGCGAAAGGGAAGATACTATCACCCCTTAAGCGTCCTACCTGAGGTAGGCTGCATTGCTGGTTTTGTCTTAAACTGCTAAAGATTTATTTTTTGTTATGTTCTTATGGTCTTCCTATAATATTCCTGACTCTGGCGTCAATGAATGAATACCCATGAATGTTTCCAACTCTGGCGTTGGTAAATATAGCACAACCCAAAAAGTACGGTATTCTTGACTCTGGCTCCAGTAAATAAATCTGTAAAATTCTGTATTAAAAGAAACAAAAACTATTTATTTTATTCTCTTTTTATTTATGTAGCCCTATCTCGAAACTTAAAAAAAGGGGTTAGGTCACTGGTCCAAACCAGTGACCCGGTATGGCCACTGTTGCATGCATACGTGAATAACTCACGCATTCATGCTACAGTAGCAAGGTAATTAATTTGGCAAAACAGGGAAGGAAGCTTACTTGGTGTGGGACTTTAGTTGCTGGAAACGAGGTCACGAGGCGATGATGAAGAACTCTTGTTGTTGAATGAAATTTACAGGGTGCTGCTATTATCGGCTCGAGGCTGGCGTTCGGCCAAGAGAAAAAGAGATGTTTATGGCTGAGATGGAGGAAAATCCTCTACTGCTATTGTTGTTTACAGTTCTGGACTTGTTGAAGACACAGTGCTGGCATGAAAACATCAATACTGGTGGTGTTGAAGGCTGGCGGTCAAGCAACCTTTGAACAAACCACCTCTGTCTTTCCTCCTCTTTTTTTCTTTGTTCTGTCTTTCCCTCTAGTCTTTTGTTCTCTCTCTCTCTCTCTCTCTCTCTCTTCTAGTTTTGTTCTTGCTAGTGTTGAGGAGGGATGTCTGCAACCATGATTAAGGAGAAACAATTGTTGTTGCTCACGATGGTTGCTGCTCAAGCCACTGAAGTTCGTGCTGCCACCACTGAGAAGAGAAAGCTGTTGTTGGAAGTGCAGGGGTATAACTAACACCAGTGGTTATTGCTTTAGGCGAGGAGGAAAGGAAAGAAGGGTTCCCTATGTTGCTGTTGTTGTTACTAATCTTTGCTGCAAACAATGTTGAGGATGGAGCTCTCAGTTGGAGACAACACTATTAATGGTTGATGATGGAGTCTTGTTGTTGTCAACGTGAATTAACTTTGCTGTCATATTTCTCATGAATAGGGAGCCAGCCGTGAGGGGCAGGGACGATGTTATGCAGAGAGGATGGTTTGCTAGAGATGATGCCGATGTAGGATGGGCAACTGATGCAAGGGAGGAGACGTACGGTTGCCGCTGCACTGCTACTAGAGGTGTAGGAGGTACACAGTGCTGCGACAACGGGCTGTTTTTTGGTAGTTTTTTTTTTGTTTAATTTCTTACTTCCTCTCATGAATTTGGGGAAGAAGATGACAGGGAAAGGGTTTCAGCCGTGAGGAAAGAGCTTTTTGCTCTCGAAGGGGGCGGCCTCAAGCCCCCCCTCTTCCAGGATTTTTTTTTCCTCTCTTTTTGTAATCTCCTCAGGGTTTGTTATACCTCCTTCTCCAGTCCCCCTTTTGCATACACTGAGATCGATATTTATAGTGCAAGAGTCTAATCGCATGTAGAAACAAAGTTTCAATCAAACTCATTCTCTTCTTTGAAGATTGAATTTGATTAAGAATCAAATTTGAAAGCGGATACCTATCATTATCTTGAAGACAAACATTATCTTGAAGATAATGATTATCTTAAAGATAAGGATAGAATGACAAAAGCACATTGTAGTCCCTAGTTTTCACGCAAGCTGACAAATCATGTTTTTCATCAAAATAATCTCTGATCTTTTAATTTTTCATTTTAAACCCCGTAAAATTAAATTAAAAACTAATGAGCCAAAATTAGGTTACAACATTTCTTATTGACTAATAGAACTGAAAAAGCACAAGGGCTGCAACTATGTTGTACGATTCCATTTTATAATATTTCCTTAACCAATTTTTATATTTCTCCCTTGTGTATATAAGAGATCTTATAAAGTTTGATGTTTATGGGTTTAAATCCAGGAATTAATGGAATTATATGATCTAAAGTTCTAACTAGTGGTGACTGTGTAGATTTTGCAAAAGTTTCCTCAAATTCTTTTAAAAAAGTTTTCACTTCTTCATCTTATTTAGCTATTATTGGTTCATTAACCTTTTTTATTAAAAATAATTGACCTATAAACCCACAAACTACCTCTTTTAAACGTTTTGTGTAGCTTGGTAGCTCCAATCATTTGTAACTTAGTAGCTTCAATCATTCCTTTTAATTCTATCATTCTTTTTTTTTTTTCTAAATGATAATTTCATCTTGATAAAATCAAACAAGATATGAGAGTACACTTTTAACCAATTCATATCAAGAACAATATTACACCTACCTATTTTCAATACCCTTAAATCAGCTTGGAATTCATGACCCTGCATAAACCAAGTTAGCTTTGGATAATGAGAATCACATCTCATAACACTTCCATTTGCTATTGTTACTGCCAACACAGTAGTCTTAACTATAATAGCTTTAATCTCCTTAACCACTACAACATCTATGAAATTATAAGTGCTTCCACTATCTATGAGAATAATTAAACTATTTTCCTAACAACAACCTTTTATCCTAATGGTATTATGGGTATAATTACTAACTAATGCATTCAATAATAACCCGTGTTCATTTATTTTCTCATCTAACCTCATAATCTTATAGCTCTCTCATTTTGTTATTTTCAAGAATTCATTTCTTTTCATCTTTTAACCCATCCATTATATGAGTTCCCTTCATATTACATTCATGCCTAGGTACAAACTTATCTCAACATTTAAAACAATGGCCCAAAAACCTTCTTTTCATATAAAGTCTCAATGCGTCTTGGTCCTACTTTGGAATTTACCTTAGAAGGAATAAAAGGTTTTTTTGGCATATTATATGATACTCTTCTTGTTCTAAAAGAAAATTTTGTTCTTGGTAGCACTAGCTTGGCCCTTTTTACTACTGTATAATTTGATTCATCTTGTTATTTTGCCTGCTCAAAAACTTGCATCAGTGTAGCAAGTTTTATAATTTTTAGCATAGGTCTTACGTCAACCTTTAATCCACTAAAAAAACTTGAAATGTAATAAGCTTCAGGTAATGTTAGATTCAAAGCATTCATGAGGGACTTCAATTCTAAAATTTTCTCCACATATTTCTCCATATTTTTATCTTGCATTAGTTTGTTGATTTCCTTCACCACATCCTTTTTGCTACCAAATCTCATACAAAGTTATTTACTGAATTCTTCTTAACCAGCTAGATCCTCCCATCCAAATAAAAATCCTTCATACAACACCTCTGCATTGTCTTCCAAGTATAAGAAAGCTATTTACATCCATTATTGATCTAGAATGAAATTCAGCTTAAAGAATTTCCTATATTTCTTGAGTCAACCTTTTGGATTCTCTCCATTATGGCTTGACAATTCTACATTAGGCAAGGTTACGTTGTAACCTCCTATTTGGATTTCTTAACATTCTATACCTCTTCTCCTTTGATTGTTTATATGATGAGAAAGTGTTCCATCAATACATGTGTTAACTCTTCCCTTTCTATCAAACCTCTATTATTCTTGACGATACCTTAAATAAAGTTATGATAGAATTCAATTTTGAGTTTAATTGATCATTTTTTCCCTCTATCATTGTATATAATTTCTCATATAAGTGTTGTATTTGCTAATCCACATTTATATTGTGTTCCTCCAAATTCTTGATCCTATTATTCTCCATCATTTTAGCCATGAATTGATTATATGATACCAAATTATTAAGCTTACTCCTTAACATTAATGATTTAAAAAGAAGATTGAGGATGAGAAAAGAAGAAAATTGAGATAAAAGAGGTATATCAGAATTAACTATCAAAATAGTGATTTTTTTCCTTACCGCTCACATTTCCTAAACCAATATTTATATACAACTTATAATCTTTAACTGCCTAACCAACTATGACAATTATTAACAAACATCTAATACAACCAACTATGCACGTGGCTTTATTCTTTACTAGTTGTTTAATTGCTCCCTTGCTGTTTAATTATCACTTCTTTTTTAGTTCAATGCTTGCTTAATGGCTGGACGTAATAGGTTATTGACACTGTCATATTTCAGTGCCCGTCATCTCTCGCCAAGCCAAACCTTAGTCACCAACAACCTCCATTTCCGTCATAGATAACTTTATTGCAACCTAGTTCTCTACCTCCATCTTCGTTCAAACTAGCAGCAACCTTATAGTTCCATCTCCTTCATAATAGTTGAAACCACAACAACCTTTTTACCTTGACACATAATAACACTGCCAAGCATACATGGCTAGAACCCAACGACCATCAATTAGTCGAAATCACAGTTTCCTTCCCCTCTCAAAAAACCTAAAACCATAACCTTTTTTAACTCAAAACCTATTAAAATCAATAAGTCCACAGGCTACGGAATCTACCTAGAAATAGCATAAATCGTACTTAAAACACCTTAGTAACGATCATTGTTGTTTTCCACCTAAAAACCAAGTCGATCATACCCTTTTATAGATTTTAGTAATAGAGTGTGAAGTAGACGCGCCACTAGTATAACACCTTCAATGTGCCAGTTCCAGTAGCTTTTAGACATCTCTAACGACTCTCAAAGGTCGATTTCAAACTCAACACATTGATGTATTTGTTTTAAATGATTCATTGGATGTTCTGTTGATTTATGTATTTGCCCACATGCGATTAATTTTTTATGTGTGAATTTATATTTTCTCGTAAATGATCAATTATCTATGTGTGAATTTGTTCTTATTGCTTTTGATTTGGATATGTCGATAAATTTTTCTTTCTTTAACTCAAAGTTTGCCCAAGAGTTGTAAATTCTACTTAGGTTTACCGAGAAACTTGAATGTCGCACTAAGGGTAATCAAATTTGTATTGTAAATATTGATGTAACATGTATTTGTATATTTATTGCCTTGTGTATTTGTATTTTTCTCCTAACTTAAATCATTTTAAGAATCATAAATCTTAATTAGTTTTTTTTAGATGTTATATTAAAGGTAAACGAGTTGACTTTGTATTTGAATACCAATTTTTCATGTACTTTTATTTTCCTTAATCTTATATAGTTGAAACATTTCTCGTAACTTAAAATTGGTTAAGTTATTGTAAATCCTAATAAGGTTTTTCCTCGGATGTTGCCTTGAGAGTAATTAAATTGATCCTATATTTATGGTTCTATTTTATGTTTTTACTTTTGACATGATAAATAATTTTAGGTTGGACCAACATGATCTTACATAAGCCCATTAAAAGTAGGAGGTAGCCTCCCGGTCCAATTTGAATATAACAAGAACGATGGATCAAAGCCAATTAATAATAACCATCCTTTTGGGTCCAATGCCTTTATTCAAAAAGTAAGGAGTGTGTCTTGTTACCAAGCCCGTGTCCTAAATCACTGCCCTAGATCTTAGTAGTATCATACCTTAAATAACCAAAGCATATATACCAGTTTAGGCAAATCTTAGCATGCATGCACAATAGATACTTTTTATCATTAAAAACAAACACGAAACAACTTACTTTAGATAAAATGTGGTAGGATGTTTTGGGGTTTAACCTTTCATTTAACATAAACAACCCCTTTTACAGAACCTTTAAAGACTAGTTAAGGTTTCTAATTACCATAAAATTATATGACGACTACGTTTTCTATTTTTACCTGTTTTACATATAGTTTATCGTGATGTCTCATGCGACAACTTGTTACATATTATGCGTATATGGCATAATCAGATAATTCTTTAAATAACATTATAATTATTAATTTAAAGAGGAAATTATTTTAAATAAAAAAGTGTTTCTATGCCAAGGAAGCTAGCCCCACTCACCTAGCCTCTAAAAAGGAAAACCTACGCGTTTTAGAAAGCCAGGCTCGCATGCCTGGCATTTTTATTTAAAAAATAAACAATTAAGCGCACAATTTATCATCCTTTCAACATGAAAAATTATAATTGATGACCAATCATCTCCTACAACAACGACCATCTTTAGTGGCTTGAAAATTAGGGTCGAGTTTTCGGAGCCCTAACACCAAATTTTTAACTTATTTTGACATGAAAATACAAAAAAAAAATCCTTAAAACTTTAACATCCCATTTTCCAACCTAAGAACACCCTTCTCCAATCACTCTGAAAATTGAAAATAAAATCAAACCTAAAAAACTTTACGAGCTCCAATCTATATATGTTTTTTGCATGATTAAAGAGCAAAACCACTTTCATTGAACACAATTTTGTAAAAAAAACACCAAGATTGTCTATTGGAAGGTGGTTGACCACATTCTTTTTCTCTCCTCTTTTTTTTTTGATGACTTTCTCATAATTTATGAACTAAAACGTGATGAAAATAAAGATTGAGAACTGAAATATAAACACCAAAACTACATGAACTAAATACATGAAAGTAAAAAAAATAATATAGGGATTAAAAGGAAATTTCAGGTATAAAAAATGCATTGTTTTTACAATGCAATCCACTTTGTTTTATGTCTTAATGAATAGTACAAAACACCATGAATTTACCCCAAATCTTTTAGTTTTGTTCATAATATATGTATATGATATAAATGTGCATATCTTGAGTAATGTTTAGATCAAGTTTTAGGTTAACTTTGAGAATATCCATATCATTTATCATCCATTGAATTGATATTCATCGAGTTGAGAATCATTAATTTCAATACCAGAAAATTGGTCCAAAAAAAATAATCAAATTAAGTAGAAAATTATAGGGCATGAGTTTTTCACTGTAGTCACATACACATTGGATTGCTATAGTGAAATTACTATTTTCCCCTTTAGTTGAAAAAAATAAAAGCTTTAGTTATGGAGGTATTTTGGTCGTTTTCATATGCATATGGGTTATTAAAAGATTAAACGGGGGTATGATAGTTTTTCCAATTTTTTTATACAATAAAAATACTCTTCTACCCCAAAGGTTAACAAAATTTAGAATTGTTAACCAAGAGTTTTTTTTATTTTTTGTCTTTTCATAAACTTTAAAACAGTAAAAATACTTATTTACGCCCAAGGTTAAAAACAATACTTGAGCTATTGACTAAGAGATTTTTTTTGTTTTTCCCTTCTTAGGCTACAATTAAAATATATTTTTACCCTTAGAAAAGACAAAAGATAAGTTAAGCATGTAGGGATGTTTTGGTCCTTTCACATTGGTTTATTTTTTATTTCCAGGGTAATGAGGGTATTTTAATAATTTTACATTGGCATTTTAATTCGTGAAAGTTATTGGTGTGTGGGTGGTGTCCACGCCCTTTGGTCAGCACATGCAACGCCACCCGGTATCAAAACCCTGCCTTCTGCCATGTCCTTAAAAGCACCTCTACGTCCTTTTCCTCCTGGTGTGGCGCCTGACGACGATTGATGGATCGTTTGTTGCCAGTAGTCATTTTTTTTTCTTTTCTTCTCTCTCTCTCTCTTCCAAAGAAAGCACATGTATGTCCTTTTTATTTTATTTTTTCATTTTAGTCCTTATGCTTTTTATTGCTTATTATCGTCCTTGGCTCTTTTAAAAAAGTTTTTTTTATGTTTTCAATTAGTCCTTAAATTACAATTTGTCATATTTTTTTTTCCAATATGTTCCTTATTCTTTTGATTTCTCATTTTCACCTTTGGTTTTTTTTGTTAAAGTTTTATTGGTTTTCAATTTCATCATTCAATCAAAGTCTATGTTGCCTTTTTTTT
>Ga0307515_10007966_pt1 | contig 20795 bp, 9 predicted proteins | sample 17_EM_MG_FD_194513 | JGI IMG/M metagenome (GOLD analysis project Ga0307515, IMG submission 194513) | Populus trichocarpa ectomycorrhiza microbial communities from riparian zone in the Pacific Northwest, United States - 17_EM | ecosystem: Host-associated > Plants > Roots > Unclassified | place...
AATGTGGGCGGCAGAAGTCGGTTGTCCATACTCTGTGAGCTTTAGGCAAGCATTTGCGGCTTATGATCACCTGGCCTTGTTTGAACCACATGCAGTTCCACTCAGGGCCTCCTTCCTCCATTCTAGTGCCTTTTTTTTTTTTGCAAGTCAACGACATTTGAACAAATTAACTTGAGTTCCTGCCTTGAAAGACTCGTGATAATTATAATTGATTTGTTTTTTCACTTGGTGCCGACACTCTCAGCCCACCCCCATTGTGCAATTATTATGTTTATTTGGAAAAATACTAAGGAATGCCAAGTAGATTACAATTCATTTCAGCCAACTTTGGCACTAAGCCACCTACCATCGATTATTCCAATTATTATATGCTTTAGGGTTCACTCGTCTAATGGACTCCATATTGCACCATCAAACCAAACACCATATGTTATATGAGTAAAGATCATACAAAATTTAATTGGGTTCTTACTTCCATGACTTCGGTTTAGATTTAATTTATTTTTTATAACTCAATTAAGCAACCATAAACAATTTCCTTTAAAAATAAAATGAAGTAACATCACCTTTTCCTTCGGATGCAAAACTACCTAGCTAAATTAGGCCAGCCCTCAATTTGTAATGGAAAAATACATGACAACAGCTACTTTCACATGCTTGAGTATGTGATTCTGGATTTAAGTATACGGCACAAGAAAGGGTTGGGTAAAGAAATTTAGATTTTAAAGTAATTGTGTTTATTTTTTAGTTTTACAACAATAATTATAATTTTCAATCTAATTGTTGGATCGAGCTAAAAATTTCTCAAGAATTTTCTAAAATATTGTTCTGTGTTTGGGTGAAATTAGGTCAGTCAGAATTCAGGAAGGTCTTGGGATATAAATTAGAAGATGCTATATGAATTTTGTTATTTATTTCATTTTGACTTATTGATTTTCTATTTGGTAAGGATAATTTTTCTGCAAGGATTATTTTTCTAAAAAGATATGACAACTTGTTTTGAAAGTTTTTTAATCATACAAGGAAGATTTAATGAACAAAACAAGAATTTTTATATTTTGGAAGGATTCTTTAAAGTTACAATTAGTTACCCTATACAAACATGGAAACTAAACGGGAGGCAACTTCAACAATCAACTTCCTAACTTATATTGGATATCTAAAGGTGGCAACAAAGACCTTAGTGTTTCTAGGATGAGAATTTTGTTTATGATATTATTTGAATTGAGAAAATTATCTATCTTAGGTTATTTTGTTTAATTAGATACAATAACTTTAGTTTATATATCAGATTTGTTATTTTTATTATTTTCTTCATGTTTGAGCTTAATTAATATACTTTTGATCTATTGTAGTACATAAATATTAGCCCACAAGTTTTGGGTCAATTAGGATTATTAGTTAAACCATTATATAAGATTTTGTGAGCTAAAATTTTTAGCAGCGATGAATTTTTAAAATAAACTTGTATTTTGCGTGATGTAACATATTTTTTTTTTTAAAAAAAATAAATTAACTTATCAAGATATAACTGGTCTTGTGACGTTTTTTTTATACTTTTCGTTTGTGAATTGGTATGAGTTTTTTATTCTAATAGTAATAGCATTTTGGGACAAGTTTTTATCCTATTATATTTTTATCAAATCTGATTTTTTAGTTTTTGAAAAATTATAACATTTTTATTGTATATTGTTTGATCACATGATCAATAGCTTCGTAGAGAAGAATTAATTGATGTAGAAACACAATGAGAAATGTTTCAATTATGAGTATGTACAAAAGAAACGCAATTTCGGTATGTGCATTGATTTCTACCTTCTACCAAGAACTACCGCTATCGTTCCAAATCCATCAGTGGCTATTTCAATCATATTGCTGTAGTCACTATCTTGAAAAAAAATGGTCCAAACTTTCATTAAAAGGTAAGAATGAGCTCATCAAGTTGTACGAGTAAAGTGAAAGTTACACATGGGAAAGAAATGACATCAAAATCTTCTCATGATCTTCCAGGCACAGCAAATTGTGGAGCTCCTTTTTCAAGGGTCGGTCACATGTGGAGAAATTGCAATGTACAGTTCATTTCCATCTCAATCAATGAGAAGACAACGACAAGAAATTTACCTACACCAGGCCAAACATCTGTCCCAGGCTCAAGCTACAAATACCCTACCTGCTCGCTACTCGTAGCTTGTGAGTCTCTCAACTGATCCAAAACACTTGACTGAGAAAGGCCAGAGGAAATAGTAATAAAAGACGGGTGAGACCAAATTCTTTTTTCATAACTGCGAAAGATATAGTGAAGATGGAGGGGAGAGAAGAAGATGTGCGGGTCGGAGCAAATAAGTATGGAGAGAGGCAACCTATAGGAACGGCTGCTCAAGCCCAAGATGTCAAGGACTACACAGATCCACCTCCAGCGCCACTTTTTGAGCCTGGAGAGTTGTCATCATGGTCTTTTTACAGGGCAGGCATTGCTGAATTTGTTGCCACTTTCTTGTTCCTTTACATCACAGTCCTCACTGTCATGGGCGTGGCGAAATCCCCCACCAAGTGTTCCACGGTTGGCATTCAGGGCATTGCTTGGGCTTTTGGTGGGATGATTTTTGCTCTTGTCTATTGCACTGCTGGCATTTCAGGTATTGGCCTTGTAACCAAAGTTGTCATCATATAAGTTATAGATAACATGATGAAGTTAAAATCATTAATGTGGTTGGGACTAATGGCTTCTCGTTGGTGTGGTGGTGCAGGAGGTCACATCAACCCAGCTGTGACTTTTGGACTGCTGTTGGCAAGGAAGTTGTCGTTGACAAGGGCGGTGTTTTACATGCTAATGCAGTGTCTAGGAGCAATATGCGGAGCCGCTGTTGTAAAAGCTTTTCAAAAGAGCCAGTACGAGATGCTTGGTGGTGGTGCTAACACTGTCAGCACAGGTTACGCCAAGGGCAGTGGACTTGGAGCTGAGATTGTTGGCACCTTTGTACTTGTTTACACTGTCTTCTCCGCCACCGATGCCAAGCGCAATGCCAGAGACTCCCATGTTCCTGTAAGCAAAAAAAAACAGCGTTATTTCTTTTCACGATGTTTTTTTAATAATTGAAATTGATTTCCAAAGGACTGAATTTGGATGGTCAGATCCTGGCACCACTGCCTATTGGATTTGCAGTGTTCTTGGTGCACCTGGCAACCATTCCTATTACAGGCACAGGCATTAACCCAGCCAGAAGTCTTGGTGCAGCCCTCATCTACAACAAAGACCAAGCTTGGGATGACCACGTAAGCCTTGCACATCTTTTCTTAGTTCCTACACTTCATCTTCGTAAGGTCTCGGAAAACATTAGCAATGTCTAATTCTGTTTTGTTGCAGTGGATCTTCTGGGTAGGACCATTCATTGGAGCAGCACTTGCATCCTTGTACCACCAGATCGTGATCAGGGCCATCCCTTTCAAATCCAAATGATTCATAACAGAAACAAGGCTCTTTATCGTTCCCAATCAATGGATGTTTGAAATAATCCTGTTTATCTGCTACCATGGGATCTAGCTATTTCCTTTCTGTCTCTTATTTTAGCATGTACTTTGTGAAGAAAAGAAAATGTTATAGCTTAAGGTATTTGGTTATTCCCTCTCAGTGAATTCTTCACTCACCAGATTACCAGAACTATACATGTCGGAAATCATGAAATTAATTAGCTCTCAATTGCGTCTGGGAGCCTGCTCTGTTGAAGTGTCATATTTACACTATAAATCATTTCTTGTAATGGATCTATACATATGTGACAAGATTTCGTAGTGGCTGTCGGGAAACTTCAGCTGGTGTGAGGTGATGGCAGAAAAGTGAATGTTACAGTCATGCAAGCAATAAACATGCACTTTAAACGAAAATATTTAGAAAGAAATATTTAAGTACCATAGCTACAGGGCATGCCAAAGAACGAGAGATGAATTTCATCAAGGAGAATTTCTAAGATGACAAAAAGGAAAAGAAATATTTACTCGGTCATAATAACTAACTTCTGTAATGGGGTAACAGTTGTTTTTTATTTAAAAATATATTAAAATAATTTTTATTTTATTTTTAAAAAATTATTTTTAATTTTAACTTATCAAAACATCAAAATAAAATAAATGGGGTTTAGAAGCCTGTCATTTGCAGTTGCGCATTTCAGTATGGCTTTCATCTCCCGGGGTGTAAAGGTGCAAAATATCATACCTCTGCCTCTCCAAATTCAATTGGAATATAAAAATAAATCTCAGTGTCTAAAGGGCTCCGGGAGTGTTTAGAAATATTATTTGATCTGCTTTTTAAGCTTGTACTGTTTTTTTTTTCATGAAAAAAAACATCAAATTAATACTTAAAAATAAAAAAATATAATTTTATTTTTAATTAAAAACACTTTAAATCTAAGATATGCTTGGTTTTTTAATTATAATATTTACTTGCGTTTTTTTCTCCTCAACGTGTAGATTCCAAGCTGTCATAAACTGTGCTCATAATTGAAACTTCACTTTCTTTCATACTGAATTTGGCTTCATCATCTCCTTGTAGCATATCGCGGATAAAGTAATTAGTACGTACACTAGATTTGTTGTCGTGTTTTGACGTCAAAAAAGTTACAGGGTAAAAGAAATTCAATTACGATCTATTGGTTCAATTAATAATTTAAATAATATTAAAAAAACACAATAAAAACAAATAAATTGATAAAAAAACAACTAAAAAAGATTACAAAAAAATAAATCTGAGTTTATCCGGATTATCAAACAATCTAATACTACAGGGTGAATTTGTAAGACAAATAATTAAAAAAAAAACAAAAAATGACCTTATTAAATTGGGTGAAATCGAAAACCTCGTAATCATGAGTATAAAATTAAGATAATCTTATGGAAAGAAAAGTAGAGAAAAAAATTTAAAAGATAAAATTAAAATAAATCAATTTATAAAAAGAAAAGAAAAGGTGAGTCTGCGTTAACTTTTAAAACCGGTGGTCTTAGTAAGGAACCCAGAGTTAACTTAATAGAAGGCAAACCGCAAAAGATAACAATGCAAAACTCCAATAAAAAAGGATAAAAAAAAAACATCAGCTTAATCAAAGAGAAAAAAAATCAAGCAAACTTGAGCGAACCTCTTAAACCTGTTTTAATCTTTAAAACTTGCAACTCATGAAATCCTGGACACGGAATCAATCAAGAAGCTTAATTTTCAACCAATTTAATATTAATGGATGAAATCGTGGAAAAAATATTAATAAAAAAAACTTGTAAAAGTAAAAAAAAACAGTAACAAAAAGAATAGGGATAAAATTTAATAGAAACAAATTCGATGATGAAATTTGAAAAAAAAAATTAAAAATAATCTCAAACAAAATAAATATTAATTAAAATAATAAGCATCAAATTTGAAAGATTAAAAAATCATAGGGGATGAAATTGAAAAACATTTTTAATTTGATAAATTATTTACATATTTAAAAACCGGTAAAGGGTGAGAATTGAAAAACAATATAGGAGCCTAACCCAATAAAAAGACAAACTACAAAAAATAACAAAACAAAACCCCAAAAGAATGATAAAAAAAAGAAGAAAATATTAGCTCAAAAAAGAAAAAAAAAACTAGAAAACCCGGGCGAACCTTCTAAACTTGGTCTAATCTCTAAAACTCACAACTCCTGAAATTTTGGACTCGGGTTCAATCAAAAAGCTTAATTCTAGACCAATTTAATTTTAAAGGATGAAATCGGTGAAAACAAATTGATAAAAAAAAACTTGCAAAATAAAAAAAATAAAAAAAAAGAATGAGGATAAAACTTGATAAAAAAAAACTCAAAGATGATGAAATTAGAAAAAAATATATATATTAAAAATGATCCCAAACAAAATAAATAGCAATTACAAGAATGATGACTAAATTAAAAGATTAAAAAAATCATAGGGGTGAAATTGAAAAACATTTGTAATTTGATATATATATATAAATGATAGGGGTTGAAATTGAAAAAAAATTGTAATTTGATAGATTATTTATAGATAAAAAAAAATGATAGGTGTGAAATTTATTTGTAATTTTATAGCTTATTCTAAAAACAAATCGAAAGGATAGGGTTGAATGTGAAGGAAAAAAATTGAAGGGGTTTGTTTGAAATTTTGCAGGGGCTGGCATAAAATTTGAAGAGGATAAAGATAAGAAGAAGGAAAAAAAAATAGTTGTTGACACCAAACCAGAGACTTTTCTAGTACACGTGTTGGATCATCGTGTAAAAGGCACCAAGATCTTCCAAACACCGCCCCAGAACCACACGCACCACTTGAATGGCACGTGGGTCGTCCCCATACTGCCGTGCACTGCATGGGACAACATTTAAAAAAAATTAATATTGAATATATATCAATTATAATAATACCCTTGAACAACCTTTGTATTTACAATAAAACCAACATAAAATGACAAAAAAAACTCTTATAAGAGAGTTATATTATTTTTTGTCGCATCAAAATAATTTTACTATTTTTTAAAAAAATTAAAAGGACTAAAAAAGCGTTATATTTTTTTTTATTCTAAAGCTAAAGTAGTGATTTTACTCTATAAAAAAGAAAAAGAAAGAACATATTTTATTTTTAATAAATACATTTTTTTTTATTTTTAATATTCATTTATGTTTAATTAAAATAATAAAGATAATATTCTTGGAACAAAAATGTTTTGCAAAACAAATTATGAAATGATTATAGTTATAAGATTTGTTTTTTGCATTAAAGCATTATTTTTAAATACTCTTGATCAATGCTATATTAAGACAAGATATAAATTAGAACTATTAAAACCAATACATATTATATTCTTTTCTTTGTTAAAGAAATCAAATGTTCTCATAAGCCGGGGTATAAGAAATACATATAACTAATATGTAGGTTCTTGTCAAATGATATATATACTAATCTGACCCACATAAAAATTTCATATGAAAATATCACTTATATTTATGAAAAAAACTCATATGACAATAGTGTAAATGATTATTAGACTTAAGATTATTAACTTTTTTTTTTTTTTGTAAGAAATGATATGTTTAGTCTACATCAGGGTGAGTATGATCATACAAATCATTTAATCAAATCAACAACTCAAATTAGTTTAATCAAATCAACAACTCACACAGTTCCATAATTTTACTCATGAAAAGTGAGTCTTGTCACAAATTAACTACCATTCTTTTAAATAAAAAAACATATGGCATCTCAAGATGCATGAAAAATAGACCAATAATAGATACATACATTTTTTACATCACATCATGCATCATTACAATCATAAGAACTATACTATTAAAGAAAACAAAAGAGCAGTAGGACAAAATCATATATCTAAGTTACGAGAAAGATAGGGTTGAATTAAACTAAAATGAAAGCTAGACTCTTAAGGCTCTTAAAACCCTAATTTCTTAGACTTGAAAACTAAAACCCTTAAAATTCTCTTGTCGAGAATCCCTAAAAGCCCATAAAAAACTAATATTTTTCAATTTTAATTTCTTAATCTACCTATATTTTCCTCTAGATATTCCTCTTTATCATTGTTACTCCTTTTCTCTCTCGAACCTTAGATTTATTTCTAAGGGAAGAGGACCGACCTAGCTTCTAGCACCAACAAAACACAAACCCTAGGAGTTTTAAGCACAAAATTTGCATGATTAAGGGGCTGAGATAAAAATAAATACTATATGAGAGCACAGAAAATGCTCTCTTGTAAGAGTTAACGAGATGGTCGCTGAGAAAAACAATAAAAAATAAAAATAAAATAAAAAGGACAACAAGATTAAACTTCTTGTTATTTTGCAAAAAAACACCAATGTCGAATGACACCAAGATTGTGAGAGATTGATAACAAAATCAACTCAAAACGACGCCCAAATTAGACAAATTGATGATGGTGAGGTGTGACGGTCGAGAGAAATCAAAAAGGTTCGCGGCTAGGGTTTTTGGTTTTTTGGCCTTTGAAGAAGAAGATAAAAAGGATGCTTAGTATCTATACCAATAAATTGAAAGGACAACATTTTATGTAGGTCATTTCGAGTTGGTCCTTGAATATCAACGCCTTTATAGTTTTAATCTTTTTAAAGTTTTGATTATGCAATCTGAGATTGAATCGAAACCAAATCAAATTTCTTAAATGTTCAATGGACAAAATTAAACAAGCTTTTCAAATTCTACTTTCTCAAAATAGTCCTTGGATTTTCAAGTCCTTTTCAATTAAAGCTAAAATTAATTATAAAATCAGATATTCATTCAATTCAAGCCTTGATTGAATTAATAAGACCTTTTAAATTATATCAATTCATCCTTAATCATTTAATTCTTTCAATTACAACCAATTTTTCTTCAATTGAATCTTTAATGTGCCTTTTAAACAATTAAAAATTTATCATGTCGCATTAAATCTTGAAAAATTTTGATCGACTGGTTTGGAAATATATTTGTTTTATTTTTTTTTGTTTTTGAATATATATTTGGTTATTTTTAAGAAAACAATATTGATTATAAAATCAATAGGTGGAATGTGATTTGAACCCTTCATTTCTAACTTTTTCAGCCTAGTTCTTGCACCAATCACAAATAGAATTCGAAAAAAGCAATCACTCGAGACTTGAGTACCAGAACACTTTAGCTAACCTCTGCATTGATTTGATGCTTCAAAATTCAATTAAAGAATTAAATTAAATATCGTCCATAGAATTCCCTTCAATTAAGCTCTAACTGAATTTTTTTGTTTGCAATAATCTAGAACACCTGACTTCAAATGATTTTTAATTTTTAATCTAGAATACCCACCCATTAATAAAAATAATTCCCTCTAATGATTTTCTCAATTTGATCAGGGGACAAATTTATCTGCAACTTTTCATTGAACAGTGTCTCTGTAAGCTCTATCCTTTCCTTGCAACATCCGCTGATTAGGGGATTATTACAGTAGGTTTTAAGCCTAGCTTCTTCATCGTTTCATATAGCTCAAGACATTTTTGTGAACTTCCTGCTTTTAAATATCCTGAGATCAAAGAGTTGTAAGTGATCACATCAGATTTGTGACCACTGCTAGTAATTTAGAGAAGTACCTCCTTAGCTTCTTTTAACTCTCCTTTTTTTGGTATTATTATTAATATGGGTGTTCGGGCCAACTTGTGTGTATCTCGACTAATCTCACGGGCCCTGAAGTTAACAATAATGTAAACCTCCAGTGATCATCATATTAGCAACCACAAGGCTCAAACGACCATAAAAAAACAATTTTTTTAATTCCAAACTCTTTTATATATATCTTTGTTGCATGAGGCAAAACCCCTTTGACCACCATATCTCCAAGGACTATTTTAGCCTGACGAATCTTTCCATTCTGCATAAAACAATTTATGAGAGACCATAGCTTATGGCATTTTGACTTTACCCCATTTCCTCCATTTCTTCAAGAATCTGGAAACACCTATGAAAAGCACACAACCTTCCATGGCCATCAATAAGGGTGTTATATGCCTCCACGCTTGGCAAAAACACTTTAGAAAATAGTAAAAATAATTAATTTATAACTCATAATTGCAGTGAACTTGGATCATACGTAAAGAAAAAATAAATAAATGAAACACGAAAGAATATATTTTGATTTCTATGAGATTTTTTTTATCTATAAAGAGGAGAGAAGAAATGATTAGATTTTAAAATCAATTTAAAAGGTATAAAATTTTGGATGAGCTAATTCGAGTTCAAGCTATTTGTGTTATATTATATATGGAAATTATTTTTTGTCTAAATTTAAAAATTATTGATGTACTTTGTAATTTTAAAAAGAATATATATATTTTTTAAAATCTTGGTAGTATTTACTTAGCTAGTTTAAATTAAATTTAGATGGATTAACCAAATCATTAAAAATCTAAATGAGTAAATTAAGTTTTACCATTTAATCATTTTTTTCAGTTGAATTTAAAACTTAGTAGAGTTAGATTCTGAATCAAGAATTTCTTAGTTAATTTATTAAATCAAGAAAGGCTTATTTTATCAAGTAAATAAATAAATAAATAAATTCCATAACCGTTAAATAATTAAATAAAAAAAGAAATTCACAGCCTCCATATGTTCTCAGCCAGCAGGTGAGATTCCAAATTTTGTTTCAGATATGAGCCCATTTATGGCCCAAAAGAACACTCATATTCAGAGCCCCTCTGAGTAGTAGAAGATATTGGTAACCAATTTGTTTCAGCCCATTTTGGAAAGCAAAAAAAAAAAAATCCTTTTCTCAAACAAGTGAGAAGTGAAGCAGGTGTTGAGAATCTGTTAAATTTTCTCTACTGTTCAGAGATCTGTTTCGTACGAACAACCCTCTCCTCTTCTCTCCATCAATGCAACCCTAATCCAACCAAAGCATCAAACACACATCAATTTGCAAGCGATATGGAATACAGGAAAATCAAAGACGAGGTAAAATCTCTACCTTTTTTTTTTTTTCCAACCTGCATTTTCAAAACTCATATGCGACTTGCAGGAAGATCAAATTGGGGATGGTGTTGTTGGAGACGCAGTAACTTCAAGAGGAGGTAAATTAATCTCTTCTCTATTATTAGATTGATTGTGTTTGCTTGCTATTGCGGTTGCAGAGTGCTTTTATTTTTAGTGGTTTTTTTATGGTTGTGACATGAAATGCACTGCTTATTTGTACTGATTTCTATATGGATTTCCTTTATTGCTGGCTGCCTTTGATTGATTTATGCAGTTTCTCCATCTAAGGTTACTAGTTTTCCGACCGGCTCAGTTGACCGGTTGCGCTGGAAGCGCAAGTAAGGCCTGCTGTTTTTATTTTTATGGATAGTTATAATTCATGAATTTTGGATTTTTTTAATTATCTTTTGTTTGATTGGATTAGGATGGTTGTTACGCTTGCATTAACGATTCTTACAAGTTCACAAGCAATACTTATTGTTTGGTCTAAGCGAGCTGGCAAGTATGAGTATAGTGTTACTACAGCGAATTTCATGGTGAGGACATGGTGGCATTTGTCTAGGTTTTCTACTTGATTATTATTTGTGTTGAAATTTTGTTTCTCTTTCTATAAATAGGTAGAAACTTTGAAATGTGCATTATCACTCGCTGCGTTGGCAAGAACATGGAAGAAGGAAGGCGTTACAGAAGATAACAGGTTATTTTTCTAGGGTCTACTATTTTTTAATGATTTGCTTCTCTTTCTCCTTTTTAAAGATTAGGAATTTATAACTGTGTCAATAGGAGTTTTTTTGCTTGTGTTTCATGCTACATTAGGATTATTGACTTTTCCTCCCATTTTTTGATTGTCTTTATCTCTTCATACTGACACTTATTTTTATTATGTAATGTTTGGTAATTGCACTGCAAATTAGAATAACTAATTGTTGTTGAATGTCTTATGCTGTCTGAATCCTTCTATTGAACTAGGTTGAGCACAACATTCGATGAAGTTAAAGTTTACCCCATTCCCGCCGCACTTTACCTTGTCAAGAATTTGCTTCAGGTGAGCTTTCCTAGTTGTTTGTTAGTTATAAGTACAAGCAGAGAGGTCAAGTTGCTTTCTGAGATCTTATTGTATGTATTTTGTGTTTTGTGTGGCAGTATTACATTTTTGCTTATGTCAATGCCCCGGGCTATCAGATATTGAAGAATCTCAATATTATTAGCACTGGTGTCTTATATCGAATAATACTTAAGAGAAAGTAAGGTTTTTTTTTTTCTACTCCGTTTATGCCAGATTTAATTGGCATATAAATTTAAGCACTAAAACTCAGTGAATGGATATTTTAATCAACAAAGACTTCGCAAAACTAGGCATTCTTTCCTGAGAAGTATATTTGTGTTTTTCTAATCTTTTCAGGTTAAGTGAGGTTCAGTGGGCTGGTTTCATACTTTTATGTGCTGGCTGTACCACAGCGCAACTAAACCCTACGTAAGTTGATAACCATCCCATTTCCTATTGCTTCTTATGATAAAAATGTTCCAGAGATATCTCTTAGCATCACTGTTTCTCATCTTTTGGCATCCTGAACTCAAAATCTTCTCTGTGATTGTCATATATAGAGTTTCAGCTTGATTGACATCCATATTGCATCTTTGTGTTGTGATAAAACAAAAAAAAAAAACTGGCCTGTGGTCAAGTAATCAATCCTGGCTTGTGGTAGGTGGCATATTTTTTTGAACTTTGCGTGTGTTCAGGTAATGTTCAATGCCGTGTATCTATAGCAAAAGCTAATTTGTTTTTAGTTTTTAGAAACTGTCCTGTACTTGGAAATATTGGTAAACATTTCGAACCATTAATCAATTTTGATATAGCCATGCATGAAAAGAAAGGGTTTAATATCCTTTGTTCCTCACGTCACAGTAAGTGTAATCCTATTGTGAAATTCAAAGGTGTTTTAGTCTATTGAATTGCCATGCTAAAAATGATAATTTGTTTGCAGTTCAGACCATGTTCTTGAAACACCTTTACAAGGTTGGATGATGGCCATTGTGAGTTGTTTACATCTTTTATGCTCACAGTACAATGGAAGGCCTTCATTTATTGTTTCTTTTTGTTTGCGTAGTAATAGTTGGTGATTCTTTTGTAGGTAATGGCACTTTTAAGTGGTTTTGCAGGAGTTTACACTGAGGTGAGTTTTCAAAGCACAGAGTTTACACCACTATCGTTTGGAGATGCAGCTCATGTTTTAAAAACAAACTTGTAGTTAGAGAGTTTCCAAAGCCAGCATTCCTTGAACGATAGTCAGACTGAATTCATGAGTTGATTATTTTCAGACTATGATAATTATCTGGATTGAGGATGCACAGAGATGAATGCTGATTGAAATCCTCAATTGTATGGCCAAAAAGTTCTTATTACTGATCAGTTTTGCTTCTGTTCTGGCAGGCTATAATTAAAAAACGTCCTTCGAGGAACATAAATGTGCAGAACTTCTGGCTGTATGTCTTTGGGATGATCTTTAATGCTTTGGCTATAGTAACTCAAGATTTTGATGCAGTTGTGAACAAGTAAATTTGAGCTTTTCTTTGTTTTCTGTTTTTATCGTATGATTCTATGCCCTGTCCCTGTCTTTTTTAGTGAAGCAATCTCATGCACTTTAGCAATGTTTTGTGTCTGAGCTTGTAATTATGCACAATTACCTGAATTGCTTGCTGTTTACAATTATATATTTGTTGTCCAGGGGGTTCTTCTATGGATACTCATTGATCACAACTCTCATGATACTCAATCACGCACTCAGGTTTGCTATATTTTTCCTGGTTTAATCATGTTCATCGGGAGTTGTTTGCTGGTGTTATCTTCTTTATTACCACAGACTCCTGTTTCTGATGACACTATGGAGGGATATCTGAGGACATTTCAGAATGTACTGGGATATATATACTGTGTAGCAAACTATTATCTATTGGTGTTAGAATTTTTTTGTTATGCATAATTGGGTCCTTCCTGCAAGTTAAGTAGAAACAGACTTGCCAACAAAAGTGATATATTAATAGCAGTCCCTCAACTCTTCCAGTGCCCTTATCCTTAGTGTTTCTTTGATGGCTCCATGCCTTGTGCTTAGGATCTCATCTGTTCTTTAAACCAATTGCAAGAGTTAGTTTTGGTAGATAAATATCACAAAAAATATCTACACTTGAAATGGACATTTAATTGATATTTTTTTGCATTTCTTTGAAAGTCACTATTGTGCTTATAAAATATGTAATGTGCTAGAGATGCTAATTACTTTACTAACATTATCAATCAAGATATTGGACTGGGACATTAGTTCTTTTTCTTGAATCTATTTCAATAGGATGATAAATCTATTTTTTCGCCTCTTTGCCAATAAATCAGAATTTGTTTGAGATGAAGAACATCAAGTCATTAAGTAATGCGTCTGCTTTCACGTAAATTAAAAAATTCCTTATTCAATGAGTGCGTAGGTAAAATTTACATGTAACATTTTGTTTCTTGTGCAGTGGTATTGCTGTATCCATGGTAATGAAGTTTGCAGACAACATTGTAAAGGTAAGATGCAAATTGTGATTTAACAGTTGCAGGAATTTACCAATTTCCATTTACTTGCATATGACTGTGACAATCTTTTCCTTTGATATCTTCCAATGAGCACCAGTTTAATTCTACTACATTAATTGCTGTTAGCAACTACTGGAAAGATCTAGGGTTCTGGCCCTTGGTACTATTCACCAAGTTTCGAGAGTTTGCAATCATTTTGGAATTTTTACCTACAAACTTCATTACCCCTTTTAGCCTCAGCATTAGATTCTCTAGTCTGGTTGGAGGAAAGATAGGGGTTGAGGCTCTAGTTGGTGGCTTAATCAATGTGAAAACTTGTTTTCATTTTTTCTCTTGCCTTAGTTTAATGCTCTGATATTTTGTGTTGAGTGTTTGAAAAGAAAAGAAAGTGCACATTCCAATTTTATTGCATGTCGAAAAAAAAAAGAGGGGGTGGGGAGAGCATGAACAACACATTTTCTTATAATTTATTTGAAATTCCATCTTCATTTAGCTTTTCAATGTGTTGCAGGTGTATTCTACCTCAGTGGCAATGCTTCTTACTGCAGTTGTCTCTGTGTTTCTATTTGACTTTCACCTGTCCCTTGCATTTTTCCTTGGCTCAACGTAAGTATCTTCCACAGTTGTGTAGTCTATTTATCAACCACTTAATTCTCTTGCTCTATGAATGGAATATGTGCGGTACTAGGACTTGCCAGACTGTAATATAAACATTTAAAATGATCCTAACTATAAAAATAACGAGTTTTTGGCATTGTTTTGCTTTAAATACAGGCTGGATAAAATGCACTCAAGTTTTGTTTGCTGACTTTTTTCTGGTTCTTGCAGAGTTGTTTCTGTTTCGGTGTATTTACATTCTGTTGGGAAGATGCAAAGATAGGAACATCGTCTTCTTACCATTCCTCACAATCATAATGTAAAGGCTTCTCTCAAGGCTTTCTACGTTTGCTCTTTTTTTTATTCGAAAGATAATCATGAAATTACCGATTTAGAACATTAGATTAGAAGAAAATTAGTGTGCTCTCAGATCAATATCATGGGATTGTAATTGTAGCCTCTATTCGATTTTATCTATCTTTTTTGATAAAACTTGCATTGATTTTATATATGGCTTTTTGATGAATGGTCACTTGTAAATTTAAACGCTGCTGTCTATATTTTTCTGGTTTACTCATGAGAATTGTGCTCTTTTAATGGTTTTCTACTCCATTCTCTCATGTAGACATGAGACTCATGGGACTCAGAAGCGAAACTGGGGTGCATGTGAGAGCCATGGCATCTTTGAAGTTCAAAACACCCGTAAATTTTAATGGTTGTTTCCTGAGTCTTGAGATGTATATATAAAGCTTTGAGTTTAGTGTTTCTTGACGTAACGTGCTTGGGAAAGCATGTCAAACAACTTGTGGGTATTTTTTCACCATCTCTTTTTTTCACCATCCTCTCAGTACAACGACCGTGTTTCTAAAGTGAAGACTGGTCTTGTTTTTTAGTCCAAGTTCTAAATCATTGTCTTATATCATGTTAGTGATTTACCTTTAATAACACATGCATATATCAATTTAAGCAAACACTTAGCATGAAAGCACAACAAGTACATTTATCATTAAAAACATCTGTGAAGCAATTTATCTTAGATAATATATGTATATAAATAGATGGCAATTTTATTTTATTTTACACTTTTTATATATATTTCGCCGAGATATCTCGTACTATATCTCTATTGGATTTAATTGTGATTATGTCTTTTTTGTGTTGATTATGATTCTTCATAACGATATTTACTATGAAAGATTTAACCTTGCTGTATTTTGATTTTGATTTTCCATGGGTATTGATAGGTAAGTTTAAACAAGCTCTATCACTATGTGATATAGGTGTAGTGGTCGAATCCGCCTTAGTAGGGATGGCTTTTTTGAGTTTTTTTTTTTTTGTTTAAATCTTTATGCTCCGATTAAATTACCTTTGATTGGTTGAAGATTTTGCTTGTTCCGATCATGTTCAGTGAGTCGTATTGAAAGAGCTTTTGCTAATTTAGCCTGGCCCTCTGGTTCACTGATTGTAAACTCGCATTCTTCCTCAAGGTAATTCATATCATTTCCTCGTTCTTATGGGTTCTAAGAATGTTAATTAGGGATTGAAGCAATTCAGATTTGTTGATTGTTGGTGGTCACTTGTTGCTTGCAAGAACTTTGGAGGACATATGGAAAGAAATTTGCCACTAAGTGGCTTAACAATACAAAATCATTAAGAAGCTACGTCTATTGAGAGTAAAGTTGAAGAAATAGAATTTGATTGTGTTTGAGATTTTGGACCAACAATATGGAGACCCGAAAAAAAAAGGTATTCATCCCTTGAAATTGCCCAACAAATCTCGAGGCCTCACCATTTTAGAACTGCAGACCTTAGTGTTGGAAAGTTGTAATCATGGTTAATAGATATATTTCAAGTCAAATTAAAACTGAGGTTTATTTATTTTTATGGTTAAAATTTTACTGAGGCATGTATTTTCATAAGTTTTTGGCTTATAAAGAATTATTTTTTGTTTGCTTATTTTGGGCTTGAAATTGAGTTTATTATAAAATAATTTTTTGATCTATAAAAAATTAAGTTTTTCTAGTTCATTTATTTTTGTCCAGCCTATAAATAAAGAGTCTTATTTCTTTAACATGAATAGTTTTTTTATTTATACAAAAATTGTCATGTTAATTTAGTTTTTATAATGGGTAATCAAGGCTTATAAATGGTGAAAATTAATTTTAGTAATTATTAGAATTAATTCTATATCAATTTTGATTCTAAATTTCACTATAAATAGGGTTGAGGGATGAGTGTTTTACACAAATTTTCATACTTTACATCTCAATTTTCCAAATTAACTTCCTTAGAGTTAAACTCTATTTTTTTTTGTTTTTTTTTCCCTTCTACCCTAGAGTTTAAATTCTATTTTTACAGAGATTTTGAGTAATTTTTCCATGAATTCATTGACCTTGTTTAAAAGTATAACTAAACAAGATAATGTAGTTAGAGTTTTAAATAACTGATTTGCAATAATTTCATTTGCATTATAAGATAAGCAATAAAGCTTTAAATACATGGTTCAGTTTGGATTGGCATAGGAACAAGCATAGACCTCATCCCTCCATCTATGCTTGAGTTTGGATTTGTTGTAAAAAAATTTTGTTCATATAAAATTATTTTTTATCATCTAATTTGGAATTAAATTTATTATAAAATAATTTTTTAGCTCATAAGAGCTTAAACAATCTACTTCTTTAACATGAATAAATTATTTTATATACAAAAATTGTCAAATTATAAAGCAAAAAACTATTAGGTTAATTTTGTTTTTATAATGGCTAATTAAGGCTGATGAATGGTGGTAATTAATTCTGGTATTCACTAAAATGAATTCTATATCAATTTTGATTTTAAAATTCATTATAAAATAAATTTGAGGAAAAAGTTTTTTCCATTAATTTTCAAACTCTTCTTCATATCAGTTTTTCAAATTAACTTCCTTAGAGTTAAAATTTATTTTTCTATTTTTTTTTGTTCTACTCTAAAGTTTAAATTATGTTTTTGTAGAGATATTTTTTGAGTAATATTTTCTTGAGTTCATTGGTGTTTTTTAGAAGTGCAATTAAACAAGATGATATTAAAATTCTAAGAAATTAATTGCAATTATTTTATTTATATTAAGAGATGAGAAATAAAGCCTAAAAGACACAACTTGGCTTGGCTCGACACAGGCACAAGCATGGACCTTGGATCTCGAGTCTTATGCCTAGGCTTAAGTTTGGTTGTGCTATAAAAATATTTTTTTGTCTTATATAGAATAATATTTTGTCAGCTCGTTTTTTATTTATCTAGCTCATATGAATAAAGAGTCTAGCATTAATCTTTTTTAACTTAAATAATTATTTATTTATATAAAAAAATTATATTTTAAAGCTAAAAACTATTAAGTTCATTTTATTTTTGTTTAAAATTAATTTTTTTATATTTTTAAATTGTTTTGATATGTTAATGTTAAAAATAATATTATTTTAATATATTTCTAAATAAAGATTACTGTAAAAAATAATCATATACTTCTGAACATCCATACTTCATGTAGAAGGGGAATAGTGGTATAGAATTATGTGTTGTTGGGATGCTATCCGTGTATATTAGGTACGGTGGATGAAATTTTAAAATAATACGAGCTATCACATGTCAAAAAATTTAATTTTAAAAATTATATTTGAAAACTCAAATTTCTCATTTTTACTATCGGATTCTCACTAAGTTTTGTTTGAAATATCTTACTGAAAATAAAAGATAATTGTAAAGGTGTTTTATATTATTTTTTAAAGTATTTTTTGTTTAAAAATATATTAAAATAATATTTTTTATTTTTTAAAATTTATTTTTGATATAAATATATTTATGTATGTGTCGAGAATTCTCAAAGAGGAAGTTATTATTTTTATTAATGTGATTTTTTAAATATTATAAAGTTAGAAACAAAATATATTAAAAAACATTTTAAATATATTTAATTAAGATAGATAGTGTCATTAATGTAGAAAGAATTTTCAAAACTTGAATAATCCACGTTTAACACATATAGGTATAAAAAGTAATCACATTAAATGCAATTATTGCAAATAAGTTACAAGAAGATTTAAAGATTACCTTGTCTCTTTGTAATAATTGAAGATTTTAAAAATATATGTGATTAGACTATTAACTGATTAATCATTGCGGAAACCATAGTTTTAAGATCCCGGTATTGAATTTTAACTGGTCAATTTTATTTTTTTTTTAAATTAAAATGATGTTGTTTTAATAAAAAACAAAAAAAATAAAAGTTAACGAGTTTGCAACCGAGTCTTGCCGGGTCAACCCGCCGGATCAGTTGGATCACACCAGGTTTTTTCTTCCCCTGTTTTTTCTTCAACCCGGCCAGGTTCCAGCCCCGGGTCCCGGATCGACCCGCCGGGCTGGGTCGGGTCTCAAAACTATGACGATAAGTTTTTTTATAATATATTTTGTTTGGAAATATATTAAAATAATATATTTTTTATATGCAAACCAAACTATCTAATTTTTTTTAAAAAATTAATTTTAAATAAAAAAATAAAATTTAAATTTTAACAAAAAGAAGAAGAAAAAGAAAAAGGGCAAGAAAATTAACAAAAAGTTACTGTACCAACTGAGATACGGTGATTTATTATCCATAACAATGGCGATAAGACTGATACCCGTTCATGTACTAGTACTGATGGAACTTGCATCTTTTTCACAATTTGATACATTTAATTGCGTTTCATCTTCTTCTGTGAAATGATAGTGCTGATCACTTACGTAGCTGAAGGGCAAGTATCCATAATCCAGGGCCATTTACGTAGTGTTTAGTGGGTTTTTTTTTTTAATTTCATAAACTCAATTAATGTGTTGAATTGTAGGAGAAGCAAACCGTCTAATTAGGTGAGAATTTTGAGAGCAATGCATGTGCCCTTGATTAATTTTAGGCATGCCTTAGAACCATGAACCTAACCAAAATTTGGCTTCACAGCTATGCCCAAATATAAATTACAGGACCACATTTATATTAGTATTATCGGTGCTCCTGTAGCTTGACCTAAAATCCAACCTAGAGCGTGATTCATGCCGTGGAGCAGTGCTTCCTAGGCTTTTTTATTTTCTTACAGTTAAGGTTTAATTATAAGGGGATGTAGATGAACTGGTTAGGTTCTAGATTTATTCTCTAGAGATTACCAGTTTAAGTCTCATAAATCTCAGGATCACTGAAAGTTTATATAATCGTTAACTTTAAGGTCTATAAAAATAAAATTGATTGAGATGCGCACAAACTGAGCTGAACATCACGTTAATAATAATAATAATAATAACAAAAAGATTTAACTAGTTAGCGTCTCTTTTTCTTCAAGCAATTCCTAATAATTCTTTCCAGTCTGGTGGTTCAACTTAAATGGATCTGTCCTTGTATTAATTAAATCCTTCTTCTTCAAGCTCGATCCATGCCATGGAGTGATCATTCGTGTCTTGGAAATGTTTCATTAATCTCATCATTTCCGGTCTGATGAGATTTGACTTTGTTTTCGTCTTGGTCGTAAAATTCTAAGACATTTAATTAAAACATACCTTGAAATTCAGGATTATATCAAACAACAAACATCTCCCCGGACAAAAACATACCTATGAGCAGTGCATGATCGTTTTATTTTCTCCTCAAAGTCCTCAACTATATTTAATAGAGACACCCCATTTCTAAATTCTATTTCTTCCCATGCATATAATTTTAAGTTCGTTGTAGGAGTGGCATATAATGCACACCTAATTATCAATCATTTCATAAAAAAAACAATTGATATGCATTACATCTTTCTCTATCACACTTTTTTGAAAGGAAAATTTGTTTGGATGTGAAACTTATATATATTTATATACTACTTAATATTTAATTTTTATTAATTAGAATAAGTTAATGAGATTTGAATACATAATTACTTAGTCAACTGAATTATTTCAATCTAAAAACTTAAATTATTAAATAAAATTTATATAATTATCTAATATTAACAGCGATGAATACTCTTATCTATTAACACATTAATTGTTATATATATATATATATATATATATATATATATATATATATATAGAGAGAGAGAGAGAGAGAGAGAGAGAGAGAGAGAGAGAGAGAGGGGGGGGGGGGGGGGGGGGGATGTGAGGCCAC